>Ga0209913_1001397_pt1 | contig 13512 bp, 9 predicted proteins | sample PersoiDNA2013203_FD_185805 | JGI IMG/M metagenome (GOLD analysis project Ga0209913, IMG submission 185805) | Permafrost soil microbial communities from the Arctic, to analyse light accelerated degradation of dissolved organic matter (DOM) -... | ecosystem: Environmental > Terrestrial > Soil >... | reverse complement strand
CCTGTACAAGTTATGCCTGATGACCATAGTAAATCGGTACCACCCCTTCCCATCCCGAACAGGACCGTGAAACGATCTTACGCCGATGATAGTGCTGCAACCAGTGTGAAAGTAGGTTATCGTCAGGCTAGTTATAAGAGAAAGCCCCTTCCGGCATTGCCGGTCGGGGCTTTTTTGCTTTTATCTGTCCCTTGGCTGGTTTGCCTTCTGCCGCCGCGCGCTCATGTGACACCTGTTCCAATCTGACACATCCGCGGCGTCCTCACCGGCGCAATCGGCGTGGCATGGCATTTGCTCTTGGTTGATGACACATCCAACAATCATCAGCAGGAGACCCCATGTTGCATCGAACCCGCAAGCTTGCCCTCATTGTCGCCGTGTGCTCGGCGGCGCTCACGTCGCTGTACGCTGCGGCGCACGGCAATGTCACCCCGCAAAGCGTCGACACCACCGGCTTGCCCGTCCTTGGCGACAAATGGCGCGACGAAAACCCCTACAAGACCAACAAGCTTGCCTTGAAGATCGGCACGTCGGCCTACAATCAGAACTGCGCGCGTTGTCATGGCATCGAAGCCATTTCAGGCGGCGTTGCGCCCGATCTGCGCCAGCTCGACAAGGATTGCATCGGTCTGAAAGTCGAATCGAAGAAAGTGGCCTGCTTCAAGGAAATGGATGGCTACTTCCTCGCCTCGGTCCGTCACGGCAAGGTGCGCAATGGCGCCGTCTACATGCCGCCGTTCGAAGGCGTCTTCAATCAGGAAGCCATGTGGGCCATCAAGACCTACCTGGAATCACGGCGGGAAACCAAGTGAGCGCCCGCCGCATGCGTCCCTCGATCCTGGCCGCTGCCTGCCTGGTCCTGTGCCTTTCTTCCAGCGCGCGCGCCGAGTGGCAGAAGATCGCCCAGTCGGGCCACTTGAAAGTGGCCGTGTACAACGAGTTCCTGCCGTTTTCCGACAAGGGCACGGGTATCGACGTCGACCTGGCTGAAGCGCTGGCAAACAAGCTCGGACTCAAACTGAGCCTGCTGCCTTTCCCCGCCGGCGAGAACATGGACGACGACTTGCGCAATATGGTGTGGAAGGGCCATTACCTCGGGTACGGGCCGGCCGACGTCATGCTGCATGTGCCGGTCGATAAGCGCCTGATGGCTGAGAACGACAAGGTACGCATTTTTGCGCCTTACCACGTCGAGACCGTGCGGCTGGTACGCAGTGCGAAGACAGTGCCGCAGTTCGACGGCATCGATTCCCTGACCGGCAAGCGCATTGGCGTGGAAAAGGTGTCGATCGCGGCGATGGTCATGCTGGGCGAAAGCAACGGCAAATTCCGCGACAACGTCCGCATCTATCCCACTGCAACGGAGGCGGTGACGGCGTTGAAGGCGGGCGAACTCGATGCGGTGCTGGCCACCCGCTCGGAAATCGAATCGGTGATCCAGGGCGCGCCCGGCTATCCGCTTGACGAAGTGTCCTTCCAGCGCTTGCCGCGCTCCGGTTGGGCCGTCGGCATGGCCGTGCGCAAGGAGGACACCGATGTCGCCACCCGCCTGCAGGCCGCCATCAACGAAATGGCCGCCAATGGTGAACTCAAGGCGATCTTCGCCAAATATGGTGTGCAGGTCGTCAAGCCATGACACCCACACCGCTGGCGATTGCCGTGCTGGCGGTCGGCCCGGTATTCGCGGCGCATGCCCAGGATGTGCCATTGCCGGCCGTGGCGCAGGTGGAAATCGTCGGCGTGGCGCCATTGGCCGGGTTGGGCATCGAGCGCGACCTGTTGCCGTACTCCGTGCAAGGCGCCAATGCACGGCGCCTGCGCGAAGCGCAAGCGGGCACGCTCAGTGAATTCATGGCGCGCCACCTCGATGGTGTCAGCGTCAACGAGATTTCCGGCAGCCCGTTCCAGACCGATGTCACTTACCGTGGCTTTCGCGCTTCGCCCGTGCTGGGCGCGGCGCAGGGCCTGTCGGTGTGGCTTGACGGGGTGCGCATCAACGAACCGTTCGGCGACGTGGTCAACTGGGACATGCTGCCGGAAGCGGCCGTCTCCAGTGTCCTGCTGGTCCCTGGCGCCAATCCCCTGTACGGACTCAATTCCCTGGGTGGGGCACTGACCATCGCCACCAAATCGGGCCGCAGCCATCCTGGCAGCGAGCTGGCCGTGAGCGTTGGCGGCAATGGCCAGCGCCGCCTTGACGTCGTCCAGGGCCTGGTCCTGGAGGATGGCTTTCACGCACTGGCCGCCGGCACGGTATTCGACGACCGCGGCTGGCGCGAGCACAGCGACGGCAGCCTGGGTAATCTGTTCTTCAAGTTCGGCCGCAGCGACGGCGCCACTGACTGGACCCTGTCGCTGCTGGGCGCGCGCGGCAGCTTGAAAGGCAACGGCCTGCTGCCGGACAGCCTGTATGCCGCCAACCGCCGCGCGGCATACACCTTCCCCGACCAGACCAACAACCGCCTTGGCCAGGCCAGCCTCAACATCGCGCGCCGGCTGGGCGCCGATCAGGAAGTGGCGCTCACCGCCCATGTGCGCAGCAGCCGGCGCGATACCGTCAACGGCGACGTCGGCGAAGACGCCGAGGCCAGCTTCAACACCACCCGCACCAGGCAGCGCAGCAGCGGCGCCACCCTGCAATGGAGTGCCAGCCCGACCGCCCACCATGCCAACGCCGGCGTCAGCGTCGAGCGCAACCATGTCAGCTTTGCCCAGTTCGAGCAGGCGGGCCATTTCAGCCTGGCGCGCGAAGTGCTGGCCGACGACGGCGCAGGCATCTTGCCTGCCTCCTCGGTGGTTGGCACGGCCCGCCACGCTGCCTTGTATGCCAGCGACACCTGGACCGTTCATGCCGGGACGAGCGTGACAGCGGCGCTGCGTTTCAACCATGCGCGGGTGGCCAACACGCTCACCAGCGACAGCGGCGAGCAAGCCCCCGAGCAGTTCACTTACCGCCACTGGAATCCCTCGCTGGGCATCAGCCAGCATATGGGCGGTCTCACGGTATTTGCCAACCTGGCGCAAAACAACCGCGTCCCCACCGTGATCGAACTGGGATGCGCCGATCCGCTTCAGCCCTGCCGCCTGCCGGTCGGCCTGCAGTCCGATCCCTACCTGGCGCAGGTGGTCTCGACCAGCGCCGAGACAGGCCTGCGCTGGACGGCCGGGTCGTCGCGGCTTTCGCTGGCGGCCTATCGCACCGTCAACCGAGACGATATCCTGTTTCTCAATGCCGCCACACCCCAGCAGGGCTACTTCACCAATTTTCCGCGCACCCTGCACCAGGGGATTGACTTCAATGCCAGCCACAAAAGCGGCGCGCTTGAATCGCAGTTCAGTTACAGCTACCTCGATGCGCGCTACGATGCCGATGCCGTGCTGTTCACGGGCGCCCGCGCGGTGGCGATTCGGCCGGGCGCGCGCATTGCCGGCCTGGCGCGCCACAACGTCAAGGTGGGCCTGCAGTGGAAGGCCAGCGGCACACTGTCGCTGGGCGCTGACGCCCGCCTGCAGTCATCGCTGGCGAGCCAGGGCAATGAAGACGGCGCCATTTCCGGCGCCAACGTGGCCGGATACGCTCTGGTGCATCTGCGTGCCAGTTACCAGTTGCACCGCCAGTGGGAGCTGTTCGCCCGGGTCAGCAACGTGTTCGATCGCCGCTACGAGACCTTCGGCGCAGTCGCCGTCAACCATTTTGCGGCTGGGCGTTTCGAGGCCGAGGGCGAACGGGCGCGCTTTGTCGCCGCGGGCGCGCCGCGCGCCTTCACGGCAGGCGTGCGCGCCACCTTCTAGCAGCTTAGAAGGTATAGGCGGCGCTGATCCCGGCCATCCAGTTGCGCCCCGGCGCAGCTTCATAATAACGCTTGTTGGTGTCGCCGACGATCAGTGAACCGACGTACTGACGGTCGAGCAGGTTGTTGATCCTGACGAATTGCGTGAGCCGCCAGCCGCCCGCCTGCTGGCTGGCGTTGACGCGGACGTTGACCACGCCGTAGCCAGGCGCCGGCGCCTCCAGGTTGGCGTCTTCGGCGTAGGCACGGCCGCTGGCGACCCCCTCCACGGCGGCACCGAAGCGGCCGGCGCCATCCTTCCACGCCAGTTCGGCAAAGCCATTGGCGTTCGGTACACCAGGCAGGCGGCTGCCTTGCACGACGCTGCCGAAGGCCTCGTCGTAGACGGCGCGAAGGGTGGTCAGGGCCAGGCGGCCCGTGAAGCCGCCGCCGAGGCGGGCATCGAGCGACAGTTCGGCGCCCTGGCGCAGGGTCTTGCTGGCATTCCTGTAGCTGGTGCGGCCGCCCGAGGAGGCGTCGACCACCAGCTCGTCGTCCGTGCGCACCTGGAACAGGGCGGCATTGATGCGCACATTGCGCTCGACGATCGCCTTGGCGCCCACCTCGACATGGGTACTTTGCGCTGCTTTCAAACCGAAGTTGAAGCCCGCGCCCGACCCCGAATAAAACAACTCGTTGAGGGTAGGCGTCTCGAAGCCGCGCGCGGCACTGGCATACAGATTGAGCTGCGCGTCGACCTTGTACAGCACGCCGACGACCGGCGTGGTGTGGCTGTAGGCGACCGCACCGCTGTCGTTGCCATTCGAACGGTAAGCATCATCGACGCTCACCCGCAGGCGCGTATGGCGCACCCCGCCCGTCAGCACCCAGGGTCCGCCCTGCCATTCCGCCTGCAGGTAGGGATCGAGGCTGGACAAGCCATCCTGCTCGTCGCGGCGCAGGGCGCCACGCACGCCGAACACGGCGCCGACAAAGTTTTCATAGCCCTTGCGCGCATCGCTCGAATGGCCGTAGTCGATGCCGACGGTGGTGGTCAGGCGGCCGCCGGCCAGCCGCCGGACCAAGGCGTAGTTGACGTCGGCGCCGTAAAAATCGCGGTCGAAATCGACCACGCCGCCGGCGCTGGCGGCGCTCTGCTGGAAGGCTTTCGAGAACGCCTGGTACTGCACCACCTGGCGGTTGCCGCCATAGACCATGGCGTGAAACCGATCGTCGCCGAATTGCTGGTCCCAGGCCAGGCCGGCCTGGGTGTGGCGGATGTCCTTGCGGGTGTTGTAGCGGTCGGCCAGGGTGCGCTTCGGTGTCTGGGTGTCGGTGCTGTCGGTTTCACCAGCGCGCGGGTCACGCAGATAGGTGGCGCGGGTGACGCCCAGCGGATCCTGGGTGCCGTCCTGGCGCAGGCCGTTGGCAACCAGGGTCAGCTTGCCCGCATCGAGGGGGTGCAGGGTCAGCTTGGCGAAAGCCTGGTCGCGGGTGGCGGCGCTATGGTCGCGGTAGCCATCCGTATCGAAGCGCGAGGCATCGAGCACGTAGCCGATGCCGGCGCTGGCCCCCTGGGCATTCAGGTCGGTCTTGCGGCTGCCGTAGCTGCCGGCGCTGACGGCGGCTTCGACGGTCGGGGCGCCGGCGCCATCGCGGGTGAACAGCTGGATGACGCCGCCCGCGTGGTTGCCGTAGATGGCGGAGAAGGGCCCGCGCAGCACCTCGATGCGTTCGGCCATGTCGAGATTGAAGGCCGAGGGCTGGCCCTGGCCATCGGGCATCGTGGCCGGCACGCCGTCGCTGATCAGGCGTACACCGCGCACGCCGAAGGCCGAGCGGGCGCCGAAACCACGCGACGAAATCTGCAGGTCCTGGGCGTAGTTCTGGCGGTTCTGCGCTACCAGGCCGGGCACGGCGGACAGCGCCTCCGAGGCATTGACCCGCATCTGGCCGTCGCGAATGCGGGCGGCATCGACCACGTCGATCGCCGCCGGCAAGTCGAAGCTGCTGTGCTCGACGCGGCTGGCACTGACGACGACGACGTCCATGGCCTGGCCGGGCAGGACCGGCGCGGTGGCCGATACCGGCTCTGCGGCCTGAGATGCGAACACGGTAACGGGAGCCAGCAGGAACAGGCGGGCGACGGCATTGAGGCGGAACGGCACAGGCATTCAGTTCTCCAGGGCAGGGGTGATGAGCTGACATAAGCAATTTGTCTGCCAAGCCATCTGCGACCCTGGTGTGGCACGACGATTGCATGATAGCGCGCAGGCCCGCGCATCCGCGCGCGCACGTTACCGGGGAATCATCTTGAAAGCATTCATCTTTGCCTTGTCCTGCCTGGCCGGCACCGCCAGCGCCAGCCCGTTTGCCTTCGTGCCCAACGAAAAGTCGGCCAGCGTCAGCGTCATCGACACGGCCACCGACACGGTGGTGCGCCAGCTGGCAGTGGGCAAGCGGCCGCGCGGCATTGCCATCGCCCGCGGCGGCAAGCGCCTGTTCGTCAGCGACGCCGCAGCCAATACCCTGCTCGGCGTCGACGTCGCCAGCGGCGCCATCAGCACTACGCCGCTGGGCAAGTCGCCGGAAGGGGTGGGCCTGTCGGCCGACGGCAGGCTGGTGGCGGTGGCAGTGGAGGAGAGCAACAGTGTCACCCTGGTCGATGCCGCCAGCGGCGCGGTGCTTGCCGATATTCCCGTGCAGGGCAAGAATCCCGAACATGCCGTCTTCAGCCCCGATGGGCGTTGGTTGCTGGTGTCGGCCGAGGAGGCCGAGCAGGTCGACCTGATCGACGTGGCGGCGCGCCGCCAGGTGGGCAGTATTGCCGTCGGCTTGCGTCCGCGCGGCATGGCATTCACACCGGACTCGCAACGCGCCTACGTGGCGTGCGAGCTGGTCAACAAGGTCTATGCGATCGACCTGGCCAGCAGGAAGGCCATTGCGGCCATCGCTGCCGGCAAGAATGCCAACGGCATCGCCATGGCGCCCGATGGCAAACACGTGTGGGTATCGAACGGCGCCGACGGCACGGTGATGCGCATCGACACCACCAGCAACCAGGTCGGCGCTACCGTGGCAGTGGGCAAGCGGCCGTGGAACATGGCGATCACGGCCGACGGCAGCAAACTGTATGTGGCCAATGGCCGCAGCAACAGCGTGTCCGTGATCGACACGGCCACTGCCAGCAGGCGGGCCGACATTGCGGTCGGCGAATTGCCGTGGGGCGTGGCGCTCGATTGAACCCAAACGTGACAACTGTTCCATTCTGGATCAGCCTGCGCCACCCATGAAACCGCTGCCCGCACGGGCTCGCCCCCTCGCCAGGCAGCTGGCACGGTGTTTGCGAAACAAGGGTGTGAACCACACAACCGCCGTGACAGCGGATTTGATTACAACACACACCAGAGGACGACATGAATCTCGCAGACATCAGCAAACTGGGCGTCGCCAATCCCTTCAAGCAACGCTATGACAACTACATCGGCGGAAAATTCGTCGCTCCCGTCAAGGGCGAGTATTTCCCCAACATCACGCCAATCACTGGCCAGGCTTTCTGCGAGATTGCTCGCTCGACGGCGGAAGACATCGAACTGGCACTCGACGCCGCCCATGCCGCCAAGGAAGCCTGGGGCAAGACTTCGCAAGCCGAGCGCGCCAACATCCTCAACAAGATTGCCGACCGCATCGAGCAGAACCTGCAGATGATCGCCACCGCCGAAACCATCGACAACGGCAAGCCGATCCGCGAAACCATGGCTGCCGACATTCCGCTGGCGATCGACCACTTCCGCTACTTCGCCGGCTGCATCCGCGCTCAGGAAGGGTCGGTCGCGCAGATCGACCATGAAACCTACGCCTACCATTTCCACGAGCCGCTCGGCGTGGTCGGCCAGATCATTCCCTGGAACTTCCCCATCCTGATGGCGGTATGGAAACTGGCGCCGGCGCTGGCAGCGGGCAATTGCGTGGTCTTGAAACCGGCTGAGCAAACGCCTGCCTCGATCATGGTCCTGGTCGAGTTGATCGGGGATCTGCTGCCGCCGGGCGTGCTCAATATCGTCAACGGATTCGGCCTGGAAGCGGGCAAGCCGCTGGCCTCGAACAAACGCATTGCCAAGATTGCCTTCACGGGCGAGACGGGCACCGGGCGCCTGATCATGGGGTATGCCGCGCAAAACCTGATTCCCGTCACGCTCGAGCTCGGCGGCAAGTCGCCCAACATTTTCTTTGAAGACGTCATGGACGCCGACGACGACTTCTTCGACAAGTGCCTGGAAGGCTTTGCCATGTTCGCCCTGAACCAGGGTGAAGTGTGCACCTGCCCATCGCGCGTGCTGATCCAGGAATCGATTTACGACAAGTTCATTGAGCGCGCCCTCAAGCGCGTGGCCGCCATCAAGCAGGGCAATCCCCTCGACAGCAGCACCATGATTGGCGCCCAGGCATCGCAGGAACAGCTGGAAAAAATCCTGTCCTACCTGGACATCGGCAAGCAGGAAGGCGCCACTGTCCTGGCCGGGGGCGCGCGCAACATGCAAGGCGGCGACATGGCGGGGGGGTACTACGTCACCCCGACCGTGTTCAAGGGCGACAACAAGATGCGCATCTTCCAGGAAGAAATCTTCGGGCCGGTGGTCTCGGTCACCACCTTCAAGGACGAGGCCGACGCCCTGCGGATTGCCAACGATACCTTGTATGGCCTTGGCGCCGGCCTGTGGACCCGCGATGGCTCGCGCGCCTTCCGCGTCGGCCGCGCCATCCAGGCCGGCCGCGTGTGGACCAACTGCTACCACCTGTATCCGGCCCACGCCGCCTTCGGTGGCTACAAACAGTCCGGTATCGGCCGCGAAAATCACAAGATGATGCTCGATCACTACCAGCAAACCAAGAATTTGCTGGTCAGCTACAGCCCGAAAGCGCTCGGCTTTTTCTGAGGACCCACCATGCAACACGCACTTGCCAGGGTGATTGCCAGGGACGCGGCGGTGCAGCTGATTACGCAGCTGCGCGCCCGCCACGGACCGTTGATGTTTTTCCAGTCGGGAGGCTGCTGCGATGGCAGCACGCCGATGTGCTACCCGGCCGGGGAGTTCAACCTCAGCGACACCGATGTCTACCTGGGCAACCTGGCCGGTGCGCCGTTCTACATGGGCATCGAACAGTTTGCGTACTGGGAACACACGCAACTGATCATCGATGTGGTCGAGGGGAACGGCGGCATGTTTTCCCTCGATAACGGGACCGGCAGGCGCTTCCTCACCCGCTCGCGGCTGTTCACCGACGAAGAGTTCGAACAGCTGTCGCAGATCCCGCCGGCGCTCGCGGCGCCGTCGTGATCCACCTTGTTGTCATGTCTCACCCATAAGAAAACATACAGGAGAAAATTGTGCAGAAAAAAATCATTACGGGATGTCTGCTGGCCCTCGCTACCGTGGCCGCCGTGCAGGCAGCCAATGTGACCCAGGCCATGTTGTCGAATACGGCCAAGGATCCGAAAAGCGTGCTGTCGTTCGGCATGGGTACCGAGGGACAGCGTTATTCCCCGCTGACCCAGATCAACACGCAAAACGTCGGCAAGCTCATTCCCGCCTGGTCGATGTCATTTGGGGGCGAAAAGCAGCGCGGCCAGGAATCCCAGCCTCTGATCCACAACGGCAAGATGTTCGTCACCGCTTCCTATTCGCGCATCTTTGCCGTCGATATGAAGACCGGCACCAAGCTATGGAAGTATGAGCACCGCCTGCCGGACGGCATCATGCCCTGCTGCGATGTGGTCAACCGCGGTGCAGCCCTGTACGGCAACCTGGTGATTTTCGGCACCCTCGATGCCCAGCTGGTCGCCCTCGACCAGGACACCGGCAAGGTGGTGTGGAAAGAGAAGGTCGACGATTACGCAGCAGGCTACTCGATGACGGCTGCACCGCTGATTGCCAAGGGCTTGCTGCTGACGGGCGTATCGGGCGGTGAGTTCGGTATCGTCGGCCGGGTCGAAGCGCGCGATCCCATGACGGGCCAGCTGGTGTGGTCGCGTCCTACCGTCGAAGGTCACATGGGCCACAAATACGACAAGGACGGCAAGGCCACCGACAACGGTATTTCCGGCACCACCAACAAGACCTGGCCGGGCGACCTGTGGAAAACGGGCGGCGCCTCGACCTGGATGGGCGGCACCTACGACGAGAGCACGGGCCTGGCCTACTTTGGCACGGGCAATCCGGCGCCATGGAACAGCCACCTGCGTCCTGGCGACAACCTGTACTCGTCGTCGACCGTTGCCATCGATCCCGCCACCGGCCAGATCAAGTGGGCTTACCAGAACACCCCGAATGATTCATGGGATTTCGACGGCGCCAACGAGTTCGTCACGTTCGACATGGATGGCAAGCGCTATGGCGGCAAAGCCGACCGCAACGGCTTTTTCTACGTGATCGACGCGAACAACGGCAAGCTGCATAACGCTTTCCCTTTCGTCAAGAAAATCACCTGGGCCAGCGGCATCGACCTGAAAACGGGCCGTCCCAACTTCATTGCCGCCAACCGTCCCAGCGATCCAACCAAGGGCGAAGATGGCAAGAAGGGCAGCACCGTGTTTGCGGCGCCGGCCTTCCTCGGCGCCAAGAACCAGATGCCGATGGCCTACAGCCCGCAGACCAAGCTGTTCTACGTGCCCGCCAATGAATGGGGCATGGACATCTGGAACGAGCCGATCACCTACAAGAAGGGGGGCGCCTTCCTTGGTGCGGGCTTTACCATCAGGCCCCTCAATGAGGACTATATCGGCGCCATGCGCGCGATCGATCCCAGGACGGGCAAGATTGTCTGGGAAAACAAGAATGTCGCGCCGCTGTGGGGTGGCGTCATGAGTACGGCTGGCGGCCTGGTGTTCTACGGCACGCCGGAAGGCTTCCTGAAGGCCGTCGATGCCAAGTCGGGCAAGGAACTGTGGAAATTCCAGACGGGCTCAGGCGTCGTTGCGCCACCGGTCACCTGGATCGATGGCGACACCCAGTACGTGGCCGTGGTTTCCGGCTGGGGTGGGGCCGTGCCGCTGTGGGGCGGCGAGGTGGCAAAGAAAGTCAATTTCCTCGAGCAGGGCGGTTCCGTGTGGGTGTTCAAGCTGGCGAAACTGTGATTGCGCGCAGTACCGTGTAAGTGAGGGTCGTCGTTTCTGAGCTGCTGCGTTTGCTTTGTCGGTAAATGCAGCTGGAACGAATTGAATGGCGGCTTCGGCCGCCATTTTTTTTAGACTAAACCGTTTAGCACATTATGGTCGTGGCGCCCCCAGGGCGCGATCAAAAATGACGCACGTGGTGCACCATCTGATCCGATCCGCAACAAAGCGGCCCTGCAGCAGCCTGGCTTTGGCCGCTTTTGGACAGGCATGCAAATTGCCAGTGTCCACATGCATCCCTTGATGCACCCACTTAAAACAAAACTAGGAGAGACCGATGAGAAATGCAACCCTGGCCACTGCACTGGCCGGCGCGATCGCCATTGCAAGTTTGCACAATGCCCAGGCAGTCGACATCAAGGCAGGCGACTGGACCGTGTCGGTCGGCGGCATTGTCAATGCGTACTACACCAGCGTTTCCTGTTCGGGCGACGCGGTCGGCGGGCTGGCGTTGGGCGCACAGGCGCTCGGCTGCGGCGGCCAGGGCAAGCGCACCACCATCGGCAATGGCTTGCTGCCCAACGGCCTGGTCACATCGGCATCGACCACCAATGGCGATTACGATGTCAAGGCCCTGATCGGCATCTACAATTCCACCGCCACCGACAGCGCCATCGGCCAGAACAGCGTGGTCGACGTGCGCCAGGCATACTTCAGCTTTGGCAACGCCAGCATGGGCACGGTCAAGCTGGGCCGCGACTACGGCATCTTCGGCGCCAACGCCATCCTTAGCGACATGACCTTGCTGGGCGCCGGCGCCCCCGTGCAGGCAACCCAGCGCGGCCGCGTCGCCCTCGGCCACATCGGCGCCGGCTATTCCTATCTGGGCAATTACGGGCAAATGAGCTACAGCACGCCCAAGTCCGCTTCCGGCATGGGCTTCGACGTCGGTGTCATGAGCCCGGTATCGGACACGCCCATCCTCAGCGCCCCCGTCTACACCAGCAAGTCGACGCCGCAGGTGCAAGCTCAGCTGAGCATGACCGCCGAGGGGTTCAAGGGCTGGATCGGCGCCAAGGCACAGAAATTCACCTCCGCCACGCCAGGCGTGGGTGACCTCACCATGAGTGCGGTCGAAGTGGGCGGCTCGTTCACGGCGGGCGACCTCGGCTTGCTGGCCAACGTTCAGGGCGGCAAGGCGCTGGGCATCCTGTCAGACGCGGACCAGGGCGACACCAAGTCCAAAAATTACTTCGTGCAGGGCACCTATAAAACCTCGCCCAAGCTCAAGCTCGGGGTCAGCTACGGCCTGAGCAAGAATGACGACAACACGGCCGGTACCCGCGGCCTCGAGTCGAATGCCAACCTGACCGTGGGCGCCTATTACTCGCTCAACAGCTTGATCACCCTGGTGGGCGAAGTGGGACAAACCCGCTCGAAGGCCTTCAATGGCGCCTCGGCCCGCCTGAACGGCGTCGCCCTCGGCGGCATCATTTTCTTCTGAGGACGGTGCCTTGTCCTGGCATCGCCTGCTGCGGACCCTGTCTGCGCTGTTACTGCTGCCGCTGCTGTTGGCCGGCAGCGCGTCGGCGCAGGCGGGTGTGCTCGACAAGGCGGCGATGGCGCGGCGCTTTCCGGCGCCGCTCATCGTCGGCGACAAGCAGAGCGATATCCCTGTCTGGCCCCTGTTCAAGCAGAATGCCACTGCCACCGAACTGGTCGGGTACGCCTTCGAATCGATCGACCTGGCGCCCATTCCCGGCTTTTCCGGCGTGCCCCTGAACTTGCTGGTGGCCATTGATCCCCAGGGCGGCTTCCTCGATGTTGCCGTGTTGTCGCACCACGAGCCCGTGTTTCTCGACGGCCTGGGTGAAGCGCCTCTGTTTGCCTTCGTCAAGCAATACCAGGGCCTGTCGCTGAAACAAAATATCGCCATCGACAGCAAGACCAAACGCCTGCGTGCGCCCGATGCCGGGCATGCCTACCTCGATGGGGTCTCGAAGGCAACTGCCTCGGTGCGCATCATTAACCAGAGCGTGTTGTCGGCGGCCCTGAAAGTGTCGCGCAAGAAGCTGGGCTTTGGCCAGGGCGCCGATCCGGACCAGATTGCCCGTGTGCGCACGACGCTGTTCGAGCCGAAGCCTGCCCAGGCGCTGCTGGACGAAGGCCTGATCGGTCACCTGCGCCTGACCAACCGCGATGTCGAACAACTGTTCAAGGGCAGCGCCGGTGCCGGCCTCGACGCGCAGGCGCTGGCGCAGCCCGATGCGGTGGCCATCGATCTGTTCCTGACCCTGGCGTCGGTGCCGACCATCGGCCGCAATCTCCTGACGCCGGCGAGCTGGAACAAGCTGCAGCAGCGGCTCGACCCCGGCGACCATGCCATCCTGGCCATGTCGCGCGGACCGTATGGCATTCTCGGCGAGGATTTCGTGCGCGGCAGCATTCCCGACCGTCTGGTTCTCAAGCAGGACAATCTGCCCTTCGACATGCGCGACCTTGACATGGACATGCGCCTGGCCACCCCCGGTCCCTTGCCGACCGATCAGATCACGGTGCTGCGGGTGATCGGCCAGTCCGGCCTCGATCCGGCCCGGCCACTGGCGTTTTCCCTGCAGATCACGCGCA
>Ga0209913_1001396_pt1 | contig 13539 bp, 11 predicted proteins | sample PersoiDNA2013203_FD_185805 | JGI IMG/M metagenome (GOLD analysis project Ga0209913, IMG submission 185805) | Permafrost soil microbial communities from the Arctic, to analyse light accelerated degradation of dissolved organic matter (DOM) -... | ecosystem: Environmental > Terrestrial > Soil >... | reverse complement strand
GCACCATCCTGAAGAAGGCGAATTCGCACCAGGCAGTGCCACTGGCATCTTCACCATCGACCAAATCCGTTTGGCCAAGGCCGGCGGACTCAAGACCACCCGCAGCAGCAGCGGTGGCCGTGTCACACGCGCCAGCGGCGTGCGCACACCGAGTGCTGCTACCCGCGCCAAGGATCTGGTCGATACTGAGAAATACGAATATTTCAAGAACAACCGCGCCACCTTGCCCGATACCATCGGCGAACACTCGACTGAGATCACCGCGCTCATGCGCGGCGGCATGACAGCCGAACAAGCATTCGGCGAAGTCATCAAAAAATGCTTTTAAGCGCCTAAGAAAAACGGGAGCCTCTGGCTCCCGTTTTTCATTGCGGCTACGCGCGCTGCTGAGGTCAATAAATTTCCGGCACCAGAATTTCATTGGCGACTTCGCGACGGAAGTAACCATCGTGACGCTCACGCTCCGGCAGCGCCACCGCAGCATGCTCCACCTCGGCATATGGCATTTGGCTAAGCAAATGATGAATGCAATTGAGGCGGGCTTTTTTCTTGTCTACCGCCTGTACCACCCACCACGGCGCTTCGGCGATGTGGGTGCGCTCAAGCATGATTTCCTTGGCCTTGGTGTAGTCTTCCCAACGACGCCGCGACTCCAGATCCATCGGACTTAATTTCCATTGCTTGAGCGGATCATGAATGCGGCTCAAAAAGCGCATGTGCTGCTCTTCATCGGTAATCGAAAACCAATACTTGATCAGCTGAATGCCCGAACGCACCAGCATGCGCTCGAACTCTGGTGCGGTGCGAAAAAATTCCTCGTATTGATCATCAGTACAAAACCCCATCACCCGTTCGACCCCTGCACGGTTGTACCAGCTACGGTCAAACAGCACCATTTCACCGGCTGCCGGCAGATGTGATGCATAACGCTGAAAATACCATTGAGTGCGTTCGCGGTCATTCGGTGCCGGCAAGGCGGCCACACGGCACACGCGCGGATTGAGTCGCTGGGTGATACGCTTGATGACACCGCCCTTACCGGCGGCATCGCGCCCCTCAAACAGGATCACAACCTTGTGGCCTGTCGCCACGACCCAATCCTGCAACTTGACCAGCTCTGCCTGCAAACGAAACAACTCACGGAAATACAAGCGTCGGTCAGCCTTGTCCTGTTCATTGACGGCACCGCCATCGGTATCATAGACACCTGCGGCGAGCTGCTCAACGGTACGGTCTTCAATTTCCAGCTCAAGCTCTTCGTCATAGCTGTCAGCCAGCTCGCGGCGAATACGCAACACCAATTCATCATCGTTCATTGTTCTTCTCCGTAAAGGACAAAACGGCCGTACAGCCAGCTTTGCAGCGATTAGCTTATACAACAATTGTGACTATGCAATGACGAGCCGCATCGACTATCCTTGCACCCTAGACGATTGAAGCGGCAGCACGATGAATCAAGAATATTTGTTGAAATTGGTCAGCATGAAGATGCCTTACGGAAAATACCAGGACCGCCTGCTGGCTGACCTGCCTGGCCATTACCTCGGCTGGTTCGCGCGCGAAGGCTTTCCTCGCGGCGAACTGGGCGCCTTACTGGCGCTGATGTATGAACTGGACCATAACGCCCTGCGCCATCTGCTCGATCCCTTGCGTACTCAGAGATGAGTCGATCATTCACGGCACGATGGTGGTAAATAGATAAACCGCAAAGATCACCACATGCACCATCCCATGCATCACGGTGGTGCGGCCGGTACTCAGCGAAAAAGCGGCAACAATGAACGACAGTAGCAGCAACACCGTCGATTTGATGTCCAGTCCCAACGAGATGGTCCAACCTGTCATCAACGAAACCACGGCCACGGCCGGGATGGTCAGGCCGATACTGGCCAGAGCCGAACCCAACGCCAGATTCAGGCTGGTTTGCAGACGGTTGGCACGGGCTGCGCGCAGCGCTGCCAAACCTTCCGGCATGAGCACAATGGCAGCAATGATGATGCCGATCACCGTGTCCGGCGCCCCCATGCGGGCCAGCCCCACTTCCAGCGCTGGTGCCAGCGCCTTGGCCAACAACACCACTGCGCCCAGACAAAGCAACAACAATACGGCACTGGCACCAGCGACCTTGTTCGATGGCGGCGCAGCATGCACCGCCTCATTATCAACGGCTTCCTCGGGCAAGAAGTAATCCCGATGCCGCACCGTCTGCATCAGTACGAACGTACCGTACAAGACGATGGAGATGATGGCAATGAAGGCTAGTTGACTGGAGCTATAGAAGGGACCGGCCGTCGTCACCGTGTAATTGGGCAATACCAACGTCAACACGGCAATGGCAGCCAGCGTCGCCATGGAAGCAGCCACCCCGTTAAGTCCGAACGATTGCTCCCGGTGGCGACTGGCCCCCACCAGCAGACAGATGCCAACAATACCGTTGAGAATAATCATGATGGCCGCAAACACCGTGTCGCGTGCCAGTCCGTTGGTAGCCTCTCCGCCGGCCAGCATCAGCGAGACGATCAACGCGACTTCGATGAGCGTCACCGCCAATGCCAGCACCAGGGTGCCGAACGGCTCTCCCACTTTATGCGCGACCACTTCCGCGTGATACACCGCCGCCAAGACGCAGGCGACTAGCCCCACTACTAGCACCAGCAATAACCAGCCCCCCAATTGCATGTGGCTGGCGACAATCAGGAGCCAGCCAATCAAAGGCGATGCAATGGACCACAAGGGCAGGGATTGGGATGTTTTCATATTGGCAACGTAGGTTAGGAATCTGAAAAACTATTGCGGCCACGGCGTCAGTATTTCGACACCGTTAGCGGTCACGGCAATCATATGCTCCCACTGCGCCGAGAGCGAACCGTCACGCGTGAGCACGGTCCAGCCGTCCGGTTGCAATTGCACGCCACGTGCGCCAGCATTGATCATCGGCTCGATCGTAAAGGTCATGCCTTCGCGCAGCAACAGGCCGGAGTTGGGCTGACCATAGTGCAGCACCTGAGGATCTTCGTGATAGATCTTGCCGATGCCATGTCCGCAATATTCGCGCACCACTGAGTAGCCAGCACCTTCAGCCAGACTCTGGATGGCGTAGCCGACATCGCCCAAGTGTGCACCAGGTCGCACGACGGCAATCGCTGCCAGCATCGCATCCAAGGTCGTCTGCACCAATCGCGCCGCTTCCGGCGAGGGGGTACCGGCAAAGAACATGCGACTGGTATCGCCGTGCCAGCCATCCTTGATCACCGTCACGTCAATATTGACGATATCGCCCTCTTTCAATATTTCTTTGCTGCTGGGGATACCATGACAGACCACGCCATTGACGGAGGTGCACAAAGTTTTGGGAAAGCCGTGGTAGCCGACATTGGCCGGTGTGGCCTTCTGCACCTTGCGAATGTAGTCATGACAGCGGCGGTCGAGTTCTTCCGTGCTCACGCCGGGAACGACATATTCGCCGATCATCTCTAACACTTCCGCCGCCAGTGTGCCTGCCACCCGCATCATTGCAATCTGTTTTTCGGTCTTAATGGTGACGGCCACAACTTACCTCTCTTCGCGCAAAAGTCGTTATTATCTTCGATCATGCGCCGTCATGCACACCACCAGCGGGTTACGGATCTACCTGTCTGGCAATCTTGCCTGAGGTGCGTCATTGCTGCAAGACAAGCCGGGCAGACCGTCTGATACCAGAGCGCTTGCCTGCCGCGTTCAAATTGATGGATGCAAGCTAGAACGCTCACACTACCAATACTTAAATCAGCGTCGTTGCGCCAGCTTGAAGATGCGCACGTTCTCGACCAGTTGCACGGCCTCGTGACGCAGACTTTCCGTTGCGACCGCAGCCTGCTCAACCAAGGTCGCATTTTGCTGGGTCATTTGATCGATGTCGCCAACGGCCCGCGTGACGGCACCGATCTCGTCACGCTGGGCCGCGCCGGCAGCGGCAATATCTCGCATGATCGCAGCAACGCTGCCGATGGCGCTTTCAATATTGCTCATCGTGCCGCCGGCTCGACTGACCAACTCACTGCCGCTGTCGACATTGGCGACCGACTCGCCGATGAGTATCTTGATCTCGCGTGCGGCGGCCGCACTACGCTGGGCGAGTTGACGCACTTCTGATGCCACCACAGCAAAACCACGTCCCTGCTCACCGGCACGAGCAGCTTCGACAGCCGCATTCAAAGCCAGAATATTGGTCTGAAAGGCGATGCCATCAATCACACTAATGATGTCGGCAACCTTGTGCGAACTGGCCCGAATTGCCCCCATCGTTGCCACAACAGAATTGACCACCTGACCACCTTCGCCGGCCTGAACCGCCGCATTATCAACCAGCGTTCCAGCCTGATTGGTATGTTCGGCATTGGTGCGAATACTGCCGCCAAAGCGTTCCATGCTGGCGCGTACCTGCTCCAGTTCGCCTGCCTGTGCTTCTGCACGTGCAGACAAATCATTGTTGCCAGCAGCGATATCGCGCGCGGCCGTGTTGATGCGTTCGGAAGTACCGCGCACCGTGCCAACGATACCCGCCAACCCCTGTGCCACGCCATTGACAGCCTGCATCAACTGCCCCAACTCATCACGGCGACCGACATGCAACAAGGTGGTCAGATCGCCCTTGGCTAGTTGTTGTGCTGCTGCAGTGGCTGCAGTGAGCGGCGTGGTGATCATTTTTCGTACGCCCCAGAACAACGCGACCATGACCAACACCAGCAGTGCCAGTGCTACGAAACCATAGTGCAGTTGTAGCGACGACGCCGCCATCAGCGCGCTCATCGTGGCCGGCGATGCAGTGCGGCCCAGCGAAGCAATTGCCGTCTCCATGACAGCACTGCTGACCCATATGTAGGAGCCAAGTACTGCCCCTGACATCAACAGACCGATGCCTGCGATGCGCCCGCCGACACCAAACTGAAAACGTTTGCTGACATCGATACCGACATACAGCACCCCCACGACACGGCCGGCGCTGTTACGGATCGGATCGTAACGCGTCATGTACTGACGTCCAAACAATTGAGCGAAACCGACATAACTGCGTCCGCTCAACAGGGCATCATAACCAGCATGGGAATGGTCAAGCAAGGTACCGATGGCACGCTCGCCGTTTTCTTTTTTCACCGAGGTGGCAATGCGCACGAAGTCTTTGTCGCGCTGGACGAAGATGGTCGCGCTGCCGCCCGTATCGGCGGCGAATTTATCGATGGCAGTGAAATTGAGATTAAGTACTTCATCGCCGTTACGTAACAGCGGCGTTCTTTCGGTACCGACTGCAAGCTGTTGTTGCTCGTCGAGGATGAATCCTGCAGTGAAGCGACGCGCCAAGGTTCTGGCCAGTTTATCTATTTGATATCCGAGGGGCAGCAAACTGTTCATGAACCAGACTCCCTATTCGATTTTTACCTTTATAGCGCATTTCTAAGACACTGAGAACAAGCATGGTAGAGCAAGCTGTCGCAATCCTTTTCTTTTCATTGGCATTGCCAGATTCGATAACAAGTCAATCCATGAAATAACGCGAAAAGCTGCATCGCTTCACATCGAAGTGGCCTTACTTGTTTTTGTAAATTGTCTACGTAATCGCATTCAAACTGGCTGCCGATCCAATATAGGCCGATGCAATGGCCTCTCATTCCAGAAAAATATTGCACGGTGCCAAGAAAAATTGCCTCACTTACCGCGTATGCGCTCAAAAAGCCTCATTGTCGCAATCAATCAACACGAAAGACAGAATAACCCTTGCATCAGCATGACTATTTACCTCAAAATAATTGCTTTTTTATTAACGCCTCCCGGCCCTCCCTTTCCCACGCAGGCTCTCACTTTCAGAAAAAAGCTATGAAATGGTTCTTTGATTTAAAAATTGCACAAAAACTATTGTTGTCTTTTACCTGCGTACTGCTGCTGACGGCCATCACCGGGATTTTTTCCATCATCGAGTTGGGCAAGGTCAACAGTGCATCCACAGAAATTGCCAACAACTGGCTGCCCAGCATCCGCAGTCTTGACAAAATTCAGCTCCTGGTCGCGCGCATCCATAGCGGCGAAGCACAATTGGCGCTCTACGATAGTAACCAGGAAGTCGGCACCGGACTTGGCACACGCATGCCCGCCTTGGTCAAGCAGCTCGATGACGAAATCAAAGCCTATGAAGGTTTGATTTCCGAACCCGCCGAAAAAGCACTCTATCCCGAGGTACAACAAAAGCTCGCGACACTGATGAGCAGACATACCGAGATCATGGCGGCCCTTCAGGCGCATCAGGTCGATGAGGCTAAAAGAGTGTTTCTGGACACAGCCAACACGATCTATTTCGCACTCTTGAGTGACCTCGACAAGCTCACCAAGATCAACGTCGACGGCAGCAATGTTTCGGCACATGGCGCCGAAACAACCTTCATTGACTCGCGTATTTTCATCATTGTCTTGCTAGCCAGTGCGCTGATTGCCGGATTTTCGCTGGCCATGTTCGTCTCTCGCGTCATTGCCAAGCCGCTCAATATGGCCGTAGGCGTTGCCCGACAAGTCGCCGCTGGCGACCTGACCGCAAACATCGCTGCCACCAACGGCGACGAAACCGGCGCCTTGATGCAATCACTTGACGCCATGAATGCCAGTTTGCAAAATATCGTCGGCCAGGTGCGCGCAGGTACGGACACCATTGCCACTGCCTCCAACCAGATTGCAATCGGCAACCACGATTTACACAAACGCACGGAAGATCAAGCGGCTTCACTGCAAGAGACCGCCACCGCGCTGGAACAACTGACTGCGACCGTCAAGCAGAATGCCGACAACGCACAGCAAGCCAATCAATTGGCAGTCTCGGCATCGGAAGTCGCCATTGCTGGCGGCAATGTCGTGGATCAGGTCGTCACAACCATGTCGTCCATCAATGCCTCATCGAGAAAAATCGCCGACATCATTAGCGTCATCGACGGCATCGCCTTCCAGACCAATATTCTGGCCTTGAATGCGGCAGTGGAAGCTGCGCGCGCGGGCGAACAGGGACGCGGTTTTGCCGTCGTCGCCTCCGAAGTGCGCAACCTGGCACAACGCTCGGCCGCCGCCGCCAAGGAAATCAAGACCCTGATCGACAATTCGGTGTCAACCGTCGGCGCAGGTTCCTTGTTGGTGGAAAGCGCCGGCAAGACGATGACGGAAGTGGTTGCCAGCATCCGTCGCGTCAGCGATGTCGTGGCTGAAATTTCTTCCGCTAGCATGGAACAGAGCACCGGCATCGACGAAATCAACCGTGCGGTTGCCCACATGGATGAAGCAACCCAGCAAAACACAACGCTAGTGGAGCAAGCCACCTCCGCTGCGCAGGCGCTGAGCGAGCAGGCGCGTCACCTGAGCAAACTGGTCAGTGTCTTCAGACTCAACGATCTCCACTATATTGAGCAAGCCGAGGTACCTGCAATCAAGGCGCCAGTGCGTGCCACCTCGTTGTCAGCACCGTCCAGGCAAGCGCCGCGACTTGCGGCGACGCCAGCAATCAAGCGCAACAGCGGCGCCATCGTCAAGACCGATGGCGATGACTGGGAAACCTTCTAAGCTAGCCTCGCGCAATAAGCTGCGGCCATCAAACACCCCACAACCTGGAGCGTCAGGGTTTGGGGTGTTTTTTTATGCCCAGACCAATTCGCCTCAAGACGTAATCTCAACACCGTCAGCATGCAGCGGTAATGCCGTTTTATAACGCACCTGCTTGAGCGCAAAGCTGGAGCGGATATTGGCCACGCCCGGGATCTTGGTCAAAAAGTCGAGGATAAAACGTTCCAGTGCGCGCATGTCGGGTACCAGCACCCGCAACAAGTAATCCGGATCGCCGGTCATGAGATAACACTCCATGACCTCGGGCCTGTCATCGATGGCGCGCTCAAATTTCTTGAGCGCATCCTCCACCTGCTTTTCCAGCGTGACGTGAATGAATACATTCACATGCAAGCCCAGCACCGAGGGCTCCAGCAAGGTCACCTGGCGACTGATCACGCCCAACTCTTCCATCAACTTGACGCGGTTAAAGCAAGGGGTCGGCGAGAGGTTCACCGAGCGCGCCAGTTCAGCGTTGGTGATGCGGGCGTTGTCCTGCAAAGCGTTGAGAATGGCGATATCGGTACGGTCGAGCTTCTTCATAAGAACAATTATTTTAAATTTAGAATATTTAGAGAATATTTATCCTCATAATTGGCATTTTAACGCTTATATAAGGCATTTATTCCGCAATTCTCCAGATAAAATTGCCGCTTTTTTGATATCTGGAGAAAGTCATCTTGAATGCTGACAGCCCATCCCTAGCCAAACCGCATCACGCAGCAAGCCTTGATCAGGCCAGCGTTAAAAGCATCTTGCTGTTGATCGTCGCGATCGTCATCTGGGGCGCGAATTGGCCGGTCATGAAATCCGGGCTTTCGCACATTACCCCCATCTGGCTCTCCGCTTCACGTTTTTCACTCGGTGCACTGTGCCTGTTCGCACTGCAAAGCATGACCGGGAAATTGCGCTTTCCGCCGCGTCGCGACTGGCCTTTGGTGATCAGCGTAGGCTTGCTGCAAATGATGACGTTTACGGTATTAGGCTCGATTGCCATGACCAAGGTAGCCGCAGGTCGATCTGCGGTGCTGGCCTATACGACACCGCTGTGGGTCACGCCGATTGCCGTGTTTTTTTTCCGCGAGTCGCTGTCACGGCGGCAAATGATCGGCTCCCTGCTGGGCGCAGTGGGCGTCACGGTGCTGTTTAATCCCTTTAGCTTCGACTGGAGTGATCATGCCTTGGTAGCCGCCAATCTGATGCTGCTGGTAGGCTCGTTTATCTGGGCCATGTGCATTTTGCATTTACGCCATCACAAGGGCATCTGCAGCGCCTATGAGCTGGCACCATGGCAAATGCTGCTGGCCAGCATCCCGCTGGCGCTGTTGGCGCGCGTGGTCGAAGGGCCCTACAGCGGCGATGGTTCACGTGCCTTTTTGGAAACACTGGTATTTATCGGTCCGGTCGCGACCGCCTTCTGTTTTTGCGCCGTCAATGAAGCCAGCACCAGACTGTCGAGCACCAGTATGTCGACCGCCATGCTGGGCGTGCCAGTGATCGGTCTATTGATGTCGGTAGCGTTTCTGCGGGAACATCTCAGCGCAACACTGGCAATCGGTCTGCTGGTCATTTCGCTGGGCATACTGATTGTGACAATCAATCCCGCAAAAATAAGAAATCGCGTCTAGAGCCCTAATCCAGCAAGAAATTACGTTGCGGCAGCGCCGTCTGATCATCGGCAGCGCTGCTCTCATCCTTCAAAGCAACGCCGGTCAAGGTGCGCCGCTGTGCTTCGACCAGCAGATAATCGAGCTTGGCGGCCGCATCTGCATAACTCATGCCTTGCATACGCACATTCGAAATGCAATTGCGCTGGGCGTCGTTCATACCCACCGTCGGCATCCATGTCAGGTACAGCCCCATACTGTCAGGCGAACTCAGCCCCGGGCGCTCACCAATCAAGACCACCACCAATTTGGCATGCAACAAGCTGCCCACTTCATCGCCGATGGCCACACGTGCCTGACGCACAATGCTCAACGGTGCCAGGGTCCACTGGCGCGGCGCCATTCTGGCCTGCAATGCAGCCAGAAAAGGTGCTGCGTTACGCGCAATGGCCAGTGACGACAAACCATCAGCGATCACCAAGGCAAGGTCGTAGCGACGCGTCTCATCACCATCATCCAAGGCCTCGCGCGAAGCGGGACTCAAACGCCGCCCCAGATCCGGACGTTGCAGATAGGTCAGCCGGTCGGGCGCGGCACTATCGAGCACAAGGCAATCCTGGGCACCACTGATACCGGCGCTGATCAACTCTTGACGCAATTGTTCGACATCCAGCGCCAGATGGACCGCATCGCGGGCCTGCGCATGGGCCAGCTGAAAAGCCAGTTGCGGCGCAGTCGGCAGACTCACGCCAGCGCGTCCCAGGGCGATGCGCGCAGCAGTAAACCGGCGCAACGTTTGCCAGGGATTGTCAGTGACCGGTGGCGGTGGTTTGGGCATAAGAGGCAATTCTTGGTAAAGCAACTCAGGATAGACGCTGCAGCGCAGCGCCAAACGCTGGCGGCAAACTGTCATGCAAACGGAACTGCGCATCGGCGCTGAAGATCTGCATGCGCTGCAGCCAGGCTTCAAATTCCGGCGCAGGGCGCAGGCCGAGTACGCGGCGCGCATACAAGGCATCGTGAAACGAGGTGGTCTGGTAGTTGAGCATGATGTCATCAGAACCGGGAATGCCCATGACAAAACTGCAACCGGCCGTCGCCAGCAAGGTCAGCAGATTGTCCATATCGTTCTGATCAGCTTCAGCATGGTTGGTGTAACACACGTCACAGCCCATGGGCAGGCCCAGCAACTTGGCGCAGAAATGATCTTCCAGACCGGCGCGGGTGATCTGCTTGCCGTCATACAGATATTCAGGGCCGATGAAACCGACCACGGTATTGACCAGCAAGGGCTTGAACTTGCGCGCCACCGCATAAGCCCGTGCTTCACAGGTCTGTTGATCCATCCCATGATGGGCATTGGCTGACAAGGCACTGCCCTGTCCGGTCTCGAAATACATGACGTTCTCGCCCACGGTGCCGCGACGCAATGACAAGGCGGCACTGCGTGCTTCACCCAACAAAGCCAAATCGATGCCAAAGCTGCGATTGGCAGCCTCGGTACCCGCAATCGACTGGAAGACCAGATCAACCGGTGCGCCGCGTTCAATGGCAGCGATGGTATTGGTGACATGGGTCAGCACACAGGACTGTGTGGGAATTTCATAACGCGCGATGATCTCATCCATCATCGCCACCAGGCGCATTACCTGCGGCACATTGTCGGTAGCGGGATTGATGCCGAACACCGCATCGCCGCTGCCGTAGAGCAAGCCGTCGAGCAAACTGGCGGCGATGCCGCTGGCGTCATCGGTCGGATGATTGGGCTGCAGGCGCGTCGACAATCTCCCCGCCAAGCCGATGGTATTGCGAAAGGCCGTCACGACACGGCATTTTTGCGCCACCAGAATCAAATCCTGATTGCGCATGATCTTGCTGACCGCCGCCGCCATCTCCGGCGTGATGCCGGGCGCTACTGCCGCTAGCGCCACACTATCGGTGTCATCGCTGAGCAGCCAGTTGCGAAAGTCGCCGACGCTGAGATGACTGATCGCTGCAAAGGCCGTTGCATCGTGATCGTCGATGATCAAACGGGTGATTTCATCGTCCTCATAAGGCACCAATGCCTGATTGAGAAAAATGCGCAGAGGCAGCTCAGCCAGCGCCATCTGCGCCACGGCACGTTGCTCGGCATTACTCGCCGCGACGCCGGCCAGCATATCGCCGGAACGCAGCGGCGTGGCCTTGGCCATCAAATCCTTGAGATCACGAAACTGGTGCGTCACCGATCCCACTGCATGACTAAATTGATATGGCTGATGCTGCGACATGAAAATCACCTCTGACTGCGCCCCAACGTACGAACATATTCCGACGGCAAGGGCTATTGTGCCGCAGTCTGCCCTTGCCGTCCGGCCTTCACATCATCATGCCGTGAGCAAGGGTGTGGTTTTGCCATATTTGATGCTGGTCTCAACCGGCAGCCAGTTACCGGTCGATTCTTGTCTCCCCTGTAACAGAAAGCGTGGCTGGCTTGCGCTCAGTTGCGCCGCTGCCAATTTGGACAAGGCGCCGATATTACCGGTCTTCATACGATTGACGATCATGCCAAAGCGGGTCTCGGCAAAGTCACGCAGCATATCGTAGTCGCCATCGCTATCACCGGCCACAAACAGCGGACCGTAGCCTTTGACTGCCACGATTTCACTCTTGATGGCCACGCTCTTGCCTGGCCCCCAGGTCAGCGGCCAGTTTTTCCGATAGGCATTTTTGTAGACATTGCCGTCGCGCTCCAGACGCAGACCGATGACATTTTCCCGGCTCACGTTGTAACCGTATTTGGGATTGCTGGCAAACACCGCCACCACATCTTCCAGCGAGGCCGAACAGACATAGACGTCGATACCGTTGGCGCGTAAGGTATCCATCAAGCCGCCAATTTCCGTGCACAGACGAATGCCGTGAAAATGTGCGGTAGTGACCACGCCAGCGCGACCGGGGCGCTCAGCCGGGCTGGTGTATTTGACTTTACTGAGTGCGGCGCCAAGTGCAGCATCATTGGATGCCTCGGCCAAGGCCATGACTTCGGCCACACTCATGTTGGCAAAAAAATAAATCACCCAGGGATAACCAACATTGACGCCATGCGTATCGTTGACGGCTTCATACAGGTAATACAGCTTGGTGCGGAAATCGAGAAACTCGATCGTCTTGGTGACTTCCTCCAGCGACTTGCTGCCAGCCAGTCCCTGATAGTTGGCATGCAGGAAGGCATAATCGGCATCAAGGTCAGCGCAGATTGCATCCAGATCGACCACCATGCCGGCAGCGTTCTTGTAGTCCGCCGTGAACGGCCCGGGCGGCACGTTCTGTCGCAAAATGGCGGCGAACTCAGTGGGCGTGAGCTTGAACGATAATGTGTTGATCTGGTACATCAACAGCGCTTCTTCACAGTCATTCATGATGCTGGTGTTATCCCAGTCGAACACGGCGTAAGGCCGCTTCTTGCTGTTGTAGCCTTTGGCTGTGTTGCCATAGGCAGCAATCATTTGCGCCACCATCTCATGATTGCGTGGCGACCATTTGGCGCGATCCAGACCGACTGACATGCTTGTTTTTGCCTGCGCCACCAGAGGCGCGCCGACCATTGCAGCACCTGCCGCCGTCGCCAGTGCACGCCCCATAAATCCACGACGCGTCGGCATAGCCGTGATTGCCTGTTGTTTGTTATTCATGTTGAGCATTCCTTGGTCAATGAAAGTTGAGAAAATTTGAACTGCAAATATCGCCACGACGACAGCCAACCCATTCCACTTAAATCCCTACGGCATCCGTCTCGTCGAGCGCAGAGACGGCCAAGGCGCTGGCGCGCCGCGCGCCGGTGAACAGAAAATAAACATAGCCAAGCGCCATGAACAACAGAAAAATCAAGAAAATGAGCCAGTTGTAATAAATCATGGTGACCATGCATACCAGCGCGCCAAACAAGGCAAATGCCGGAAAGAAGGGATACCAGGGAGCACGGAACGGCCGCACCAGATCCGCCTCGATGCGACGCAAACGGAACAGGCTGAGCATGCTGAGGATGTACATCAGAATGGCACCGAACACCGACATCGTGACAATATTGGCCGTCAAGGTCTGACCGCCGATGGTAATGAGCTCATCGCTGTAAATGGCTGCAATACCCACCACACCACCGGCCAGAATGGCACGATGCGGCGTCTTGAAGCGTGGATGGACCTTGGCAAAATAGGCCGGCAGATAAGCTTCACGCGCCAGTGCAAAAATCTGCCGCGAATAACCCAGAATGATGCCGTGAAACGACGCCACCAATCCGAACAAGCCCAGCCACACCAGCATGTGCAGCCATTTGCTGTTGCTG
>Ga0209913_1001395_pt1 | contig 13553 bp, 12 predicted proteins | sample PersoiDNA2013203_FD_185805 | JGI IMG/M metagenome (GOLD analysis project Ga0209913, IMG submission 185805) | Permafrost soil microbial communities from the Arctic, to analyse light accelerated degradation of dissolved organic matter (DOM) -... | ecosystem: Environmental > Terrestrial > Soil >... | reverse complement strand
CCGGCCATCGAACGCGACAGAGGCATGCGGCCAAAGCGTTCAGCCATGGTGACCCAGGCCGACGGCGTGCCGGGCACGGTGACGGGCAGGGCGCCGTACTTCGGCACTTCCTTGTGACCGGCGGCGGTCAGTTTATCGAGCGACATCGCCATCGGCGCCGGGCCGCTGGCGTTCAATCCATGCAGTTGTCCCTTGTGCCAGATCAGCGCGAACGCGTCACCGCCGATACCGTTGGCAGTTGGCTCCACCACGGTCAATGCGGCAGCGGCGGCGATGGCCGCATCGATGGCGTTGCCGCCCGCTTGCAGCACTTGCAGACCGGCTTGTGCAGCCAGCGGCTGCGAGGTCGCGACCATGCCGCGATTGGCGAAGACCGCGCTGCGGCGCGAGGCGTAAGGATAGTGATTGGCGTTGAAGGTTGGCATAGGATGCTTTCGTATTTTCTGGTCGTGACGAATGAAAAAGTTTAACGATACAAATGACAGGCAACGTATTCGCCCGGTGCAGTTTCGACGCGGGGCGGTGTTTCGGTTTTGCAGACATCCATGCAGGACGCGCAGCGCGGATGAAAATGGCAGCCGGTCGGCGGCGACGCCGGATTGGGAATACCACCTTTGAGTACGATGCGTTGGCGCACCTGATCGGGATGCTCACGCGGGATCGCCGACAGCAATGCCTGTGTGTACGGATGCTTGGGCGCGCTGTAGACGCTCTCGCAGCTGCCGTATTCGACCATGCGGCCGAGATACATCACGCCGATGCTGTCGCTGACATGACGGATCACGGCGAGATCGTGCGAGACAAACAGGTAAGTGAGGGAGAAGTCCTTTTGCAGCGCTTGCAAGAGGTTCAGAATTTGCGCCTGGATCGATACGTCGAGCGCCGATACGGCCTCGTCGGCAACCACCAGTTTTGGCCGCGTGATGATCGCGCGCGCAATGCCGACGCGCTGACGCTGGCCGCCGGAAAACTCATGCGGATGACGGCTGGCGTAGGCCTGATTCAAACCCACGACGTCGAGAATCTCGGCGACCTTGCGCTTGCGCGTGGCGCGGTCGAACAGGCCATGCACGATCAGCGGCTCTTCCAATACTTCGCCGATGGTCATGCGCGGATTGAGTGAGGCGAAGGGATCCTGAAACACCATCTGCATATTGCGGCGCATGCTGCGCAGGGCAGAGGAGGGCATCGTGGAAATCTCTTCGCCCATGAAGTTGACGCTGCCGGCAGTTGGTTCGATCAGGCGCAGCACGCTGCGGCCGGTAGTCGACTTGCCGCAGCCGGATTCGCCGACCAGACCGAGGGTCTTGCCTTCCTCAATGGAGAACGAGACGTCGTCCACCGCCTTGACCGGCGGTGCGCCGCGCTTGCTGGAAGCGAAATGTTTTTTCAGTCCGGAGACCCGGAGCAGGGGAGCAGTCATCACAGCCTCTTCAATTCGGATACCAGCAACGCGCCAGATGGCCATCGCTCACTTTGTCCAGCGTCGGCGCATCGGTGATGCAGCGCTCTTGCGCCTTCGGGCAACGCGCAGCAAAGCGACAGCCGAATTCCACCGAGCCCGGCAGCGGCACCGAGCCGGGAATCGCTTCCAACGTCTCGCCGGGCGTGGCATCAAGGGCAGGGCGGGCGCGCATCAGCGCTTGCGTATAGGGATGAGCGGGCGCGTCGAACAACTCGCGCACGCTGCTTTGTTCGACTACCTGGCCGGCATACATGACGACCACGCGATCACACATTTCGGCCACGACGCCGAGGTCGTGCGTGATCATCAAAATGGCGGTACCGTGCTCGCGCTTGAGCTCGCGCATCAGATCAAGAATCTGCGCCTGTATCGTCACGTCGAGCGCGGTAGTCGGCTCATCGCAAATCAGCAGGCCGGGATTGCACAGCAGCGCCATGGCGATCATCACACGCTGGCGCATGCCGCCGGACAGGCTGTGCGGGTAGTCGTTGACCAATTGCTCGGCGCGCGGCAAACCCACGCGTTGCAGCATGGCGATGACTTGCGCGTCGATCTGTTTGCGGTTGAGATCGCTATGCACGCGCAACATCTCGCGCAGCTGATCACCGATGCGATGCAAGGGATTGAGCGAGGTCATCGGCTCCTGGAAGATCATCGCGATCTCTTTACCGCGCATGCCACGCAAGGTTGCGTCGTCGGCTTCCAGCAGATTGTTGGCGGCGATGCCGTCGTTGTAATTGATGGAGCCGCTGAGCTGCGCCTTGCTGGCCAGAGGAAACAGCCGCAGGATCGACAGTGCGGTCACGCTCTTGCCGCAACCGGATTCACCGAGCAGACCGACTGTTTCATTGGCGCCGACAGAAAACGAGACACCGTCAACGGGTGCGACGCGCTTGCCGTTGCGGACGAATTCAACTTTGAGATTATTGACTTCCAACATGGCCGGTTCTCTTTAACGGTATAACTTGGGATCGAAGACTTCGCGGATGCCGTCGCCCAACAAATTGAAACCCAGCACCACCGCAAAGATCGCCACGCCCGGCCACAGGGCCAGCGTCGGATTGGTATTCAGATAGCCTTGTGCGATGTGCAGCATCGAGCCCCAGCTTGGGTCTTCCGGTTTCGCGCCGAGGCCGAGATAGGACAAGCCCGCTTCGGCGATGATTGCGGAACCCATGGCGAAGGTCGCTTGAATCACCAGCGGCGCCATCGCGTTCGGCAACACATAGCGCCACATGATGCGCATGTGACCCACACCGACCGACCGCGCTGCCATCACATAATCCAGATTGCGAATGCTCATCGCCTGACCGCGCGCGAGACGAATGAAGGCAGGTGCAAAGCCGATACCGACCGCCACCATCGCGTTGTAGAAACCACCGCCCAATGCCGCCGCCAACGCCAATGCGAGAATCAGAGGAGGGAAGGCTTGCAGCGCGTCGACGACACGCATGACGATCCACTCGTCCCAGAAGCCGCGAAAATAGCCACTGGCGATACCGATCGGGACGCCGGTGCAGAACGCCAGGCCGACAGCAATCATGGCCGCCTGCAGCGAGATGCGCGCGCCGTACAGCATGCGCGAAAAGATATCGCGGCCAAGATCGTCGGTACCCATCCAATGCACGGCATCAGGGCCGGACAAGAGATTGCTGTAGTCCTGATCGAAGATGGGATCATTGGTTGCCAGCAGCGGCGCAAAAATGGCGATCAGGATGAGGAAGAAAATAATGGCCGCGCCAACCACGGCAAGGCGATTGCCGGCAAAGCGGCGCAGGCCGGTGAAACGCTGCTGACGCGGCAGGGCGATAGCTGTGTCTGACGCGGTATCGGCAGTCTTGGTAATTGTCTGATCCATGTCGGTCCTCATTTCTCGATGCGTGGATCGATGATGGTGTACAGCACATCCACCACCAGATTGACGATCACTACCATCAGCGCCGCCGCCAGCACGCCGCCTTGCACCATGACGTAATCGCGCTGGAAGATGGCGTCGACAATCATCTTGCCCATGCCAGGAATCCCGAAAATACTCTCCGTGATGACCAGGCCGCCGAGCAGTACCGACACCATCAGACCGCTGGCCGTGACAACCGGAATCAGCGCGTTGCGCAGTGCATGACCGATGACGACTTGCCAGTCTTTCAGGCCCTTGGAGAATGCCGTGCGGATGTAATCTTCATTGAGCACTTCCAGCAGGCTGCTGCGCACCATGCGCATCAGGATGGCAGACTCGCGCAGACCGGTAGCCAGCATTGGCATGCACATCGCCGCCAGATTGCCGCGCCAGTCTTCGGTAAAAGGTACGTAACCCGATGCCGGCAACCAGCCCAGCTTCACTGCAAACAGAATGATGAACATCATGCCCAGCCAGAAATGCGGCACCGACATGCCGAACAACGCCACCAGCGTGCTGACGTAATTGGCGATGCCGCGCGGACGCACCGCCGCCATGATGCCGGCAGGCACCGCGATCAGAATACCGACCGCAAAACTGCCCACCGCCAGTTCTATCGTCACCGGCAGGCGCTGCATCAGCACATCCATGACCGGTGTGCGATCGATGAAAGAGCGTCCGAGATCACCGTGCAGCACGCCCCAGAGCCAGTGCGCGTATTGCAGGTAAAGCGGATCGTCAAGACCGAGTTGTGCGCGCAATGCCAGCGCGGCTTCCGGCGTGGCTTCCAGGCCAAGAATGGCGGTCACCGGATCGCCCGGCAAGATCGCCAGCAGGGAAAAGATCCCCATGCTGACCAGCAGCAAAGTAGGGATGACCAGCAGGATGCGTTTAAGTAATGGAGACATGGGCAGCAGCGCCGTGACAAATTGGAACGTTCATTGCAAGCATCACACTGCCGTCGCCCCGACGAAAGTCAGGACAACGGCAAATGAAACATGCCTTATTTCGCCAGCGTCGCCGTGCGGATCACGCCATCCGGCACATACCGGAAACCCTTGACCGCCTTGGAAATGCCGAACAACACGTTGTCGTGGTTCAGATAAATGTAAGGCACATCCTTCACCAGAATCTGCATGGCCTGATCGTAGACCGCTTTGCGCTTGGCTTCATTGCCTTCCAGGCGTGCCTGTTGCAGCAGGTCGTCGACTTCCTTGGTGCCGTACTTGGAGTAGTTCAGCGAACCGTTGGTGACCACGAAGTCATAGACGTTCTGATCCGGATCGGGACGACCACTCCAGCCGACGAACAAGCCTTCATAAGTACCGGCTTTGCCCGACTCGATCTGGGTCGCCAGTTCGGCTTTTTCCAGCGTGACGGTGATGCCCGCCGGACGCAGCATGCCCTGAATCATCTGACCGACTTGCGACTCGTACGGCGTGGTCGGCAGCGTCAGCTTGAAGCTGAAACCAGCTTCTTTGCCCGCTGCCTTGAGCAGCGCCTTGGCGCGTGCAACATCGACTTTCGGCGGTGTGTCGGCGTCGCCGTGTGCAAACTGCGCTTTGCTGAATGGCGAATGGCTGGCGGCGACAGCGCCGTTGTAGACCACCTTGGCGATGGCGTTGCGGTCGATCAGGATATCGACGGCTTCACGCACTTCCTTCTTGTCGAACGGCGGCTTGGACGTATTCAGATAGAAGCCGCGGAAACCCAGCGAGGGCTTGTTGATCACGGCATACTTGGCGCCGGCTTCGATGTTGGTGATTTCCTTGTACGGAAAACGGTTGGTGATATCGACCTGGCCGCTGCGCAGATTGTTGAAGGCAACATTGACGTCACTCATGATCTTGTACGTCACGCCGTCGGCTTTAGGCAGACCGGCTTGCCAGTAGTGCGGATTCTTTTCCAGCGTGATGGTGGCGCCTTTGAGTCGGCCCTTATAGATGAAGGGGCCGGTGCCGACCGGATTGTTGACGTAGTCATCGCCGAATTTCTTCACCGCGTCCGGCGAAGACATCATGCCGGCGCGATCAGTGAGGATGGACATGAACGGTGCGAACGGCGTCGTCAGTTCCAGCTTGACGGTGGAGTCGTCGACCACGGTGATTTGCTTGATGTATTTGAGCTCGTTGCGACGCAGAGAGCTTTTCTCCTGGCCGCGCAGCAGGTTGAATTCCACCGCCTTGGCATTGAACGGCGTGCCGTCCTGGAATTTCACGCCCTTTTGCAGATACAGCGTGTAAGTCTTCTGGTCGTCGGAAATCGTCCAGCGCTGCGCCAGCATCGGCACGATCTTGCCGTTTTCATCCAGATCCACCAGCTTGTCGAAAATGCTTTGATACACCATGCGCTCGGCGATCATCGACGATTGCGTCGGATCGAGCTTGCCCGGGTCATCATCGAGCGAAATATTGATGGTGGCTGCCACGGCAGCATAGGAGGTTGCAGTCAGCAAACCGGCCGCAACCAGTTGCTTGAAAAGACGTTGAAGCGGGAGAAAAGACTGGTTCATCGTTGTTCCTTTAAATGTAGGCACCAATGTATACATCAAAGTAGACATGCATTTATCGTGCCATATCTTGGAAGGAAACGACATGGAAAAACGGAGACGAGCGGCTATTTCTGTTTTAAAAACAACGATTTACCGAAGGGGCTGCTGAGATTTTTGACCGCTGCGCCGCACAAGAAAACCCTCTCAAAGGGTTAATTATTGCTTTGCAGCATGTGCAATCCCGGAAAGGAAAAACCGAAAAAAGGCCCGCGCATGGTGCATCGTCTGAGTCAGCAGGAACTGGTCGACACTGAAATGGTGCGGAGCATTTTTGCATGACGGCAATACAAGCATGCGGCGGCGGTGCTAAGGTAAGCATCCTCCGTTTTACGAAAGTCAGCGATGAACGACCCGAAAGTCGGCGACAAGAGAACAAGCACACCTGCACATTCCGGATTTTCGGTGCGCATGCTGAAAGCTGAAGACATCGCCGCACTAACGCCGGTCTTGCGTGAACATGTGCGCGATCTGCACAGCGGCCAAGTGGTGGAAAGCGAAGTGAACGCCATCCAGAGCTACATGCAAGGCGCGGCAGATGAGTTTGGACGCACGCGCCGCTATCTGGTGGCATGCAATGCAGAAGGAACAGCGATCGGCTGCATGGCCCTGGCTGTACCCGAGGAACGCATGGCGCAGTATTTCGCCGGGATAACTGCAGCGCCGGGCGCCACCTCTGTGGAATTGCTCAACGCCTTTGTCGCCACAGCCCACCTGCGAGGCCAAGGCATCGGTCGCATGTTGCTGGAAGCGATCTGCCGCATGGGCGCAGCAGATGGCGCTCACACTCTGCTGATTAATAGCGGCCCGCGCTACCGCCACAGCTGGACGTTTTATGACCGTGTGTGCGATAGCAGCCATGGTTTCATTGATGACTATTACGGAGAGGGGCGGCATGCAAAGACTTGGCTGAAAGATTTGCGAGCCTTCGCCTAGATCTCAGCCAACTTGGCCTGTCAGCCTGTCACTGAGACGCCTGCCTGCGCGCCAGCGCCTGTGCCGTGGCCTGCCGCCAACGCCAGCGTGAATACATGCGATTGAACAGTTGGGCGTATTCCTGTGCTTCGGCTTCGTCACGCGCACTTGTCTGTGCCAACGCGCGGTAGCGGAGGATGACGGGATCGGTATGACCGCTGCGGGATACGCGGTTCAGCTCAATGTGCAGAAACCGGCGGAACTGCGCCATATCAGCCGACACTCGCTGCGCTGTCACCGTCTGCGTCATCTTGCTCAAGCCGCCTTGCGCGCAATGGGACTTGCGAGTGCCACGCATTTGCGGGCGAGGATTTCAGTGGGATCGAGTACCGGCACCTTCTTGCCACCGACGTCGAACTTCTCGTCCTGCGCGATCAGCAGCGGCAGCTCGGTGCAACCAAGCACGATGACGTCGGCGCCGTTGGCAACCAGATAGGCAATCGCGCGCTTGAGCTTTGCCCGTACCTCGTCGTTGACGAAGCCGGCCTTGACGCCTTGCGCGCCATAGATGACGTCCATGACGATGGCCTGATGGTCGGCGTCGGGGACGATCATGCTGAATTTGTTGTGCCCATTGCTGCCTGTGCTGTTCTGGTCAAGGGTCTGTTGATACACACGGCTGGCGATGGTGCCGGACGTGGCCAGCAGGCCGATGCAGGTTTTGTCGCCGTGGCGCTTCTCGATGTAGTTGACGGTCTCGCTGAGCATGTTGACGATCGGGATCGACAAGTAGGCCTGGATGCGTTCAACGAAGGCATGCGCGGTATTGCACGGGATGGCGATCATGTCGGCGTTGTCGTTCTCCAGACGCTTGCAGGCGGCGTAGATGGCGACGGTCGGGTCGGCGCCTTCGGCGATCAGATTCTCGGTGCGGTCGGGAATTTTGGGGTTGTGTTCAACCACCAGTTTGATGTGATCCTGATCGCGCGTGGCGGGGGTGTTCTTGATTACCTTTTCGATGAAGTCGACCGTCGCTGCCGGGCCGACGCCGCCAACCACGCCGATCTTGAACGAGCGGCCGACCTGTTCGGCCTTGAAGCTCAATGCCGATTCCGCATAGATCTGGTTGGTGTCGATGATGGGAATGCCACGCGCGCTGAGCGCTTCAGCCACGGTCGAAATCTCGGTCATGCCGGGCACGATGACCTGCGCGCCCTGGTCGAGCAAATCCCTGCAGGCGCGATACAGCAGGTCGATCGATTCGCCGTCGAGGTAGCCGTTCTTGATGCCGGTGGTGCCGTACACCGCGCGCATCAGGCAGGCATGCTGGATGGCGGCGGCGGGGTAGAGCAGTTGCACGTCAGGTTGTACACCAGCGCCGCCGAAATACTTCTCGAACAAGCCTTTCTTGCGCACATAGCTCGATGTCAGGATGCCGATCTTTTGCAGCTTGGGCAGGCGTTGCGCCAGGTGATGGCGAATGGCCGCGACCATGTCAATCACCGGGATGCTGATCTCGGCTTGCACCTCGTCTAAGAAAGTGTGACTGATGAAGCAGGGCAGCAGGACGGCATTGCTCTTACGCTGCTCAAACTCACGCAGCATGTCGAAGACGTAGAGCTTGCGTGCATTGGTCTGGGCATTTTCGGCGCCGGCCATGTCGATGTCGTCGAAAGCCTGCTGGCCGAACTGCACCTTGATGCGCTCCGATGGCCCGGCCTTGGCGGCAACCTTGGTCATTTTGGCGTAAAGGTCGGCGCTGCCGATGGCGCCAAGACCGCCGATGACGCCGACTGACATGGCACGCTGGATTTGTTCGACTTTCATGATGGCTCTTCCGCAGATCCTGAGATGTTGTTCTATGTACTGAGGATAATCGTTACAGAAGACGCCGCTATGCAAAGTAGTACGGTGGTTATGTCGCTGCTGCATAGTTTGTGGAAAAGACTGCCGGGCGGGACTTTTCACGCCCAGCGCTTACTGTTATAGATGCGGTATGGATGCGCTTTTGTTTCGCATGCCAGTGCACACCGCACCCCTCAGACCTGCAACAAAGGAAAGCAGATGGATATCAAGTGGATCGAGGATTTCCTCAGCCTGGCGGCGACGCGCAACTTCTCGCGCTCGGCGGATCACCGCAACGTCACCCAGCCTGCCTTCAGCCGCCGCATCCGCGCACTGGAGGCCTGGATCGGCGCCGAGCTGGTGGATCGCAGCACCTATCCGCTGACGTTGACGGTGGCCGGCAAGTTGTTCAACGACGCCGCCTCGGAAGCCATCAAACTGCTCACCGATGCGCGCAATCAGTTGCGCAGCGAACACACCGCGCACAATATGCTGCGCGTGACCGCCGGGCATTCGCTGGCGCTGAGTTTCTTTCCGGAATGGCTGGACAAGCTCAACGACGCCTCCAACGACAAACCCGGTGCCCATTCCAGCTTCAGTGCCCGCATCACCGCCACAACTATCCATGACTCGGTGCTGGCGCTGACCGAGGGAGAATGCGATTTGCTGTTATGTTTTTATCATCCTCAACTGCCCATCTTGCTCAACCCGGATCAGTATGAATACGTGACCGTCGGCATTGAACGCGTGATCCCGGTATCGGCGCCCGACAAGAGCGGTGCGCCGCTGTTTCGCTTGCCCGGCAGCAAGACCAAGCCGACCCGGCTGCTGGCTTACCCGGCGACATCTTTCCTCGGCCGTGTGATGGAGTTGATCCTGGCCAATGCGCCGCAGGCTCCCGGCCTGTTGACCAGCTATGAGTCGGACATGGCCGAGTTGCTCAAACGCATGGCTCTCAACGGTCATGGCCTGGCCTGGCTGCCGCAGCGCTCGGTGGAGGATGAACTGGACGAAGGCAGGCTGGTGGCCGCCGGCGGCGACGCCTGGTCGCTGGAGTTGGAGATTCGCGTGTTCCGTTCCCTGCAAAACAAACGTCCGGCGCTAACCCGATTGTGGGAGACATTGCTGGCATTGTCCGCATCAACCTCGAAGCCCGCGTGAACATCGGCGCCCTCCTCTGCTGACGCCACGCTGACCGTTCAAACAGAACGTACTTTTTCCTCAAGTCCGGCACTAACTTATCCGTTAACCCAGGCATGCGCATCGGTTCGCTCTGATCTGCCCGCCACTTTCCGCGCCTGGCCACAAGCCATGCGCAATAAATATCTAAAAAGTAATAAACAGCCAGTGGCAGGCAACGCGGCAAACAGCGTCAAACATGAGGGATAAGAGAATGAAGAATCTAAAGATTGGTACGCGGCTAGGCATCGCATTTGCAGCATTGCTCATATTAATGAGCGTCATCACCGGCATCGGCGTCTGGCGCCTGCAGTCGGTCGGCAGTCTGACCGATTACATGGTCAACAATGCCCTGGCGAAAGAACGCCTGGTGAACGCTTTCTACAAATCGATTGAACTCAACGTCGGCCGTATCGTTGCCGCCGCCAAGAATACCGATCCGGTACAGCAGAAGTTCTACAAGGATCAGATCATCGCCACCATCGCCAAAAACAACGGCTACGTGAAGCAGATGGAAGAGCAGATCCAGGATCCTGAAGGCAAGGCGCTCCTCAACGAGATCAATGAACATCGCAAGCTCGTGATCGCCGACAACACCGCCGTCTTCAAGGAAAAGGACGCCGGCAACGAAGAAGGCGCCCGCAAGATCGTTGAAGAAAAACTGATGCCGGACAGCCAGCGCTACCTGGCCGCGATTGAAAAGCTGTCGACTCGCCAGAGCGACGCCATCACCCAGTTGACGGCCCAGGTTGACGGCGTGTTCCGTACCGCACGTACGCTGATGATCTCCCTCGGCCTCATCGCGTTGATCGGCGGCATTGCATTGGCGATTTTCATCACGCGCTCGATCACCCGGCCGCTGGTCAAGGCGGTGGATGTCGCCAGCCGCGTGGCGCAGGGCGACCTCGGTACGCAGATCCTGGTCGAGTCGCGCGATGAAACCGGCCAGCTGATGGCCGCGCTCAAGGACATGAACGACAATCTGGTCAATATCGTCGGCCAGGTGCGTACCGGTACCGACACCATCGCCACGGCTTCGGCCGAAATCGCCAACGGCAATCTGGACTTGTCCTCGCGTACCGAGCAACAAGCAGGTTCGCTGGAAGAAACCGCCGCCGCCATGGAGCAGCTGACTTCCACCGTCAAGCAGAATGCCGAAAACGCCCGTCAGGCCAACCAGCTGGCAGCGTCCGCATCCGAAGTGGCAACACAAGGCGGCGCGGTGGTCGGCCAGGTGATCGACACCATGGGCTCAATTAACGATTCGTCCAAGAAGATCGTCGACATCATCAGCGTGATTGACGGCATCGCCTTCCAGACCAACATCCTCGCGCTGAACGCGGCGGTGGAAGCCGCCCGTGCGGGTGAACAAGGTCGTGGCTTTGCGGTGGTCGCCTCGGAAGTGCGCAGTCTGGCGCAACGCTCGGCATCGGCCGCCAAGGAAATCAAGGAATTGATTACCGACTCGGTACAGAAGGTCGACAGCGGCAGCAAGCTGGTCGAAAACGCCGGTGCAACCATGGGTGAAGTGGTCGCCAGCGTCAAGCGCGTGACCGACATCGTGGCTGAAATCAGCGCCGCCAGCACCGAACAAAGCACCGGCATCGAAGAAGTCAACCGCGCCATCGTGCTGATGGACGAAAGCACCCAGCAGAACGCCGCGCTGGTCGAAGAAGCCGCCGCCGCCGCGCGCGCCATGCAGGATCAGGCCGCCAACCTGGCGCAGATCGTCGGCATCTTCAAACTGCGCTAAGCCGCATTGCAGGCAACCGGGGCGGTTGCGGAAATCACGTATAAATACATTTCCGCAGCCGCCGTCTCTCTCGCTACAATGTCTGCTCCCTGTTTTTGTGCAGACTTTGAGCGGACCGTATGACCACCATCGAAGATATCCAGCGCGCAGCAGCGCGGCTGCAAGGCCAGATCCTCAATACGCCGTGCGTTGAATCGCGCACGCTGTCCGACATCGTCGGCGCGCAGGTTTTTCTCAAGTTCGAGAACCTGCAATTCACATCGTCCTTCAAGGAACGCGGCGCCTGTAACAAGATGACCGATCTCGCCGCCGGCGGCACGCGTGGCGTCATCGCGATGTCGGCAGGCAACCATGCGCAAGGCGTCGCCTATCATGCGCAGCGTCTCGGCCTGCACGCGCTGATCGTGATGCCGCGCTTCACGCCGGGCGTCAAGATCGAACGTACACGCGGCTTCGGCGCTGAAGTGGTGCTGCACGGCGATACCTTGGAAGAAGCCCGCGCGCACGCCTTCGCACTGGCGCAAGAACGCGGCCTGACCTTTGTTCACCCGTACGACGACGAAGCCATCATCGCCGGCCAGGGCACGGTCGCACTGGAAATGCTCGACGCCGTACCCGACCTCGACATGCTGGTGGTCGCCATCGGCGGCGGCGGTCTGCTGGCCGGCATGGCGGTCGCCGCGCGCGCGCGCAAACCCGATATCGACATCGTCGGTGTGCAGGCCAAACGCTTCCCATCCATGGTCAACGCGATCCAGGGCACCACGCATGCGCTCGGCACCAGCACCATCGCCGAAGGTATCGCCGTCGGCACGCCAGGTGTACTGACCCGTGAAATCATCGCGCGCGAAGTCAACGACTTGCTGCTGGTCGACGAAGGCGACATCGAGCAAGCCGTCTTGATGTTGCTGGAAATTGAAAAGACCCTGGTCGAAGGTGCAGGCGCTGCCGGTCTGGCGGCGATGATCCGTCATCCGGAACGCTTCCGCGGCAAACGCGTGGGCATGGTGCTGTCGGGCGGCAATATCGATCCGTTGCTGCTGGCCGCCATCATCGAACGCGGCATGGTGCGTGCAGGACGTCTGGCGCGCGTACGCGTGTCCGCGCGCGATGTGCCGGGCGTGCTGGCGCGCATCACCGCGACCGTCGCCGAAGCCGGCGCCAACGTCGACGAAGTGCATCACCAGCGCGCCTTTACCTTGCTCGCTGCACAGAACGTCGATATCGAACTGGTGTTGCAGACACGTGGACGCGATCATCTGGCGCAGGTGCTCAACGCCTTGCGCGAAGCGGGATTCGAGGCGGAAGAACAGCATTGAGAATAAAGCAGGGAACGATGTTGACTGTCGTCCCAGCGTCGTGACGACAGTAGATACGACACTGGGTCCTGACTTTCGTCAGGACGACGGTAACTCAAGATTCGCAATGAAGCCGCAGAGCGTCACGCGTCACTGAATTAACTGACCGGCATTGAGGGAAGAGACATGGGTTTTTCGCTGGAGAATTTTGAATACCTGGCCTATTCGCGTCAGCATGAAGCTGCTGCGCGCGAGCTGATGGATTTGCTGTCGGGACTGGATAGCAACTACGGCCTGCCGGGTGACAATTTCAGCGCCAAACCGCTCAGCAGCGTCTTGCCCAACGAGTTGAACGACCACGTTGTCACGCGCATTGCGGCGGCGATTTCCTGTCTGTTTGCGGATAGCGAATTCCAGTTTTCTCAGATCGGTTTCGGCCAGATTATACTGATGCACCGCTGGCTGTCGGGCCTGTTCGCAGCCAGTCCTTTCCGCAATGCCGATCATGTGGTGCGCGCCTGGAACATTCGCGGCAAGGGCAACTTGCGCGAGGTCGAAATCGGCAACCGCGACCTGATCAAATTCTGCCTGCTGTATTCACCCGAGTCCGAGATCCCGATGGACCTCGACGCCTTCTGGGCGCACGACAAGGT
>Ga0209913_1001393_pt1 | contig 13578 bp, 15 predicted proteins | sample PersoiDNA2013203_FD_185805 | JGI IMG/M metagenome (GOLD analysis project Ga0209913, IMG submission 185805) | Permafrost soil microbial communities from the Arctic, to analyse light accelerated degradation of dissolved organic matter (DOM) -... | ecosystem: Environmental > Terrestrial > Soil >... | reverse complement strand
CGCCGAACTTGGCTGCCAGAACGGTAGCGATCGCAGCCGTCAGGGTGGTCTTGCCGTGGTCAACGTGACCGATGGTGCCGACGTTCACGTGCGGCTTGGTACGTTCAAACTTGCCTTTTGCCATTTTCAATCTCCAAAAAGAGCGACCCCGTGTGTGGTTTTACGTCTGCATCCAGTTGCTCAATCCCTCCGCACGGGAACAAAGGGGCACCGGATCGCAGACAAATGAAGATGCCCCGTGCCTCTGCAGGCACGGGGCAAGTGCCAATTACTTGGCGCGAGCAGCCACGATGGCTTCAGCCACGTTGCGCGGAGCTTCGCTGTAGTGCTTGAACTCCATCGTGTAGGTGGCACGACCTTGCGACATCGAACGCAGCGTGGTCGAGTAACCGAACATTTCCGACAGCGGAACTTCAGCCTTGATGGCCTTGCCGCCACCCACCATGTCGTCCATGCCCTGCACCATGCCGCGACGGCTGGACAGGTCACCCATCACGTTGCCGGCGTAGTCTTCAGGGGTCTCGACTTCCACAGCCATCATCGGCTCCAGAATGACCGGGTTGGCCTTGCGGCAACCTTCCTTGAAGCCAAAGATAGCAGCCATCTTGAACGCGTTTTCGTTCGAGTCCACATCGTGGTACGAACCGAAAGTCAGCGTGACCTTGACGTCCACCACCGGGTAGCCAGCCAGCACGCCGCTGTTCAGGGCTTCGATCACACCCTTTTCAACGGCAGGGATGTATTCGCGAGGAACCACGCCGCCCTTGATGGCGTCGACGAACTCAAAGCCCTTGCCCACTTCGTTCGGCTCGACGGTGAACACCACGTGACCGTACTGACCCTTACCGCCCGATTGACGCACGAACTTGCCTTCGACGTCGGCGACCGACTTGCGGATGGTTTCGCGATAGGCCACTTGCGGCTTGCCCACGTTGGCTTCCACACCGAATTCACGCTTCATGCGGTCAACGATGATTTCCAAGTGCAGCTCGCCCATACCGGCGATGATGGTCTGACCCGATTCTTCGTCGGTGTTGACGCGGAAAGACGGATCTTCCGAAGCCAGACGTTGCAGGGCGATGCCCATCTTTTCCTGGTCGGCCTTGGTCTTGGGTTCCACAGCCTGACGGATCACGGGCTCAGGGAACACCATGCGCTCGAGCATGACGATGGCTTCGGGATCACACAGGGTTTCACCGGTGGTGACGTCCTTCAAGCCCACGCAGGCAGCGATGTCGCCGGCGCGGATTTCGTCCACTTCCTGGCGTTCGTTGGCGTGCATCTGAACGATACGGCCGATACGTTCCTTGCGACCCTTCACCGGGTTGTACACCGTGTCGCCCTTGCTCAGAACGCCAGAGTACACACGAACGAAGGTCAGCTGACCCACGAACGGGTCGGTCATCAGCTTGAATGCCAGAGCCGAGAACTTCTCGCTGTCGTCGGCCTTGCGGCTGACCGGCTGCTCGTCGTCGTCGGTACCCGTCACCGGCGGAATGTCCACAGGCGAAGGCATCAGTTCAATCACGGCGTCCAGCATGCGCTGCACACCCTTGTTCTTGAAGGCAGTACCGCACAGCATCGGCTGGATTTCGCAGGCGATGGCACGGGTACGCAGACCGTGGGTGATCTCTTCTTCGGTCAAGTCACCTTCTTCAAGGTACTTGTTCATCAGCTCTTCCGAAGATTCGGCGGCAGCTTCGACCATCTTTTCGCGCCATTCCTTGGCGGTTTCCAGCAGGTCGGCCGGGATTTCTTCGAAGTTGAACTTCATGCCTTGCGAGGCTTCATCCCAAATGATGGCCTTCATCTTGCGCAGGTCCACAACGCCCTTGAAGTTTTCTTCAGCGCCGATGGGGATCACGATAGGCACAGGATTGGCCTTCAGGCGCAGCTTCATCTGGTCCACGACCTTGAAGAAGTTGGCACCAGTACGGTCCATCTTGTTCACAAAGGCCAGACGCGGCACCTTGTACTTGTTGGCCTGACGCCACACGGTTTCAGACTGGGGCTGCACGCCACCCACAGCGCAGTACACCATGCAAGCACCGTCCAGCACGCGCATCGAGCGCTCGACTTCAATGGTGAAGTCAACGTGGCCGGGGGTGTCGATGATGTTGATGCGGTGCTCGGGGAAAGACATGTCCATGCCCTTCCAGAAGCAGGTCGTGGCAGCCGAGGTGATCGTGATGCCGCGCTCTTGCTCCTGCTCCATCCAGTCCATGGTGGCTGCGCCATCATGCACTTCACCGATCTTGTGGTTCACACCGGTGTAGAACAGGATACGCTCGGTGGTGGTGGTCTTACCGGCGTCAATGTGAGCAGAAATACCGATGTTGCGGTAGCGCTCGATGGGGGTCTTGCGGGACATGAAATTTCTCCGTTAATCGCTGAGAGCCCGCACAAGGGCGGGCTCTCAGATGCGAGGGGATGGATCTGTTTAGAAGCGGAAGTGGCTGAAAGCCTTGTTGGCTTCGGCCATGCGGTGAACTTCATCACGCTTCTTCATGGCACCACCACGGCCTTCGGTGGCTTCGAGCAGTTCGTTGGCCAGACGTTGGGCCATCGACTTTTCGCCACGCTTGCGGGCGGCTTCCTTGATCCAGCGCATGGACAGAGCCAGGCGACGGACAGGGCGGACTTCCACAGGCACTTGGTAGTTGGCACCGCCAACACGGCGGGACTTCACTTCGACCATGGGCTTCACGTTGTTGATGGCAACCGTGAAAGCTTCCAGGGCGTCCTTGTCAGGATGCTTCTTGGCGATCAGGTCCAGGGCACCGTAAATGATGCGTTCTGCGACCGCCTTCTTGCCGCCTTCCATGATCACGTTCATGAATTTGGACAGCTCGACGTTACCGAACTTCGGGTCCGGCAGGATTTCACGTTTAGGGACTTCGCGACGACGTGGCATTTCTTCACCTCTATGCTTCAGTTGGCACCATTTCAGGTACCGCGAGTGCCATGAGACAACTCACTTACTCGACCCCGCGCCAACATGGCACTGTTCGGGTCACTACGTCTGAAGGCCAGCCAGGCCATTCAAACACCGATGTTTTTCAAAGCTGTGACGCTTTCGGGAACCATTCACCCGTGGCTGAAAGCAAAACTGCTTAAGCCTTCTTCGGGCGCTTCGCGCCGTACTTGGAACGCGCTTGCTTGCGGTCTTTCACGCCTTGCAAGTCGAGCGAACCACGCACGATGTGGTAACGCACACCGGGCAAGTCCTTGACACGACCGCCACGAACCAGCACCACGCTGTGTTCCTGCAGGTTGTGGCCTTCGCCGCCGATGTAGGAGATCACCTCAAAACCGTTGGTCAGGCGCACCTTGGCAACCTTACGCAGAGCGGAGTTAGGCTTCTTGGGGGTCGTGGTGTACACACGGGTGCACACGCCACGACGCTGGGGGGAGTTTTGCATCGCGGGGCTCTTGGACTTGGTCTTTTCGACCTCGCGCCCCTGACGCACGAGCTGGTTGATGGTTGGCATGAAACGTCCCTAAACGTTTGAAAATTACAAAAAAGCCGAGCAATCGACACCGCACGGCACTGCACACGCGTGAAACGCGGCCACCTGACCCCACTACAACGAAGCACCAGAACCGCCTATACAAACCAGCGAGCCATCCAAATGGATCACTCGGCAGTCACAGCAGGAACATGGCCCGTGCAGGTCAAATCAGATTGACGCGCAAATGTGCAACCCTTCGGAAATTCCGAAAAGCCTTCTACTGTATCAGGTCAGGCTTTTGGGGGCAAGTACGGCTTGACAAAGCCTTACCCAGTCACTTGATCCAAAGGCGCAAAGCGTCCCAGGCACGCCCGATGACACCGGCCTGCTCAACACCGTCCAGGGCGAGCAACGGCACTTCCAGCAGCGGCTGATCGGCCAGACTGACCTTCAGAGTGCCGACTGCCTGCCCTTTCTGCAGAGGCGCCACCACGGGATCCGGCCGGGTCACCTGGGTTTGCAACTTGCTGGCCATGCCAGCCGGCACAGCCACAACAATCGCCTCGGAGCGCCCCAGGCGTGCCGTGTTCTCTTTGCCCTTCCAGACGTTGGGCGTCACCACAGGCTGCCCCGCATCGAACAATTTGACGGCTTCATAGGCTGTATAGCCCCAATTCAGCAACTTCTGGCTTTCGTTCGCCCGTGCGTTCTCACTGGCGGCACCCAACACGATCGACAACAATCGGCGCCCGCCCACATTTGGGAAATCCCTCCTGGACGTGGCCACCAGCCCGTAGCCTGAGGCATTGGTGTGCCCGGTGCTCAGACCATCGACCGTCGGGTCACGAAACAGCAACAAGTTGCGGTTGCCGGTGTTGGTGGCCGAAGTGCCTTCATAGCGGTATTGCTTGATGCCGTAGTAGCCGATGTACTCAGGAAAATCACGGATCAGGCGGCTGGCCAAGATGCTCAGATCCCGCGCCGTGCTGGTGTGACCGGGCTCCACCATGCCCTCAGGGTTCTTGTAAACGGTGCTCTTCATGCCCAAGGCCTTGGCCTGGGTGTTCATGAGCTCGACGAAACGCTCGGCCGTGCCACCCACCCCCTCGGCCAGGGCCATCGTGGCGTCGTTGGCCGACTGAACAACCATGCCCTTGATCAAATCCTCCACCGGCACCTTCATCTTGGGATCGATGAACATGCGCGATCCTGGCATCTTCCAGGCCCGCTCACTGACCGACAGACGCTGCTGAAGATCCAGCTTCCCGGCCTTCAGCGCATCAAAGACCAGGTAAGCCGACATCAGCTTGGTCAAGGAAGCCGGATCCACCGGCGACTCGACGTCTTTTGCCGCCAGGACCTGATTGGCCGTCACATCCAGCAGCAAATAGGATCGCGCCGCCACATCGGGGGCCTGGGGCGCCTGCGCCGATACCGACAGCGCCGCCGCCAAGACCGTGGAAGCCAGCAGGACCTTGAAAAAAAATCTCATGTGAGAAAAGCGTGCGCAGTGCCAAAAACAGGAGCGAGAAGCCACGGCCATGTCATGAGAGGGCACAAAGCGCCCCAAAGTTCATGACCCCGCCCGCCATCAGGGGCGCAAATGCCGAACCACCAAGGTCTTCAGCAAGGGCAACTGTCCATGAAAGAAGTGCCCACCTCCGGGTACCACCGTCACCGGCAGGGCCTGAGGGCGCGCCCAATCCATGACCGCAGCCAGCGGTACCGTGTCATCCTGCTCGCCGTGCAGCACCAAGGCACGCTCGTGCGCCTCCGGTGGCAATTCGGCCACCTGGAAGCGCGAAGCGGCCGTCCCCACCAACACCACCCGATCCACCTCGCGGCTGGACCAGACAGTCTTGAGGGCATGGCTGGCCACATAGGCGCCGAAAGAAAACCCGGCAATTGCGATGGGCCCCTGGGGCGCCTGCTGCGCCAGGACAGCCAGAAAGTCATCGATCTCCCCACGCCCCTCATCCCAGGCGCCGGCACTGGCACCGACACCCCGGAAGTTGAAGCGGACCGCATCCCAACCCGACTGGACAAAGGCCCGCGCCAAGGTCTGCACCACCTTGTTGTCCATGGTGCCGCCAAACAGCGGGTGGGGGTGGGCGATGATGGCAACGCCCCTCGGAGCCCCCCCTTCGGGCACGATGGCCGCATCACGCAGGCCTTGCAGCACGCCAGACGGGCCTGCGAGTTCAAGCTTCATGGTTTGGGCATTCATGGCGGCACCTTCTCAAACAGCACCGGGTCGCTCCGCCAGGATGCGACCCGGTTCACATGAAACAAAAGAATCAACGCCCGAGGTGGGGCGGCGTCAGCAGGCGCTCAACCACCTTGCCGTTCTTGAGGTGGGATTCAACGATCTCGTCCACATCGCTGGGGTCGACAAAGGTGTACCAGACGCCCTCGGGGTAAACGACCGCCACCGGCCCACCGGCGCAGCGATCCAGGCAACCCGCCTTGTTCACCCGCACCTGACCCGGCCCTGCCAGTCCCGCGGCCTTGACCTGCGCCTTGCATCGGTCAAAGGCCTCCTTGGCACCGTGGTGAGCACAGCTGTCCTCACCATTGACGCGCTCATTGAGGCAAAAAAAGATGTGCCGTTCGTAATAGGGGGGCTGAGCACCCTCGGCAACAGGGCCGGCGGTCGCCTTGACGGTAGTGGATTCGGACATGGCGCCATTTTAGAGAGAAGCGGCCTGACCATGCCGCCCCCCCCCTCAACCCGGCTCGCGCCGGGCCATCCAGCTGATCAGGTACACCAGCGTGGCATAGGGCCACAGCCAACCCACCCATTGCGCCAGACCATTGAAACGGATGAAGCGCCCCTGCTCCCAGGTCTGCAGGGTCTGGGCAAAGTAGGCGCTGGTCGGCGATTGATTCAAGATAGACAGGTGGATGCCCAGCGCCAGCAGGCACAGGGCAGCGCAACCGCGACGTGTCAGCCACAGCGACGGCAGGGCCAGTATCAGGGCCAGAACCAGGCCCAACTGCACAGGCAGGCTCAGCCAGCTCCAGGCGTGCAGCGGGCCGTAGCTCAAGGCGGCCGACAAGGCCGTGAAGCCCAGGCCGACCCCCAGCACCAGCACCAGCATGGCCACGCGCCTGGGCAGGGAGCGCACGATGCTGTAGGCCAGCAAACAAGGCACCAGAGCCCCCAGCGCCACACACAGCAGCTCGGCACTCGGGATCAAGGGCTGCAGTTCCACATCGCGCACAGGCAGCCAGTCCAGCAAGGGTGTGTCAGCCAACCAGTCGGCCAAGCCTTCCTCGACCCGCTCCATGACCTGCCCCAAACCCAGGGGCACCGCAGCCGGGAACAGCAGCCCCACCGGCCACAGCGCCAACAACACCAGCGCCCCGCGCGACTCCGGCACAAACCAGCGGGCACGGAACAGGCTCCAACGATCCAAGGCCCCCAGGCGCTCCAGCGCCCAGGCCGCCATGGCCCCCACGGCGCCGCCCATGGCGTTGAGAAACAGATCCACGTTGGAGGGCACCCGCGACGGCAGGTAACTCTGAAGGCTTTCCATCACCAGCGACAGACAAAACGCCACACCCACCGCCAACAGCAGAGGACGCGCCAGCCTGCTGCGCAGCCCCCCCAGGGTGATCAGAAACCCCAAAGGCCCATAGCCCAAGGCATTCGACAGAACGTCAAAACCGGTCCAATACCGAGGCAACGGCGCCAGCAGGAATGCAAAAGGCGAGATTCCCTGGGTGCGCCACTCGCCAAACGGGTACAGACTGGCATAAACAATCAGCGCCGCATACACCTGGGCCAGGGGCCAGGCTGCGCTTTTGTGTTCAGACACGGCACCCGCCTCTGGCATCAAAACGGCTTGACCACCACCAGCACAACAGCCGCCAGCATCAGCAGCACCGGCACCTCATTGAACCAGCGGAACCAGACATGCCCGCGCCGGTTCTGATTGGCCACGAACTGCCTGAGCAGCCTGGCACACACATGGTGATAGGCCAGGGCCAACACCACCACGGTCAGCTTGGCATGCATCCAGCCGTTGCCCGGCCCCCGGCCAATGCCATAACCCAGCCAGAGAACCGCCCCCAGGGCCAGCGCAGGAATGGCCAAGAGGGTGGTGAATCGCAACAATTTGCGAGCCATCAGCAACAAGCGCTCTCGCTCTGCCAAGGAACCCACGGGCACCATGGCCAAATTGACAAAAATGCGAGGCAGGTAAAACAGGCCGGCAAACCAGCTGGCCACGAAGACGATGTGAAGAGCTTTGATCCAGAGCATGACCCCAGTGTAGGGCCAGATCTTTGCCTGTCCAGAAGCCCCAGGCAATCCAGTGCCAAGCCATGCTTTGCCGCAGACTGGCCAAAAAAAACCCGGCCATCGGCCGGGTCAGGAAGCCTTTTTGCTGTCACACATCAAGGCACCCGCTCAGGGAGGAAAAGCGGGGAGCAGCAAGCTGCCCAGGGGTAATTTAGCAAAGTCACAGCTCAAACTCAAGCAGGAAATTCAGATTTACACGGAATTCCGTCAGAAAAAAGCCGCACATCCCCATAAATCACCGAATACCCAGAAGGAAATTGATATTTGTGAAACAACCGTTCTGCACCGTCATTTACTGAACGCCGAGGTATGAGGCACAATTTTCGAATGACCTCCCCCCTCCTCCACCCCGCCCCCTTCCCCGCCAACCGTCCGCGCCGCCTGCGGCGTGACAACTTCACGCGCAATCTGGTTCGCGAGCACCGACTGAGCGCCCATGACCTGATCTACCCCGTGTTCGTGCATGAAGGCCAGAACCGCCGTGAGGCCGTGGCCTCCATGCCCGGCGTTGAACGTCTCAGCCTCGACCTGCTGCTGCGGCAGGCTGAAGAATGCGCCCGCCTGGGTATCCCGGTGATGGCCCTGTTCCCGGTGATCGACAACGCCCTCAAGACCCCGGACGGCAAGGAAGCCCTGAATCCCGACGGTCTGATTCCGCGCGTGGTGCAGGCCCTGAAGAAAGAAGTGCCCGAGCTGGGCATCATGACCGACGTAGCGCTGGACCCTTTCACCAGCCACGGCCAGGACGGCCTGCTGGACGAGAGTGGCTACATCCTCAATGACGAGACCACCGAGGTGCTGGTGGGCCAGGCCCTGGTGCAGGCCCAGGCCGGGGTCGACATCGTGGCGCCCAGCGACATGATGGACGGCCGCATCGGCGCCATCCGTGAACAACTCGAGGCCCAAGGCCTGATCCACACCCGCATCATGGCCTACAGCGCCAAATACGCCAGCGCCTTCTACGGCCCCTTCCGCGACGCCGTGGGTTCGTCGGCCAACCTGGGCAAGAGCAACAAGAAGGTCTACCAGATGGACGCCGGCAACAGCGACGAGGCCCTGCGCGAAGTGGCCCTGGACCTGGCCGAAGGTGCCGACATGGTGATGGTCAAGCCTGGCATGCCCTACCTGGACATCGTGCGCCGCGTGAAAGATCAGTTCCATGTACCCACCTTCGCCTACCAGGTCAGCGGCGAATACGCCATGCTGAAGGCCGCAGCCCAGAACGGCTGGCTCGATCACGACGCCGTGATGCTGGAAAGCCTGCTTGCCTTCAAGCGGGCCGGCGCCGATGGCGTGCTCACGTACTTCGCCATTGACGCTGCCAAAGCCCTGCAGCAAAACGGCTGACGCCACGCGGCCGCACGCCATGCGCGTCTTCTCGATCCAAGGCTCGAACATCAGCGAGACCGACACCCTGCCCGAACATCTGCCGGACCAGGGTTACCTGTGGCTTGCCTGCTCGCGCCAGGAGTTCGAGCACCTGCAAGGCCGCCTGCAAGCCGCCTTGCTGGCCTGGACGGGGCTGCAACTGGTGGACCTGCATGTCTCGGACCTGCTGAACAACCAGTTGCCCTCCCACTACGACTACACATCGCAATACGATTTGCTGGTGTTTCGCAGGCTGGCCACACGCCAGGGCGACGCAGAGGGCGCCCATCCAGGCGAACCGCTCGTGCGCTCGCCGGCACGCGGAGGCCCCCCCGTGCTGCGTCGCATCGACACCAGCCCGGTGGGCTTTGCCCTGTTCGACCAGCTGCTGCTCACCGTGCACCCCAGCGACTGCAGCGTGCGCGAGGCCTACGCAGCGCGTCTGCTCAACCACGGCCATGCCGACCCGCGCCCCACCGGCTCACGCATCCCGGCCAACCCGGCCGACCTGATGCTGCGATTGGTCAACCTGATGGTGGACGGCTACCTGGAACTGCGCCGCGAGCTGACCCGCCAGCTCGATCACTGGCAAAGCTCGCTGCTCAAACCCGGCACCCGCTTCAACAACTGGAGTGCCCTGCTGGAGGCGCGCCTGTCGCTGCACCAGCTCGACGAGATCTGCGAAGACCAACGCGCCGCCATCCAGGACTGGATCGATGCCCTGGAAACCTGGCCCGACGCCCACACCCCGGCCGAACAACGCGAACGGGATCTGTTGAAGGTGCGCAGCCGCGACGTGCTGGAGCACATCGAGCGCGTGGTGCACCATGTGCGCCGCCTGGAGCAAAGCGCCGAGACCGCAGTGCAGATGCATTTCTCGGCCCAGAGCAACCGAACCAACGACATCATGCGCACCCTCACGGCGCTGACCGCCGTGTTCCTGCCCCTGAACCTGATCGCGGGCATCTTCGGCATGAACTTCGAATTCATCCCCCTGGTGCACCGGGAGACCGGCTTCTGGTGGGCCATGGGCTCCATGGGCCTGATCGCCTTGGGGTTGATCGTGGTGTTCTGGCGCAAGCAATACCTGGCCAGAACCCGGCGCTGAGCCGGGCTGTGCCGCACCGCTCCGCTCAGTGCGGGGCAGGGGGCGTCAGGCCGTGGTCACGTTCCAGCAGATCGGCCACCAACTCCAGACGCAGCAAGGGGCTTTCCAGGCTCATCAGCTGCTGCATCCGGGCCGCAGGCAAGCCCAGCAGTTCACACCAGCGGTTGGCCAGCCAGCCGGCGTCATGCCACAGGTAGGGCTGGCGCACCGGCAACTCCAGCCCGGCCTGCGGCTGACGCTGCACTTCGGCCTCGCCCTGGGCCACCAGGGCCTGCAGCGCACGCTGCACATGCAAAAGGTCATCGGGCACCGCCACCAAAGGATCGGCTGGCAACCACTCGGTCACCGGGGCCACCCACAGACCGTGCTTGAGACGCTGCGGCGTTGCCAGGCGAAACCGCAGACCACCTTCGCACCGGATATACATCAAGCCGGGTTGGGGCCGCTCCAGCCCGACGATGTGCGCCAGGGTGCCCACGGGCTGGAAGGCTTCGGGGGCCGACTCACCTGCACGTTGCACCTCCTGCCCCTGCAGCAACGACACCACCCCGAAGGGACGACCCTCGCGATGGCACTGGCCGATCATGTCCAGGTAGCGCACCTCGAAGATCTGCAGCGGCAGCCAGCCCCCCGGAAACAACACGGTTTGCAGAGGGAACAGAGGCAGGGCCTCATCGGCGGGGGGCAATGAACTCATGGCTGGACGCTCGGTGGGCAGGTGGCGCTGAAGCGATGATTGTCACCGCGCCAGCGCCAAAGCCCCTCAAGCCAGGTGCTGCGCGAAGAAGGCCAGCGAGCGCTCACGGGCCGTGTTGGCCGCAGCCTCGTCATAAGAACCACGCTGGTCGCAATTGAAACCGTGGTTGGCGGCATAGACATGCACCTGCACCTCGGGGTGGGCGGCCCGGAAGACCTCCACCGACTCCAGCGAAATCCAGTGGTCCTTGTCGCCGAAGTGCGCCAGCACCGACACCTTGGGCTGGCGCGCCACTTCGGCGGGGGTGGTCACGCCGCCACCGTAATAGGCCACCGCAGCACTCAGGCCGGACAAGGCCGCCGCCGCGCGCCAGACCAGCAAGCCGCCCCAGCAATAGCCCACGATGCCCACCTTGCCGGCGCTGGCCGCATGGTCGATGGCCGCCTGGATGTCTTGCAGCACGCCCGGCGCAGGCAGAGCCTCGACGGCCGTCTTGTAGCCAAAACCCTCACCCATGTCGGCCTCGCTGTACCCCAGCTCCACCCCGGGCTTGACGCGATGGAAGGTGGCCGGCGCCACGGCCAGGTAGCCCTGGGCGGCATAGCCGTCGGCCACTGAACGGATGTGCGAGTTGACGCCAAAGATCTCCTGCAGCACCACGACGGCCCCCTTGGGCGTGCCGGCAGGCTGCGCCACGTAGGCGGGGAACACTTGGCCGTCAGCGGCCTTCAGATCGATGAATTGACCCATGGAAAACTCCTGTTGGAAAGTGGATGGCCCGCGGCAAGCCCGACAAAGTGCAAGCCCTGCCGCCACCCGACGCAAAATAGCGCGAACATGCGTCGCCGGGCACAGGCGGCTTTTTACCCCAATTGCCCCCAGCGGGTTGGAGACATGGATATGCGCAAAGTGGTGTTGGTCACCGGCGGCAGCCGCGGCATCGGTGCGGCAACGGCCTTGCTGGCGGCGCAGCAGGGCTACGCAGTGGCCGTGAACTACGCGGCCAACTCCCTGGCCGCGGACGAAGTGGTGCGCCAGATCCGCGCGGGCGGCGGCCAGGCGGTGGCGGTGCAGGCCGACGTGGCCGACGAGGCCCAAGTGCTGGGCATGTTCGCCAAGATCGACGCCAAACTGGGGCGTCTGAGCGCCCTGGTGAACAACGCCGGCGTGGTCGACGTGACGGCCCGGGTCGAGGACATGAGCGTGGCGCGCTGGAGGCGCATGTTCGACATCAACGTGATCGGCACCATGCTGTGCGCCCGCGAAGCCGTGCGCCGCATGAGCCGTCGCCATGGCGGTGAGGGCGGCGCCATTGTCAACGTCTCCAGCGCGGCCGCCCGTCTGGGCTCGCCAGGGCAGTACGTGGATTACGCCGCCGCCAAGGGCGCGGTGGATGCCTTCACCATCGGCCTGGCCAAAGAAGTGGCGGCCGAAGGCATCCGCGTCAATGCGGTGCGCCCCGGCCTGATCGAGACCGACATCCACGCCTCGGGCGGCCTGCCCGACCGGGTGCGCGACCTGGCCCACCAGGTGCCCATGCAGCGCGGCGGCAGCGCCGAAGAAGTCGCGCAGGCGATTGTGTGGTTGCTGTCTGACGCGGCAAGCTACACGACCATGTCGCTGCTGGACGTTTCCGGTGGCCGCTGAGCCACTCAGAACGCGCTTACACCCACCTGCCATGACCCAATCGCCACCCACCCTCCGCTTTTACTGGGAAGACCTGCACGTCGGTTTTCAAAGAGACCTGGGCACCATCAGCCCCAGCCGGGAAGACATCATCGCCTTCGCCAGCCAATTCGACCCCCAGCCCTTTCACCTGGACGACGAAGCCGCCAAGGCCTCGGTGTTCGGGGCCCTGTGTGCGAGTGGCTGGCACACCTGCTCCATGGCCATGCGCCTCATGGTGACCAACTTCCTGCGTGAATCGTCCAGCCTGGGCTCACCAGGCCTGGAGGGCATCAAGTGGCTCAAGCCGGTGTTTCCGGGCGATACCCTGAGGCTGCAGCACACCGTGCTGGAAAGCCGCCCCATGAGCAAGCGCCCCGACGTGGGCCTGGTGCGCACCCAGTGGGAGATGTTCAACCAGCATGGCGACAAGGTGCTGCACATGGAAGGCTATGGCATGTTCCGCCGCCGCGAACCGGCCACCGCACCCACCGAATCTGCCAGCTGACTCATGGAAAGCACCGTGTATCGGTGCATGGTTTCTGAAAGGTCGATGTGCGAGACTCAAGTGCATGGACTTCAAGCCCCTTGTCACACTGCTCGCCATCGTCAACCCGCTGGCGATCGTTCCCTTCTTCATCCACTACACCCAGGATTTCACGCCGGCCCAACGCCGGCGCACCATCGGCATCTCGGCCATCAGCACCTTTGCCGTGATCGCCATCAGCGCCATCCTGGGGCTGCAGATCCTGGATTTCTTCAGCATCTCGCTGCAGAGCTTCCAGGTCGGCGGCGGCACACTGCTGCTGATCGGTTCGATCAACATGCTCAATGCCCAACCGGCCGAAGCCAAGTCGAATGCCGACGAAGTCAATGACGCGGCCGCCCGGGCCTCGATCGCGGTCGTTCCACTGACCATCCCGCTGCTGACCGGGCCCGCCACCATGTCCACCGTGGTGATCTATGCCGACAAGGCCCACAC
>Ga0209913_1001391_pt1 | contig 13580 bp, 12 predicted proteins | sample PersoiDNA2013203_FD_185805 | JGI IMG/M metagenome (GOLD analysis project Ga0209913, IMG submission 185805) | Permafrost soil microbial communities from the Arctic, to analyse light accelerated degradation of dissolved organic matter (DOM) -... | ecosystem: Environmental > Terrestrial > Soil >... | reverse complement strand
TCGCGCTCAAAGTCCACGTTCAGCTCATGTACCAGCCAATCGGTACTGGCGACTTCCTGGGGCAAAGGCTTCTCTGTCGGAACAACGAGATAAGAACAGAGGTTGCTGTCTTCAGACCTTTTATACACATCTACTTTCATCATTTCTCCCTTGCCGGTTTGTCAATCATTACTCAATTCACTCATGTTGCGCATGATCAAAAATACGTGCTTTTCAGCATGATCTTCAAGTGGGACTAGGGTAAAAATCATTAGTTCAACCCGATTTTTTCGAGCTTCCAGGATGAACCTTGGCTCGCATTTCTCCTCATTTCCGGTATTTGGCAGCATGCTTACTGCCTATCTCTTCACCATAGAACATCCGCGCAAAATTGCAGAAATTGTCCTGCCACAGCCCTCAATTCCTGTTTATGGAATAATGCCCGGAGAGCCAAACTGCAACCTTAACCGGGCATGCAGCGCCGCAACAGGGAGAGCAAACTGAACCGCATCGAGCAACTACGAATTTTTTGCATGGCCGCAGAAAGCGCGAATTTTCGCGAAGCTGCCGTGCGCATGGGCATCTCGCCGCAAGTGGTCACGCGCGCCGTCAAAGAGCTGGAAGCAGCCTTCGGCGAACTGCTGTTTCATCGCAATACACGCCAGGTGCGCATTACCGCTTTTGGCGAGCGCCTTATGCATCGGGCCCGCATGTCGATCAATGCCCTGGATGATTTATTTCTCGACAACAACCACCGCAACGATAATGAATTGCGCGGCGTCGTCCGCATCACCGCGCCCAGCACGCTTACACGCACTTATCTGCTGCCGATCCTGAACAAGATCGCGCTTGCCCACCCCAATATCACGCTGGACTTGCGCCTGTCGGAAGTCATTACTGACGCAGTCGACGACAAGATCGACATCGGTATCCGCGTCGGCTTTCTGCGCGACAGCCGCTATGTAGCGCGCCCGGTCGCCAAGGTGGCATTCTTTGTCTGCGCCAGCCCGGCGCTGATCGCGCGCTGCGGTGTCCCGACTACGCTTGAGCAATTGGTTGAGCATCCGATGAGCGCCATTGTTGATCGCAACACCGGACGTATCTGGCCCTGGTATTTCGCCGACGGCCAGCAAGTCGGTCCGCGCATGCCTGCTTTCATTACCGACGATCCCGACACCGAGCGCCGTTCGGTGCTCGACGGCGTAGCCTTCGGTCAACTGGCGGCTTTCATGGCCATGCCCCATATTCGCAATGGTGAGTTGGTCACCGTGCTGCAGGATCTGGAACCGACGCCATGGGATCTGTATGTTTACCGCCCCCAGCGCGGGCCGGTACCGGCACGCGTGCGCCTGGTATTCGATGCACTGGTGGATACGCTATCAGCTTCGGGGGATTTCCCGATCGACTCAAAATCGGTTACGTAGGACCCTCCGCAGCATTATTCCTCAAACAGGAATCGAGAATTCCAAAGCTTTTCATTTCAACGTACAACAATCATTGCGATACTCCTGCGCTACGGATTGCTGCTACATTGCCTATGGCAGCGAAATATTCCTTCACTAGGTCATCCCCAAGTCGGAAAGGTATAAGAACAAATGCCCACGCTCACCATCAACGGCAAACAGCACAACGTCGATTTGCCTGAAGACACCCCTATCCTCTGGACCTTGCGCGATCAGCTCGGCATGACCGGCACCAAATTCGGTTGTGGCATGGCTTTGTGCGGCGCCTGTACGGTCCATCTGGACGGCCAGCCAATCCGCTCCTGCATCACGCCGATTTCAGCCGCCGCCGGCAAGCAGATCACCACCATCGAAGCAGTTTCCCAGGACAAGATCGGCAAATCGGTACAAGATGCCTGGATGGCGCTCGGCGTGCCGCAATGCGGCTATTGCCAGGCCGGACAGATCATGTCCGCCACGGCGCTGCTGAAGACCACACCAAATCCGACCGACAAAGACATCGACGACGCCATGAGCGGCAACATCTGCCGCTGCGGTACGTACACCCGTATCAAGGCTGCCATCAAGCAAGCTGCGGCACAAAACGGAGGCGCAAAATGAGCGCAGTCTTTGATGATCTCGGCAAAGTACAACTGAGCCGCCGTAGCCTGCTTAAAGGTATCGGCGCATTTACCGGTCTGGCGTTGACGGTGGGTGTCAACGGCATTGTTACCGCTGCCGATGCGCCTAAATTCGGTGGCGACGGCATGCCCGGCGGACTCAAGGACAGCGCATTGCTGTTCGTTTCCATTGGCGCAGATGGTGTCGTCACCATCGTCGCCCACCGCTCCGAAATGGGCCAGGGCGTGCGTACCAGCCTGCCGATGGTGGTAGCCGATGAACTGGAAGCCGACTGGAGCCGAGTGCGCGTGATGCAAGCGCAAGGTGACCAGGAAAAATACGGCAATCAGAACACTGACGGTTCGCGCAGCATGCGCCACTCCTTCGGCCCCATGCGCCAGGTTGGCGCCACTGCCCGCCTGATGCTGGAAACCGCCGCGGCAGCGCGCTGGAAAGTACCAGTTACCGAAGTCGAAACCAAGAATCACGAAATCATCCACAAGCCCAGCGGCCGCAAGCTCGGCTTTGGCGATGTCGCAGCTGATGCGGCCAAGCTGCCGTTGCCGGCGCGCGATGCGGTCCGCCTCAAGACGCCGCAGCAGTTCCGCTACATCGGCAAGGACAGCACGCGCGGCATCGACGTGCACGACATCGTTACCGGCAACACGCAATACGGTATCGACACGCGCCTCGAAGGCATGGTCTACGCCGTCATCGCCCGTCCGCCGGTATTTGGCGGCAAGCTGGCCAGCGTCGACAGCAGCGAAGCACTGAAAATTCCCGGCGTGATCCGCGTTGTCGAACTCAAAGGCAGTCCGCCACCGGCGCTGTTCAATCCGCTCGGCGGCGTTGCTGTGATTGCGCGCAATACCTGGGCCGCGATCAAAGGCCGCGAGGCACTCAAGCTGACCTGGGACAACGGTCCCAACGCGTCTTACGATTCGGCTGAATACCGCAAGACCATGGAAGCCGCGGCACGCAAACCGGCCAAGGCCGTGCGCAATAACGGCGACACGATGGCCGCGCTGTCGAGTGCAACGCGCCGCATCGAGGCTGAATACTATCTGCCGCATATCGCTCACGCAACGATGGAGCCACCGGCCGCGGTCGCCCGCATCGTCAATGGCAAATGCGAGGTATGGGCCTGCGTACAAGCGCCGCAAGCCACGCGCGAAACCGTCGCCGGTCATCTCGGCCTGAAGCCGGAAGACGTCACCGTCAACGTCACCCTGTTGGGCGGCGGATTTGGTCGCAAGTCCAAGCCGGATTTTGCTGCCGAAGCGGCCCTGCTGTCCAAAGCGATGAACGGTGCGCCGGTCAAAGTCACCTGGACACGCGAAGACGACATCCACCACGATTACCTGCATACCGTATCGGTCGAACATCTGGAAGCCTCGCTCGACGCCAACGGCAAGGTCAATGCCTGGCTGCATCGTACGGTCGCCCCCACCATTGCATCGATCTTCGTTGCGGGAGCCAAAGGGGAAGCGCCGTTTGAGTTGGGCATGTCGGCGATCAACATTCCTTACGCGATTCCGAATTTCCGCGTGGAAGCACCGGAAGTCGAAGCGCACACACGCATCGGCTGGTTCCGTTCGGTGTCGAACATTCCGCATGCTTTTGCCGTCCAATCCTTCAGTGCCGAACTCGCTGCCGCAGCCAAGCGCGATCATCGCGACTACCTGCTGGAACTGATCGGCCCTGCGCGCAAGATCAGTCCGTCGGAAATGTCCGACGGCTGGAACTACGGCGAGTCGCCTGAGCGTTATCCGCTCGATACCGGCCGTATGCGCGGCGTGATCGAACTGGCAACGGCCAAGGCCGGCTGGGGACGCAAGCTGCCTAAAGGTCGCGGACTCGGACTGGCGGTATGCTATAGCTTTGTGACGTATGTCGCTGCGGTGGTCGAAGTGGTCGTCAACGATGAAGGTGAAGTATCGATTCCCCGTGTCGACGTCGCCGTCGATTGCGGCCCGTCGATCAATCCCGATCGCATTCGCTCGCAGGTTGAAGGTGCCTGTATCATGGGCATCAGCCTGGCGATGACCGGTGAAATCTCGTTCAAGAACGGCGCCGTGGAGCAAAGCAACTTCCACGACTACGAAGTCTTGCGCGCCTTCGCCGCACCGGGTCAGATTCAGGTGCACATTGTTCCGCATGCACTGGACGTGCCATTGGGCGGCGTCGGTGAGCCAGCCACGCCGACGATTGCGCCGGCCTTGTGCAATGCGATCTTTGCAGCAACCGGCAAGCGCATTCGCCAGTTGCCGATTCGCGAGCAGTTGAAGAAGCCGGAAAAAGCATGATGACTGAAACCAGCAAGGCAACCGTCAGCTCGCAGTTGGCACAGAAATAACTCGGAGATAACACGGAGAACCCATGGAATCCATCGACTTCGACGTCCTCAATACCGCTCTCGCCTGGCACGAGCAGGGACATCATGTCCTGCTCGGCACCGTCACCCACACCTGGGGTTCGGCGCCGCGCCCGGTCGGCTCAATGATGGCGATTCGCGGCGATGGTCACGTGCGTGGCTCCGTGTCCGGCGGTTGTGTGGAAGACGATCTGATCCGCCGCATTCAAGCCGGTGAACTGCAGGATGCTTTGCCGTTTGAATTGAAATACGGACTCACCGCCGACGAAGCACACCGCTTCGGCCTTCCTTGCGGCGGCACGCTGGAAATCATGATGGAACCGGTCTCTGCCGCATCCTGCATCGCAGAATTACTGGCTGCCGTACGCCAGGGGCTGCGTGTTACGCGCACGCTGGATCTCGGCACCGGCACGGCAACGCTGTCCACCGACAGCAACGCACACCAGACGCTGGTGCAGGATGGCCAACTGATCGCACCTTTCGGTCCACGCTATCGTTTGATCATCATTGGCGCCGCACAAATGTCGCGCTATGTGGCCCAGTTTGCCCTGGCATTGGATTATCAGGTGATCGTCTGCGATCCGCGCGAAGAGTATCTGAAGGAATGGGATATCGCCGGCGTCGAGCTAAGCAAAGAGATGCCCGACGATCTGCTGCTGCGCCTGCAACTGGATGCCAACAGCGCGGTTGTGACGCTCACACATGATCCCAAGCTGGACGATATGGCGCTGATCGAAGCCCTCAAGTCGCCGGCCTTCTATATCGGCGCCATCGGCTCGCGCACCAACAATATCAAGCGTCGCGAGCGACTGGCATTGTTCGACATCAGTACGGCAGAAATCGACAAGCTGCACGGCCCTGTCGGGCTCTTCCTCGGTGCCCGTACGCCGCCGGAAATCGCCATCGCCATCCTGGCGGAAATGACCGCCATCCGTAACGGCGTGTCCATCTCACAGACGCATGCTGCTCGTACCGATCCTCTGCCTGGATCTGGCACCGAAGGCGGCGGCAGTTGCATGGTCGGTGAATTCACCAAATAAGACGCAGTTTTTCGCTTCAGTCAGTACCGCCTGAAGCAGCGAGATCGGCACGCGTATCGATGTCCCGATGAATACCGGGATCGTTGACGGGGATCTCGTTGACCGGTGACGATTTCAGTAACTCCCTTGCACCACGGTCACCGCTCAATTGCAGCAGGTCATCCAGATGCTTGCGGCCGAAGGCCACCGGATTACCGCGCTTGCCGAGATAAACCGGCACGGCGATATCGACACCGTCCTTGAGTGCGGCCAGCAAGCCGCCATGTGTGGATGTCTGCACATGCGGCATGTCACCCAAGGCGATAATCCAGCCGGTCGCATCCTTGGCATGCCTGATTCCACACATCAGCGAGGCACTCATGCCCTCGCCTGCGTCGCTGCATTCCACCACCTGACATCCCATTGCGGTAAGACGCCGAGCGACCTCTCCTTGCAGGGAATTGACCACCGCGACGACCGGCAATGCCGCCAGCAGTTTGCGAGCGGCAGCGGCGACAACACAATCATCCGTATCGGGTACTGGCGCCAGCAACTTGTTATCGGCACCGCTGGGATCGAAGCGAGAACCTTTTCCGGCGGCCAGCAGCAGGCCGATAAATGGAGATAACGGAGAGGATGGGGATGAAATTGCAGAGGTCATGATCCCCGATTATCCACCAAAATCGTGCTCATGCGTTGTGTCTGCGTCGTGTCTGCGTGACGCCAACGGCGTCCGTGGTTTTGCGTAAGCGTACCGTCAGCCACCCTTTGCATGTTGCAGCAAAAATCGGGTGCAATCGTCCACAGCCAATGGCTTGCTGAAGTAGTAGCCTTGCACCTTGTCGCAGCCGTTTTCCTTCATCACATTGTACTGTCCCAGAGTTTCCACCCCCTCGGCCAGCACTTCCAGATGCAGGCTGCGCGCCAGCGCGATGACGGCCCTGGCGATGGCAAGATCGTCCGCATCCGACGTCACGTCCTGCACGAAGGAGCGATCAATCTTCAGTTGATCTACCGGAAAACGTTTGAGGTAGTTGAGGTTGGAATAGCCGGTTCCGAAATCATCGATCGACAAACGCACGCCCATGGACTTGAGCAATTGCATGACCTCGATGCTCTTTTCCGGGGTTTCCATCGAAGCGCTTTCGGTCAGTTCCAGTTCCAGACAATGCGAATCCAAGCCACTGTCATCCAACGCATGACGCACCACAGTGGCCAGATTATTCAGAGCAAACTGCTTGGCCGACAAGTTGACCGCCATCGTCAATCCGTGCACGCCCATGTCATGCCAGCGCTTGCCCTGTTCGCACGCAGTACGCAGGACCCATTCGCCGATGGGCACGATCAAACCGGTTTCTTCCGCCAGCGGGATGAATTGCAGAGGCGAGATCATGCCTTTTTCCGGATGCTGCCAGCGCAGCAAGGCTTCGACACCGACAATCTTGCCGCTGTCCAGCGACACCTGCGGCTGGTAGTGCAGGATCAGCTCGTGCTTTTGTACCGCGTGGCGTAATTGCGAAGCCATCTGCAATCGGTGGCTGACCTGGCTGTTCAGGCTCGGCGTATAAAATTGAAAACGCTCCAGCACATTGTCCATGGCCCGGTGCATGGCAACCTCGGCGGCCTGCAACAAGGCATCGCCGCTATCCCCATCATTGGGATAAACGGTCGCACCGATGCTGGACTCCAGATAGACGCCCTCATGGCCATCGACGTGATAAGGCAGGTCGAGCACATCGATGATTTCCTGCACCACCATAGCGATCTGGTCCTGGGCCTGCACATGCAAGACCATCGCAAAGCTGGTGTCCCCAAAGCGTGCCAGCGTCGCATCATGCTGCATCAGTCCCGACAAACGGCGGCTGGCCTCCACCAGCGCATCTTCGCTCAATTGCAGCCCGAGGCTCTCGCGTACGGCAATAGCACCGCGTACACCGATGAGAATGACGGCAATCAAACCGGGGCGCTGTTCACGTTCCACCCGCGTAATGCCTTGCTCCAAACGGTCGCGTAACAGGCTGCGATTAGGCAAGCCCGTCAGGACGTCATAGTTGCTCAGACGATGGACACGGTCTTCCGCTTCGCGCCATTGCGTGATGTCGATACCGCTGCAAATAAAATTGAGTGCCAGCCCGCTGTCGTCTTGCAGGAAGGTAGTCAACCATAGGATTTCGCGGCGTTCTCCACCCGTGGTCAGCCAGCGGCTCTGATATTGCAAGGGTTGCGACTGCAAATGCCAGTGCAGGAAATGATTGCGTACCGGCTCCACCTCTTCCGTCGGAAAGAAAACTTCCCAGAACTGCTTGCCCTGCACTTGCGAAAAGGTATACCCGGTGGTGCGCTCGGCCGCCTGGTTGAAACGCATGATGCGGCCGTCCTTGTCCAGCATCATGCCCAGCGCCCCGGTCGTATCGAAGATGGCGGACAGCAGATTGCGTTCGGCCTGCAAAGCCTGTTCCATCTTTTGACGGATCTGATTCTGATGCGCCTCTTGCAGAGCGCGCTCGACCGCCGACGGCAAACGCGCCAGATTGGACTTGAGCACGTAGTCATAGGCGCCCTGCTTCAACGCCTTGATCGCACGTTCCTCGCCCATGGTGCCGGAGACAAACAGAAAAGGTGTGTTAGGCGCGATCTGCTGCACGATCTGCAGCGCCGACATGCCGTCGAAAGCGGGCAAGGAGAAATCGCCCAGAATAATATCGGGCTGATAGCGGCTCAGCGCGTCGAGAAAAGCATCTTCGGTTTCTACCTGATAGATGTCGCAGGCGATACCGGCACGCACCAGTTCATAACGTGACAGTTCCACATCGTCAGGATCATCTTCCACTATTAGAATTTTGAGTGTGCTTCTTCTCATCCCCATGCCCTATTTTTCTATGATGCCGGTACGCGATTGACGAGCATCCAGTAGAAACCCGCTTTTTCAACTTCCTCCTGAAAACTCTCGAATTCCACCGGCTTGACAATGTAGCTGTTGACGCCGAGTTTGTAACATTCGCTCAGATCCTGTCCTTCAGCAGAAGATGTCAGCATGACTACCGGGATCGATCTGGTGACAGGATCTGCCTTGATCTTGCGCAATACGTCAATGCCGCTGACCTTGGGCAGTTTGATATCCAGCAGAATCAGCTTGAGAGGCTCGTCCTGTACCCGATGTTCGTAGACACCCTGGCTGAAAATAAAGTCCAGTGCATCGGCACCGTCCTGCACCCATTCGACTTTGTTGACCAGCTTCTTCTTTTGCAGCGCGCGCATCGACAATTCGGCATCGTAGGGATTGTCTTCCACCAGCAAGATATCGATTCTTTCGAAGCTGTTCATCGCCATCCTTTCATGTTGCCGCAGGCAAGGTGAAGTGAAAGACCGCGCCTTCGCCAACGACGCCTTCCGCCCAGATTTTTCCGCCATGGCGTGTCACGATGCGATGCACGATCGCCAGACCGACACCGGTACCCTCGAACTCGCTCACACGATGCAAGCGCTGGAACACGCCAAACAATTTGTTGTAATAACGCATGTCAAAGCCTGCACCGTTATCACTGACCGTGTACGTGAGGACATCGCCATCTCGCGATCCCTTGACGGTAATGTGAGCCTGTTCACGCTTGGCGCTGAACTTGCAGGCATTCGACAGCAGGTTGAACCAGACTTGCTTGATCAGGGTAATGTCGCCTCGCGCTGCGGGCAGCTCGCTCAGCGACAAGGTCGTGTCATTGACGGCGACGCTCGCGGCATCGTTGAATGCCGCCTGCGCCAATGCAGACATGTCGAGATGTCCGTAGTTGAGTTCTTTGCGTCCCAGACGGGAGAACTCCAGCAACTCATCGATGAGGCGCCCCATATTGCGCGTGTTGTCGCGTATGACTTGCAGCTTGCGCCGGCCTTCTTCGTCAAGCTGATCGGCGACGTCTTCTTCCAGCATGCGCGCAAAGCCGTCGACGGCACGTAACGGTGCGCGTAAATCATGCGATACCGAATAGCTGAAACTCTCCATTTCCTTGTTGCTCGCTTCCAGCTTTTCGATATTGTTCTTGAGTTCCCGCGTCAATTCACGATTGGCATCTTCCAGTTTGCTGCGCGCCAGGATTTCCAGCTTGAGGGCGCGATTGAGCGCATGCAGGTGCTGATTGCCGGCGCTGATATCGTCTGTCAACTCAGGAAGTTCCAGTTCGTCTGCGCCGACCTCTTTCTTCAACTCGTCATGCAACAGACCGAGCTCATCGCGATTTTTCTTGAGCAGCACGTAAGATGTGATGTCCTCCGCACGATGCATGATGTAAAGGATATTGCGATCTGCATCCATCACGGGGAAATTGGACGGACTCCAGTAACGCTCCTCAAAACCAGTTCCATCCGGTCGCGGCACATCGTACTTTTGCATCGCCATGGCATCCGGCATCCGGGTTTCAAGTACACGCTCCAGCGAGCGGCGCAGGTTGGCTACACCGTCGGCATTGGGATCGTCCGGGTTGTCCGGAAATACAGCAAACAGATGGCGTCCGACAATCTGCTCGCGCCGGGTTAGCGTTGCCTGCAAGTAAGCGTCGCTGACGGCAGTAATGGTGAAGTCCGGCAACAAGACCAGAAACAGTCCGGGCACCGACTCGAACAACAATTGAAAATTTGCAATCTCCTTTGTGGAGACTTGTAATGTCATCGCTTATGTCCGTATCTAAAAAGAGCCGTAAGTAAGTCGAGTACCTAAATCCAATGCCGGGTCACATGTTTTTACATGCTCATGTATTGCTTATATTGGGCAAGCTCATAGTGTGGGCAAACACATTTTTACTTGATTGCTGCCTCGTTTCTTGTCTCGCCGGATGATGCGGAAGCACCAAAAACTCTGTCAGTGGAGCAAGGTTGATTGTTTGTTTATATTTTTATGAAACCTGAATGACAAGTCCAATGTACCTAATTGATAGTTACATTTCAAGCGTACGTATCGGGTTTTAAAGATGCGTGTGCAAAGCTTGATTTTTCGTCAACTAAGATCTTCCGGGTAGGTTGGAAAATCAAGTTATCCGAGACGGCTTTGCAACCACTTTGATGCTCCCGCAAGGCTACGGAAGTCAGAAAGAGAACGGCATTCGATGCCGGGATGGCGTTCGCGCAACATGCGTGACAAGGCAGAGCCCGGCCCAAGCTCGAGCGCGACCGTAATGCCTCGTTCTGCGCAGGCATCCATGCAGGCAGACCATTGGATGGTGGTAGTGAGTTGCTCTACCAGACTGCGCCTGGCCGTGTCTGTATCGTGTACCTCTTGTGCCGAGATGCCCGCGAGGACGGCGATCGCAGGAGGATCGAAGGCAATCGCATTCAAGGCTGTTGAAAACGGCGCGGACGCCGATGCCATCAGCGGTGTATGCGATGCAATACCGACCGGCAGCATGCCGGTTCTGGCGCCACGCGTTTCACATTGACGCCCTGCTGCCAGCAAGTCGGCCTTGCGACCGCCTGCGATCAGCGTATCGAAGCCTGTCTGTATCGCTACATGGGCATTGTGCTGCCGCAATACGGCAGCCGCTTCCTCGACAGGCAAGCCGCCGACTGACATCAAACCTTGCTGAGGTTCGTCACGCAGGCAGGCATCCATATAACCGGCGCGCGCGATGGCAAGATCGATGACGGTTGTTGCCGGCATGGATCCTGCGACGCCGTAAGCAGTCAATTCACCAATGCTGTACCCGGCCACCAGATGCGGCGCCGGGAATTCGCCGTCCAGCGTCAGGGCCTGCCACGCTGCCAGCCCGGCTGCCGCAACCAGAGGCTGTGCATGGCGATTGGCAAACAAGAGGCGGTCATCTTGCAACAGGACATCGAGAGGATGCCCAAGGCGCTGTTCCAACGCATAACCGTGCAAGATCTCTGCACCGCGCACGTCATTGCGCAGCAAATCGAACATGGCGGCATGCTGGCCGCCTTGGCCGGGGCAGAGAATGGCAAAGCGTTCGGTCATGCTTTCAGGCTGGCGTTGATGTTGGCAATTTCGCCGCCATGCTCCTTGTCCTTACCGAAGCAAATCGCATGCATCAGACAGGCCGCAGCCAGCAGATCCGCGGCACCGCCGGGCGACAAGCGATGTCGCACGAATTCTCGATGACATGCTTCGGCCTGCGCTTGCCAATCGATATTGCCGGTGCCGCCGTCCGCCATGAAAGCACGGCTGCGAGCCTGCACCATACTCGCTCCGGCATTGCCGCCGCGATGGTAGACATTGGTGTCGCTGACATGCGCCATCAGCGCAAACAAGGCATCGACTTTGGCACATTGCCAGTCACGTCCAGCATCCAGGGTCGCCTGCAATTGCGGCAAGGCGATATCAAAGACTGAGGGAAATCCCAACGCGCCTTCTTCGCGTGCGCCGCCGACAGCATGATGCGCGGCAACCCGCAGACCATTGCTGCAGGCATCACCGACGCTGGTGTGCGCAGTCAAGGCATCACCCCATTGAATCAATAAAGTGGCGCGTACCGCTTGCGGAGAAAGCGTCATCCCTTGCGTACGGCACGATGCCAGCGCAGCACATAGCATGCCAAGCCCAAAGATCGCTCCGCGATGGGTATTGATGCCGGCAGTGGCACGCAGCATACGTTGCTCTGCCCTGATGCCGAGTTGCTTGAGTTCACTGAATGGCGCACCGCGTGTACCGGCTTCAGCGATCTCAACGAAGTAGCGCCTTAGCGAAAACAGACTGCGCATGAAGGTCGATGCATCCATGTCGTCGTGACTACCGTTGTCGACCAGAGAGACGAGTCCCGGTTTGGGATAAAGCACCAGCTCCTGATACAAACTGCGCACCGCCTCGCGTGCCAGCTTGCGGCAAAAATCGCGCAGGCTGCGTTGCCGGCGGCGTCGCTCGGTGTAGTGCGGCACGGTCGCCAGACGCATGGCTGGCTGATTGGATAGAGAGATCAGACTGGGCATGCCGGCCTCTGATGTTCTTCATGATGGTTCAGCATCGCCAGCAAGTCGCCGACACGCATGAGCACGACGTCACCGCTACGTTTGAGCAGCACGCGATTATCGGGGTGATGACAAGCCTGCGCCCATTCTTTCCACGATACCGCGGCATCATCAGGAAAGACGACTTCGCCATCCAGCGGCAAGGCTTGTGCATGACGTTCGAGCAGATCGATGCCCTCAGTCAATTGCCGGCCGCTCGACGGACGGAACAACAGATCGATATCGGAAGACGTCCGGAGATAAGCCTGGCCGGTGAGCGTCTGTAGTGCCAGCGAGCCGTAGACTCTCACGGACAATCCTTTTGCGGCGACTTCATTGTTCAGTTGTTGCAATGCATCCCGCCATGCTGCCGTCACATACGGAATCACATTGAGAATCGCCAACGGATCTTGCACCCGGCGTACGCGCTCTTTCGCCACCCGCAATGGCAGACGCAGCTTGTTGCCCTCCGCATCCGGAGGCAAAGCGACGCCAAGACAAATGGCATCTGCCGGGCAATCGGTATCCCGGCGGCGGACAATCGTTGGCCAGTCATGCGCCTGCCAAAGCCGGACATGATGGCGATGCGCATCCGGCAGCATCAACGCGGCATCGTGCCAGCCGCGTTCGCTCAGCCAGACCAGGCTATGTCGCTTATACAGGCTGGACATCGCTGCCGCTGACGATGGCATTGACGACACGCTGCGACCAGTTGCGGCCGCCGCGTTCCTGACCGAGGGCGGCGCGACCGTCCTTGTTGTCTGCGTCGGCCAGTGCCTGCTTCAATTGTGCGGCCAGATCGCCGCTCCAGATTTCAGCGACGCCACCCATGCGACGATAATTTTCGGGACCGGGTGCAAACACCGGATTGCTCTTGGCCAGTTCGACCAGACGTTCTTCGGGCACCTTGGTGATACGCGCCATGGCAGGCAAGCCCATCACCCGGATGGTCGCATTCGGCAAGGCATAGCAGGCGTCAGCCATGAGGCCGCTGGTAATGAAGCCACCCGACAAGGCCTGGTCATACACCAGCCCGATGATCTTGTGCCCCTGCTGACGCGCCAGGGCTATGCATTTGCCCAGATGCGCCATGTAACTGTTGATGCCGAGCATCTCGTCGCGATGCCGCAGACGCTGTCCCTGCGTGTCGACCAGGATGACGATGGAGCGCCCCGGATGCTCACGCACGGTTTGCAGAAT
>Ga0209913_1001390_pt1 | contig 13587 bp, 11 predicted proteins | sample PersoiDNA2013203_FD_185805 | JGI IMG/M metagenome (GOLD analysis project Ga0209913, IMG submission 185805) | Permafrost soil microbial communities from the Arctic, to analyse light accelerated degradation of dissolved organic matter (DOM) -... | ecosystem: Environmental > Terrestrial > Soil >... | reverse complement strand
GCGGAACGTTGGTATGCGGGCTGTTGTCCGTGCTGGCGAGTACAAGGTCGGTGACAACCCCGTCGACGGAAGCAGGTGGTGTCACTGGCGTTGGTGCCGGCGAGGGTACGGCAGGTGTCGCCGGCGCAGCAACGGCAACATTGACGCCAAACGATGCGGTGGCGTTGCTGATTGGCGAACTGATCGTCACGGTGCCGGTGCCAGCGCCGCCGCCACAACCAAACATCGCGAAAATGGGAATCAAGGCGCCAGCCATGCGGAGAGCAGAGGAAGTAAGTGGAGATTTCATTTCGCTAAGGAAAAAATATTGCCCTCATCCACTGGGGATGTATGGTTCAAGATTACCGCAAGGCAATTCCGGCTGTGAAGATAAATCACAGACAGTTTCAATTTTTTTCCCAAATACAACGGAAAAATGTTCGATATTTATGCTAATTGTCGATATATATTTACCGGTGGGAAATGAAAATGTTTTTAATGAAAGCTAACAAGAGTTGCCAATTCGTCATAGTCAAAACTGCTTATTATGGTCAAACAGGAAATACTTGAGCTGACTTGTGCGGCGCGCAGCTTTGATCATCATGGACGGCGGGAAGGAAATTCTGTATCCTTCGCCTGACTTCAGTAAATCACCTCAGCGGCTGTAGCTCAGTGGATAGAGTATTGGCCTCCGAAGCCAAGGGTCGCTGGTTCGATTCCAGCCAGCCGCACCAGATTTCATGCACCTTCCAAGGGTGTTTTTGAAGTCGGCTCCGATGTGGAGCGCATTTTGGGAAAAATTTGGGAAAAAAGTTTGCTTCCCAAGGCCGTTATCAAGGGCATCCCGCCCTATACCGTAGCTCCAACATCACAGGAGCTTGCGGCATGTCAAAAAAACAAGGTTACACCCTCGAGAAGCATATCTACGTCGAGATGCGCAGTGGCGCATTTCGTTTCAAAGTTACCGTGCACCCCCATAAGGACTCTGCGACATTCTCTTGCGAGAAGAAGGGTGCCGCCTGGGCCCGGCGTCGTAGGCTGGAACTGATAGACGAACGCGATGGAGGCGTGAGGGAAACGTTCGCCCCCGCTCTCCTGCAAGCACACCACTCAACCTTCCAGCCAATCCCAACTGAGGCAGTCGTGCCTGAGCAGGTCAGGATGGCGGATGTCTTCGATTTTTACGAACGCTATGAACTTAAGGACCTTGCTGGAGAAAACCAAGAAGAGTCGCGGCTGAGGTTGTTGCGCCAGTGTTTTGGTGCGTACACGCTTCACGAATTATCGGAAGACCTTGTCAAGGCATGGACGACAGACCGTTTTGCGGGGAAGTATGGCTCAGGGCGTCCTCCGAACAGAGGGAAATCGCTGCAACTCGAAAACGGGAAGCCTATTACCAAGCACCAGCGACACTATCGAAAAAAATTTAAGAAGACGGCCACAGGCCAGGAAATCGCCAAAAACGTAGTTCATCCGGTCAGCTCTCAGACCGTAAGGCATGAGTTGAAGCTGCTGAGACGTGCAGTCACGATGTTCTTGAAGCAGGAGAATCGCTGGCTGAGGTACGGCGCCTGGTGGCAAATGCAGTACGTGATGACCATGAAGCTCCCTCCTGTTGGTGCCCCTCGCAACCGGCGCATTTCTGACGACGAAATGACCGCAGTCTTCGGTCATGTAACAGACAGGTTTTTGCGCGCTGCGATGCTTTTCGCTGTAATCACATCGCTGCGTCGTGGCGAGTACGTGTCTTTGCGATGGGAGGATGTGGACTGGAAGCGTCAGGTTGTTCGGCTCCGTAAGCCAGGTCATATCAAGAAATCTAAAATTCTTGAAAGGGATGTGCCTCTATTGCCTGGGGCAATAAAGGTCTTACAGGATTTGGGACCACTGGAACGAGGTCTCATTTTTCCAGTGAGCGCTGTTGATGTATCGACTGCTTGGCGAGCCGCAGCTGACGCGGCGGGAATTTATGATGTTGTTCTGCACGATTGTCGTCGTGAAGCTATTAGCCGTTTGGTTGAGATGTACGGAATGTCACTTGAGCAGGTGATGTTGTTCTCAGGACACTCCGAAAGCCGCACGCTGGAGAAGCATTACCTCAGGTTGGACCCGGGCAAACTGGCATTGAAATTGGCGTCAATGCCTGACGCATTCAAAGGCATGCCATCGCTGTAAGTCATGCCGCGACTTCTTTCCTATACTTTCCTTTCGGAGGAAACTATGTACTTGAAGAAGCAAGAAGTCGCGGACTTATTGCGTGTATCGGTCCGCACAATTACGAGCTACATGCAGCATGGGTTGATTCCGAACCCTAGAAGGGTCGGAAAAATTTTATTATGGGACCAAGGCGAATTACAGCGGAGTTTAGACTTTTACAGCAAGCCGCAGTTGAGCATTCACGTGCCCAAGGGCCGCGGGCGACCTCGGAAGATTTTGTCAACCTGAGTCGTCAATCTGCAGCCGCTCGTAATGCTGTGTGCGTCGGGTTATCGCGATTGAAAAAAAGTGTCCTACTAGGACACTTTTGCTAAGTCGTCCGACCCGCAGGTCGGCACGGCCGCCGGAAGGTGCTCCATCGAACCCTAAATCTGCCCCAAGGGTGCGCTCCTTTTAGGCCACCCCTGCTGCGTCAAGGTCATCAAATTTCGCGTGCTTTATATCGCTCTCTCAGATTAACTGATAACGTAGGGCTGAGAATGGTAGGACTGATGGTGATTGGCGCGCTCGTTAGCTCCACACCAGTGCCCGGAATTCTGCTCAGATTGAAATAGTGCAGGGCAAGGCGCTATTCGCGACGTTTGAGAGGTTCACGTAAGGTGTCCCTGCGCGACGTAGCGCCCTCATCAAAGCGTTTAAGAAGCCACACCGCTGGAACTCTGGGCGAAGTCGTATGCTTTCAATCGCCGGACAGCTGCGAAAAACAGTTGACCTCTCTGCCGCCGACAGCATGTGCCCTATCGACGGCTTGAGCGACCTTGGTAAGCAACCTGCGGCCGGGATACGTATGTGCGGCTCAATAATCGGGTATGCCAATTCTTCCGGTACACCGTGGAATGGGAAGTCAAACGTTTGGTTCGGGTATTTCGAGGCGATAAAAGCTTCGGCACAACTCTCTGCAAGTAAGCCGATGAACTCACGTTTTGCGTTTTCGTTGTCGAATTTTATGTTGCCTTTATCTCATTTTACAAAAATTTAGCCAAGCATATTGGAACGGCATAATTCATGTCTCGTCTTTTTGTTGCCGCTGTAATTGGTATCTGGCTTCTTTCAACCGCTTCTTCGTAAATCCATAACCACTTCTGCATAGCACGACGTGCCCGTTGAGAGCGAGCGGCGAGTGCGCTAAACCCGTACCGCTGTAGCTGTCATCAATTACCAAGAATGGCTGCGCAGCTTCGCGATGTGCATCAAGCCACCACTCGATTTCATCTCGTCGACTGGATGAGCGCGCACGGGGGGTTCGCCACTCGGCATGCAAATTGTCGACTACGAACTCCAGGTTTGTGCGCGTGAGTGCCTGACACATCTGTTCGTGGTCGAGATACGTAGCCCAGCTCGAGCTGATGACGTACGAGGGCATGAACTGCTGGTGCAATTCATAAAGATTTATCGCAGCCTCGACGTCTACCAGTCCAGCCCATAACTCTGGCCGGTCTGGAACTTCCCGCTGGATGATTTTCAGCATCTCCCGGCTGCCGAACCGGTCGCTCAAGCACAGAACGTCATCCATGTCTAAAAACACAACGGGCCGCACGATAGAGGGAAACCTTAAGGTGTCTCCCGCCAGGTCTGGCGTCATCTCAGCAAACCGCCCCTGCGCCTTAGCACGCCTTATATCCTCAGGCGAGCGGGGCCGAGTAATCTTAAGATTTGTTAGTGAAAAAATCGGTTTGTCAGAATCTTCCTTATTCATAATAGCTTTCCTTCGACACGGTTGAGTCCTTACTGGAAGGGTATGGTGGCCAAATACGAAATGGTCGTCCAGCAATGGACTCAAGAACCAGGTCGGGTGTGAATGCTGCATAGCAGGTTGTACCTTGGACGGAAATGGCCACATCATGCATGCCATGTAACATCTGGCAATAGCGAACTCCGTCTGCTTTGCCATTACCATGAACCGGCGATGCAGCCATTCGCAAAATTCGGCTTTACTTTGGCGCGCTAGAGTATCCATGCTTAATGCGCTCTATCCGCGTATCAAATAATCGGACGACCAATACGTTTTCTCACCGTATCATCCATTTTTCGCGAAGGTCAACGTCAAGCGGTCTTACGCTTGGCACATTCGCGGTTATGAGTTATACGAGCCGTTGTATTTGGTCCACTGTAACGTCGGTAAGCGCCCGTCAACCAGTTTTCCGAGCTACCGGCAACTGCTGTCCGGTGTCGGGCAAGCAAAGGACCAGCGGCAAGGTCCGCTAATAAAGTGTCCTAGTAGGACACTTTTGGCCGATTGGCTTCCCCCTTTTTGGCATGCGTCGGACTTCTCAAGCGCCTACGCTGACACTCTCATGCTCATTGAATCTGGCTCATGTTGCCCGAGTTAGACCAAGACCGGCATATGTAGGTAGTCACACCGTCACCGTTACAGCCGGAGCTACAGGCCTTCGCCTGCAACCATTTGCCGCTAATGGACGGGATGTTTGCTCGCGGCTTGCAGACTGTAGAGCGTCGAGCGAGATACACCGAACTGGTTGGCAATCTCGGACATGGACATCTCCCTATCTCCCATCATGGCTAAGGCAGCGCGCTGCTGCTTGGCGTCCAGCAGCCTCCGACGCCCGCCTTTTCGTCCGCGCGCCCTGGCTGCCTCGAGACCGGCTAGCGTTCGCTCGCGGAGGAGTTCACGCTCAAACTCGGCCAGCGCCGCGAACATGTGGAAGACGAGTTTCCCAGCCGGCCCGCTGGTGTCGACAGCCTCCTTCAGCGACTTAAACGTGACTCCGCGTGCTTCGAGCTCGCTGACGATTCGAATGAGGTCTTGCAGGTTCCGACCAAGGCGGTCAAGGCGCCAGACAACGAGCGTGTCGCCGTCGCGCAAGGCTTTCAGGCAGTGAAGGAGTTCCGGCCGGTCAGCCGTCTTGCCACTCGCTTTGTCGGCGTAGATGGTGGCTGCGCCCGCCGCTGTCAGCGCATCTTGTTGCAGGTCGAGCGTCTGCTCGATTGTGCTCACACGAGCATATCCAATTACGGTCAATGTGTACCCTTTCCCGGACGTTGATTACTGGAGTGGATGTTGGACATCTAAGACCGTATAGAGCGGATGACCAGGGATGATTTCGCGGGCGTCCGAAAACCCATCGTTTTTTGGACACTGCTATCCATTGCATGAGGTGGCACAATGCAGCAGGCATCTTTATACGGTTTTACATAAACGTATGCAGCGGACCTCATCATACGATTTGGCATAAAAAAACGTATGTAGCGGCCACATTCATACAAATTTGCATAGAAAAACGTATGCAACGGGCATTTCATGCGATTTTGCATAAAGAACGGATGCAAGCTCTTTTGATAGGGAGACGTCTAACAGAGCAAACGGGGTTGATAGCTTATTAATTAGCTAGCTGGCCCAATCATCAGAATTTTGCTGATGAGCCTGCGACCAGGCAGGTCGACCGAGCAAGGTCACCACGATTGTGCTGATGAGCCTGTGACCGGGCAGGGAAAGGCCAACAAAGATTGTGCTAATAATCCAAACCGGGCAGGCCACCGGGAAAGGTCACCAAGATTGTGCCAATTAAGCCCTTGGCCAGGCTGGGTCACCTGGATAATCGCCCCACATGCGGCGCCGTCGCACGCGTGACCCGCACGATGTGCACAATTTCGGTGACTTTGTGTCGAAGGCTCGCCTCATCAGCACAATCTCTGTGACTTTACTTCGGCGCAGGCACCAGTTGCCGCCCACGCCCTACCGTGCTCATTTAGTTCAAGCAGCACTTCTTGTACTTGCGCCCGCTGCGACAGTGTCACGGCTCGTTTCGTCCATCGTTGATACTTCTTGATACTGCCTGCTCCTGTTTCGGGATTCCAAATTACGTGTCGAGCAGTAGTCAACTCAGCGGTAAAGTGTCGAAACATGGGGTAGCTATGGACATATACTGTTTGCAGTCGTTGTGATTGCATACTTCCGCTGACAAATGACCCAACTACTAACCGCACGTGAACTCGCAAGCCTGCTGTCCCTGAAAGAGCAGACAATCTACAACCGCCACAGCACAGGCGGCAATCTACCAGCTGCTATCAAGATTGGAAGTAGATTGCGCTTCCGTCTATCGGACGTCGAAGCCTGGATTGCTGGTCAGATGGAGCCGCATCCCGCCCCATCCATGCTTTGCCGAGCTTCGACAGACCAGGCGCTCGCACGCGGTAGGCCCAACACGGCTCAACAAATCGCGTCATGCATACTTGAAGTGAAGCCACTCAGCCAGAATACCGACAACAACTAACTCGCGCCGCGCGCAGCGCGAGGGCATACACGTAATCTGAGGAATTTAATTTTAGCTGCATGCGGCACGCCCTTTGGAGCGTGCCATGGCATCTGCCGCCCTTACTGCGCTGATTCAAGCGCAAGCCCCCAAGCGCCCCTATTGCGCTTATGTCAAAAACAATGCATTGGTCCGCCCGCAAAGTATTGCGCTTGGCCTGCGATACCTGCAAATGAATCCACCTGCTCAGCGTTCTTGGCTGGTCTTGGATATAGACAGAGAAAGAGACAGAGACAGGGAGTACGTAGCACATGCGTGGGAGGATGCAGGCCTGCCACCGCCGACTTACTGCGCCATTACTCCCGAAAGTGGGCGTGGCCATCTCGGGTACGCGTTGTCCGCACCGGTCTGCACATCTGACGCAGCACGGATGGCACCGCTACGCTACCTCGCCGCTATTGAGTATGCGTACATAGAGAAGGTGGGCGCGGATTGCGCCTTCAATGGCCCTTTGGCCAAGAATCCACTGCATTCCTCCTGGCTGGTCTGGGAGCCCGCCAATGCGCCAGTGTATGAGCTCGGCCATCTTGCGGAGTTCGTCGACCTATCAACCAAACGACCTCCACGGGCGGCCGGTGTGGGCCGCAACTGTGACCTCTTTGATGTACTTCGCGACTGGGCATACAGTGCCGTGCGCAGGTTTTGGCGCCCTGGTGGCGAGGAGCCCTGGCGAGCCGCTGTTCGCCTCCAAGCCGAAGCGCTTAATACCTTCGCTGTACCGTTGGGGGCCGCAGAGGTCGCTGGGATTGCCCGCAGCGTGGCGCGATACGTCTGGAGACGGTTTAGTCCAGTGGAGTTTCGGGAGCTCCAAACAAAGCGAGGCCGGCACGGCGGTGTCGCCTCCGGCGCTGTCCGTCTCGCTGTAAATGAAGACAAGCGAGCCAGCGCGCGGCTGATGACTGCTAATGGCATGAGTATTCGGTCAATTGCTGATGAGCTCGGAGTTGGCAAGTCCAGCGTCGCGCGCTGGGTGTCCCACGTGTCCCATGAAGCCATATCAGGTATCAGCAGTAACGCTTAGCATGCGGGCGGGGGCGGGGGCGGCTCGCGGCCAAACGCAGAGTATGGGAGAGTGCGGCGCGCCGCGAGGGCGAAGCCCCCTAAACACACGGATTGCCAGGTTTTCAAAATACCTCTGGCGACAACGCGGGCGTTTCTTTGTCTAGCGAGAAGACGCTCACATGCTCCGCGAGTGTTCGTGCGTTAGCCTCCCTCGTTTGGCGTGGCGAGCTGGAGTTGCAGCGGTTGCTTGAAGGTACTGCGGGATGCAAAACTTGAGTAAAATTTACGCCGCTTCGCTTGCCGACAATGTCAACCATGGTGTAAAGTGTCAACTTGAACGTCAAGTACAGCGTAGAGGACATCTTGGGAACCAAACTGAACAACGCGCCTGTCTACTACACGGTCGCCCAAGTGCAGTTCAATCCGGTGCTGGACTTGGACGGGTATGTTCCTGCCATCCAGTCCAGAATGCGTGAGGCGCACTTCCCTGACTACAAGAAGGAAGTCTTTCAACGGCTGGTGCTGCCCTTTGGCAATGCAGAGCAAGGCCAGATGGCAGCGCCGACCGTTACGTCTCAGTCGCGCTATCTGTTCGGCGATATTGATGGGTGCTCGCTGTTCCTGCTAGAGACGAACGCGCTGTCGTTTCAGACCACCCGCTACGATACCTTTGAGACCTTCTCTGCGACGCTGCTAATGGGTCTCGGCATCTTACATAACGCGCTTCGTCTCGATTTCGTGGAGCGCATCGGCCTGCGGTACCTGGATGCGGTCCAACCGTCAAAAAATGGCGAGACCCTGAGGGAATTCCTAGTCCCAGAGGTGTTGGGTCATGCCCTACGCGGAGAGGGGCAGCTTCAGCAATCCGTCAGTGAGACGAGCGTTGTGACTGCAGCTGGTCAACTCGTGTCGCGTGTCCTCATTCGGCATGGGCATGTGGCGCTGCCGTTGGAACTGAGTGGCTTGGCCCCCACCATCGACCCGCGCTTCACTCAGCGCGAGAGTCTACATGCCATCGTTGATACGGATGCTTCCATCGCCCATCGCGAGGCATTCGAACTCGCAAAGTTCGGTGCGCGTCTCACGGCGCTGCACGACGACATCGTCAAGTCGTTTAATGCCACCGTCACCGACCACGCACGGGCCTCTTGGGCCTAAGGGAGCAACCTCATGAGCACTTCAATGACCTATGGCGGTTGGGTCACCGACCGACCGGCAGCGACGGGTGTTTCGTCCACCGTATTTCGATGGGTGGGTTGGATGGCTGCAGCCGGTGCGGCACTGACCGGCCTTGGCACTGGAGGCGAACTCTCGATTGAGCACCTGCAGCGCAGCATCCAGCAGCAGCACATGGCGCCGAGGGTCGAAGTGGCCGATGTGGCACAGGTTCGTACACCGGCCGAGGACCTCGTTCGCATCCGTGAGGTCTTAAAGCCGGCTGTCTCCGACATTGCAACCACCTTCGGCGTATCGCGCCAGTCAGTTTATAACTGGCTTAACGGCGAACCTGTTGCAGACGGGAACGCTGCTAAGTTGCAGGACCTCGCACAAGCTGCGGATGTGCTGGACCATGAGGGCATCGTTGCCAACGCTGCTTTGTTGAAGCGCAAGTTCGCCAATGGTCGGACGCTGCTGCAGGTGGTCCAAACCGGAGAGTCGGCACGAGATGCCGCACTGCAATTGGTGCAGCTGCACAAGCGCGAGATGGCCCAGCGCGAACGCATGGCAGCCCGGTTCGCGAATCGTGCGAAGACGGCACCAAGCGCCGATTTCGACCTCCCCTCGGCTAACGACCATGCCTGAGGGGGAGACGTGGCCCAGTGGAACCGTGACACCCCATGGCGCCAAGGACACCTGCTAGGCAGCGATGCCGTCGCGGCCTTGGGGCTGGGTCATGCCACCGAGCCTGAGAAAACCGTAGTCATCGTCGCCAGCCACGATTGCGACCTCGCTCAGGCGGCTGAAGGGGAGCCCAATATCGAGGTCGTCATCGGCCGACTCGTGACGGACAAAGACGGTAACTGCACCCACGCCAAGAACGCCCGCAAGCTCCATATCGAGTTTGGGGACGCTGTCGTCTTCTGGGCGGAGTTCGAGGCCACTGCCAAGGTCTCCATCGACAAACTCAAACTTAACGACTTCGGTCCGTGCGCCGACGCGCCCCTGTCCGCCGAGAACCACGCCATCTTCCAGATGTGGCTCGCCAGCCGCTATCGCCGCTCAGCGTTCCCGGATGAGTTCGAACGTCGGTTGACCTCGAAGCAGTTCAAGCTCCACGAGAAGATTGCCAAGGCGGTTAAGCCCCATGGTGAACTCATCGCGGGCGTCTTCTTCGACGTGGACGGGGGCGAAGAGTTTGCGCGGGAGGGCCCCGACGACACTTACATCCTCGACATCATCATCCTACACGCGGCCGACCCCGACTTCGATGCGGCCGAGAAGGCAGCCATTGCAGCAGCAGAGGCAATCAAGACGGCGTTTGAGGAGAAGCTTTTCAATCCCAGCAAGACATGGCAGCACATCGAACTGGGTTCCTGTGACGCCATCTCAGAATCTGTGCTGACCTACCAGCAGTTCAAGCTATTGAAGCGTTGGCGACTGGACCACATCAGCCTCGCGGCAGCCCCCCAGCAATCCGTGCCGGCCGAATAAGAACCAAGGACTGACCATGATTGACCCGTTTCACTCATTGGCCTTCTCTATGCAAGCCAATCGCGGCGTTTACGCCGTGCTGTTCGGCTCTGGCATCTCGCGGTCCGCTCAGATTCCTACTGGCTGGGAAATTACCCTCGACCTCGTGCGCCGCCTGGCTACAGTCAGCGACGAAGACTGCGGGGCAAACCCGTCCGCCTGGTATCGAGAGCGGTATCAGAAGGACCCGGACTACTCGGAACTTCTCGATGCTCTTGCCAAAACACCGGCCGAACGGCAGCAGCTTCTCCGGCAATATTGGGAGCCAACAGAGCAGGAGAAGGAGGACGGGGCCAAGCAGCCCACGCAGGCTCATCGGGCTATTGCTGATTTGGCGGCGAAGGGATTCGTCCGGGTCATCGTGACCACTAACTTTGACCGGCTAATGGAATTGGCGTTGCTCGACGCCGGTGTGACGCCGGCTGTGCTCAGCAGCCCAGACCAAGTTCACGGTGCCATGCCGTTGATACACACCCAGTGTTGTTTGTTCAAGGTCCATGGAGATTACCTCGACACCCGCATTCGAAACACTCCCAGCGAGCTGATGGGCTATCCAGCAGAGTTCGACACCCTGCTGGACCGCATCTTTGACGAGTTCGGTCTAATCGTTTGCGGATGGTCCGCAGACTGGGATGAAGCCTTGCGGAATGCAATGCTGCGGGCGCCGTCGCGTCGATTCACCACCTACTGGGCCATCCGAGGAGAACCGAGCGACGCCGCTCAGAGACTCATCAACCATCGCGGTGCGCAGGTTATTCCTATCAAAGATGCAGACGGCTTCTTCAACGCCGTGCATCGGCAAGTCGAGGCTCTTGAAGCCTTCGCGCGCCCACATCCGCTAGCCACTGCTGCTGCCGTAGCTGCAACAAAGCGCTACATGTCGGAGCATCGATTCCGGATTCAGCACGCCGATTTGGTTGAAACTGAGGTCGAGCGCGTACTGTCGGAGGTTGGTAAATCCCGCTTTTCGGCCAATGGCGGACCCGCGCCAGACTCCGCTCAATTTAATCAGCGCGTCAAAGGCTATGAAGCGGCGACTGCCACTTTGACGGCGATGGCCATCGAGGCGGGGCGGTGGGCCGAAGCAGACCACCAAGAAGTTTGGGTGCGTGCTCTTCAGCGTCTAGCCGTGAACAGGTCTTCAGGTGGCGGCTTCAACCTGTGGCTGGAGTTGCAGCAGTTCCCTGCAATGGTCGTGCTATATAGCCTTGCATTGACCGCCGTCCAGTCGAATCGTTTGGACTTCCTGAGGAAACTCCTGACGGCGCGAATCAGCCGCGATAGCGGAGAGGACAGGTTAGCAGTTCATTTGCTGCCATCAGGTTGTTTGTTCGAGGGTGGGGGCAGAAAGCTCTTCGAAGGCAAAGAAGACCGGCTGTACCCGGTAAGCGACTGGTTACGCGATTGGCTCGAACCTACAACCCGGCGGCTGTTTCAATCAACGCAAGGATTCGAGTTCGAGTTCGACAGATTGGAAGTGTTGTTGGCGCTGTCTTTTGCCATCCGCTCTGGACGCACTGCTGATTGGTACTGGGTGCCTGTTGGTGGGTTCGGGTATCGAAGTAAAAACCTGTCAGAGGTCATTAAAGCGATTGAAGCTTCACTTGAAGAGGACGGCCCATCGTCGCGCTATGTTCAAGCGAAGCTGTTCGGTGCCACGGTCGTTGAATGCCAAACCCAACTCGCGCAGTTCAAGGAGTTTGCTTCCAAGATTCGCCGTTAGTAAAGCCTTGGTCGGATGTCCCTGTAGGAGCGTGCTGAGGTGGCTAGCCTCAATTAGCGTCACTTCGTCAGGCTTCGACAGCGAGAGGGTGCTTCGCGTGCTTTCAAGCGGGACGAGGCGGGCGCGGCGGTGTCGCCTCCGGCGCTGCCCGTCTGGCTGTCAACGAGGACCAGCGCGCCAGCGCTCGGTTGATGGCTGCTAACAGTATGAGCATCCGGGCGATATTCGACGAGCTCGTGGTTGGTAATTCGACTGTCGACCGATGGGTGTCCCACGAAGCCATATCAGGTAACAGCACCGATGGGCGATTCGGGTGAGGGCAGGGGGAGGCTCGCGTAGAGCGCCGAGCTGTGGGGAATGCATCGAGGCGAGGGGCGTAGCCCAACAACAAAAGTGCGTCGGACTTTGAATACCGGAAGCAGCCCCGAAGTATCGCATTGTATTCGCAGCTACTGGTGCCATATTTGATATGAACTAATTAACACGCTAGGGCCTGGCGAATCAGCCGCTCGACCGCTACTTAAAGTGCGATTACAAATGAAAGGATTGCGACATGACAAGATGCACAGCGCCCGTTCGTGGACATAGCTCATCGGCCGCCGCCGCGGAGTGTCCTGCATGCCGTTACCGCACTACCTACCGCGGCGGCTACGGTTCGTCCTACTCCTCGTCGAGCAGCAGCGGGACAAGTTATAGCAGCAACGCTGGCAGCGGCGGGGGCGGGGTGAGTAGCCGGTCAAGGCCGCGCTGGTCCAAAGCGGGTTCGTCCTTGTCGTACACGTCTGCCCAAGTGCAGTCGCTTACGCCAATCCGCGAAGCCGTAGAAACGCGAGCAGCGCAACAACCTGACCTACGTGACGTCTTCCTGTGCCACGCGTGGGACGACCGAAAAGGGTCAGCTAAGGAGCTGCGAGAGTTGCTCGTGGCGGCCGGTGTGAAAGTTTGGTTCAGCGAGAATGACCTTGCGCTTGGCGTGCCGATGATGCGCGCCATTGACAAGGGATTAGCGAATTCGCGAATCGGGCTTGTGCTGGTGACCCCTGCGCTTCTGACTAGCCTCCCAAGAGAGGGCGTTGCCGACAAAGAGCTTGCGGTACTGTTAATGCGTAATCAGCTCGTTCCAATCGTGCACAACACGACGTATGACGCTCTCCTCAATATCAGCCCTATGCTTGCCTCACGAAGCGGCCTGAACACCGCAGAAGATTCAATGGCAGTGGTCGCTGCAAAAATCGCAGAGCTGGTTGCTGTCCAGCAGCCTGAGTCTTGCTAAAATTACAAAAAGTGTCCTAGTAGTACACTTTTTGAGCATGATGCGGGAATTTCAGAATGCGACGGCTGACAGCTCTAGGGTGTCGCTGTTGAGCGCGAAAACCTTAATGAATCCTTGAAGGATTTTTGAATCCAGTTCCTTTACCTGTCGAGGCCATCCTGATTCTGAATTATGTGTGAAAGCGTTGCGAAGCCGAGCGCCGATGGTTTTTGCACCTGGCGCTGTAATGACAAAGTAGATTTGGGCAATGCGCTCATCAACGAACATGGTCCGCATACTAGCCACCACTTTGGCAAGGTCCTTGGGTTCTGTCGCGTTGTTGATTAAGTGGCGGAATTTCCCCGGCACGGTACATTGCCCCTCAAACCGGACGGATCTTTCCTGCCAGCGCATAAAATTGCTGGGCGAATGACATCGCATCCGCGCCGTTG
>Ga0209913_1001389_pt1 | contig 13603 bp, 9 predicted proteins | sample PersoiDNA2013203_FD_185805 | JGI IMG/M metagenome (GOLD analysis project Ga0209913, IMG submission 185805) | Permafrost soil microbial communities from the Arctic, to analyse light accelerated degradation of dissolved organic matter (DOM) -... | ecosystem: Environmental > Terrestrial > Soil >... | reverse complement strand
GCTCCAGGTCGGCCCGGGTGCGGGCGGCCTGTTCGGCGCTGCGCTCGCCGATGGCGGCGGCCGTCTGCTCCAGCGTGTGGCTCAGGGCCTGTTGCTGCGCCAGGGCCTGTTCGCCCACGCGCTGCCACTCGCCCTGCAGGCTTTGCGCCACCGAGCCCAGGGCCTGGCCCCAGGCTTCCAGCCGCTGCCGGTCGGCCGCCACCTGCTCGGCCTGGGCCTGGGCTTCGGCGTCGAGCCGGGCCTGGGCCAGTTGCTCGAAACGGGCCACCACCTGGTCCAGATCACTGCGGAGGCGGCTGGCCTGCTCGGCATGGCGCTCATCCAGACGGGCCGCGGTGCTCTCCAGGGCGGTGCAGACCGCCTGCTGTTGGGCCAGTTGCTGGGCTCCCAGCTGCCGCCACTCGATTTGCAGGGCCTGGGTCATGCCGTCCAGGCCCTGGGACCAGGCCTGCAGGCGCTGCTGATCGGCCTGGGCCTGTTCGCCGCGCGACAGGCGCAGGGCCTCGTGCACGCCCTCGACCAGGCTCAGCGAGCGCTGCTCGAAACCGGTGGTGAAGGCGTTCAGGCTCTGGTCCAGGCCCTGCATCAGTTCGGCGCCGGTCTGGGCCTGCTGTTGCAAGGCCTGCTGCCAATGGGCCGACACCTGGCCCACCGTGGCACTGAACTGGGCCGACAGGCCCTCGGCCTGCTGTTGCGCCACCTCGCCCAGGCGCTGATGCAATTGCCCGGCCTGCTGCGCGATACCGGCCATGGCGGCCTGCACCACGGGCTGGATGCTTTCACCCGCCGCCCGGGCGCCGGCGCTCAGGCTGTCCTGCAGCGAGCGGCCCACGGCCTGGGCCAGATCGGTGTAGGCCGTGCCGGCCTGGCGGTGGAACTGGTCCTGGCGGGCCAGCAGTTGTTCGTTCAGGCGCTCACTGCGCTGCTCGAGCTGTTCCATCAAGGCCTGCAGGCGATCGGCCACCACCGGCAGAGCCTGTGACTGGCCCTGCAAGGCCTTGTAGGTCTGCTCGCGCTGGTGGCTGAGCGAGAACGGGCGCAGCACATCGGCCACGCGGCTGTCCAGCAGGCGCGACACCTGCAGCCGCTCGCGCCGGCTCAGGGCCGCCAGCAGGCCCAGCATGGCCGAGGCCGCCACACCGGCCACCGAGGTGCCAAACGACAGGCCCAGGCCCTTGATCGGCGCGGCCAGGGCACTGCGGATGGCCTGCAGGTCGGTCGAGCCCTCCAGGGCGAACACGGCCCCCTTGAAGGTGATCACCATGCCCAGGAAAGTGCCCAGCATGCCCAGCATCACCAGCAAACCCACCAGGTAGGGCGTGAGGGCCAGGCCCGGCAAGGCGGCGCGCTCGCCCTCCACCCGCAGGCGCACGGCATGGCGCAATGCCAGCGGCAGCTGTTGCAGCCAGCTGCTCAGCTCGGCCGGGGCCTGGGTGAGGCCCGCCAGCGCCTCTTGCAAGGCCTGCGTGGCGGCCCTGAAGCGGCGGACCTCCAAGGCACCCAACAGGTACGCCCCGGCGATCACGCCGGTCATCAACAAAGCCACCCAGCTCGTACCGACAAAACCCCAGGCCACCCAGCCCACACTCAGCAGCCCCGTGGCAAAAGCCAACGCAAAAACAAACCTGTTCATTGAATTCTTTTCTCGATCTCGTTGCCGAAAGCTTCCATCAACCCCACCACCGGCTGCAGCCGGACCTCCAACTCGGCCACCAGGGCCTCCTGCCACTCGCGGCTGAAGCCATGCAGCCAGCCGCCCGGCCGCCATTCAGCGCCCGCAGCGGCCGCCCCATCCAGCGGCTGGGCCGCCCGGGCGGCCTCGTGGGCCTGGCGCAACTGCTCGAAGCGGCGCTCCAGCAAGGCACTCACCTGGCCCAGCAGCTTCTGCCGCCGGGCGTCGATCATCTTGTCCATCACCGCGTCCAGCGTGGCGAGCTGTTGCAGGCGCGGCGTGGACGATCCCAGCACCTGGCGCACATGGCCGCGCAGGGAGGCGATTTTCGTCTCCATCTGGCGCTGCTGATCGAGGTAACGCTGCTGAAATGCGGCATAAGTCCCCTCCCCGCCCGGCAATTCGGTCTGGTCGACGTACTTGCTCATGCCTGCGGGCAGTCGCATGCCGGGCAGCGAGGCCGGCCCCTGGCCGGCCGCCGCCGACGCCACGGCCGCCGCATTCACATCGGCCAGGCCACGCATCAGGCTGCCGCGCACCCGCTCCAGCAGCTTCTTCAGGGCGGCCAGCTGGGCCTCGGCGGGCGGGGTCGCGGGGGCACCGGCGCCATCGGCCAGGGCCTGGAGCTGCTGCTGCACACCGCGCAGGGTGATGGCATCGAACGCGCTGAGCCACTGGCTCAGGCGCTCGGCAAAATCGCGCTCTGCCCCCCCGGAAACAGGCCCTGGCACCCCGGCACGCTCGGCCAGCAGGCGGACCAGCGCAGAGCTGGTGAAATTCGTTTGCAACTGAAAAAGTCTCGTCTTCTTGTGTGGCCTGCACCGGGCAAGCCCCTCGGGGCACGGGCCGAACAGGGCCCCGTCGCCCGGGCGGCAAAAAGATGAGATTGTCTTACAGACTGCGCCCCTGCCCGCCAAGCCCCCGGCGCGCAGGCGCAAGCCCGGTTCAGACGGCGGCCAGGCGGAAGCGGTCCACCGCCTCGGCCAGGTGGCTGGCCTCGTGCTGCAGGGCCTGGGCGGCGGCCGTGCTGTCCTGCACGCGGCGGGTGTTTTCGCGGGTCACCTGGTCGAGCTGGCCGATGGCCCCGTTGACGCTTTCAATGCCCTGGCTTTGCGAAGCCGTCGAGTCGCTGATCTGCCGGATGGCCTCGGACACCTGGGCCACGCCGGCCACGATCTCACGCATGGTCTGCCCGGCATCGGTCACCAGACGCGAGCCGGCCTCCACCCGCTCCACACTGCCGCCGATCAGGGTCTTGATCTCGCGTGCGGCGGCGGCCGAACGCTGGGCCAGGGTGCGCACCTCGCCCGCCACCACCGCAAAACCACGCCCTTCCTCGCCGGCACGCGCGGCCTCAACGGCCGCATTGAGGGCCAGGATGTTGGTCTGGAAGGCGATCCCGTCGATCACGCCCACGATGTCGGTGATGCGGCGGCTGGCCTGTGTGATCTGGTCCATGGTGCTGACCACCTCGCCCACCACCGCCCCGCCCCGGCCGGCCACCTCGGAGGTCTGCTCGGCCAGGTGGCGGGCCGTGACGGCGGCGTTGGCGGCCTGTTGCATGCCCTGGTGGATCTCGTGCATCGCGTCGGCCGTGGTCTTGAGCTCATCGGCCGCCTGTTCGCTGCGCTGGTGCAGGTCCTGGTTGCCGCTGGCGATCTCACGGGTGGCGGTGGCCATCTGGGCCACGGAGTGCTGGATATCGCGCAACGTGCCGCCCAGGCCCTGGCGCATGCGCTCCAGGGCGCGCACCAGATCGCCGAGCTCATCGCGCCGCTGCGACTGCACGGCCTGCCCCAGGTCGCCCGCCGCGATGGCCTCGGCGGTGCGCAAGCCGGCCTCGATGTCGCGCGCGATCTGGCGGCTGATGCGCAGGCTCAAGCCCAGGCCCAGGGCCACGGCCACGGCGGCACCCGCCAGGGCCAGCCACAGCACTTCGCGGCGTTGGGTTTCATAGGCCTTGGCCTGATCGGCCGTGGCCTGGGCCACCTGGGCGCTGTAGGCCTGCAGCGATTTCAGTTGCGCCTCCACCAGGGGTTTGAGCTCGCGGTTCACGCCCAGCACGGCCCGGGCGAGCTCGCCTGCCGCCTTGGTCTGCTGCAGCTTGGCAATGGTGGCCGCCACCTGGGTGCCCTGCTGCTGGACCTGGTCCATGGCCTGTTTTTCGGCCTCGCTGGCCTGGGCCCGGCCCAGTTGGGCGCTGAGCTCGGCAATGGCCGCCGCCCCGGCCTGCACGCGCTGATCGAGCACGCCTTGGGACACCGGGTTGGTGTTCATCACCGCCGACAGGGCGGCATCGTTGGTGATGCGGATCTCGGCCTGCCAGCGCAGCACCAGCTGATGGCGCTCGGCCAGGGCCTGCTGGGCTTGCAGGGCCTCGCCATCGATCCAGGTCACGGCCGTCAGGGCCAGGCCCCCCACGGTCATGCAGCCCAGGACCAGAGCCCCCATGAGGGCAGACAGGGTATGACCGAGCTTGCGGCCTGAAGAAGTGGAGGCGGGTTGATTCATGAGGTTCGTGCTGAGCGTGATCCGAGCATGGACGAGGCCGAGACGACGTCGCCGACCTTGTGCATACTAGTTTCCGAATGTAACGAAATTGCGCAAAATGCCACCCAACCGGCAGCCTCAGGCTTGATGAGGATCAAAAAGCAACAACTCTGCCGCCTACCGCGTGCCCGGTACGGCGGGGGCGAAGGCGCGTCAACTCAAGCGGCGGCCTCTTTGGCATGGCGCTGGCTGTTGCAGTGCCCGTGGCTGATGGCCAGGTTTTCCAGGTGGCTGTTGCCACCTTCGCTCAGGGGCTGGATGTGCTCCAGTGTGGCCTGCTCATGGGGCACATGCTGGCCGCACACCCAGCACGGCACCTGGCCGTGCAGCTGGCGGGCCACGGTTTTGTAGATTTTTTCGCGGGTCAGGCCCAGTTTGCTCATGTCAGATTCCGTCGAGGCGCCGGCACCTGCCGGGCCTCTGGATCATACGAAAAGACAGGCTGGAGCGGCCTCTGCGCCCGCCCTCAGCTTTCGTCGCGCAGCCACACCACGCCGCCCGAATGGGTGACCGCCCCCTGGTGGGCCGGGCGCACGGTGGCGGCGTATTTCTCCAGCACGCCGCCCAAGGGCGCGCGCTGCTGGCGGGCGGCCGCCGCCGCACGGCGGGCCAGTTCGGCCTCGCTGAGGTCCACGCTGATGCTGCGCGCCTCAGGCCGGGCGTCGATGCGCACGATGTCGCCGTCCTGCAGCAGCCCGATCGGCCCCCCGGCCACGGCCTCGGGACCGGCGTAGCCAATGCACAGGCCCCGTGTGGCCCCAGAAAAACGCCCATCGGTCAGCAAAGCCACCTTGTCGCCCACCCCTTGGCCGTAAAGCAGCGCGGTGATGCCCAGCATCTCGCGCATGCCGGGGCTGCCCTGCGGGCCCTCGTTGCGGATCACGATCACGTCGCCCACCTGGTAGCGCAGGGCCTGCACCGCGGCCTGGGCCTCTTCCTCGCTCTCGAACACCCGTGCCGGGCCGGTGTGCACCAGGGTCTTGAGGCCGGCCGTCTTGAGCAAGGCCCCGTCGGGGCACAGATTGCCCTTGAGCACGGCCACGCCGCCATCGCGGCTCAAGGCCTGGTCGATGGACCGCACCACGCGCCCGTCGGGTGCGCCGGCCGTGGCCAGTTCGTCGGCCAGCGTGCGCCCGGTGTAGGTCAGCGCCTCGCCATGCAGGTAGCCCCCCGCCAGCAGCTCACGCAGGATCACCCCGGCGCCGCCGATGTAGTGCACATCCCGCGCCAGGTAGCGCCCGCCGGGGCGCAGGTCGGCAATCAGCGGGGTGCGGGCAAAGACCTCGGCCACATCGTCGAGATGAAAGCGGATGCCGGCCTCGTGCGCAATGGCCGGGATGTGCAGGGCCGCATTGGTCGAGCCCCCGGTGGCCGAGACCACGGCGCAGGCGTTCTCCAGCGCCTGGCGCGTGACCACCTCGCGCGGCAGCGGCCCGCCGCCGGTCAGCGAGGCCTGCACCGCCGCCATCAGTTGGCGCGCCGTGCGCCGCATCAGCGGGGCGCGCTCGCTGAACACCGCTGGCAGCATGCTGGAGCCGATGGGGGCCAGGCCCAGGGCCTCGCTGACCATGCCCATGGTGTTGGCCGTGAACTGGCCGGCACAGGCCCCCGCCGTGGGCAGGCAGGCGTGGCTGACCTGGGCCAGCTCTTCGGTGCTGGCCTGGCCGGCCAGCACCTGGCCGATGGTCTCGTAAGTGTCGACCACGTTCAGGTCGCGGCCGTCCGGCCCCGGCAGCTGCCCCGGCAGGGCCGAGCCGCCGTGCACGAACACGCCGGGCACATTGCAGCGCACGATGCCCATCATCAGGCCGGGCAGGTTCTTGTCGCAGGCCCCGATGGCAAAGAGGCCGTCCCACTGGTGGCCGCGCACCGAAGCCTCGACGCTGTCGGCGATCAGCTCGCGCGAGACCAGTGAAAAACGCATGCCCGAGTGGGCCATGGTCAGCCCGTCGCTCACCGACACCACCGGGCATTCGTGCGGCGTGCCGCCTGCGGCATAGATGCCGGTCTTGGCGTGCTGGGCCTGCTCGCGCAGGTTGAGGTTGCAGGGGCTCATCTCGCCGCCGGTGTGGAAGACACCGATGTGGGGCCGGGTGATGTCCTCGTCGTCCTGCCCCAGGGCATACAGAAAGCTGCGCGTGGTGGCGCGGATGGTGCCTTCGACCAGCGTGGCCGAACGGTAGCGGGGCGGCTTGGCCGCGGGGTTGTCGCTCATGGTGTGCAGTCTCCGGAGCCCCGTTCTGTGGGCGGCGCCCGGCGGGGTGGCTGGCACTTTAGCACCGGGCCGCCCAGACCGCAGGGCGCGTGAATGACACCCGCCCTCAGCGCGAGTTTCAGGCCGCGCGGCGCCGGTCGGCGTGGGGCGCGGCCTGGATCAGGCTGCGGGTGTAGGGGTGCTGCGGGTGCTCCCAGATCTCGCGGTGGTGGCCGGCTTCGACGATGCGGCCCTGGTTCATCACCATCACCCGGTCGGCGATGTGGCGCACCACCGACAGGTCGTGCGAGATGAACAGGTAGGACAGGCCGAAATCCTGCTTCAACTCCACCAGCAGGTTCAGGATCTGCGCCTGGATGGACACATCGAGCGCCGACACCGGCTCGTCGAGCACCACCAGGGCGGGCCGCACCACCAGGGCCCGGGCGATGCCGATGCGCTGGCGCTGGCCGCCCGAGAACTCATTCGGGTAGCGGCTGGCCGCCGAGGCCGGCAGGCCCACACGCTCCAGGATCTCGGCGATGCGGCGGCGGCGCTCATCGCGCGAGGCCACGTCGTGCACCTTGAGCACGGTGTCCAGGATGTCCTGCACGCTGCGCCGTGGGTTGAGCGAGGCATAGGGGTCCTGGAACACCATCTGGATGCGGCGCCGCCAAGGCTTGAGGGCACGCTCGGGCAGGCTGGCGATGTCGGTGCCGTCGAGCACGATGCGGCCCTCGGCCGGGTCAACCAGGCGCAGCAAGGTCTTGGACAAGGTGGACTTGCCGCAGCCCGATTCGCCCACCAGACCCAGGGTTTCGCCGGCACGCAGCTCAAACGACACGCCATCCACGGCATTCACCAGGGCGCCATCGCGCCCCCGGTAGGCGGTGCGCAGGTCCTGCACCTGCAGCAGCGGCTGGCCGGTGGGCAGCACGGCGGGCTGCGGGGCCCGGGGCGCGGGCTGCACCAGCTCGAAGTGGCGCTGGCCCGTGGCCGGGTCGATGGCCGTGTTGATCTCGGGCAGACGGCGTTCGCTGCTGTGCGGCACCTGGCCGGCATGCAGCGAGGCACCCAGCAGCCCCCGGGTGTAGGCGTGGCTGGGGTGGGCAAACAGGGTGGCGGTATCGGCCTCTTCGACCTTTTCGCCGCCGAACATGACGGCCACGCGGTCGGCCCATTGCGAGACCACGCCCAGGTCGTGGGTGATCAAGAGCAGGGCCATGTCGAGCTCGCGGCGCAGGCCGTCCAGCAGCTCCAGGATCTGGGCCTGGATGGTGACATCGAGTGCGGTGGTGGGCTCATCGGCCACCAGCAGGCGCGGGCGGCAGGCCACGGCCATGGCGATCATCACGCGCTGGCGTTGCCCGCCCGAGAGCTTGTGCGGGTGGTCGTCGATGCGGCGTTGCGGCTCGGGGATGCGCACCAGGTCCAGCAGTTCGATGGCACGGCGCCGTGCCGCCAGAGGCGACAGGCCTTCGTGCAGGCGCAGGGTCTCGGCAATCTGGGCCCCGATGGTGTGCACCGGGTTGAGCGAGGTCATGGGCTCCTGGAAGATCATCGAGATCTCGCGCCCGCGCAGGGCCCGCAGCTCGGGCGGGCGCAGTTGCAGGATGTCGCGCCCCTCGAACAGCAGCCGCCCCGACACCTCGGCCCCGGGGGCCAGCAGGCGCAGCAGCGACAGCGCGGTGGTCGACTTGCCGCAACCCGACTCGCCCACCAGGGCCAGGGTTTCGCCGCGCTGCAGGCTGAGGTTCAGGTGGCTGACGGCGCTGACCCGGCCCTGCGAGCCGCGAAACGCGATGCTCAGGTCCTGGATGTCGAGCAAGGGGGCCTCGGGCTGGGAGGCCCGTTGGGTGGAAGTGGTGGTCATGGTCAACGAGGGGGTGGAGATCAGGCTCGGCGTCGGGCTCATCTTCGGGCTCAGCGGCCGCGCAGGCGCGGGTTGAAGGCGTCGTTCAGGCCGTCGCCCAGCAGGTTCAGGGCCAGCACGGTCAGCACGATGGCGGCGCCCGGCAAGGCGGTCAGGAACCACGCGGTGCGCAGCAGTTCACGCCCCTCGCCGATCATGCTGCCCCACGACACGGCATTCGGGTCGCCCATGCCCAGGAAAGACAGCGCCGACTCGATCAGGATGGCACTGGCCACCAGCACCGAGGTGGTGACGATCACCGGGGGCAGCGCGTTGGGCAGCATCTCCTGCGCCATGATGCGCAGGTGGCTGAAGCCCTGGCTGCGCGCGGCCAGCACAAACTCGGCCTCACGCAAGGTGCGGAACTCGGCGCGCACCAGGCGCGCGATCACGGGCCACGAGGCCAGGCCGATGGCCAGCACGATCACGCCCACCGAGGGGCGGCCGATGGCCACCACCACGATCACCAGCAAAAAGGTGGGCACGGTCTGCACCAGTTCGGTCACGCGCACCAGCACATCATCGACCACACCGCCCAGGTAGCCGGCCGTGGCCCCCACCACAATGCCGATGGCCAGGCTGAGCACCGCCGCCACCACGCCCACGGCCAACGACACCCGCGCACCGTGCGCGATACCGGCCAGCACGTCACGGCCCAGCGAGTCGCTGCCCAGCGGGTAGGCCGCGTCCTGCCCCGGCCACAGCAGGGGCTGGGCCACCATGTCGAGCGGATCGCCCGGGAACAGCCAGGGCGCCAGCAGGGCCAGGGCCGTCATGCCCAGCAGGATCAGCGCGCCCAGCACGGCGGCCGGGTTGCGCAGCAGCGCCTTCAGCGCCACAAAGCGACGCGGGCCGCCCGCTAGCAAGGCCGAAAGCGGCGCCGCGGCAGGTTCAGCGGGCGATGGGGGCGATGGGGGCACGTCGGCCACATGGGCCGTCACGCCGGTGCTGACAGAAAGGGGAACAGACGACACGTTGGGGATCTCCGAAAAACAGTTTCAGGGCCTGAGCAAGGCGGCAGGCAGGCCTCAGCGCACGCGGATGCGCGGGTCCAGCGCAGCGTGCAGCAGGTCCACCAGCAGGTTGGCCAGAATCACCAACAGCGATGACATCAGCAAGATGCCCAGCAGCACGGTGTAGTCGCGTGCCATCACCGACTCGAAGGCCAACCGGCCCAGGCCGGGCCAGCTGAACACGGTCTCGACCACCACGGCGCCGCCCAGCAAGGTGCCGAAATGCATGCCGGCCACGGTGGTGACGGGGATCAATGCGTTGCGCAGCACGTGGCGCAGCGTGACGGCCAGCGGGTGCAGGCCCTTGGCGACGGCGGTGCGAACAAAATCCTGCTGACTCACCTCGAGCATGGCGGCCCGGGTCAGGCGCGAGAAGATCGCCACGTAAAAGCCCGCCATGGCCAGCGCCGGCAGCACCAGGTGGCGCAGGGTGTCGAACACGCGGTCCAGCCCGCTGAGGCCGGCGCCGATGCTGCCGCTGCCCCCGGTGGGCAACCAGCCCAGCTTGACCGAGAACAGCACGATGGCCATCAGGCCCAGCCAGAAGCCAGGGGTGGAATACAGCAGCAGGGCCAGCACCGACAGCACCCGGTCGGGCCAGCGCCCCACCCGGCTGGCCATCACGGTGCCCAGTGCGATCCCCAGGGCGAGCGCCAGGCTCAGCGCGGCCAGCATCAGCAGCAAAGTGTTGCCCAGGCGTGCGCCGATCAGTTCGGTCACCGGCAGGTTGTAGCGCGGCGAGGTGCCCAGGCTGAAATGGGCCAGGTGGCTGAGGTAGTTGACCAACTGGTGCAGCACCGGCAGGTCGAGCCCGAAATGGTGGCGCAGTTGCTCCATGGTCTCGGCCGTGGCCGAGCCCGATTCGGCAGCCACCACGTCGGCAGCATCACCAGGCACCAGCTGCATCAGGAAGAAATTCAGCACCACTACGCCCAGCACGGTCGGAATGGCCTGCCAGGCCGTGCGCCGCAGGGTGCGCGCGACCTCGCGCCAGCGCTCGTTCAACACGCTCATGGCGCGGTCTCCGGGTGGGGGGCTTGAAAGGCTTGGGGCAACATGCAGCAGCTCTCGGTAGGTCAGAAAGCTGGCGATGCTAGTCAGCCCCGGCGGGCTGGACAACGAACAAATCGTTCTATGCATGCACGTTTCATGAACGCGGCGGCTGGCACCCAGCCCCCCGCTCCACTGCACCGGAAAAGTAGTTAGCTAGCGCTGAAAGATTCGTTGTCAGAAGCCCCGGTGGCGGCAGAACATCCGCCGGTCCAAGACTTTTGCACCGAGAGAACCCGCGCATGTCCGCACGCATCAAACCAAGCAACAAGCCCCTCCTCCAAGGCGCCCTGAGCCCCATCGCCCTCAACCGCCGCCTGCTGCTGGCCCTGTCCACCGCCGGCCTGCTGACCCTGGGCGGCCCGGCGGCCCTGGCCCAGGCCAAGCAAGGCGGCACCCTGAACTGGGCCGTGAACCCGGTGCCTTCCTCCATCGTGCCCCTGACCACCACGGCCGGCGGCAACACCGAGATCGGCCCCAAGATCGTGGAAGGCCTGCTGACCTACGACGAAGAGCTGCGCCCCAAACCGCTGCTGGCCACCGCCTGGACGGTCAGCAAGGATGGCCTGCAGTACAAGTTCGAGCTGCGCCGCGGCGTGAAGTGGCATGACGGCAAGGATTTCACCTCGGCCGACGTGGCCTTCTCGATCAACACCCTGAAGCAGGTGCACCCGCGCGGCCGGGCCACCTTTGCCAATGTGACCGAGGTGCGCACACCGGACGCCCACACCGCAGTCATCGTGCTCAGCAAGCCCTCGCCCTTCCTGCTGACGGCGCTGGCCGCCGCCGAGTCGCCCATCGTGCCCAAGCACCTGTACGAAGGCAGCGACGTGGCCGCCAGCAAGTACAACAGCGCCCCGGTGGGCACCGGCCCCTTTGTGTTCAAGGAATGGGTGCAGGGCAGTCACATCATCCTGGAGCGCAACCCCAACTACTGGGACAAGCCCAAGCCCTACCTCGACCGCGTGGTGGTGCGCTTTGTGACCGACTCGGCGGCCCGCGCCGCAGCATTGGAATCCGGCAGCCTGGACCTGGGCGCCGGCGGGGGCGGTATTCCGATCACCGATGTGGAGCGCTTCAAGAAGCTGCCCAATGTGAATGTCGAATCGCGCAACTGGGCCTATGTGGGCGACCACCAGCAGATCTACTTCAACCTCGACACCCCGGCGCTGCAGAAGATCGAGGTGCGCCGCGCCCTGGCCCAGTCCATCGACCTGAACGCCTTCAACCGCACGGTGTGGCTGGGCCTGGGCAAGCTGTCGGCCTCACCGATCGGCACCCTGCAAAGCCGCTACCACGACAAGAGCATCCAGCCCTACCCCTTCAACCCCAAGCAGGCCGAGGCCGATCTGGACGCCGCCGGCTACAAGCGCGATGCCCAAGGCACCCGCCTGAAACTGCGCCTGCTGTTCAACCCCTTTGTGGACCGCCGTGCGGTCGATTTTGTGCGCCAATCGCTGGGCCGCATCGGCGTGGACGCCAACATCGAGGCCTACGACTTTGCCACCTACGTGACCAAGGCCTACACCGAGCGCGCCTTTGACATCACGTTCGAGTCGCTGACCAACATCTTCGACCCCTCGGTGGGCGTGCAGCGCATCTTCTGGTCGAAGAACTTCAAGGTGGGCCTGCCGTTCTCGAACGCACCGCACTACGTGAACCCCGAGGTGGACCGCCTGCTGGAGGCCGCCGCCGTCGAGGTGGACGAAGCCAAGCGGCGTGAACTGTTCGTGGCCTTCCAGCAGCAGGTGCACAAGGACATCCCCTCGATCGAGGTGGGTGCCAACCCGAACGTGACCGTGAGCAGCAAGCGCGTGCACCAGTACGCGCCCACCGGCGAAGGCATCCGAGGCAGCTTCTCCGAGCTCTACCTGGCGCCCTGATGCACCGGCAGCCAAAGGCTGCCTTATGCGCTCAAAAAAACAAAGCACCCACACCACACAGCGGCATCACCCCTTTCCATCATTTTTCAGACACAAGGAAAAAGAGAAAACCATGAGCCTCGACATCTTCTGGTTCCTGCCCACCTCGGGCGACACCCGCTACCTGGGCAAGTCCGACTTCGGTCGCCCCGCCACCAACGCCTACATGCGCCAGATCGCGGTGACGGCCGAGAACCTGGGCTATGACGGCCTGCTGATCCCCACCGGCAGCTCCTGCCTGGACCCCTGGGTCACGGCCTCCAGCCTGGTGGGTGCCACCCAGCGCATCAAGCTGCTGGTGGCCTTGCGTACCTCGCTGTCGGGCCCCACCGCCTCGGCCCGCCAGGCCGCGACGCTGGACCAGGCCCTGGGCGGCCGCCTGCTGCTCAACGTGGTGCCCGGGGGCGATGCCACCGAACTGGCCGCCGACGGCGTGTTCCTGGACCACGACGCCCGCTACGACGCGGCCGACGAGTTCCTGACCGTGTGGAAGCGCCTGCAACAAGGCGAAACCGTGGACTTCAAGGGCCAGCACCTGCAGGTGCAAGGCGCCAAGAACCACTTTGCGCCGGTCAGCAAGCCTTACCCGCCGCTGTACTTTGGGGGCTCGTCGCCGGCGGCCCACGAACTGGCGGCCAAGCATGTCGACGCCTACCTGAGCTGGGGCGAACCGCCGGCCCAGGTGGCCGAGAAAATCGCTGATGTGCGCGCCCGCGCTGCCAAGCACGGCCGCACCGTGCGCTTTGGCGTGCGCCTGCATGTGATCGTGCGCGAAACCCGGGCCGAGGCCTGGGCCGAAGCCGACCGCCTGATCAGCCGCCTGACCGATGCCGACATCACCGCCGCCCAGCAGAACTTCAATCGCATGGACTCGGTCGGGCAGCGCCGCATGGCCGAACTTCACGGCGGCCAACGCGACAAGCTCGAAATCAGCCCCGATCTGTGGGCCGGCGTGGGCCTGGTGCGCGGCGGTGCCGGCACCGCCCTGGTGGGCGACCCCGAAACCGTCGCCAAGCGACTGCAGGAATACGCCGACCTGGGCGTGGACAGCTTTGTGCTGTCGGGCTACCCCCACCTCGAAGAGGCCATCCGCTTTGCCGAGCTGGTCTTTCCCCTGCTGCCCGGCAAAAAGCCGGTCACCCTGCGCGACCAGGTGCTGACCGGTGGGGCATTTGACGGGCGGGCTGTGGCGGCGTCTTGAAGAAAAGACCAGCAGGTCAGAGCCCAGTTGGATCTTCTTCATCCAGGCGGGATTCACAGTCCTGCCCACCGTGGTCGATGCCGATGATG
>Ga0209913_1001388_pt1 | contig 13614 bp, 4 predicted proteins | sample PersoiDNA2013203_FD_185805 | JGI IMG/M metagenome (GOLD analysis project Ga0209913, IMG submission 185805) | Permafrost soil microbial communities from the Arctic, to analyse light accelerated degradation of dissolved organic matter (DOM) -... | ecosystem: Environmental > Terrestrial > Soil >... | reverse complement strand
CCACGGCAAAGAACATTTTTACCCTGGAGACGGTGTTCAAGGACAAGGACGGCAAGGAACTGGGCCGCGTCAAAAAGAGTGAATCGGTGCGCACGTGGGTGCATCTGGTGCTGATCGTGGGCATCCCATTCCAGACGGACACGCGGGAAGTGGTCGAGGCGTTGACGCGCAGCACGCTGGATGAGGCGGTGCAACGCAAGTTGTTCTGAGGTCAGGCCGGCACTGCCCTAATGCCGGTCCGAAAGAGCAAACAGTAAACTGTGGCGAGGGTGCTTGCTCCCGTTGGACTGCGTAGTAGTCCCATGTTTGGGGCCGCTTCGCAGCCCAACGGGAGCAAGCTCCCTCGCCACAGGTCTAGCGTACTTACTTAGCTGAGCTTAAAACGCGTAGCGCGCTTTGAGCATCACGCCATCCGCATCAAACCCACTGCGGGCCTGGCGGGTGTAGCTGGCGCCGACCGAGAAGTCCGACACCTGGTAGTTCACGCCCACACTGGCTTCGTAGCTGTCACGCGCCACCGATGCGCCGGTGACGGTAAACGCCGAACCGCCGAGCATGTAGCTGGAGGTTTGCGCCACGCGGTCGCCCATCAGGTCGTGGTACGCCATCAACGTCGCTTCCGGCTGCAAGCTGCCGGCGCCCATTGGCAGGTTGCCGGCCAAACGCACGCCAGCGCCCAACTCACCCACTTCATAACGCTGCGAGCGGGTGCTCAGAGCTGCCGAAGAACCTTTTTCGTCATAGCCATCCATGCGCACATTGGAGTAGCGCGCGGCCACACGTGGCTCGATCACCACCGCCGGCGACGGCTTGAAGCTGTAGCCGCCGATCACGCTGGCCGACAACACATTGCTGTCGTAACTGCCTTTGGCCGTGGTGCCGGCGATGTGGCGTTTGCTGTCGTTCTCGTTGTGGCCGTAGCTGAGGCTGCCGTCGACAAACCAGTTCTGCAGCGACCAGTTACCGTACAGCGACAGCGCGTGGCCCTCGACGTCGGTCTTGTTACCCAGGTCGGAATGGATGTTGGAGTTGAGGTAGCTGTAAGCCACGCCCAGGATGGTGGTGTCGTTCAAGCGACCGTCCACACCCACCGCCATGCCGCTGCTGTTGGCCGAGTAGCCGTTATCACCGCCACGGCCGTCCTGGTCCATATTGCTGCTCAGGCCCTGTACCCACACGCCGCCGGTTTGATGGGTTTCACGCTGGTCGGTGAGGCGATTGAAGATCGCGCCGTTGACCACGGTTTGCCCCGACAACGCCACGTCGAGGGCGCCACGATTCACGTCCGGCTTGAGCTGGTCGCCGATCTGCGCCAGTTGCTGCGCCGTGCCGGCGTTGGCCAGGGCCTGGAAGACCTGGTCGTCTGTGCTGAGTTGGCTCAGTACGCCATTCTTCAAGCTGTTGACCGCCGTGGCCGACGCCGCGCTGGCGCCTACACCGGAGAGGTCTTGCTGCACTTGCTGGTTGTCTTTGACCGCCACCACCGCCTTGACCGTTTGTGCGTCGGCCGAGTAGCTGAGCACGTTCAACAGCGACGAAGAACTGGCCACAGACAGGCCGTTGTCTTGCACGCTGGTGGCTTGCAGCAGGGTGTACTGGGTGCCGTTATTGGTGCTGGCAAAGTCGCCCGGGTTGGCGCTCACAGTCAGCTTCGACGCCTGGGCGAAATTGGCGGCACCGTTGACGGTCAGGTACGGCGTGGTCGGCACGACGCTGTCAGACAGGTGCATATCAATGCCGGCGCCGCTGGCCACGTTGAGGTCGCCGGTGATGGCGGTGCCTGGGGCCGAGAGGTTCAGGGAACCTGAGTTGATCGACACCGGGGCAATGATGCGGTTGCCGGTGAAACCGGCCTGGCCGTCGATGTTCACGGCGTTAAGGTTCAGCACGTCGCCGATGATGTTGCCGCCGGTCCAGTTCAGCGAAGCCAGGTTGGCGGCGTTGATGGCGGTGCCGGAATTGCTGCGGATTTCGCCGGCTTGTTGGTTGATTTCAAAGGGCGAGGTCTGGTCGGCGGTATCGACGGTAATCGCGATGCCATCCGCCGTAATAGTGCCCCGGTTGACGATGCCGCGCGCGCCCGTGGCGCTGGTCTGGGCGAACGTCGCGCCAGAAAACTCAAAGGCGTTGGCGTCTGTGCCCTTGGCTTCGATGGTACCGGTGTTGAGGATGTAATCGACGGTGCCGTTATAGAAAAACAGCCCCTTCGCTTCATTGCCATTGGCGGAAATCAGGCCACTGTTTTCGATCCGCAAAGGGCTGGTGTCGGTTTCCACCTCAATACCCCAAGCGCCTTCACCGGTCGCAGTAATCGAGCCCGAGTTGAGGAGCTTGCCGCCGATGGTAGTAGGCGTGCCGCCATTGACGTCCAGGATCAAACCAATCGCATCCCGGCCAGCCATGTCGATCACACCGGTATTGGAAACGTCCCCGGCAATGGTGGTGCCATGCAGGTAAATGCCTTCGCCACCGCCCAGGTAAAACGGCGCTGGCACAGGGCCCGGCGGCGGCGTCGAGCGGATCGTGCCGGCGTTGATGACGCTGCCGCCAATGGTCGTGGCGCCGATCTCCAGCCCTTCAAAGCCACCGTTTTTCATCAGGATATTGCCCGCCTGAACCACATCCCCGGTGATAGTGCCGGGGTTCAGATTGGGCGGGCCGGACCAGAACATCGGGTCGATGGCTATCGCTCTGATCGTTTTGCCTTGTGAATCCAGCGTGATGTCTGCGCGATTGATCAGCGAGCCTTGAATACTGGTGTTGGCAAAGCCCAGACCGGCGGGAAGGGTGGTATTGGAATCGACCACCTGAGAAAACTGGCCAGTGATGGTCACCGGCTCGTTGAAGGCCTCATTGATCCAAATATTCTTGCCCTGGCCCAGGTCGAATTCCACTGCCAACACTTGAGTGCTGATGGCGCCGACCATGATTGCCAACAGGCTTTTTTGGAACTGCTTACGCTTCATTTCTAACTCCATGAACTACAGGTCAAAGCCGCCAAGAGGCCCGGCGGCTGTAGGTGTACTGAGCGAAGGATCACAAGATCCGAATGCACGCCCCCGACGCGCTTGCCTGACACACAGGCGCGACAATTCGCACCGCAAGAGGCAGTGGCGAAGAAGGCAATAGGGGGAAAAGGCTCACATTAATCCTTAATGTTTTTGAAAACGCTGCAGTCCATGCAGCCCGACCGGTTATGAGTGGGCGCGGTAAAGACACTGGAACGTAGGAAAAGGTTCAGGATTGTGTCGGAAAGTTGTGTAGTCGATACACTGAGGGGGCGTTTGAGAGGTGTGGGGCTTGAGGGAGTGGCGGGGTGCTATGCCTTGCATGGTTTTGGGCGGGGGGCTTATAGTCCGGCCGTCGCCCAACCGGGCGATCGGATTTGGCGATCCGCAAACGAGTGCAAAAGCGTTCTGCGTTTTTTTGCAGGCACTTTTGCATCCGCAGAGTCGCTTTTATGGCGGCCGTGCGCGGGAGACCTTCGGGTCTGCCGGTTACTCGTTTCCGGTTCGCCAACCTGCGTACGGCTGCCACCTTTCTCGTTTGGCGACGATCAGGTGGTAGTTCTCATACCAGCTAAACGAGGTTTCAAATGAATCGATACATGCCCCTAACCGGCCACGAAAGCACCCTCCCCGCCCTGCTCATCGACACCCAGGCGCCCCTCGACGTCCTCCACGACGCCGCCGTGCACCGCATTCAAGCCGTCACCCAATTGCTGGAAAACCTGGCCTTCCGCGATCAACTCAGCAGCGACGCCGTGGTGCTGCAAGACTTTGCTCATCTGCTGGCGATTCCGCTGCGCGATGGGTGTGATTTGCTGGATGTGATCAGCCGCAGGCTCAACGCCGATCCGTCCTGAGTGAAACCGGGCGGTCGTAGCGTCGCCCGCTTTGTGCGCGGACGGTAAAGGACTAAATAAATCCCTTAATTCTCTTTATTCATTGCGCTTCAATATTCTTTATCTCCCCGGCCAGAAACCGCCGCGCTGGCCTGTCAGCGTGGCGCTGGGCCACGCTGAAAGGGTCTACGACAAATGCGACAAAGGGGGACGGATATATTTATAATAAGCAGCGCTAAATTATTTTAAATAAATCCGTCCCCTTTATCTCTCAAACCAAGTTGCCGACTCATGCAGGCCTCTTCAATATTCCAACTTCTTGACTTTCAGTAAGAAAATCGGGGATCCCTCAGGGTCTGCCCCCGATTTCTCTAGTTTCATTGACCAAAACTCAATACAAACCCCAACAAATAAATAACAAAAGACACGCACCCCAGTGATGCCCGCCCCACTGGGTTTGCATCTTTACCTAAACCACCTGGACCTATAGAGATCCAGCCGCCTCTCAGATATGCAAACACAGCTTGCCCAAGCCACAACTGAAGCATCAGAGCGCTGAAAAATGGCCTTGCATCGCCCCAAAATCGAAAAAAACAATTGAGTAATGCGGCGATCAGCAGCAATGCCCCCAATAAATACCTGTACTTGTACAAGGCTGACTTCATATTAATTCCCCTTAAAAACATCAACAGCCCTTTCGGCCAACTCGTCCCAGACTTTAGCAACGCCCAGTGCATTGGATACTCTTGCTGCCTCATTGGCAGGGATACCTCTACTGACGACGAAACGCTCGAAACCAGAGCTGAGGCCATAACTCGTTAATGCTTCCGGAGTTTTGTCGTTCATATACCCAGACAAAAGGGACGCTATTGTTGAGCCGTTAGACAGGACAGCTGCTGCCCCTCCAGTAGTAAATACTGCTACGCCACCCATTGCGGTTCCAACGCCCCCTTTTATCCTCGTCCACACCCAGTACATGAAGCAAGGACTTACTTACCCACATAAGCGAACCAACAGCCTCAATATAACCCTTCCTTAAAACCCAACATCCACGATTTTCTAACTAGCTGAAGAAAATGGGTTGGAGAGCAGTATCAAATCGAGTTGACCAGAAGCTTTTTCTGCCCACTCTGCATTTATTTTATTCAGTTCTAAAATGTACTTTTCAAAAATAATTCTTCTGGAGTCCATTCCAGAGATGCGATGGTGAAGTTCATACTCCACCGCCATGTTAAAAGCCACATCACTCACTATCCAAAATAGAAGCTCATCCAAGGAGCGCGTATGCTTCCTGAAAATGTCATAACCTCTTTCTGAAGAAACCCAATCAAACCCATCATCTTTAAACTCCACGTGAGGACTACCATCCTCCGGGGAGCACTCTCTGACCGTCAGCATAGACTTAGGCGCCCCTAACTTCTCGCCTATAGACCATACCGAGCGCTGCAGATCCTCCAAATTAGAAACCATATTAATTGATTCTCTTCAGATAACCTTCTTCAATTAATTTTTTTACACTATATCTTTCGGCAAAATCAGGCAAAATTTGAATGCCACCACCTGGTTCACCGAAAGCCGGGGCTATTTCACCTTTTACAACAGGGAGCGGTTTTACAACTTCGTACTGATAATAATCTGAAGCTCTTTAGCCGGGAGCCAGGGCTCTCTGCTCAAAGGGAACCCCCTGGGGTGATCGCGAAAAGGGGGCGGATTTATTTATAATAAGCAGCGCTAAATTATTTTAAATAAATCCGTCCCCTTTATCCCCGTAGCAGAAAGCAGCTTCGGTTGAATCGTCACAAGCGGCAGCGCGCAGTCGTCCTCCTTGATTTCACCGTGCCCCCGTTCCTGTATAAAAGCAAAGTACTCGTCGGGAGCCGCCGGCCACCGCTGCCGCATCACACTTATTTCACCTGAAGAAACAGGCGTCAGCCGCTCCAATAGCGCACATCCCAGTGCATTAAAGGCCTCTAAATTTTCGTACATGCTCACGATAGCCTCGGGGTTACTGCGGAAACGCTTTCAGCTACCCGCTTGAGTGCTCCTTATTGCTCCGCACGCCAATCGACATAACCTTTCACCTCAATCACTTGATTAAGGATGAAGCTTGAGAAGTTATCGGCCAGCACCCTCACCTCATCGATCTCCGAATCAATCTCCACTATCGACCAATTATTGCCTGCATAAAAAGCATATAACACACCATCGGAAGTACCCGCAAAAACATACATCCGACTATAGGCATCCACCTCACATCCGGCGATTGCGGCGCATTTATTTGGACCATCTTCGATATAAAGCGCGCTGTCTAAATCGCCAAATCCAAAGACACCTAGAAACGCTAGATAGTCAGCGGGAACGCCGTCGCGGTCCGCTGCATCGACCCCACTCAATATAGCGACTCCCGAAATCACCCTCATATAGTTCAGCGGAGGTGATATGGTTTATGAGGTCACGAATTTCAAGTGTGTTTTCCATTATCATTTCCCGAATATTTTATCTGCAGGACCTTGAGCTCTGTGGATGCCGCCCTGATGTTCCAATCCGCGCAACGCAGGCATAATGTTCCACCACTCAGACTTTCCACCAAACTTATTTTCTATCACGTGATGGGCATCATAATATCGAAATTTTGTCTCCCCATTACTAGCGGTGTAGCTCTCTGTCGGCCAGCTTTGACCAGGAAAATAGGGGTCAGACCACTATTATACGTAAGCGTGGCCCTGCTCCGAAATGGCAGCAGCAATTGGAAGCCATCGACCAGCTACCGAAGAGCCAACAGAAATTTGTTGCGCAGATGCTGGATGCCCTGATCGCTCAGGCCACGACCAAGGCAAGCAGCGAAGGACGGGAGATTTTGCAGTAAGCAGATAAAACAACACCGGCACAGGGCCGGTGTCAGTGGTACAAGATCATTAAATACCTGATTCAAACGCTTCCATCTTCGTATCCATCGAACTCCCACAAACCTAACCTTGATACCTTTCTTGAAACTTCATTCCAATCTTTACCCGAACAGCCTTGTAGAAATTTCTCAATGGAATGAACAATTTTTCGATAATTGTAGTCACGGACAATAAGGTAGTGTTGCCCGACAAGGGCTTCGTCCAACCCGAGATTTTTTTCAATCCATTTCGGAGTACAAACCTCTATATCAAAGGACTCTTCGCCTTCCTCACCTTCGGGGCCAATCATAGCCTGAAGAAGAAAGCAAAAACTGTCTGCGCATTCCGGTTGGTAATTTTCAAGATTGTAAATGTCGGGGTTATGAAGCCGTTTTAATTTCGCGTTCATAGTTTAGTCCGTGATATCCAAATGACCATTTGACTGCCACTTCTTTGTCTCCTGCCCAGAAAATCTTTGCTCAAAGTTAGCCTGAGTCCCCTGTTGATATGGCTTGTAAGTAGGTGGTCTATATTGCTTTAAGCCATCCTGACTAACTAAAGTTTTTCCATCACTAGCAACTTTATACCCATCGCCAACCCAGGCCTTCCCCATAACCTCAGCTTGTTCTCTTGTACCTGACCCAATGCCGAAATTACCTTTACCTTTCGAAGCCTCACTGAGCTGACCACTCAGTTTTGCCCAATCGCCTGCGCCTTTTTCAGCTTGAGCTATTCCTTTTGCAACCCCTAACTCTGCGCCTTCAACAATTCGCCCAGCAGTCTTAGTCGCGCCTCTCACCCCGCCACCAAACATCATGCCAACCATTTCGGCATGATCACCCTTCATGGTCTGCTGGACGGCGAGACGCGTATCGTCCTGGTTTTTATCCTGGAAACCACGAACGATAGACTGTTCTGCTTCGTTTAGCCCGCCGCTCTGGTCATATTTATCCAGCGCCGCATTGCCCCCCTCCACGTCCAGACGCTGTGCATTACAACTTGTAGGATCATCACACTTCAGCAGCGTAATACCAGTTTTTTTATCACTGATTCCTGCGTACTTAGCAGCCACATCGCTACGGCAGGATGACGGGCCGGCTGCCCCACGGCACCCTTTCAAATCCTTAACCAAATCATCCACTTCATGATGATTCAGATAGTTATATGCGGTGGCATTCTTCGCAATTTCAGCTCCTTTCTGCACGTCACCGTCAGTTGCACCGGCAGCTGCGATTCCGACCAATTGCGAAGCAGCTAACAACAGTGCTGGATCGCCATTTACCACTTTCGCTAGAGAGGTTACCAATGCTTCGTTAGCTCCCGCAGCGAGAGCGCCCGTAGCGAAACTACCCCCGCCAGCCTCACTTAACAGCCCACCGACCAGAGCGTGCAGAGCGATTTTTTGAGGCCCCGAGTCGGACCATTTTTGGCCTTTCGAGTAATCACCTACGGCGTTAAAGGCGACCGCTTGCAACGTGCTCTGCAACTGCGAGCGCAGGGAACTGCCGAGATTGTCTCCAAAACTACCTCCTTGAATAGCAGTGCTTAAACTTGCTTGGGCAACGCCTTGCGCTCCCGAATAGGCGGCAAACTTACCAATGTCAGAGGCGGAACTGAGGTCAAACCCCTTTGTAATGTGATTGACGTTGTCGCCCGTTACACCGAACGCCGGATCAAGCACTCCAGCGGTAAAACCTGCCGCTAGTGCCCCAGTCGCGTACCCCTTCAGGGCTTTGCTTGACGTAATGTCTTGAAAAGTCGCACCGATATTCCCGCCGTTATTGATAAAGCTGACGGTGCTCCCACTGGCAACTGAAGTTAACGCAGCAGTCGCCATGACGTTGCCCCAACCAGCTGCCGCGGTCCCTACAGCCGTACCGGCCGAAACCATTGCAGAACTGCCTGCTGCAGCCATTGCCGTACCAGACCCAGCACTAGCACCCGCTGCAGCGCCCACCGCACCGCTTGCGGCTCCAGCGGTTAAAACTGTCACGACAATGATGATCGCCAGCATGGCTCCTTGGCCTAAGCTGGAATGGCTGTACTTGAACGAATCATGCAGTTCCTGCACCTGCCGCCAATCCACATCCCCACGCTTCTCGGCTTCTTTCAGCCAAGCCAACTGCGGATCCGCCTTGACCATCACATCAATCGTCTGGCTAACCGTATTCTGATCGATCTGTTTGATATCAATCTTCAGCCCGTTGACGGCCTTGATCGCCATCTCCCCCTGCGCCATCAACTCACTCTGGCGCAGCGTTTCGTCGGTATTCCCCTTGCCCTTGGCGCTGGTCCACGCCAAGTCACTTTTGCTCTTCTCGTGGCTCTCCTGGTGCAGATCCTTGACCGCCTCGAACGTCACCACGCCGCCACTGGTGATCGCCAGGTCCTTGCCACTGTTGAGCTTGGCCCGCTGATACAACTGATCACCGCCGCTAACTAGCGACAGATCACCACCGGTCTTGATCTCAGTCCCCACATTCGTGACGCGGGTGACTTCATCCCGCTTGGTCTTCTTCGCGCCCCAGCCACCCTTCTCCTTCATGTCATACAAGGTATGCGCGCTGTTCTGCGCCGCCAGCAGGTTCAGCTTATCCCCGCTATACAGATAAGCCTCATTCCCCGCGCTGATCTTGCTCGCCACGATCGTGGTGTCACGCCCCGCCTGGCTGACAAAATCCCCGCTCGCCGTCAGCACGCTCACCACTTGGGTGGTCTGGTCATCCGAGGTTTTGATGCGCTTCTTGCCGTGCTTCTCCTTGCCCTCGACGTTGTGCACATCGCTGACCGGTGCCACGTTGAAATCACGCCCGGCGTCGACATTGATGTCTTTGCCAGCGGTGGCCGTGCTACCGATGATGTTTACATCCTGCCCAGCCTTCATATTCAGATTGCCCCCCGCCGAAACGGTGGAGGCGAGGTTTTTGACGTCGGTGGTGATGCTGGATTTGTGCCCGCCGTCGCTGAATTCGTGCTTCACGCGGGTATCGCTGACGGGCAGCAGGCTGAGGTCGCGGCCAGCGGTGAGGGTGACGTCGTTGCCGCCTGCGAGGGCGCCGCGATTGATGAGGTCACGACCGGCCTCCATCACCAGGTTGTCGCGGGCAGTGATGGTGCTAGTGCCGTTGTCGGTGAGGGTGCGCATGCCGGCGCCGTCGCGCACTTGAATCGCGGTGGTGTCGTTGGTGATGTCGCCTTTGAGGGCGGCGAGGTTGACTTGGGTACCGCGAATCTCGCCGGCCATGGCGTTGCGGATGCTGTCCTGGGCCAGCAGGCTCAGGTTGTTGCCGGCTTCGATCAGGCCGCCGTTGTAGAGACTGCCGCCGGCGGCGGCGGAGAGGTTGTTGCTGGCGCGCAGGGTGCCGACGTTGATCAGGTCGCCGCCAGTGAACAGGTTGAGGTCACGGCCCTGGATCAGGCTGCTGCCGCGTACATTGCGTGACTCGGCCTGGGCCAGGTAGAGCACCGGCACGAGGACGCTCTGGCCGTCGATCACGCGATTTTCCATCCACACGATGTCGTGGGTCAGTGCGCCGACCTGCTGGCTAGTGAGCGTCACGCCGAGGCTCAGGCGCAGGGCGTCTTTGCTGGCGAGGGCGTTGTCCATCAGGTAGCGGAATTGGTCGGCGTCGCTGCTCAAGGCACTGGTGAGGAAGCGTTGGCCGGTTTGCGCGAGCACGGCGTCGCGGATCAGGCGGGTTTCGTATTGGCCATCACCGAGGCGGCGCCAGGCGGTGTCGGCGCTGAAGCCGAGTTTGTCGAGCATGTAGTCGGAGCTGAAGAAGCCCGAGAGGCTGGCAAACTGGGGGTTGGTTTCGATCAGGTAGTGGCTGGTAGGGTCGGCGTTTTTGACGAACAGGCCGTACTCGCCCTTGGGCAGTTTGAAATACGGCGAGGTGGTCGGATCGACTGGGGTGAACGCCGAGCCAGGGGCACTGGCCTGCTGGCTGAGGCTGATGTTAATGCCGCCGACGGGGATGCTGGTCTGGTCGTTGTCGAGGGTGCCGGTCAGTTGCGCTTTCTGGTTTTCCAGCAGCGTGCCGTTTTGCACGGTGTTGACGACTTTGGACAGGTCGACGGTGCCGCCGGCTTGCAGGGTGGCGTTGTAGAGGAGTGCATCTTTTACGGTCCAGGTAGTGACGTTGCTCGCCTCGGAAAAACGCGAGTCACTGGAGCGCGACTTGAGCGCTTCAAACGCCGCCAGGTCGAAGTGACCGGCGGCGACGGCAGCGCTGAACGCGGGGACTTCAACGTACTCAACGTAGTCCCAGTAATGTTTGTCAACTCTTCCCGGAGTGCTGATAACGATGCTGTTCTGCCCAGTGCGGGCGCCCGCGCCTTGGTTGAGCAGGTTATTCGCGACGATGCCGAGGTTGCCGTTGGCGGCCAGCAGGCTGTAGCGGTTCTGGACGTTGTCGCCCTGGATCAGCATGTCTTTGCCGGCGACCAGGCGCGCGGGCGCCGAGTCCTTGAGCGCGGATTCGAGGAAGGTCTGGTTGATGCGTATCTCGCCGCGCTTGTACGAGTAGTCCCCGTCGCAGTGCTGGCCGCATTGCCAGTACACATTCCCGGCGGTCACGGTCCGCCCCAGCTCGAACACGGCCTTGGCGTTTTCCACGAATGCGGCGTTGATGCCGATAGTGCCTTCGGCTTCAACCGTGCCCGACAGGTTGCTGAACACTGCCGCCTGACCACCATCACGCGCCGCGAACGTCAGGTTGCCCTGGGTGTAGACGTCGCCATAAACGTTGCTGAAGCCGTTGCCGCGCAAGGTCAGGTCGCCACCGCTGAACAGCAGCGAATCCGCGCCATTGCTGATGCCGTTGACAGCCGTGAGGTTCACCGGCCCCTGGGCGCCGAGGGTGCCGCGGTTGTTGATCTGCAGCGCGGCGATATCCAGTTGCTGACGTGCGGTGAGGTAGCCGAGGCTGTCGAGGGTGCCGCTCAGGTTCAGTTGGGTGGTGTTGCCCGCCAGGCGCCCACCGTTCTGGCTGAGGTTATTGGCCTTCACGCTGAGTTTTTGCAGGGCCGACACGCGGCCGCTGTTGGTCATGTCGCCGCTGAGGGTGATGCTCAGGTCGCCGTCGCTGAGCAGGTCGCCGCCGTTGTCGAGGCTGGCCACGTCAAGCACCAGGCCTTTTGCGCTGGCCATGCGGTCGCCGGCTTTGAGAGTCAGGTTCTGGGTGCTTGTGTAAGTGAGGCGTTCATTGAGTTGCAAACGCCCAAGGCCATCGACAGTACCGAAGGACCAGTCGGCGGTGCCCAGGCCATTGATGTCGCCTTGGCTGCCGCTGAGGCTGGCGGTTTTGACGCGGAACAGGCCGCTACCGGCGTGCTGCAATTGGCCGGCTTGGTTGTTCAAGTGCCCGGCGTCGAGGCTGAAGGCCTGGCTACCGAACTCAAGAATGCCCTTTTGGTTGTTCACCTGGCCGCTGAGGTCGAGGCTGCTGCTGGTGCCAGCCAGGCTGCGTACTTGCCCGCCTGCGCTGTTGTCGAGATTGCCGCCGCCGAGGGTCAGACCCTGGCTGGCTTCGATCAGGCCGCCACGGTTGGTGAGCGTGTCGCGAGCCGTCAGGTCCAGTCGGTTGCCGCTGATCTGGCCATTGGCGCTGTTATCGAGGGTGGCGCCGTCGAAGGTTAACAATTCTTTGCCGAACAGTTTGCCGCCACGGTTGGTCAGGGCTTCAACGGTCAGCTTCAGGTTGCCGAGTTGGCTGGCCAGTGTGCCGTTACTGTTGTCGAGCGTGTCGGCCGTCACTGTCACGGTATTGGCGACGAGCAGGCCGCTCTGGTTATTGAGGTTGCCTGCGTTGACCGTCAAGTCGCTGGCAACGATCTTGCCTGCACTGTTGTTCAGTGCTGCGCTGCTCAGCACCAGGCTGCCACCGGCCATTTCGATACGGCCCTGACGGTTGTCCAGGGACGCGCTGTCGAGAGTCGCCGCCTGGCCTTCACCGAAGCGGAGCAAACCGCCCAGGTTGACGATGGCCGGCGCATTGATCGCCAGGCTTTGTACGCCATATACCCGTGCCGCTTTGCCCTGGTTGACCAACTTGGCCGCATCGATGCTGACGGTTTTACCCTGAATGACGCCGTCCTGATTGCTCAGCGTTTGCGCGGCAGTGATCGCTAATGTGCGGCTGGCCAGCAGGTTGCCGGTGGTGTTGACAGTTTGCGCGTTGACCACCAGGTCGCCGGTGGCATTGCGGCTGTTGTCGGGGGCGACGCCAGCTTCGATGATGCCGGGGTTGGTCACTGTCGTCGCATTGATTTCGATACGCTGACCGGCCGCCACACTCTTCTGGTTGACCAACGCCTGGGCGCTGGTCAGTTGCACGTTACCGGTGGCGTAGACCTTATCGGTGAGGTCGATATTCTGCGCGTTGACCGTGACGTTACCGGTGGCCGCTGCCTGCGCCATGCTCAAATGGCCATTGGCATCAAGCTGAATATCCCCACCACTGGCCGCCAACGTACCGTCGAGCTTCACGCCCACGCCGGCTTCGGTGCCGACCAGTTTGATCGCGCCGGCGTACATGCCGCCCAAGGCGCTGGAGTCGATCGCCAGTTCCGGCTTGGCGCTGCCATCGTCGGCGCGCGCGATGGTTTTCAGGCTTTGCGCGTCGACGTCATTGCGCCCGGCGATCACGGTCAACTCGCGCGCATTGATCTGCGCGTTGATCTTGGCCGAGCGGGTGATGATCTCGAAGCGGTCGACGTTGCTCGCGTTCAGGCCCTGGCCGTCAATGGTCACGGCGCCGCCGTCGACTTGGTAGTGGTCCAGGCGGCCGACGGTGTCGATGACGGGTTTGCCGGTGGTCAGGGTGGCGTTGGGGGTGTTGATGAAGCCGCAGCCGTTGCAACTGATGCCGTAGGGGTTGGCGA
>Ga0209913_1001385_pt1 | contig 13632 bp, 10 predicted proteins | sample PersoiDNA2013203_FD_185805 | JGI IMG/M metagenome (GOLD analysis project Ga0209913, IMG submission 185805) | Permafrost soil microbial communities from the Arctic, to analyse light accelerated degradation of dissolved organic matter (DOM) -... | ecosystem: Environmental > Terrestrial > Soil >... | reverse complement strand
GAATGCGACATGATGGTCCTCGGTGCAGGCCCTGGCGGCTATTCCGCCGCGTTCCGCGCCGCCGACCTTGGCATGAACACGGTGCTGGTCGAGCGTTATTCGACCCTCGGCGGTGTGTGCCTGAACGTCGGTTGTATTCCATCCAAGGCGCTGCTGCACGTCGCCGCCGTCATCGATGAAACAGCTGCGATGGCATCACACGGAGTCACATTCGCCAAGCCGGAAATCGATATCGACAAACTGCGCGCCTACAAGGAAAAAGTCATCGGCACCATGACCGGTGGTCTGGCTGGCATGGCCAAAGCGCGCAAGGTCAACGTCGTACAAGGTGTCGGCCAGTTCGTCGGTGCCAATCACATAGAAGTGACTGCAGCTGACGGCAGCAAAAAGACCGTCAAGTTCAAGCAAGCCATCATCGCCGCCGGTTCGTCGGTGGTAAACCTGCCTTTCGTGCCGCAAGATCCGCGCATCGTCGATTCGACCGGCGCGCTGGAACTGCGCCAGGTGCCAAAGCGCATGCTGGTCATCGGCGGCGGCATCATCGGTCTCGAAATGGCGACCGTGTACTCGACGCTGGGCGCACGCATCGACGTCGTCGAAATGATGGACGGCCTGATGCAAGGCGCCGACCGCGACATGGTTAAAGTTTGGCAGAAGTTCAACGAAAAGCGTTTCGACAACATCATGTTGAAGACCAAGACGGTCGGCGTCGAAGCATTGAAGGACGGCATTAAGGTCACCTTTGAAGCCGCCGAAGCCGGCGCCAAGGCGCCGGACCCGCAAGTCTATGATCTGGTGCTGGTGGCCGTCGGCCGCAGCCCGAACGGCAAGAAGATTGCCGCCGACAAGGCCGGCGTGACCGTGACCGATCGCGGCTTCATCCCAGTGGACAGCCAGATGCGCACCAACGTGCCTCACATCTTCGCCATCGGCGATCTGGTCGGTCAGCCAATGCTGGCGCACAAGGCCGTGCACGAAGCGCACGTTGCTGCGGAAGCTGCAGCAGGCGAGAAGAGCCACTTCGACGCCAGCGTCATTCCCTCGGTGGCCTACACCGATCCGGAAGTGGCATGGGTCGGCATCACCGAAGACGAAGCCAAGGCCAAGGGCATCAAGCTGGAGAAGGGCCACTTCCCGTGGGCCGCATCCGGTCGCGCCGTTGCCAACGGTCGTTCGGAAGGTTTCACCAAGCTGTTGTTCGATGCTGAGACACATCGCATCGTCGGCGGCGGCATCGTTGGCACGCACGCCGGCGACATGATCGGTGAAATCGCACTGGCCATCGAGATGGGCGCCGACGCCGTCGACATCGGCAAGACCATCCATCCTCATCCGACGCTGGGTGAATCGATCGGCATGGCGGCGGAAGTCTACAAGGGCGTCTGCACCGACTTGCCGCCGATGCGCAAGAAGTAATCCGGAATCAATCCGGCCTCGGCAGAGGCAAAAGAAAAACGGCTGACATCGCAAGATGCCAGCCGTTTTTTGTTGCCTTGTCGATTGCGGCAATGCGCTGAATCAACCGTTGAGGATACGCATGCCTTCTTCTGTATAACGCGGCCCGCTGGCCGCATCGGCAGGGAACAGCCGGTTCAGCTCTTCCAGGTGCGACGCCGTCAAGGTCAGCGCCAGCGCGCCGCTGTTTTCTTCCAGATAGCTGCGACGCTTGGTGCCCGGAATCGGCACGATATGGTCGCCTTGCGCCAGCACCCAGGCCAATGCCAATTGCGATGGCGAGCATTCATAGCGCGTTGCCAGCTCTTTTACTTTTTCCACCAGCAGCAGGTTCTTCGCAAAGTTCTCACCTTGGAAGCGAGGATTGTGGCGACGGTAATCATCGGCGTCGAACTGATCCGGACGTGTAATCGCACCGGTTAGAAAGCCACGTCCCAGTGGGCTGTACGGCACGAAGCCGATGCCCAGCTTCTTGCATGTCGCCAGCACGTCATGCTCCGGATCGCGTGTCCACAGCGAATATTCGCTTTGTAAGGCGGTGATCTTGTGGACCTTGCTGGCGCGCTCCAGTGTCTGTGACGAGGCTTCCGACAAGCCGATGTGTCTGATCTTGCCGGCCTTGACCAGATCCGCCAGCGCGCCTACGGTCTCTTCGATCGGCGTGTTCTGATCGATGCGGTGCTGGTAATACAAGTCGATGGTCTCGACGCCCAGGCGTTTCAGGCTGCCTTCGACTGAGCTGCGGATGTAATCGGGTTTGCCGTTCACGCCGCGCGCCGCCGGATTGGCCGGATCGCGCACGATGCCGAATTTGGTCGCGATGAACACCTGGTCGCGCTTGCCCTTGATGGCCTTGGCGATCAGCTCTTCGTTGATGTGCGGACCGTACATGTCGGCCGTATCGAGGAAGCAGATACCGAGCTCCAGCGCACGATGGATGGTGGCGATGGATTCATTGTCGTCGCGGTTCGAATAGAAATCGCTCATGCCCATGCAGCCGAGGCCGATGGACGAGACGGTCGGGCCGTCAGCGCCGAGCTTGCGGGTGCCGACTTGCGTCGCCGGTTTTGCGTGTACGTTTGTTGTTGCGGTCATTGGAAGCGTCCTCGATAGATTGCGGTTGAGCGACGACGTTCACCGGCAGCGCGGCCTCCATGTCTTCATACATGTTCACTTTCATATGAAGCACGGCCAGATTGCTTTGCAGCTCGGCGATCGTCTCTTCCACGGTGCGGGCATGCTGTTGCAGCAAGGCCTTCCGTGCAGACACACTTTCCGCCGTGTTGCCGGCGCGACGCAGTTCTGCATAGCGCAGCATGTCGCGGATCGGCAGACCGGTCGAACGCAGCTTCAGCAAGAATCCGATCCAGAGCAGATCTTCTTCACGGAACAGGCGGTGCGTATTCTCCTGGCGCACGATGGGATCGAGCAGACCGATCTTTTCGTAATAGCGCAGGGTATGCACCGACAATCCGGTCTTTGCAGCAGCTTGTTGTATGGTCAGGGAAGTGGTCATGTAGGGCAGTCTAGGAGTTCGAGTGTGCTCTAAGTCAAGGTGCATTATGCTCTTTTTTCTGACGGCTTGTCAGGATGCGGATTGGTAATCAGGATGGCGCCAGCAAACTTTTGGCAGCTATGCAAAGATAGCGTTTTTCGCGAGAAGACCCATGCATCGCCGTGCGGTAACCGACCGGCCGCGCATGCGGTTTTCTCTGTTTGCAATGCTCAGGAGAAGAGTGAATGAGTCACCAATTTGATCCCACCCCCATCGCCGCAAAATTCGGCATTCCCGCCGCCGACCTCGGCATCGAACTGATCAGCCACGCGCTGGACGGAATCGAGTATGAAAGCGTCCTGCTGTTCAACAAGAAGAGCACAGCGTCGGTTGCCGGCGTGTTGTCTATTCCCAATTTCTTCGGCGTTAGCCAGAAGGCATTGGAAGTCGCTGCCACTACCATCGGATTGAATCAGGCGATTCTGGTCGGTGATGTCTACGGCAAGACCGTGCGTCCGACCAATGGCGATGAAGCCATGGCAGCGATCATCCCGCTGAAGAAAGATCGCGCTGAATTGCGCAAGCGCATGAGCGCCGTGCTGGAAGCACTCAAGGGCCAGGACAAGGTCAAGCTGAGCGGCAAGCTCGGTGTGTGCGGCTTCTGCTTCGGCGGTACCGCTGCGTTGGAACTGGCGCGCTCGGGCGCAGCCGTCAATGCTTTTGCCTCGCTTCATGGCGCGCTGGATACGCCAAATCCCAAGGATGCAGAAAACGTCAAGGGCGCGATTCTGGTGCTGCACGGTGTGCAGGATCCATCGGTGCCGCGCGACATGGTCAATGCCTTCATCGATGAAGTCAGCGCCGCCAAGCTGGACTGGCAGCTGGTCAACTACGGTCAGGCCGGCCACTCGTTCACTGATCCGGACGCCAGCAACCCAGGCTTCTTCTATCATAAGCAAACTGCCGAACGTGCGGCAGCGGCGTTGAAGAACTTCTTTGCAGAGAAGCTCGCCTGATTCAGGTCAGAAGAGCAATGAAAAACGGCTGGCATCTTGCGATTCCAGCCGTTTTCTTTTGTACTGCCCGAGCAGAAGAACTTACTCCTTAACCGCTCCGGTCATGCCTGACACGTAGTATTCCACGAAGAAGGAATACACCACTGCCACCGGCAACGAGCCCAGTAGCGCACCGGCCATCAGCGCACCCCAGTGATACACGTCACCGTCGACCAACTCGGTCACGATCCCCACCGGCACCGTCTTCACTTCGGATGAGGAAATGAAGGTCAGGGCATAGATGAACTCATTCCATGACAGCGTGAAGGCGAAGATGCCAGCCGAGATCAGGCCCGGCACCGCCAGCGGCAGGATGATCTTGACCAGGATTTCCCAACGTGTCGCGCCGTCAATCAATGCGCATTCTTCAAGCTCATATGGAATCGAGCGGAAGTAGCCCATCAGCAGCCAGGTGCAGAACGGAATCAGGAAAGTCGGATACGTCAGGATCAGCGCCCAGCGCGTATCGAACAGACCCAGCTTGAACACGATCGCCGCCAGTGGAATGAACAGGATCGACGGCGGAATCAGATACGCCAGGAAGATGCCCAGACCGACTTGCTTGGAACCCTGGAAGCGCAGACGTTCGATGGCGTAAGCTGCGAACACGCTGGCTGCCAGCGAAGCGAAGGTCGACACCACCGACACGATGACCGTGTTCAGCAGCCACGCCGGATACTGGGTTTCGAACAGCAGCTTCTTGAAGTGAGCCAGCGTCGGCGCCACCACCCAGAACGGATTGCCGGTCTGACGCAGCAATTCGTTATCCGGCTTGAAGGCCGTGATCACCATCCAGTAAAACGGAAACAGCAGCACGAATACGAAGATGCCCAGCGGGATATACGTCGTGATCCAGCGGCGCGGCATCGATTGCAGAAAATCCATGCCCTGCGTTTCTTGCTGCAGGTCTTTTGATTTCTTGCTCATTTGTCACCTCCTTGTTGCCAGCCGCGACGTTGCAGGCCGAAGTACGAAAACATGATGGCTGCGAGCAGGAAAGGAATCATGTATGTTGCCAGCGCTGCCCCTTCACCGAGCGAGCCGCCGGGGATGGCGCGTTGGAACGACAGCGTTGCCATCAGGTGTGTGGCATTCAACGGACCACCGCGTGTGAGCACATAGATCAGCTGGAAGTCGGTGAAGGTGAACAGCACAGAGAAGGTCATCACCACTGCGATGATCGGTGTCAGCAACGGCAGTGTGACGTAGCGGAACTGCTGCCACGGCTTGGCGCCGTCAATCGCCGCCGCTTCATACAGCGAAGGCGAGATCGTTTGCAGACCGGCCAGCAGCGAGATCGCGACAAACGGAATACCGCGCCAGACATTGGCGACAACGGTGGAAATCCGCGCCAGCCAAGGCTCGCCTAGAAAGTCGATGTAGTGATCGATCAGACCCATCTTCATCAGTGACCAGCTGATCACCGAAAACTGCGTGTCGTACATCCACCAGAATGCCAGCGCCGACAGGGCGGTAGGGACAATCCATGGCAACAGCACGATCGCACGGAAGAATGACTTGATCGGCAGATTCTTGTTGAGCAGAATCGCCAGCCAGAGGCCGAGCACGAATTTCAAAATACTGGCGGTGATGGTGTAGAACAGCGTGTTGAACAGCGACAGCTGTGCCAGCGAGTCGCCGAGCAGGAACGAATAATTGTCCAGCCCGATGAAGTTGCCTTCGCCACCGATCTTGGTATCGGTAAAGCCAAGCCAGACTCCCAGTCCGAGCGGATAGGTAAGAAACACAACAAGCAGTAATACGGCAGGCGCCATGAACAGCATGCCCAGCACATTACGGTTGTTCAGCATTCGGGATAACATAAGCAGACCTCGGTAAGCGTGATGACTGCGTTCGCACGGCGATTGCCGATGCGAACGCATGTTTTGCTCCATGCACCGTCTGCAGCAGCTTCAGAAATGACAAGAAGCCGATACAGACGAAAGCAGGTTGTTATGCCTTGTAGAAACGCTTGGCGCGCTCCGCTGCACGATCGATGGCCTGCTGCACGGTCTTCGATCCGCTGGCGGCTTCCGCCACCATATCGACCACTACATAGTCAGCCATACACGCCGCCGATGCTTGTCCCAGAGGACCTTCGTGGCCGTGATCGATCATCAGCGCTGCCGAATCGCGATACACGGTTGCCTTCGGATCCGAGGTCCAGATGGAGTTCTTTTCGTAGGCCTTGAGCGACTGGCTGACGTAACCGATGGATGCTTCCATCCATGGGTTGTATTGCTCAGGTTCGAACATGAACTGCACGAAAGCCTTGGCCGCATTCGGGAACTTGGTGTGCTTGAAGATCATCATCTGCGTGATCTGCATCAGCTCAGTTGGCTTGCCGGCAGGGCCGATAGGGAAGTGAGCGTGTTGCGTGTCCTTCGCCATTTCCTGCATCTTCGGATCGGTCGAGTTCTTGGCCGCGTAGTACACCGAGATGCCGTTGGCCGTCATGCTGATCTGGCCGTCCAGGTATGCTTTGTTGTTCGATGGATCTTGCCAGGACAGCGTGCCAGGAATAAAGGTCGCATACAGTTGCTTGGCGTATTCCAGCGCAGCGCGGGTTTCTGCCGAGTTGATGGCGACGGCGCCTTTCTTGTCGACCAGCTTGCCGCCATGCGACCACAGCAACCAGTGCGCCCAGTTGTTGGCGTCGCCGACGGCTTTGCCGAGTGCGAAGCCGACCGGTGTGTTCTTGGCTTTTAGTGCCTGACAGAGTTTCAGGAACCCGGCTGTGTCTTTTGGAATGGCGTCAAAGCCGGCAGCTTTGATCTGACTTTCGCGATAGACCAACGCATTGCCGACCACGCCGAACGGCAGCGCAATCCACTTGCCGTCCTTGGTGCCATATTTGCGGCAGACGTCATACCATCCGCCCAGACGGCTGCCCAGCGAAGTCGCCAGGTCGGTCAGATCGATCAGCTTGGTTGGATATTGTTGTGGATCATCGAACCAGCTCATCACGATGTCCGGACCGGAACCGACGTTGGCGGCAACCGCAGCCTTAGGACGCAGATCTTCCCAGCCTTCGCTGTCGGTACGCACGGCGACGCCGGTCTTCTCGGTGAATTTCTTCACGTTTGCATTCCACAGATCTTCATCGCCCTGGACGAAACGCTTCCAGCGCAGTACGCGCAGTGTCGCGCCTTTCTCGATTTCGAACTTCAGGCCTGCGCCGGTGGCGGCAGGTGCTGCAGGTGCGGCAAATGCATTGGTTGTGGCTACTGTCGATGCTGCAGCGACGGATGCGCTCGCAGCTAAAAAGTCACGTCTGGTCAGCTTAGTCATGTCTCCTACTCCTTCTCTTCTGATGAAAGTGAATGGGTCCGCTCTGTTGCGTTGTTATTTTTGCTTGCTGTAGTACAGATTGTGTTACCGGGACTGCTTTGAAAAAGACGAATGAGTTTTACGCTCAATCACGCGCCAGCGTCTTGCCGCTGTCGGCATCAAACAAATGCGTGCTGCCATGCTCAGGCACCAGATTGATCGTATCGCCCGCGCCGAAGTTATGGCGTTCGCGGAAGATCGAAGTCAGGCTGGTGTCGTTGAAGCGGGCATAGACTTCGGTGTCTGCGCCGGTCGGTTCAACCACCACAACCTTGGTGCTCATGCCGCTGCCGGCAGGGCCGATGCTCAAATGTTCCGGACGCACGCCGTAGATCACGCGCTGACCGTCGATACCGTCGAGACCGCGATGTGCATACGGCGCAGGCAGGCGCGTGCCGTCGGCGAATTCAACCTCGGCCTTGTCGGCATTGCGGCGCAACGTGGCGGGGATGAAGTTCATCGCCGGCGAGCCGATGAAGCCAGCGACAAAAATGTTGGCAGGGCGGTCGTACAGTTCCAGTGGGCGGCCGCGTTGTTCTACAAGGCCATCGCGCATGACGACGATCTGGTCAGCCATGGTCATCGCCTCGATCTGGTCATGGGTAACGTAGACGGACGTTGTCTTCAGGCGCTGATGCAGCTCTTTGATCTCGGTGCGCATTTGCACGCGCAGCTTGGCGTCAAGATTGGACAGCGGTTCATCGAACAGGAAGACCTGCGGATCGCGTACGATCGCACGGCCCATCGCCACACGCTGGCGTTGACCGCCGGACAACTGGCGCGGATAGCGTTCCAGCAGATTGGTCAGGCCCAGGATATCGGCAGCTTTCTTGACCTGTTGCTGGATGAAGGATTTGTCTTTCTTGGCCAGCATCAGCGAGAAGGCCATGTTGTCGTTGACCGTCATGTGTGGATACAGCGCATAGTTCTGAAACACCATGGCGATGTCGCGATCCTTGGGCTGGACGTTATTGACGACCGTGCCGCCGATGGAGATTTCGCCTTCGGTGATTTCTTCGAGGCCTGCCAGCATACGCAGCAGCGTTGACTTGCCGCAGCCGGAAGGGCCCACGAGTACGGCGAACTGACCGTCCTCGATATCGATATCGACGCCACGAATAACCTGGGTGCTGCCGAATTGCTTTTTGATGCCGCGAATCTGAACTGATGCCATGCCTTGCTCCTCGTCTCTATATCTCGTTTTTTGTGTCTGCAGTGAGCCCCTTCTTGGAGGGCTACCGCACATTTAGAGCCGCTAACAAAACGCTGCTGGCAGCGTTGCTTTTCCTTGCCGTACGCTTGTACTGTCTGCGTCGGCGCGCCTTGCCATCAGCGTTTTGTTAGCGGCTCTTTATTCCGATACCTGCGCCGTTTGATTTTTATGATTTTCGGCGGTATTGAGAGATACAACTGTGACAGCGCACTATCGTGACCCATTCATTCAGTCGTGCTGCGATAGTGAATCTTCATACATCATCAACGCGCCATACCTCTCTGGTGCTGCTTGTTTTTATTGCTTGCTGCGAGATCGGTTGCTAACTTCGTTAAGTCTGCTGCGCTTACTGGATTCGTACTTGCCTGCGTCTGGCGATTGGCTGGGACGCAGGGTGTCTCTTATCTTTTATGTATTGCTTATTTATTGTTTGTTTTGTGTTTGATTATTTTGCTCTGCCTTCAACCACCACATACGAAGGGCGTCCGTTGCGGTCCCAGTCGATCAGGTTTTGCGCTGCCTTGCGGCGCAATTCCTTGGCGGCGACTTCGGAATAGAAGGCTGCGTGCGGCGACAATAGCACACGTTTGTGCTGGACAATAGCGGAACTTGTCTCCGGCGGTTCGACCGGCAAGACATCAAGTCCGGCGCCCTTCAAATTGGTGTCCAGCGCCTTGAGCAGGTCATCAATATTGACCAGGCCGCCACGCGCCGAGTTGACCAGGAAGCTGTCCTGTTGCATCAACTTCAACACTGAGGTGTCGATCATGCCGCGGGTCTCATCGTTGAGCGGCGTATGCAGCGAAACGACATGCGCCTGTTTGAACAATTCTTCCTTGCTGACGCGCTCTACGTAGGCCGGGAAGTCACCGTCGATGATATGCGGATCGTAAGCGATCACGCGTTTAAAAAGGTTACGGCTGATGTGCGCCATGCGCTTGCCGATGCGTCCGAGGCCGACGATACCGATGGTCATTTCCGAGCAACGCTGGATCTTGCCGGCAGTAGTGTAATGCCATTGGCCGGATTTGACGTCGCGGTCGTAGCCGGTGATGTTGCGGATCAGGTCGAGCGCCATTGCCAGCGCATGGGTGGCGACTTCACCGACGCCATAGTCGGGTGAGTTGCCGACCCAGACGCCATGCTTGGCAGCATCAGCGGTGTTGATGGTATCGAAACCTGCGCCATAACGGCTGGCAATGCGGATTTCAGGGCGGGCGGCAAATACCTTGGCGTTGACCGGTGCATATTGCACCAGCAGGCCTTCGCAGCCTTCGGCGGCTTTGATGACTTCGTCTTCGGTACGGCATTGCGCCGTCACGACTTCAACGCCAGCCTCGCGATACAGTGCGAGTTCAAGTTCTACATCCGGAAAATCGTAATCGGTAATTAATACTTTCATTGCGTCATGTCTCCGTGACTCTGGTTGCAAGAAGCGGAAGTGCGCCATCTGATGTGACGCTCGATTCTTCCGCTGCCTGGTTGAACGATTAAATCCCTACACCCTGAAATCAGTGATTGTCTTTTGGTATTCCCGAGCCGCTCTTACCGACCAGGAAATCGAGATCGGCGCCGAGATTGGCTTGCTGCACGTGATCGACATATAGCTTGACCCAACCGCGATCGGCAGGTGCTTTCGGCGCTTGCCATACTGCGCGGCGGCGTTCCAGTTCTTCGTCACTGACGTGGAGATGCAGCTTGCGCGCCTCCACATCCAGCTCCACCATGTCGCCGTCTTGCACCAGCGCCAAGGGGCCGCCGGCAGCTGCTTCAGGCGTCACGTGGAGCACCACGGTGCCGTAGGCGGTGCCGCTCATGCGCGCATCGGAGACGCGCACCATGTCGGTAATGCCCTTGCGCAGCACCTTTGGCGGCAGCGGCATGTTGCCTGCTTCACCCATGCCGGGATAACCCTTCGGTCCGCAGTTCTTCAATACCAAGACACAGTTTTCGTCGACGTCCAGATTCTCGTCGTCGATGCGCTTATGCAGATCGTCGCTGTTTTCAAATACCACGGCACGACCGGTATGTTTCAACAATGCCGGTGTGGCTGCGGACGGTTTGATGACGGCTCCGTCCGGGCACAGATTGCCGTGCAGGATGGCAATACCTGCTGCTGGTTTGAAGGGCGTATCAAAGGCGTGGATAACGTCGCGGTTCCAGTTTGGTGCGTCCTTGCAGTTATCCCACAAGGTCTGGCCGTTGGCGGAGAGTGCGCTCTTGTCGATGACGCTTTCGAGTTCACGGATGACTGACGGCAGACCACCTGCGTAGTAGAAATCTTCCATCAGATATTTACCCGATGGTTGCAGATTGACCAGGCAAGGCAGCTTTTGACCGATGGTGTCCCATTCTTCCAGTTTCAGATCGACGCCGATGCGGCCCGCAATCGCCAGCAAATGAATCACCGCATTGGTCGAGCCACCAATGCCGGCGTTGACGCGAATAGCGTTTTCAAAGGCAGCCTTGGTCAGGATCTTGGACATGATCAAGTCTTCCTTGACCATCTCAACGATACGGCGGCCGGAGTTGCGGGCCAGAACATTGCGACGCGCATCGACAGCGGGGATTGCCGCATTACCCGGCAAGCTCATACCCAGCGCTTCTACCATGCTAGCCATGGTCGATGCCGTGCCCATGGTCATGCAGTGACCGTGCGAGCGGTGCATGCAGCTTTCGGCTTCGAAGAATTCTTCCTGCGACATATGGCCGCCGCGAACTTCTTCCGACATTTGCCAGACGCCAGTGCCAGAACCCAGCTCGCCGCCACGGTATTTACCCGACAGCATCGGGCCGCCGGAAATGCCGATGGTCGGCAAATCCACCGACGATGCACCCATCAGCAGTGCAGGAGTGGTCTTGTCGCAACCCATCAGCAGCACCACGCCATCGAGCGGATTGGCGCGAATGGATTCTTCCACGTCCATGCTGGCGAGGTTGCGGAACAGCATGGCGGTAGGGCGCATCAGCGTCTCGCCAAGCGACATCACCGGGAACTCCAGGGGGAAGCCGCCGGCTTCCCAGATGCCGATCTTGACCTGTTCGGCCAAGGCGCGGAAATGCGAATTGCAGGGTGTCAGCTCAGAATAGGTATTGCAAATGCCGATGACTGGACGGCCATCGAATTGGTCGTGCGGAATGCCGCGGTTCTTCACCCACGAACGGTAGATGAAGCCATCGCGGTCTTGCCGCCCGAACCATGCCTGGCTGCGGCGCGTAAATTTCTTGGTATCGCTCATGTTCTTTCCTTCTTTCCTTCTTTCCTTGTGGCACGTCAATCCATTGCTTGGAATTGACTGAGGGCCGAATGCTGTCTGAATCGGATGGCTGCAGGAAAAATCAGTGGCGAATATCGCTTTGATCGAAAAAATAACGGGAGAAATCCATCAGGTGATACGCCAACATGGCGTCGCCATTACCGGCATGGCCGAGGTGGCAAGCGTAGCGAGAGGTCTTGGAAGCCAAAACGGCACGCGCAGAGAGCATCGCTGCATAAGCAGCGTTGCGCTTCCCTGTCAGCAACGCATACGGCGATGCCTGCGACGTGGTTGAAGTACTCCCCCGGCTAGCTATGAATTCCAATGCCTGTCTCCAGTGCTGCGGTTTCGTCCGCTGGCAGTGTGTAGCAACCACAATCTCTGGCGACTACCTCTGCTCTAGTATTTTTGTACGTTGCAAATGAACGTTGCGAACAGCGTGCTTCGAAAAGATGTCAGCGAGTCTATTTCAGCATTTGCGCTTTGGTCAAGTGGTAATACCAGATTTGTCATACATCTTTTATCGATGCATCACTCGTGTTTTTCATTGCGCTCTATGATGCCCAATGGTGCGCTGCGGCGTAGGTGAATTATTTTCGTGCATCGTTTTCTTTCTTGACACTGTCGGGGTGATATGAAATTCTTTTCCATATCTGGTCTGACCACATGACCTCTTTTTGTGCGTCGGCAGGCAAAAATACAAGTCGAGACGATATCGCTTCTGCCCCATGCGCGCGCATCTGCGCCTGCGCCGAGGCTGCCATGAATTCAAGTTTGCGCGGACATCTGTCTGCCACCGATTATTCAATGAAAGGATGGTTTTTCAATGGCATTACCTGAACGTTTTTCCGCCGTCGAACTCAAGCAGTTCTCCACGCAACTGCTGCAAAAGGCCGGCTTGCCGCTGGAGCCCGCTGCTTCGGTGGCAAGCACGCTGGTCGATGGGGACCTGCTGGGTCACGACACGCACGGCCTGGCTCTGCTGGCGCCTTACGTCAAAGAGATTGAAAAGGGCGCGATGGCCACCTCCGGCGAACCGGAAGTCGTATCAGATCGCCCGGCTGCTCTGGTGTGGGATGGTCGTCGCTTGCCGGGGCCGTGGCTGGTACACAAAGGCATCGATACGCTGATCCCGCGTGCGCGTGAGTTGGGTACGGCCTCGCTGGCGATTCATCACAGCCATCATATTGCCTGCCTCGCCGCGTATTTGTTGCGCGCCACCGAAGAAGGCTTTCTGATGGTGTTGTCGAGTTCTGACCCTGCGGTGCATAGCGTTGCGCCGTTCGGCGGTACGCGTGCAGTGTTCACGCCAAATCCTATCGCTGCGGGTATTCCCACCTCGGGCACGCCTTTCCTGGTCGACATCTCTGCGTCGATTACCACCAACGGCATGAGCAATCGCCTGCATAAAGCCGGCAAGCAGTTTGAAGAAGAGTGGCTGCTCGATGCGCAGGGAAATCCGAGCCGTGATCCCGCCGTGTTCGCTACCGACCCGCCAGGTACGATTCTGCCGTTGGGCGGCTTGTCGGCGGGGCATAAGGGTTTCGGGCTTGCCGTGTTGATTGAGGCGCTGACTGGTGGCCTGTCCGGTTTTGGCCGCGCAGATCCTCCGGCAGGTTGGGGCGCCACGGTGTTCATGAGCCTGTACGATCCGGCGGCCTTCGGCGGCGAAGCGGCCTTCAAGCGCCAGATGGATCACATCGCCGAAGCATGCCGGACCAATCCGCCGCGTCCCGGTGTGGAAAAGGTGCGCATGCCGGGTGACCGCGGCATGGCGCGTCGCGCGCAGCAGCTGGAGCAGGGCGTGGCCTTGCATCCGACGATTGC
>Ga0209913_1001382_pt1 | contig 13649 bp, 12 predicted proteins | sample PersoiDNA2013203_FD_185805 | JGI IMG/M metagenome (GOLD analysis project Ga0209913, IMG submission 185805) | Permafrost soil microbial communities from the Arctic, to analyse light accelerated degradation of dissolved organic matter (DOM) -... | ecosystem: Environmental > Terrestrial > Soil >... | reverse complement strand
GATGCCGGGTTGTCGCGTGCGGTGGTGGTCGGGCGCCACACGCCAAGTCAGCATTTGCCCAACGACCAGATCCACCAGATCGTGCATAAGCACCCCGAACTGATCGGCATTGGCTCGGTAGACCCGGCAGTGCAGGGCGAAGCCGCCGCGCTGGCCGAGGTGCAACGTGCCATCCAGGTGCTGGGCTTGTCCGGCATTGATCTGGAACCTGGCTTTGGCGCGCCGCCACGCCACCCGGACGACCTGGTGTACTTTCCGGTCTATGAGCTATGCGCCCAACTGGGGGTGCCGGTGTTTTTGATGAGCGGACCGACCACCCCCGATTTGCGCTTCAATGACCCGGCCCCGCTGGCTCGGGTTGCGCAGGCGTTTCCTCATCTGCCGATCGTCGTCTATCACGGCTACTGGCCCAACGTGCAGCAGGCGATTGGCGTGGCATTCCGCTACGACAACGTCCACCTGGTGCCCGACATGTACCTGTTTCAAGCGGGCAGCAGCGCCTATGTGGAGGCGGCCAACAGCTTTCTGGGTGACCAGTTTTTGTTTGGCTCGTCTTACCCGTTTCGCCCCATCGGGCAAAGCATTGACGACTTCTTGCAGCTCGGCTTCAAGGAAAGCGCACTGGACAAACTGCTCTACGGTAACGCTGCCAAGCTCTTCAGGTTGCTATAAATATAGAAGCTGCTTACGCAAGTTGGACGGGGGCTAGAAGCCTAAAACGTTTATAAGTCTATGGATAGAATTCTTCACACTTCAGAATCTCCAACGTGAACTCAATCCAAAACGACATCGATATCCAAATTTCAGATCTTGTCTCCCGTGCGCGGGTTGCCCAAGCAGTGGCTGAAAACTATGACCAGGCGCAAGTGGATGAACTGGTTGCCGCAGCCGGTTGGGCGATGCTGGAACCGAGCCGAAACCGCGAGCTCGCCGAACTGGCGGTGGCCGACACCGGCATTGGCAACGTCGAAGACAAGGTACGCAAAAACCACCGCAAGACTTTGGGGCTGTTGCGCGACCTGCAGGGGGCCAAGTCGGTGGGTGTGATTACTGAGGACGCGAGCCTTGGGATCATCGAGATTGCCCGGTCAGTGGGCGTGGTTTGCGCCATCACGCCCTCCACCAACCCAGGTGCAACACCCGCCAACAAAATCATCAATGCGCTCAAGGGCCGCAATGCCGTGATCGTGGCCCCTTCACCCAAGGGCTGGGCGACCGCCGCGCGCTTGATTGAGTTCATCCACACCCAGTTTGACCGCCTAGGTGCTCCGCACGACTTGGTGCAAATGTTGCCAGCTCCGGTCAGCAAGGCATCCACCATGGCGCTGATGCGCCAGTGTGATCTGGTGGTTGCCACCGGGTCGCAGGCCAACGTCAAAGAGGCTTACGCCAGCGGCACACCGGCCTTTGGGGTGGGTGCGGGCAATGTGGCGGGCATCGTCGATGAGACCGCAGCTGTGCGCCTGGCTGCGGATCGCATTCTGTGCTCCAAGACCTTTGACAACGCCACCAGTTGCTCGTCTGAAAACAGTCTGGTGATGGTCGATGCGGTTCGCGAGCAGCTCATTGCCGCGCTATGCGAGCGCGGTGCAGTGCTGTTGAACAGTACACAAAAGGCGCATTTGCAGGCGCTGATGTGGCCGCAGGGCAAGCTGTCGTCCGCAGTCATCGGTCAATCTGCCCAACGTGTGGCGGAGCTTGCCGGGCTGATTGAAATCTCAGCCAGCTCGCCCACCCTGCTGCTGGTTGAAGAAGATGGTTTTGGTGAAGCGCACCCGTTTTCAGGCGAAAAGCTATGCCCGGTGCTGACGCTGTATCGGGCGCGTGATTTCATTGATGCGGAGGATATTGTGAAACGCATCTATGCCTACCAGGGCGCCGGCCACTCGGTCGGTCTGCATAGCACGCTGCCTGAGAGGGCGCTGCGGCTCGGACTGACGCTGCCAGTCTCCAGGGTGATCGTCAACCAGGCACATTGCTTCGCCACTGGTGGCAGCTTTGACAACGGTCTGCCGTTTTCTTTGTCCATGGGCTGTGGCACCTGGGGCAAGAACAACTTCTCGGACAACATGAACTATCGGCACTACCTGAATATCACGCGCATCTCGCGGCCGATTGCACCACGCGAGCCGAGTGAAGACGACATTTTGGGTGCTTTTTTTGAGAAGTTTGGCAAGACATGAGTCTGCCGCCCTGCACCGTGTACGCGCTGATTGAGCAGTACGCCAAACAACGCCCTGACGCGGTTTATGCGATCGACGCTGACGGTGATCGCCAGCTAAGCTTTCAGAATTTGGCGCAGTCCTGTCGATGGGTGAATGCACTGCTGCGAGGCCACGGGTTGGTGCCAGGTGACACGGTCTCGCTGGTCATGCCCAACGGCTTGATGACCTTGCAATTGCTGCTGGGCGCGATGCATGGCGGCTGGTGTGTGAACCCCATCAATCTACTGTCCCAGCCTGATCAGATGCGCTTTGTGCTGGATCACAGCGATTGCAAGCTGGTACTGGTCAGCGCCGATTTGGAGCCCGCCGTGCGCGGCATGCTGAGCGACATCGGGCGCGAGATTGCCGTGGTGGTGATGGCACCTGATGCCACCACAGGGCCGGACAAGTGCGTCTCTGCATTCCAGATATCAGCACCACCCGGCAAGGCTCTGGCGCTGCTGATGTACACCTCTGGCACCACCGGCGTGCCCAAGGGGGTCATGCTCAGCCAATCCAACCTGGTGGCCAATGCGCTGGCGATCAGCTCCGAGCATGCGCTGGGCAGCGCTGACCGCGTACTTGCCGTGCTGCCGCTCTACCACATCAATGCGTTCGCCGTGACGATGCTCGCACCCTTGGCGCATGGCGGCAGCCTGGTGATGCCAGCCAGGTTTTCCAGCGCGCGGTTTTGGTCACAGGCGACCGAGCACCAATGCACTTGGCTCAACGTAGTGCCCACCATGATTTCTTACTTGCTCGAAGGTTCGGAACCAACCCTTGCGCAGACTCGCGCTATCCGCTTTTGTCGCTCGGCATCCTCTGCCTTGCCGCCCGCGACTCTGCGCGCTTTTGAGCAGAAATTCGGCATTGGCATCATCGAGACCATGGGGCTGACCGAAACGGCGGCACCTTCGTTCTCGAATCCACTGGATGTGGCCAAGCGCAAGCTGGGCTCGGTCGGACTGGCTTGCGGCTGCGAGGCACGCATCGTTGACACAAACCTGGCCCCTGTGAGCGATGGCGAAATCGGCGAGATCACGATCCGGGGCCCCAATGTCATGCGGGGCTATTACAGAAACGAAGAAGCGACCCACCTCGCTTTTACTTCTGACGGCTGGCTGCGCAGCGGCGATCTGGGCTACCGCGACAGCGATGGTTTCTTTTTTGTCACCGGTCGCATCAAGGAGTTGATCATTAAAGGTGGCGAGAACATTGCCCCGCGTGAAATTGATGAAGCACTGCTGCGTCACCCTGCCGTTCTGGATGCGGCGGCAGTCGGTATTGCCGATCCCCACTACGGGCAAGAAATCATGGCCTGCGTGGTGCTGCGCCGCGGTCAAGCCTTGAACGAGGCTGAGCTGCGTGACTTTTGCCTTGTGCAACTGGGGCGCTACAAGACACCCAAGGTCATTCGCTTTGTGGGCGAATTGCCGCGCGGGCCGTCGGGCAAGGTGCAGCGTCTGAAGCTGCTTGAGCCGATGCTAGAACCAGTCTGAACCCTGATTCGATGTGCTGTTCAAATAACAACAACTTAACCGTGATGAATTTATGTCAAGAAACTCTGTGAATAGTCTTGTGCCTGCAAAAACTTTTCAGGACGTGCGCCAGGCTTTGTTGATCGCCCAGGAAATCGCACTGATCGACGTGCGCGAAGAAGATGCCTTCGCCCAGGCGCACCCGCTGTTTGCCGCCAACCTGCCAGCAGGCCGCATTGAGTTGGAGGCCTGGAGCCGCATCCCGCGCTGCGATACGATGATTGTGCTGTACGACAACGGTGAAGGTTTGGCCGAAGCCGCCAGACACGTGCTCCAGCAGATGGGTTACACCGAGGTCTATCTGCTTGACGGCGGTTTGGCGGGATGGCGCAGCGCGGGGGGCGAAATTTTCAAAGACGTCAACGTGCCTAGCAAGGCCTTCGGCGAGCTGGTCGAATCCAAACGTCACACGCCCTCCCTTTCAGCCCAAGAGGTCAGGGCGCTGCTGGACAGCGAAGCCGATGTGGTGGTGCTGGATGTGCGACGCTTTGATGAGTACCAGACCATGAGCATTCCCAGCGCCATCAGCGTGCCGGGCGCCGAATTGGTGTTGCGCGCACGTGCCTTGGCACCCAACCCGGCTACCCGCATCATTGTCAACTGCGCGGGTCGCACCCGCAGCATCATTGGTACGCAATCTCTGGTAAATGCCGGCATTCCCAATCCCGTCACGGCATTGCGCAATGGAACCATCGGTTGGACGCTGGCAGGTCTTTTACTGGATCACGGCGCCAGTCGCCGCTTTACAGAGGTTTCAGAGGATCGGCGTCTTGAGGCCGACCAGCAGGCCCGCGCCGTGGCTGATCGGGCTGGTGTCAAGCGTGCCCAATTGGCAGACTTGGCTGGTTTTGCCGCCGAGGCCAGTCGCACGACCTATTTGTTTGACGTGCGCACGCCAGAGGAATTTGCGGCTGGCCATCTCGCGGGTTTTCGCAGTGCACCGGGAGGTCAGCTGGTCCAAGAAACCGATGTCGCCGCGCCCGTGCGAGGTGCCCGCATGGTACTGTCTGACCGCCAGGGTGTGCGCGACAACATGAGCGCTTCATGGCTGGCCCAAATGGGTTGGGATGTGTGGGTGCTTGACGGCGCGTTAGCTGCCGACTTTAGTGAAACCGGCCACTTAGCAGCACCCGTGCCCGCGCCAAGCGCCGGCCGCTACCGTCGCCCCTATGAAGGCACCCACAACCCGCATGAAGCCATGCAGGCTTATCTGGATTGGGAGTTTGGCCTTGTTGATCAATTGGCGCGGGACGCCACCCATGACTTCAGAGTGATCTGAAATGATTACGACGCAGCGGGCTTAAATAGCGCCACATCCTGCGCATTGATTTTTTTGGGAAGGAGCTTTTCGGCAAAAAAAGCATCTGCAATTCGCTGTTGCTCGGTCAATGCTGCAGGCACGACCTGGCGAACCACGTAACTGCGGTGTGAATTGGCTTGCTCAATGATGGCGGCATCCAGCCCCCACACGCCTGACAGCAATGCTGCCGCCTCCTTGGGGCTTTGTTTGACCCAGGCACCCGCTTTCTTGAGTTCAGTGTAGATATCACCCAACACGTCGGGGTGCGCCCGGGCGTAGGGAGTTGAGGCCAAGTAGTAGCGTTGATAAGAGGCAATGTCGCGGCCGTCAGCGACGATCCGCACGGCGCTTTGGTTTTGCACGGCTGAGAGAAACGGATCCCAGATGGCCCAGGCATCAATGGCCCCTTTTTCGAATGCGGCACGAGCGTCTGCGGGTGAAAGATAGGCCGGCTCTATGTCCTTGAACTGCAAACCTGCGCGCTCCAGTGCCGCCAGCAGCAGAAAATGCGCTCCGGCACCTTTGGCAAAACCAATCTTGCGTCCCTTGAGATCGGCCACACTGCGGATAGGCGAGTCGGCGCGTACCACAATGGCTTGTGCTGAAGGCGAAGGTGCTTCTTGCGCCACGTAGGTCAGGTTGGCGCCGGCTGCCTGGGCAAACACGGGAACAGTATCGGCGACGTCTGCACTGAAGTCCACATTGCTAAGGTTCAGCGCTTCAAGCAGCGGCAGGCCGCTGGTGAATTCGTGCCAGCTCACTTTGACGCCGCGCGCCTCAAGCAACTGTTCCAAGGTGCCGCCCTTCTTGAGAATGGTGATCAGTGTGGATGATTTTTGGTAACCGATACGAAGCTTGTCGCTACGCGCTGCTTGCGCCTGTGCGGCAGCCGCGACCAACGCGACGATTGAGGCCACGGCAGTGCGACGTGTCATTGAATTGAGTTTGAATTTCATGAACATTGCCTTTTTGGCAAAATAGTCTGAACGAGAGCGCCGCGCAGGGCTGCGCATTGACTTATTTGATGGATTGAATGGTTGAGACATATCTGATTTTGGTGGTCAATCGAGGAAATGAAAAATACTGATTTGTCACTTCCTAATGACCAATATATCTTTGCGTCAACCTGATAACCCAGTTGCAGAGTCCATCAAATTTCAGCAGCCCTTCGCCCATTTAAGGAACGGGTGGTCTGGGCGAATGTCGCAGTGGTCGTGGGTTGAAGCCGCATTAATCCTCAGCCAATGCCAGTTGGCTCACCGCCTTTTCAACCGCAAAGCGGTTCAGTGTGGGTACAAAGGTTTCGATGAAACCGTAGGCGTAGCCGCGCAGCCAGGTGCCACGACGTATCGCCAGGCGCGTCAGGTTGATTTCAAACAGATGGCGTGCGTCCAACACGCGCAACTGCGTGTCGCGCTCAGGGTCAAGGGCGATGGAGGCGATGATGCCCACGCCCATGCCAAGCTCCACGTAGGTCTTGATCACGTCAGCGTCCATGGCCGTCAACACTACATCGGGGTGTAAGCCTTCGCGCTCAAACGCATCGTCAATGTGGGAGCGCCCGGTGAATCCCATGTTGTAGGTGATGAGCGGGTATTGGGCCAGCTGCAGCAAGGTCACAGGTTCGGTGTGTGCCAGCAGCGGGTGGCCGGGCGGCACCACGATGCTGTGGGTCCAGCGGTAGCACGGCAGCGTGACCAGTTGCGGGTAGTGCGCCAGCGCTTCAGTGGCGACACCGATATCGGCTTCACCAGAGATCAGCATCTCGGCGATTTGCTTGGGCGAGCCCTGGTGCAGATGCAGCGTGACTTTGGGAAATTTCTCGCGAAAGTCGCGCACCACATGCGGCAAGGCGTAGCGCGCCTGCGAGTGCGTGGCAGCCACGGTGAGCGGCCCATCCAGACGCGAATTGAAGTCTTGTCCCGCGCGCTTGAGGTTGTCAGCGCCCAGCAGAAGCTGGTCCACGATGGGCAGCAAGGCAGCACCTGGCGCCGTCAAACCCGTCAGACGTTTGCCGGCGCGTACAAAAATGTCTACCCCCAGTTCCTCTTCAAGCTCGCGAATCTGCCGGCTCACCCCGGGTTGGGAGGTGTGGAGCATGGCTGCCACGTCGGTGAGGTTGTAGCCGCAACGCACGGTCTCGCGCACTGATTTGAGTTGTTGGAAATTCATGTTTTCACGGTTCTTGGTTCAGCCATTCTGGGTCACCTCGTCAATAGACCGGCGTGGGCAGCGCGGGACTACGCCTGCAGGGTCTGCGCCGCGCCAGAATCAAGTACGCCCCTTGCAGCTTGCTGTTCATGCAGCTCGTCGAATGGCGACAGGGCACCTCTCGTTGGCCACTCTTGTGATCGACTTTAGGTGAATCGAATAGAAACTCAAACGACTTAAAAGTTAATTCTTTAAAACGAAAACATCTTTAAATGCCAAAGTGTCCCGAGGATGTGGTGTCGTGCACTTTTTGGTCGTTCTCAAAGTTCGCGCGGATGCTTGCATTTTTTTTGCATATGAAAACGCGAAAAGCTTCGTTGCGTGATCGAGGCGGTGCTTTCTATCATTCCTGCGAACTTGGCATTTCGCCGGGAATGTATGAACATGGACCGACAATGAAAACTGTCTTCAAACGCGTCATCGCCGTCACGGCCGTCTTGCTTTCTGCCGTTGGCGTCGCGCAAGCCGCCGATCAACCCAAGGAAATGCGCGTCGATTGGGCCTATTACTCACCCCCAAGCCTGGTGCTCAAGAAATTTGGCTGGCTGGAGCAAGAATTCAAGGCAGATAACATTCCTGTGAAATGGGTGCAAAGCGCCGGCAGCAACCGTGCGCTGGAATACCTCAACAGCAGCAGTGTGGACTTTGGCTCCACAGCAGGCTTGGCTGCCGTACTGAGCAAGGCCAACGGCAACCCGATCAAGGGCGTGTATATCTTCTCGCGTCCTGAATGGGCGGCGTTGGTGGTACCCAAAAATTCAACCATCACGTCAGTCAAGGACTTGAAAGGCAAGAAGATCGCGGCTGTCGGCGCCGATTGAATATTGAGCCAGGGCGGGTTGCCAATTTTTGAATTGGCAATTGTGGATAAGTGTACTCAGCAGCTGATTTTTGACTTCTCTCCTGTCTTGGTGGTTTTGAATTCATGAACTGCATGGGGGAAAGGAGCGAAGGGCGTCGCCCGTAGCGGATTTCCCCCATGCTCGCAGCTTCAGAACGGCTCGTCTGGCGGCGTTTCCTTGGCCACACCCTTGCGCACCTGCTCTCTGGCCTTGATGCGGATCTTGGCAGCCATGCTGCTGTGCTGGAACCGATACGAGTCATTTCCCGTCTCCACGATATGGCAGTGATGGGTCAACCGGTCCAACAGTGCGGTGGTCATCTTGGCATCGCCAAACACACTGGACCATTCTGAGAAGCTAAGGTTGGTGGTGATGACCACACTGGTGTGCTCGTACAGCTTGGAGAGCAGGTGAAACAGCAAGACGCCATGATCACCGACGGCGACGTGCGCACCCTGGTGGCGCATCTGAAGACCCTGGCCGGGGCGCTGTATTACGGCGTGGCCCGGCTCTGACCATGGGACCAGAAGGTCAATGCTGCCCTGCGCGTGGCCGGCTGGTGCGTCCTCGTGATCTGGGAGTGCGCGCTGCGCGGACCCAGAAAGCTGGACGGCACACATCTGCTCGATAATGCGACCAGGTTTATTCAGTCCACCGGCCAAGCACTGCTCGAAATCGCTGCGGTATAGGCCAAATCTGCCGGGCAGCACTGACCATTGCATGAAGTGAAGAAGAACGTGAAGACAGTGACGATCGACCTCGCGAAATGCTACGGCATTAGGAAGCTGCAGACAACCTTCGACTTCTCGAAGGCGAAGGCGTGCGCGGTCTATGCGCCGAACGGCTCGATGAAGTCACATGAGTTGCCATGAAGCAGTCGCTTGTGACCGTCGGCTCATGGTCGTTGGCGGGTGCAGCGATCCTCGAAATCGACACCGGATTGCTGTCGGTCAGGCTACTGGTGTGAATGTCGGGTATCGAGCGAGCATTTTGGGCAGACCCATGTCAGCAACCGCTGCACTGCCGAATTACATTCCGCTCCATTGCAGCCACTCAATTTCCCAATTCCACTCCCGCCAAGCGCCACCGCCAGCCAACCCAATACGCATCCATTGCGTGCCGATTTGAACCATACGCGTTTTCACGACGTTGCATATAACTCCCTGTTCCGCTATGTCGTGTGGGACCTAGCTACCTGGCGCCTTGTCCTTGTTCAGCCATCCTGTGAATGAGATACGCGCAATGTCAAACCGATCAGTGGTGCGACAGTAAACAGAAGGCGAGCCGAGCCTGCCCAATGGCGCAAAGTTGTTGACGTGAAAGCGCGGACCCATCAGATGGTCTGCAACATGAAACATGACCACCTCCCCGATGAACAGTGTGTTGTCACCCAGCGCCTGCGAACTGAACAGCTTGCATTCAAGACTGACTTGAGCCTTGGCCACACGAGGTGTCTTCACGTGAACCGAGGGCGCGGTTTCCAGGCGTGTCGCCTCCAGTTCACTTTGGTCCGGAGGAAAATCAGCAGCCGATATGTTCATGGCGCCAAAAAGTTCTTCAGTCACCATGTTCACCACAAACTCGCCGCTGGACAGAATGTTCTTTGCCGTGTCCTTGAGTTCACCGTTGTCGCGCTTGCCGACGCTGACGACCACATAAAGGGGATTGCTGCCAACAGCATTGAAAAAGCTGAACGGGGCCAGATTCACAATGCCAGATTGACTTTGGCTGGTAACCCACGCGATAGGGCGAGGCACCACCAAGTTTGTCAACAGTTTGTAGTTGTCTGCGTTTGATTGAAGGGCAGGGTCGAATTGCACGAAGTTGCTCCTGTGTGATTGGAGCCCAATGATAGGCGGCAAATCGCCAAGAAAATTTGATTTCTACGCCCCGGTCGCTGCCCCAAAATTTGTCCCATGCGCCCCTGCTGCGCCACCAACCAGGCACCGTATCATTGATGAGTCAGTTCGCGGTCTGGACTCGACACGGGGCTAGGCGTGGCCGCATGCTTAAATCCTAAACGTCCCCAGAAGGGCAATCGCAGCGCCGGCGCTTTGAGGTCAATCCCAAAATTCAGACCCAGCACATTGAATTCCAGCCCTTCTTGCCCCCCCACGCTCACGCCAAGCAAGCCCAGCAGCGAGATTTGCAGACCCGAGCCGGACGGAGACACGCCCACCGGGCTCGTCAACGGCCTGTAGTCCTTGCCGATGGCATTGGCGGGCAAGTCCAGCTTGAGCGCCGGCACCTGTCGCCCGATGTGCGCCAAGAATGTATTGCTGTTGGGGCCAGGGTAACTGCGGTATCGGCCGGCGTAGGGGTAGCTGAGCACGGCGGCTTCGATGTCATCGATCATGGATTCAGCGTCTTTTCCCCGGTGGTCCACCAAAAGCTCAGGGGTCGCTCCGTACCAGAGTCCGTCAGGCAGGGCGTAGTTGCGCTGCAGCACCAGGGGAGCACGCCAGCCGACGACGTCGTAACGGGTGTAGGCCGTCTCGCCCCTGCGCTTGTAGATGATCCAGGGATGCACCGCAAAGTAGCCTCGCCAACCATAAGTCGGAGCGGCATAGACCTGAACGATGGCGAGGTCGACCAGTTGCACCGGGTTCGGAGCGATTCCGGCTGAGTGTCTTGGAGCGGTAGCCCAGCTCCTGCTCGGGACTTCGGAGATCTGAGAACTGTCCTGCGCAAGTCCAGCTTGAGAAACATGGACAAGGCAGGCCACAAGACCGGTTCGTATCAAGCGAGAAGAATTTTTCAAGATTACCTATTATCAGAGGCGGCAGTGATTCTTGAAGTGGGCTTGCCATTGCCGTTGGCCGTGTTCTGGATCTGGTTGTCAGTGGACGGGGTCTACTGGACCCACTGGAGTGCGGTCAAGCCAGGGGCGATGATTCGATCTGCGCGAGGGCTCTGCGGATCGCGCCCGCGTCGCCAGTTCGAACCAAGCGCGTGATTTCCCGGCCATTACTGAGAAATACCAACGTAGGCCAAAGCTTCACTTTGAATGAACGCCCCAGAGGTCGGCCGCTACCGTCAGCGATTTTGATATGGCGCACGTTCGGGTGATCGGAAAAAGCGGAGGCCAGCAGCGGTTGGGCGGCGCGACAGTATCCGCACGACGGGCTGCCAAACTCAAGCACGGTGGGCCCTTCGAGCATGTCGATTTCCGCGCGCGCCGGTTCGATCGCGGCATACACTTCGTTCATTGTCATAAGACTGCAAGCTGCCTACGAATATCTAAAGAGTTAAATTGTCGATCACTATAACCCCGTCAACCATATTGCACATAGCCGATTTTTATTACCTGCGGGATTAGTCTCGCGATTTGGAGCCCCATATGCCAGACACCGTATTCGGACTTTTTCTGTCTTTACCAGATCACGGAGGGGCATTGAATGAAGCCAACATGCGCGGTGGTGGCCCGTATGCTTACCTGCGGTGTCTTAACGTCACGGGACGGTGGTCAACAAGAGGTTCCACACACGCCCCGCTGTTGATGTGGCCGACTGATAGACGGGATGACGCTGAAGATGCCGCAGCCACAGCCTCAAAAGCTCGAACGCGTGCGGTGCAGGTCATTTATCGCAACGCATCGAGCTCGAATGGTCTCGGGATTGTCGAGGCGTACAACCCAATGCGGGCTCCTGCCCTTCTTGGCGCGATTCCATTCACTGAAGCCCGGATATTGAGAACTGCGACCCAAATTGCAAAGTTGGTGTCTTTCACAAGCGCCGTCTATCGGGTCTATGGGGATCCGAAGTGTTCGGAGTCAAATTTTGTTGAAACGAGAAATGCCGTTAACAAAGAGTTGCATCAACAATTTGGCGGCGGCTCGGTTACTTCGGCCGTCGCATGGTTGACGGGTAAAAAAGGACTCACTGCCTACGATTTGATGCTTACTGGCGAATCCAGCCATGACGACGCAAAGACTTTTGCCGCCGTGGTCGCCGGGATGTACCTGGCGCAGCATCTAGAAGAACGTCAACGGGCTGATGGCATTCACCTTGGATGAGGCAAGGCAGTGGCGAAACCTGCATGCATGCTCAGAAATTCCTGAACATGCCCGTGCGGGTGTGCGGGACTTACTTTCCCTTGGGTGGGTTGTTTCCGCGTCCGCCGCCAGACGGATTTGGCGTCTGGCTTGGTGTATTTTTTAGGGTCGTCATGATGATCTTCATTTCAGTTTCCTTCAGAGTTGATTAAATGGATGCGCTACGTCCAGAACTGAATGTTCTCAGTAATCACGCTCCGTCGTATCCCGCAAAGTGGAAAAGTTGGAAAGTTTTTCAACCATGACACAAGCGATAGGCGAACAGACACTCAAGCAATTGTTTGTTCCATGCTTATCCGGTTAGCTCCCAATTGAACTATTTTCCGGCTGGTTCTGGCTGGGCTCAGCGCTGTAGAGCGCAGCGTAGGTCGTCGGCTCCGTTGCTGCTCCAATGCCAAGCAGGCTCTGGAATGCGTTGAACGGGAAGAACCGCCTGTTGAAACGGAATGTGAACTCGTTCAGGTATGCCTGAAGATGCTGTGGCGAGACACCGTGGTGAACGCCATTGAGCCAAGTCTTGAGGTTCCCGAATACGAGGTGGATAAGCGGCAAGTGCGTCTCCGTGATTTCAGGATCGCCGCGTTGCGCTACCTGAGTGAGCCAGTATCCCTTTTCCGCGAGGCGGTCGTAACCCGACCAGTCGTCGGTTGTGATTCGCGTGCCAGGTTGTACTGCTTCAGCCACGAAGTTCTCCAGCGATTTCGCCGAACGGTCAGGAACGATGCACAGACGCAGGCGTCCAGCGTACAGGCCTCCTCGACGCGGCAGCGCCTTGCGATGGTCCCTTTCTTCCTCGTCCTCTTTGCGCTTGCGCTCCTCGATCGCGCCTACCACCAGCGTCTTATGGTGTCTCCCGCGCCCCTCACCGCGCGTGCGGCCTCCTACCCCAAGTTTCATCGACTTCAACAGAAAATTTACCTCCGATGCGGTCGCGATCAGGTCGCACCATCGCCACACGGAGCTTGTGCAGAATTTGAAATGCAGTCTCGTAGCGAGACAGACCAAGTTGTCGCTGAAACTGCATTGCGCTCATGCCTGGCGTTTGGCTCGAAACAAGGTACGCAGCCCAAAACCAGATCGAGATTGGCGTGTGCGTGCGCTGCATAACCGTGCCCGCCGTGAGCGACGTGTCACGCTTACAGCTGCGACATCGAAGCACGACAGAAGATCGATTCGGGAATCGGCACGGATTACCATGCCACTGACAGTGATGACAGACGAAGCAGTCGGGCCACCGGACCTTCTCCAGGTACGCAGCACACGCTGCGTCGTCTGGGAAAAACCGCATGAAGTCTGGTAGTGATGTCGGGAATGGAAGCTTGGTGCCCACAGTGCCGAAATGATCGCAGATTTACGTTTGGGAAGCAACCGGATAAGCATGGTTTGTTCGTCCCTACGGATCACCTCTGTTCATTCGGAAGCAGGCAATGCGGGTTTTTGGCCGTATCGTCGAGCCGTCCGAGGAGACCGTCAGAACTTTCGTGAGACTCCTTTCAAGAA
>Ga0209913_1001381_pt1 | contig 13650 bp, 25 predicted proteins | sample PersoiDNA2013203_FD_185805 | JGI IMG/M metagenome (GOLD analysis project Ga0209913, IMG submission 185805) | Permafrost soil microbial communities from the Arctic, to analyse light accelerated degradation of dissolved organic matter (DOM) -... | ecosystem: Environmental > Terrestrial > Soil >... | reverse complement strand
GGTTTTCGGGGCGGTCAGGCCTTCGGCGTTCAGCGCGGCGGCCAGGGCGGTGATGTCCCGGGCCGCCCGCGCGTCGTTCAGGTCTGCCCGGGCCAGGATGCGGTCACGCAGAGTCATGATCAGTTGCCGAATTTCGAAGTGGCAGCCGAAATTCCGATCGATGGCGCCACATCGCCATTGTTGACATTCTTGGGTGCTGTCAGCAGCGTCCAATCCCAGGCGTTGCCGCCGGTGGCCGCGTCATATTCGACGAAGCCGACGATGGCGCCGCCGGTTGGGTGCCACTGCGCGGTCGGCGTCGGCCAGGTCACCGCTACGTTATTCGATGTCGTGCCGTTCGTACCAGTCGAAGCCGTGGTTGAACCTGCGGACTGCGTGCCCGCAAAGTTTGCGAGAGAAGCGGCGACTCCGACGCGCGCATACGACCCCCCGGAAACTTCGACGAAGGCGGTCGCGGCATCGAGCGCTGCAGTCTGCTCGGTGAATACTGCGGTGCCGTCAGTGATGGCTTCGCCAATCGCGCCCAGGTAAGCGCCCGGTAAGGAAGCATTCGATGTACCGGCAGTTGTGCACTTGTAGAACGAATAAACGGTGCCAATCTTGACGACGATGGTATCGTTCAACGCATAGGCCGTCGAGTTGACCCTTTCCCCCTTGCTGCAGGTGATGAGGCCGAAATATCGAGTAGCCGGTGCGCCGAGCGTCTGGCCGCGGCGGTATGCATCGACGAGTTTGTTCTGAGCGTAATCGGTAGGACCGGACATAGTCTTCTTTCAGGTTATAGATTTCGTGTTTTCATGCGGCCATGCCGCTCGTACAGCACCGTGGTGACGCCCTGCTCTTTCAGCATTGCCATTGCGGCGTTCCATGTAGCCATGTCGATTTCCCCAACTGCCGCCGACAGATAAACCGTCGTGTCGGTTAAATGGCTGATCGTCAAAATCGCCTTGTATGGCATCCGCCGCTCGTATCCGTTGGGCTCGTCGTAGGACCGCAGGAGGGAAACGGAGCGCGACAGGTGCAGGTGGGGTAAGCCCATGTCTAGCTATCGAAGTGGCGCCCGGGCTGCTGCAATTGACGCGAAGTGGGCTCGAACCACTGCCCGTCCTGCCGAACAACTTGCTTGTAATGCCGGAAGTCGCGTTGCAATTGTCCTAACTGAATGCAGATGCGCAGCCACCGCACTTCCTGATCCGGGGTGTGCGGGAGGAGCTCGGTTGTCATGTGTGGTGTGCCAAAAGGCTAATACTGATGGTGAGCGCAAAAATGATGGACGAGCAGGCCGCGCCGATGGTGAAGCAGATGATGCCTCCGACCATCATCAAGGCCATGCCGACCGGCTCAGGGTCGCTGCTGCACCGCTTTTGGTATCTCATGCGCCGCCTTTAATTCCTGGATCAGCTGGGCCAGCAACGCCTGGGCGAATGTCTGGCCGGGGATGCGGTACGGCTTGGCCGGCTGGCCCGTTGGTTTGAAGCTCATACAACGCCACCGGCACGCTTTGCCGCACCAATTGCCTTCTCGATTTCCTTGCGTATCGCTTCTCGACCTTGGCGACTAAGGGTTGCGTCAGCGGTATTGACGTGAAAGCTGATCTCGCTATTTTTCGGGCGCGAAGCATAGTCAACGCCGCCTGCCGCGTGCCGGGCCATATAGGCAGCGTGAGCAGCGTCGGTGCGCTCACGCATCCAGGTGTCGAAATTCAGAGGTGGCTGCGAAGTTTCGGCCGGCGCGCGCCGTACCAACTCATACTCTGCGAACACTGCTTCAAAGCCGAGAGAATGATCGGGGTAGTACTCACATTTGACCGTGACGACTTCATTCACCGCTGCCCGCAGCTCAAACGATATGACGTTCTTCGGCAAGCCAAGCAGCGATATCAATTGATGGCCGATATCATGGCCAACCATCACTTTATTCATGGGAACCCTTCGCTTGCAGCATCCGCCGTACCATCAAGTCCATCGGCTGGCCCGGCTCGCAGCCGTGAGCGTGAAGCATCTCGCCGGCACGCTCACACGCCACCAGGTGCGCAACGAGGCAGGAAAGCATGGTGTCGTCGGTGTTGCGGACCGCGGCGACGAGCATGTCGCGCCAGGCATGGGCTCTCAAAACCAGCGCCCGCCGGCGATGCGCGCCTTGACCCCACGTTTGATGAAGCCATTCACGCGGTTCCAGTTCGGCTCGCGGCCGGTGAGAAACACCATCGCCGCGATCCCGAAGAGGTAAGGCTTGAGCCACCAGGCCAGCTTCGTCTCGATCTTGAGATTGATCTGCGCCATGGCGACCTCGGAATAAAAAACGCCAGCGCGGAGCTGGCGGAAGACGCGGCTTGTGCGGGCCACGTCGGAGACACTGGAGCAGGTATGCGGATTCGAACCGCATCGATCACCTTGGAAGGGTGAGGCGCCACCTTGGCGTTACCTGCGAAATATGATGCCCCGCACAAGCGCGCACTGGCGGGTGGCTTATCGGCGGACCGACTCTTGCGGGGCAAACTAGTGTGGCGGCCGGGATCCCCCAACCCTACGCGGACACACGCGCTTGACCACACGGCTGACGGATGGAGTTGAACCATCGACCTTTCCCGTCAGCTAAGCCAGTATTTCAGGCCGCCCGGGAGCGCTCTAACCAACTGAGCTAAGCCATGCGTGTGGTGACTGGTTACGCCAGTCAGCCGCTTGTTTTGACACCCTGAGAGCGGGCTCCGACAACGAACTGCTTGACCACGTGCTGGACGAGCGCCTGCACCTTCGAGGGCACGCGGCAGGCCTCGCACGTCGGCAAAGCTGGCACGTCCAGGCGCTTCTTGATCTCGCTGACGGGCATGCCGAAGCAGTCATGAATGCGCAAAATCAGATCCGCACTCGCTGAGCGGTGATGCCGCAGCCGGCTAACGTTGCTCGGCTCCATGTCAAGTTCCATGGCCAGGGCAAAGTCGTTCTTGAGGCCGTTCTGTTTGATAAGCGTGTCGAACACCTCGCCGATGCGGGACATGGCTTCTCCAATGCAAAAAGCCACCGCAAGGGTGGCTTCTGGGTTCTTCTCCGCTATCTGCGGAGTACTACTTTTCTCTGCTGACAGCTTTTGAGACTATCAAGAATGAGGCCATTTTAATGCCATGTGTAAAGGTCTTGCCAGAAGTCATTTGTCTAACTTTTTCTTTACACTAGTCAATATCAGCCGTTTCAGGCTCAACGGTCGTGTGCGTCTCGTGCATGCGCTTGAGGCTATCAGCAAGCGACAGCGCCTTGCGCGCGAATGACCTCGCACGGTTGTAATAGGTCGGCCGGCTAATTCCGAGTTGATCCGCCTGACGCTTCACATGGTCGGCCTGCTCGACGTACATCAACGTAAAGCAGGCCAGAGTGTCGACATACTCAGGCATGTCTGCAAGCGCATGAACCGCCATATTGAAAAACTGCATCTCTGCGCTGTTGCGGGCATTCGGCTCTTTGCCGGCACGGCTCGGATGCATGCGCGCCAAGATGTTTTGCGCACCCGGTTTAAGGTAAAACCTACGGGTATAGCACCAGGACGCCCACTCCTGGCAGTAGCCGTGCAATTGTTGATCGTTCATGGCTATCTCCCGGGGACGTTGTGGCGATCGTATCATATTTGACCTAATTATTGCTGAGATGATGGGCTAAATTTAGACTGTTGCTGCTGAGCTTCAGTACGCGCACCCGACTGCAATCTGCCTACCGAAATGCAAGCACGTGATTCGGACCGGGCGCGGGCTCGTGCCGATTCATAGCACGCCACCAGGATGCTGTGCCAGTCATCCCTGGCGGACCAGTAAGAGCGCCGGCACCAATCCTCTTCGCCTTGATCGAACTCGCCACGCGTCAGTAACTCAGCTAGGCGGCGCTCGATTTTGTCGGGAAGAGGCCGGCGCCGATCATTCACATTTCGTTGGTCCATAGTGGTCATTTAGAGGGGTTGGTTGAACCCCTCAGCTTCTAGGTGGTGTTAGGGGGTGCACTGCAGGCCTCCGAGCAAAATAAGCAAAAACTTTCATCGAAAGTGGCATGTTCACGGCTGGTCAATTCCGCTAAGGCCTGCCCCGGCCTCCCCTCGGATCGGCTTCGACGATGCACTTTCAAAAATGCGCCCTCGAAGCCAATCAAACATTTCAACTCTTTACCTCTGTTCGCTCCGACAGGTGCTCTCCCGCCTCGGCAAGGCCCCCTCTGCGCCTTGTTTTTGCTTTGCCCTGGTGTTCGACGGTGCCGTCGGTCTTTTTGCGGTGTGGCCCGATTCAAGGCCCTGCACGTTTTTTGGAAGGTGACGTCCGCTCCACCCGGTCGATTTCAAGAAGGACGCAGTAACCTCGCTTCCCGCATGACTTTCAATTTGATGTCTGCGAATACGGCCGCCTGCACCTGGAGGACGCTGCGCTTACGGCCGAAGCTGTACTGCTGGCCACTCATCGCGGCTTCCATCTGTTCCATGGCGTAGTCGTTCCAGTCAGTCCCTGCGCATATTGGCGCGGCAACTCCCACGCCCAGCAGCGCAGCGGCTTCGTTTGCGGCATCCAGTCCTGGGTTGCGGCCGATGCGTGCGGCAGTCTCGTGATCGTTGTCGGCGCATACGACGCCCATACCCGTCCGCGATATTGTCGACGCGACGACGGGCAGGTTGCCGGCGTTGAATGCGACGATCACGCGGCAATTAGGGATAGACTGGAAAATCGTTAGGCCGGTGGCGAAACCCTCTACCAGTGCGGTAAGCGTTGCGCGCGGGCGCTCGATGGCGTAATAGGCGCTCTTTGTCGTGGCGCCGAAATGGAATTTCTTTTCGCCTTCTGGCGAAATGCGTTGAAGACTTAATACCTTGCCGTTGAAAAGCATCGGGACGACAAGCCAGCCGGCGCCGTCGACGCGTAATCCGCGGCACCCGGCCACGCCAAGGCCTTTGGCGACCAAGTACGGATGCGAGTCGCGCAACGGCGCGCACTGCTCATAGAGCGTGCGGGCACCAAGTGTGGCCTCGACCAAAGCAGCGCGGCGCTCCGCCTGGCGACGGGCGATCAATGCGCGGTCAATCGGCGCGGCAATCGCGCCGGCATCGCTAGAGCGCCACATCACCGGCTCGGCGTGCACCGCGTAATCCTGCGCCCAGCCCACGAGGCCGTCATCAGCGAGCTTGATGCTGCCGTTACGCTTGCGCGGGTGGTGGACGGTGCGGCACCGGATCCAGCGGCCTGGCGCGAAGGTATCGGGCACCATAATGCCGTTGGCTTGAACGAATTGGAGGAAGTCGCTCATGCGCGTGCTGCCTTTTTCTGGCGTGCTGCCCACGCCATATTGCGCGATGTGATCCAGCTCCTTGTTTCGGCGGAGGCTTCTATCGGCGCTGGCAGCGCCGTTGGAGACCACGCGTCGAATTTCTCCTTGAACTTAGCCTTTACCCACCCTGCACTCTTTCCCTTCTCAGCCGCATAACCCAGGAGTTCGGCGTGGAATTGAGCTTTAACCGCAGGCGTGATTGCGGGCTTCGCGGCTTTGCCGGACTTCACCTCAGCCAGCGTCCCGGGGACATGGAGGATGTCGCGGGATGTCGCATAGACGTGGCCACATGACGGACACGCAGGACATGCATCGTGGACGTTGAAGCACATCGGACATTTCGCGGGCTTACTCTCCTTCTTGGCGACGGGCTTCGCCTCCTTTGGCTTGCCGTCGTCCAGTTCCTCAATTCCGTTTTCGAAGAAATCCTGAACTTCATTCCAGAATCTGACGCAATTGCCACTATGACAAAGCACAATTGCTTCAGTCTTTCCTGTCTCGGGTGAACAGCGAAGCACTCGGCCGATCATCTGAATGTGGACTGCCAGGGCCCTGCGAAGCGGACGAGCCAATATGAGGACGCGAACGTCAGGAACGTCAAAGCCCCGTGTCAGGCTCTCGATGCTGATCAGGCCGCGAATGTAGCTGTCCGGCTTTCGGAACTCGGTGACGGCGGCCTCCCGCTCATCGTCAGTCTGGCGGTAGGTATAAAGACTGGCGACAATGCCCGCCATCATGAACTGACGCTGCATTTCCTCAGCGTGAGCGACTGACGAGGCGAAGGCGATGAATTTTTCGCCTTGGCCATGGAGCTTATAGCCGTCGACGACATCGCCGATAATAGGCATGGCGCGCGACTCCGCCTCCTTCTCGCTCCACTCGCCAGCGACGACCTTGGCGCCGGTCATATCCGGCTCCGATGCGGCAAATACCCGGTACGGCACCAGCCACCCTTCCCGAATTAACTGATTCGTCGTGGCGGCGTTGATCACCACATCGAAATACTTTCCCAGGCCCTTGGTGAACGGGGTCGCAGTCAAGCCAATGGTGTAACGCTCGCGCGCGGTCAGGCGCTCCCGCAGCTTTTTGGAAAGCACGTGGCATTCGTCGATGATTTGCAGCTTCGCGTCGGGCCACCCTCGCGAACCGGAAATGGTCTGCAAGCTGCATACCTGGATAGGCTCAAGCGGGTCGAAGTCCTCGTGCTGGGCCTGGGTAACTCCGTGGGCCAGACCGTATTTTGTAAAGCGCGCTGACGCTTGATCGACCAGGGCGATGCGATCCATGATGAACGCGCCGCGATTGCCTTTTCGCTTTGTAATCTTAAGCAGGTAGGTGGCCAGTTCGGTCTTGCCGAAACCGCATGGCGCCTGTATCAGAATATTCTTGGCGCGCCGAAAAGCTTCCTGTGCCGCGGCGACAACAGGAACTTGAAGGGGGCGAAGTTCGAGCTCGGCCATCATTAGCTCCGCGGCGCGGGTGTGATCCGCATGACCAGGTCGCCGTATTTCTCGACGCCGGCAATCTTGCGCATCTTGTCGAGCAGCTTCTCGTAGCCGATCACCTTTTTATTTGCAGCTGCCCATTTGTTGAAATGGTCGGCCGAGCTACTGCGGTAGCCGTCGCGGTCGCGTTCCAGCGCCAACAGTTGCGCAGCGCTGGACCCGCCTTCGAGCTGGTCGACTCGCGCTAGCAATCGTGCCACTTGTTCGCTCAAGCGGGCCACTTCTGCGCGCTCAATGTCCAGAAGTTCGTCGACGGTGAGCTGGTCCTCGCTCTCCCCTCCTTCGACTGATTCGGAGGCGCCGGGACCCAGCGCGGCCGGCATGCCGAAATCTGGCGTGTCGCCATCATCAACGGAATCTGTGGGCTTCAAATCCGGTTTCACTTGGTGCGCGACCGTGTTGCCGATGTTGGCGGTTTTCTGTGCATACGTCACACCGTTGCGTGTGACGGTGCGAGTCGCCTGTGACGCGCTATCTTGTAACGGTTTCAAGATAGCTTTGCGAAGCTCGCCAACAAACGGGTGAGAGACGCCGCAGAGTTTGGCGATATGGTTGTCGCTCCAGGTAGCCCATTCCGCGTCATCGAGCAGTGTCTGCACGGCCCGGCGTTTATCTTCATTTGTCCGGCGCAGACCATGCGAGGCGTTTGCTCCGACCGAGTGCAGGATCGCGTCGCGCTTCGTGCCGCTGCGAACGTCTGCATCAATCTCCATAGCGCCGACTGCGCGGAGGGCGTGGTAACGATGAAAGCCGTCAGCCAGCCAATTGTCGGAGCCGTCGAAGTACACCGTAACCGCGGGTAGCTCGCCGTTGAAGCGGATCACATCGGCGTATTCAGCGACCACGGACTCATTGAGCGCCGTACGTGGTTGGGTGCCGCCATCAATTCGGATGGCGTCGATGCAAAGAGCGCTCATTTCGCCTTCCGCGCTGCCATGTCGTAATCGGCAACCCACGCAGCGTGACGAACTGAGCGACTCCGGATTGCAGCTGAAAGAAAGCACATGGTCCACAGCGCACGAAAGCGGGCGCGCTTCCATAAGTGGCCGCAGATAGCGATGCTTTTGATAGGCTTTTTGATAGCTGCCATGATCTCTTCCAAAATTTGGGCGTACGAAGTCCCTATGCGCTGCGCAGGCAGCGGCAAATGACAAGGTGATTTAGTGTCCGCCGGCCGGCGGCTAGGTGCTTAGGCGGCCAGCTTGCGGGCGGCCGTCATGGAACTGACCAGGGCGCGGATTTGCTCTTCGGTGTGACCCGCGGTGCGCGCGGCGATGATGGCGTCGAGCTCAGCTTGCGGCCACGCGGTCGCTCTCGGTCCAACAGAAATACCTGGAGGGAAGATGCCCTTAACGATGTGAGCGTAAAGGGTAGGCTTGGCGATGCCGAGCAACTTGCTGGCATCGCGCATGCGGTGGAACTGGTTCATTTGATTCTCCAAAGTCTTGTAGCCGATGGAGCAATCTTAGATGCGGTTAAGGTTAAATAAAATCCCCGAGCGTGCACGGTTGTGACTGTACGCGCAAGGTTATAACCTCGCACGCGAGGTTAATTTCGCAAACGGCGCCATTCTGGGATCCATTTGTTAACGATAGTCTGAAACGTGACGACGGGGTTTCCACTCCTGTCGGTTTCTACCTTAGCCAGGATATCCTCAGCAAACATGGCCTGTGTTCTATACTGGCGTGTACCAAGTTGCCATGCATCCCAGCATTCCTTTGCGAAGTCTTTAGCAACCTTTTTTTGGACTAGAACGGGATCGTTTGCATGTCTGGCTCGGGCTGCCCGCGACGCATTTTCCGAGCGGGCCAACGCCGCTGCTGATGCGCTCGCCTTTTCTTCCTCATCGCCAAAATCGTCCCACAGCCGAGCGTTGAACTTCTTTTCAAAACAGTGCACAGCAGCTGCAAGAACATCAATAGCACGCCTAGTATCGCCAGCGGTGAAAAGACAATTGGCTTCATCGAACCAAATTAGTTCCATACAGGTTAATGCGACGTACCGATTGGCGCGCGCAAGCTTAAAACGCTGTTCAATGTAGTCGTCGATCGCTCTTCCGTAAAGCAACGGCTTAAATCCTTCGACTAATGTGTTTGCTCGACCGTTGTCCTCGGCGTAACCGTCGGGAGTACATTTACGACGAGTCCATTCGACATCAATCATGATACCTGCGTTGATTTGCTTCGTTGTAAGCAGAGCCCCATGAAACTTCGCGTATGTGTACATGTGGTGGGCCCACGCTAGAGTAACACTAGCATCTTCGCGGAACGTTTCTTGAAACCGAACAGCAGATCGCTCTGCCAAACCTTTTACTTGTTCACCGAGTAAATGAAAATTGCGCGGAACTCCGATCGATTGAGGCAGCGAAGCTCGTTCGAGCTCAAGTACAGATTCTCGTTCTGCCGTTGCACAAAGATCTCCGAAGAGGTCGTAAAAACTCGCGTCATCTTGTTCCATTGCTGCATCCCCTCGAATGCCCCTGAAAATAGGTGCCAGCCCAGCTCGCCAGGGAAGCGAGGTTTCGATGATCAGTCTAGGGCTGGCGTTGAACTTTGTTGCTGCTGAGTTTAATGGTCTTGAACCGTATCGTACAGCTTGCGACCAATACAGTGGCCCTCGTCGACGCCCGCGAACCATGCGTCAGCCTCGCAGGTGCCGGCCGCGTACACAACATGCATACGTTTGCCTTGGATACGATGCTCTAGGGCCGCGCGGCAGCCTTCTTGGTACGCCAGGCTTCGCGGCGGGCGCCCCGGGAAAAATGCCAGCGCCATCAAGCGATCCACTTTCATAGCACTATGCGTAATCGCGGACGATTCGCGGTCGACAGTTGCCACGTTCGTGTTCATAAGACACCATCCTTTCGCTCGTCGCGCTGCCTCGCCCTGGCTTCCACGATTTCCGCGGCGTCCTCTGCGATTACACGAGCGACGGCAATGGTGAATCGGGTCAGCACGCCGGCGTCGAAATCGCTAAGCAGAGGAACATCAGGAAGTTCTCCAGGCGCAGGCGGGTCCTGATCCCGGCAGTGCTCGCGGTCGAGATGGCTAATTTCAAGCATCTCAAGACATTTGTGTAGGCCCGCTGAGAGATCTTTTACACGTGTAGAGAATCGAAGCAAGGTATCGTCGTGATCTTCCAGCCCATGCCAGGAAAAAGGCTCGAAGACTGCGCGGCGTGGCCGGGCGGTCATGCGCGCACCTTTGGGGGCGAAAACTCAATTTGCGACAGCAGGCTGTCCAATTCAGACGCCGTCTGCTCGGCCCTCCAGAGAAGGCAATTTTGCAGGTCATCTGCAAGGCGGGAAAAATTCTGCTGTCCATCCCCAGTCACCAACACGAAAAACGCCATTAATTCGCGGGCTTTCATTGCTGCGTGATCTTGCGCGTTATGGATGTCATTGATGTGAAGTTTGCCGTACGGTGTCTCGATAACGATTTCTACTTGACTGCCTCGCACAGTACTGTTAACGTTATTAAAGTTCATTGTTTTCTCCAAGATGCAGTGATCCAAGCGGCCCGGAATTGTCAGAAAATTCCTGTGGCCACAACCCCTGGTTCCGCCAGGCCGGTTGATGCTGAAATCGAGGGGCGACCTGCAAGTCGCCCCTTTTTATTTCAGGTTCAGTTAGGCCTCCACTAGGCCATATTCGCTCCCTTCTCTTCCAAAACGCGGGTCGCGCTTCCACAGCCGCCAGCATTCAATCCCTGCTCGATTAGTAGCAGGAGTTCTGCGTTCATTGATCTACGGTTGGCGATAGCGACCGTTTTAAGTTTGTCCCGCATACCGGCAGGCAAACGCAGGACAAACTGTTCTTTCGTCGCGCCGCCCGGGGTTGGCGAAGTGGTCATTGGAGGCCTCCGTGTTGAGTTCGATCAAATTGACTATACTCGCCATATGCTATCATCGCAAGTGGCGATCATTGAAAGATAGCAAAACGCTAGTATCATCGCGGCATGAAGACAACGCCTCCCAGTCGGACCGCTGACCAGTTTGTAATTCGTTTGCCTGAAGGGATGCGGCAACAGATTGCGGCCGCTGCGGCATCGAACAATCGCTCCATGAACGCGGAACTGGTAGCGCGTCTTCAAGACTCGCTTGCGGGTCCTACCGCTGCTAAGAGCCTATTAACGGGCGAGTTGCTTGACGAGCTGATCGCGCGCTTGGGCGACCGCGTACAGGTGTTAATAGGACCAGTTGACGAAAACGCTCAATAAGGGGCTTCGACAATGGGTGAGCTAAATAAGCAGCAGCTCTGCGCAGCGCTGAACATCAGCGAATCAACCGTGCGCCGCCTGGAGCAGGCAGGTTTGCCGTTCACCAAAATCGGCGTGCGGACGAAGCGATACGACCTGGAAGAATGTAAGGCGTGGTTGCGGGCGAACCCCGTCCTGCCGCGTTCCGCACCGTCGTATCCTCGCCTGCCGAGTTCGAAAGCAGACCGCGAATTTCTTGAGACGTGCGAGAAGGTGAAAGTGCGCGTACGACCATCGTAAGGAAGGGGCGAAATAGATGATCACCGCCGACGAAGTCGCAAAGTTATTGGCAACAGCAGCGGCGCCGTGTACCACCTGGCCGCACCGAAGGGCCCGATTCCATGCGTGCGACTCGGCCGGCGCTGCATCCGTTTCGACAAAGCGGATATCGAAAGCTACCTAATGAGCTGCACACATACCCAAGCTGCACCGACCCCGAAACCGTCAGTGCGAACCCAGCAAGTTAAGGTCGTCGTCACAAAGCCGCAGAACGCTTTCCAGCGCTTGGGCATCCCGACGAAGCCAAAGTTAGCGAAACGATGAGTGAGGAGCGGCGTAGGCGACACCTTACACTACGACCTCTCTGGATGGAGAACCTCGTCAAATTTTGGAGCAGTGCTAATGCAATCCATGTTCTTGACGCTTGAAGAGGTGGTGGTGCTTACGGGGCGCACGCAGACGAAGAAACAGATTGAGGCGCTGCGGGCGATGGGCGTGCACTTCCTCATTAACGCGGTTGGAAGGCCCGTTGTGACCCGCATGGCGGTTGAAGGCTCAGTCGAAGTCAGCTCGGCGCCGAAGGCGCCCGCGCGTCATTCATCCGCCGACCCTACTCCTGTCACAAGACGACACCCAAAGGGCCTACGCGAACGACGCCGCGGCAAGCGGGTCTACTATTATTTGGACACTGGCGGCGTGCCGCGTCGCGAAATCCCGCTAGGCAAGGACTACTCTATCGCTCTGGAAGAGTGGGCAAGGATTACCGGGGGCAAAGCTGCAACTGTTGATCCTGAGACGTTCCGGGCAGTAGCGGAACGCTATGTACGAAAGGTGCTGCCGGGGAAGGCACCGGCTACGCGCGATTTAAACCTTCGCTCGTTGGAAAAGCTGCTCGAGTTCTTTACAGACACGCGCGCGTCGCTTACTTCGATCACTCCTGTGGACGTGCGCCAGTATCTCGACTCGCGCGCTAGCAGCGTTCTGGCCGACAAGCGCCGACAGAACTTAGAACGCGCCGCGGCCGACCGCCCTGTGCTGGCGGTCACCGGCAATGAAGGCCATGTCCCAGCCAATCGCGAAAAGGCTTTATTCAGTCACATATGGAACTTTGCCCGGGAGACTGGTCTAACGAGCCTCTCAAATCCGTGTGCGGGTGTAAAAGGGTATAGGGAAGTCGGGCGCGACGTTTACGTTAGCGACCAGGTGCTAACCGCCGTTCGCGCCGTTGCTGAGGTGCCGTTGCAGGACGCACTCGACCTGGCCTACCTGATCGGTCAACGCCCAGCGGATGTGCTGAAGCTGTCTCGCACCGATATAGTCGATGGCACGCTGCTGGTGAAGCAGAACAAGACCGGCAAGAAGTTGCGGGTTTCCATTGAGGGAGAACTGGCCGCAGTGATCGACCGAATCAAACTACGCAAGGCGATGAGCAGCAAACTAATCAGCAGCATGTCCGGCACACCGTTGAGCAAACACGAATTGCGCGGCGCTTTTAGCAGGGCGAGACTCGCCGCCGCGTTTGCGCACCCTGAATTGGCCGACGAGATCAAGGCGTTCCAGTTTCGTGATCTGCGCGCAAAGGCCGCTACCGACACTGAAGAACGGCACGGGATAGCCGCAGCACAGGATCAACTCGGCCACAGCACACCAATGATGACGAAGAATTACGTGCGGCACCGTCGCGGAAAACTTGTGAAACCGACTCGGTGATGGGCGCTTTCATCCGCCAGCAAAAAAGATGGCGGGAGCTTGGTGGGTAGCGCCGGATGCGAAATACATCTGCGATTAGACATATCCGACTGATGCAAAATTTTGGCCGCAATTTGTTCGTCGCTGGGCTCGCAGGTCGTTGGACAAAAGCCAGCAGGGCGCCACTCAGGTAAAGAGAGTGAGAAGATAGACGCTCTCCCCGCCAAAACGACCCTCCAATGACCTACCAGTTCGAACACCCCGATTTCGGGACCTGTGAAGTAACGGCGCGGACGAGCGGGAGATTCGGATTTGCCGTACCGAAATCGTATGTCATCAGTGTTCGAGGAAAACCGGAGCGCGGAAAATTTACGATATCGTTTCATGATTGCACCCTCCATCTTGTCGAAAACAATGTCCCACGCGACGCTGTACGATTACGTCAAGCGATTGCTCAGTTCATAGGTAGTGGCTTGAAGGATGGCTCAACTCAACTGGACGAATCGTTAGCGCCGTTCGCCGGCGAGGTTCTAACCGAGGCTGGGAGGTTTATGAGTCAGACCAGCTACCATTCGCGACGAGTTGTGCGGCAGTAGCGCCTCGGCCATATCTATCTCGCAGAGTTCTGACGTTCCCGCTTGATACCGACGGCGCCATAACGCATGCATATTCGAAAGCGCTCATGATTAA
>Ga0209913_1001380_pt1 | contig 13669 bp, 9 predicted proteins | sample PersoiDNA2013203_FD_185805 | JGI IMG/M metagenome (GOLD analysis project Ga0209913, IMG submission 185805) | Permafrost soil microbial communities from the Arctic, to analyse light accelerated degradation of dissolved organic matter (DOM) -... | ecosystem: Environmental > Terrestrial > Soil >... | reverse complement strand
CCGTCGCCTCCAATTCGGCGCCGCCGGCTTGCTGCTTGCCCAGGTCATAAATCTGCTCGATGTCATACGCGCCCTCGTTCAGCTTGGCATTTTTGTGCATTTGAATACGCTGCTTGAACATATCCAAAAACTGATTACCGGCCGTACGGGTCGAGAAGAGACCACCAATGATATCTTCGATTTTTTTCGGATCAGTGATCCCCTTTTTTGCCAATTGCGGAAGCAATACTTTTTCCAGCCATTCGAATTGACTACGGCGGAAAATGTCACTCCCCAGCAGTGCTCCAGGTCCAAGGGTTGAAACCTGGCCGACCTTATCATGCGTAACCTTGCTATGATCGCCGATCAATCCCAGCTTTTCCATATTGTGCACGGCCCGCTTGGTGGTGCGCCCCTGGTACAGGTTCGAATAACCTTCGCCAGTAGCGGGTGCGGGTCGGCAGCGGCCTGGTGCTTGGCCAGTTGCTGATCGCCGTAGGCGCGCGCACTGGTGTCCTGCTGATCGACATAGGCGACCTTGGCCAGCAGCGGATGCGGGTCGGCGGCAGCCTGGTGCTTGGCCAGTTGCTGATCGCCATAGGCGCGTGCGCTGGCGTCTTGCTGATCGACATAGGCGACCTTCGCCAGCAGTGGATGCGGATCGACAGCGGCCAGGTGCTTGGCCAGTTGCTCGTCGCTGTAGGCACGAACGATGATGTCCTGGTCATCGACATATTTACGGGTGGCCAGGATAATGGACGGGTCGATTTTCAGTTCGATGGCGGCCGTGCTGGCGACGATCAGCACGATGCGCACCACTTGCGTGCGCCCGCTGCCTTCCATCATCAGGGGCTTGTAGCTGGGCGGGCAATTGGCCACCGCGCACAGGTCGCCGGCCTCGTCGAAGATGCCAATTTCACGTATCCACCAGCCGCCCACGTCCTCGGGCAAGACTTGCTCGACGATGATCTGGCTGGTGTTGGCCGGGTCGATGCTCAGCTGGTTCAGGCCCGCGCGGCGCACTTCGTGCATCAGATCAGTTCCACGGTGAGGTGCGTGCGCCCGACGATATCGGCGATGGCCCATTGCGCATTTCAGCTGGGCCATGGCCGTTTCCGCTTGTGCCACCAGCGCCGGGGCGATGTCCGTGTCGTCCGCTTGATCGAGCACGGCGATCATGGCCAGGCCGATGGCCTTATGCAGCTTGGCGCGCGCCTGGTCGGGCGCGTCGCTGGCGGCCGTCAGTTCTTCGACGGCGGCCAGGACCTGCGCCGCGTGCTGCGGGGCGCTGGCCAGCTTGCCGTGCAAATAGCCTTCCGCAAACTCGTCCAGCATCAGGGTGGCGATGTCGCGGCTGTAGGTATCGGGCAGGGTGAACTTGTGCGCCAGTGCGTAGGCGGCCATGACCAGGGCGCGCGCGTACTCGCCCGTGTCGATGTGCCACACCAGCAGGGTGGCGAAGACGTCATCCTGCGCGCCCTTGCCGCCGGCCAGCACGCCGTCGATCCATTGCGCATAGTCGGGCAGCAAGGTGGCCTTGACCTCGATCTTGCGCTCGACGGACTGGATGGCTTTCAGGCGGCGGCGGTCGTCGGCCAGCTTGTAGAGCATCATTTCGTAGGCCGTGCCGGTGGTGACGCCCTGCGGCGCGGCGGCGCCGGCCGTGCGTTCGGCCAGCATGCGCGCGCGATGGCGCAGGGCGGGGGACTGGTTCGCCATCACTTGTCTTTCAGCGCGATGTTTTCCACCAGCGCGGCCAGGCCCAGGTCTTCGATCACGTAGGCGTCGTTGGACGACTCGTAATTCTCGATGCGGTCGCGCTTGGGCACGTCCTCGACGCGGCGGCGGCGCGCGCCTTCCTGGAAGTAGATCGACAGATTGTCGAAGCGCGTAATCAGGATGGCGTTGTCTGGGAAGAAGGGCACGCGCGCCGCCGGCAAGCCGCCGATGCGTTTCTGGCTGATGATGATGTCGGCCGCCAGGGTTTCCGTGGGCGCCTGCTTGGTGTTGACCAACGGGAAATACTTGTCATTCAACAGCTTGCGCCCGACGATGGCCACCAGATTGGTGTCTTCCTGATACCACGGGTCCAGCAGGTTGACGGCATCGGTGACGGCCGCGTCCAGGTTGGCATAGTCAGCGCCGTCCACGTCGCCGATGACGACCTTGCCCGGCATGCCAGCGGCCACCAGGCCCAGCACGCGCTCGGGTGCCAGCTCGCGCAGATGCTGCAGCCAGCCTTTATTGACGTCCTGCAGCAGCGGATTGGCGTCCAGATCGGTGTCAGCCATGGCTTTCACGCCATTGAAGCCGATGACGATGCGGTCCAGCGCCTGGCGCGTCAGGATGGCATTGGCCACGCGCGACTGGAAGTCCTGGAACTTGGCCCAGGCGTCCAGCTTGGCATAGTTCAGATGCGTGTCGAAGTTGGTTTGCTCGCAGCGGTATTTGGTGCCGTCCAGGGTGGACAGGTCGCGCGTCTTGCGTTCCTTGTCCTTGGTGTTGGTGCGGCCGGCAATCGGGCCGGACACGCCCAGGCCCAGCTTTTCGCCTTCCTGCTCGGTCACGCCGATGATGTTGACCTTCGACAGGAACTCGCTCGATTCCTGCATTTTCGTTTCCAGCTTTTGCTGCACGCTGGGCGTGACGCTGAAGGTCTTGGCCACGTTGTCCGTGTCGTTCAGCTGGCCCAGGCGGGTTTCGTATTGGCCAAAGACCTGGCGCGTTTGCTTTTTCATAAATCAGTGCTCCGTTGTTGAATGGGGGGATGGAAGGGGCGAGGGCGCTTAAAACTCGGTCTGCACGGCGCCGTCGTTGCCGGTGGCGGCAGGGCGGCGCGGGCCGTTGCCGGGCGCTTCGTCCATCTGCGCCTTGAAGCTGGCCAGCTCGTCCTGCGTGGCCTTCAATGCCGTTTCGGCCGCGTCGATGCGCTTCGCGGCGTCCGCGTAGTTGTCGTTGGCGGTGACGACGTGGCCGGCCAGCGCCTGCACGGCTTCGCTGATGTCGGCGAACTGCGCGGCGTCGGTGCCGGATTTATTGGAGAAGCGCGACAGCAGGTTCTTGACGGCGTCGGCCAGCTTGGTGCCCTGCGGCTCTTCAAATTCCAGCGTCACCTCGACGGCGGAGGTGAACAGGTTGGCGCTTTGCTGCTTGCGGCCAGCGGAGAATTTCAGCGCTTCGGTGCCCAGGCTGGCCGGACTGTCGGTGACGCCCAGGCCGACCAGGTAGGGCTGCGCCGAGTCGGCAAAGTCGGGTTGAATTTCGAGGCTGGTGTACAGCTTTTGTTTCGCCTTGTTGATGGCCACCAGTTCCGGCGTGGGTTCGATCTGCGCGAACAGGGCCAGTTTCTTGCCGCTGTCCGTGTCTACTTCCTCGGCCTTGACGGCGATCACGTCGCCGTAGGCCTTGAATTGGCTGTCGGGCAGGATGCCGCGAATGTGCTCCAGCCAGATGCGCGCGCCGTAGGTTTTCGGGTTGTAGGTGGCGGCGATTTGCTCGATGGTGGCGCGGTCGATGTTGCGGCCGTCCGTGGTGGCGCCTTCGGTGGCGACGCGGAAGAATTGGGATTTAGGCATGGTGGCGTGTCTCGGTTGATCGGATAACGCCATGGTCGACGTCTTGGCGCTGCGATTCAATGTGGTGCGGGTTGCTATGGGCCATAGCGACTTTTGCCTTTCCCCGCTCCGCGCGCGCGCGGCCTACGCTGGCGGCATGCTAGCAATTGAACAAAAACCCGAAGAGAAAATCGCCGAATTGGCCGTGCCCGAATCCGAGCCGCGCCGTGCCGCGCGCGCCCTGTACTGGAAGGGCTGGCGCATTTCGTCCATCGCCCGCCACCTGGGACTCAAGCGCAGCACCATCAACAGCTGGAAGGCGCGCGACGAATGGGACAAGGCCCAGGCCATCGAGCACGTCGAGGCGTCGGCCGAGCTGCGCCTCGTAAAACTGATCGAAAAAGAGGTCAAAAGCGGCAGCGATTACAAGGAAATCGATTTACTCGCCCGCACCATCGTGCAGATGGCGCGCGTGCGCCGCTACGAGCAACCGGGCGGGAACGAGGTCGATCTCAATCCCAAGCTGGCGAACCGCAACGCCGGCCCGAAGAAGAAGCCGACGCGCAACGACTTTAGCGAAGAACAGAAAATCCAGCTGCTCGACGCCTTCCAGGATTCGCTCTTCGACTATCAAAAGGTCTGGTATCGCAACGGCGACCAGCGCACGCGCGCCATTTTGAAGTCGCGCCAGATCGGCGCCACCTGGTATTTCGCCCGCGAGGCGCTGGCCGACGCCATGGCCACGGGCCGCAATCAAATCTTCCTGTCCGCTTCAAAAAGCCAGGCCCACGTCTTCAAGCAATACATCGTGCAATTCGCGCGCGAGGCGGCCGGCATCGAGCTGACGGGTGACCCCATCGTACTGCCGAACGGCGCGCACCTGTACTTCCTGGGCACGAACGCGCGCACGGCGCAGGGCTACCACGGCAATTTCTACTTCGATGAATTCTTCTGGACGCAGAATTTCCAGGAGTTGAACAAGGTGGCCTCGGGCATGGCCATCCACAAGAAATGGCGCAAGACCTATTTTTCTACGCCATCCTCGACCACGCACCAGGCCTATGAGCCGCCCGTCAACCTGGCCGGCCTGGCCAAGTCGTTTAACGCGGGCGTGCACCACAGCAGCGCCATCCACTTCAAGGCCAACGTGCTGGCGTCCACCCTGATTCCCAGCAAGTACCTGTCGCGCGACGCCTTCAAGCGCATGGCCCTGGACTTTCTCACCTTCGGCAATGCCTACCTGGAAGACCGGCCCAGCCGCAGCGGCAAGGCGCTGGCGTACCAGCATGCGCTGGCCAAGTACATGCGGCGCGGCGTCGATCTGGATACCTACTTTTTCGTGAACGGCTACCAGGCCGTGCACCAGTTCGACAAGGGCCGCGTGTTTCACCTGATGGAACCGGACGTCAATCAGGAGCTGTATGGCGTGCCGCAGTACCTGAGCGCTCTGCAGTCGGCCTGGCTCAACGAGGCGGCCACCCTGTTCCGCCGCAAGTATTACAAGAACGGCTCGCATGCGGGCTTCGTGTTCTACATGACGGACGCCGCCGCCAACACGCAGGACGTGGACAACCTGCGCCAGGCCATGCGCGACAGCAAGGGCCCGGGCAACTTCCGCAACCTGTTCATGTACGCGCCCAACGGCAAGAAGGACGGCATCCAGATCCTGCCGGTGTCGGACGTGGCCGCCAAGGACGAGTTTTTCAACATCAAGAGCGTGACGCGCGATGACCAGCTGGCCGCGCACCGCGTGCCGCCGCAGCTGATGGGCATCCTGCCGAACAATGCCGGCGGCTTCGGCGCCGTCGAGCCAGCCGCGCGCGTCTTCGCCCGCAACGAGCTGGTGCCGCTGCAGGCACAGTTCGAAGCGATCAACGAGTGGGCCGGCGTGGAAGTGGTGCGCTTCGCCCCGTATGACCTGGCCACAGGCGGGGAGGGCGCGCAATGAGCGACCACGTAGACAACACCGACAAGATCATCTTTGCCGAGGTGGCGCGCGGCCTGGCTGCCGTGCGCTGTCGTCCCGCCCTAGTGGCGCACGGCTGCTGCCATTACTGCGACGAGGCGCTGGCACCCGCGCTGCTGTTCTGCGATGTGGATTGCCGCGACGATTACGAGAAGGAACAGGCGGCCAAGGCGCGCGCCGGCCGCGCAGGATGAGCGCCACGCCGCGCTAGCCGGAAGGGCGGGGCCGCGACAGCCCAGCCGCGCCAGAGCGCCCCAGCCACCGCACAAGCCGCCCATGAGGCGGCTTTTTCACGTCCCGACGAATGATATTGTCATTGAAGTAAGAAAAAGGCCCGTTTCGGCCCGGCGCGCGCAGTTGTCCCCCCTCCACACCTGCCCGCTATATAGGGGTCTTTTGACTCAAATGTGCGCCATGGCCGAAGGCGCATGAGGACTGGCGTGGCGGGGCGAAGAGGGTGCATGCGATTTGACGCATTTTGACGCAGTTTTTGCCACATCGAGCTTGTGCGCCGAACACCCACCTATTTTTTTACGGATCGCCCCTGTAACTCAAGTTTTACAGAAACGTGCACCGTTCGACAGCTGCTTATGCTTATGCTTGTGACGTGGTAGTGTTGTGTTTGACTTTTTTGCATCTTATTTGTGACGATGCGTGAGTATTTGGGGTGCTATTCGGTGCACACTCTTACCTACGTAAAACCGGGAGTTATTCCATGACTGCTTCAAACCAGCTGCCGCTGCGTCCGATGGGGACGAGCTTTAAGCGCTCTTCCTTACGGCCATTGGCGATCACATTTGTCATCGTGGTTTGTCTGGCACTTCTTGCAACCCAGCTTTGGACGATATGGCGTGCAAGAGAGGTGCAGCTAGGCGAGACAGCTCAGGCGAGCGCTAATCTGGCGCAGTCCGTGGCCCAACATGCCTATGACACGATCAAAGAGGCCGACGTCGCATTGGCTGGATTGGTGGAGCGTATGGAAAATGATGGAGCTTCCGACCTTGAACGGTCCCGTATTCATAATCTGCTGGTTTTGCGTGTGGCTGAGTTACCCCAGTTACAAGGGATTTTTGTCTATGCAAAAGATGGTAGCTGGCTGGTAAACTCTCAGGAGGTGCTGCTGAAGAATTTGAATAATTCTGATCGAGAATATTTTAAGTACCATAAAAACAATAGTGGCCGCAGCCCTTACATAGGCCCCCCTATACGAAGCAAGTCGACAGGCGACTGGATTATTACTGTATCGCGTCGTATTAATCTTTCCGATGGAAGTTTTGGAGGGGTTGTTCTTGCGACAATTAATATGAATTACTTCAGATTGTTTTATGATCGTTTTTCCATAGGGGAGCGGGGTGCAATTTTCATTGCAAATGGGAATGGAACACTTTTATTAAGAAGGCCATTTGATGAAAAAATGCTTGGCCAAGATATATCGCAGTTTCCACTATTCAAAGACTACTTATCAAAGGGGCCCAAAGGCACCGCATCAATAAAATCAAGGCTGGATGGCGTCACACGTATCAATAGCTATAGGAAAGTAGAAGAATATCCCTTGGTCGTCTCCGCCGCATTGTCCCAAGATGAAGTTTTGAATAGTTGGCGCGCCGATTCATATTTGCAAGGTATGGTAGGAGGATTTTTAGCATTAATTATTGGATTCCTTGGATATCGTATGGTCAAACAAATAAATTTCCGATCAAGGGCTGAAGGAAAGCTTTTGGAGACCAGTAAGGAATTAGAGTTAGTCAATGAAACCTTGGCCCGTCTTGCCAGTCAGGACGGGTTAACAGGGCTAGGGACTCGACGGCACTTCGACGAGTCATTACTTAGTGAGTTTAGTCGTGCGCAGCGCGGTGAAACTTCTATTGGGTTGGTCATGATCGATGTTGATTTTTTCAAACAATACAACGATATCTATGGCCATGTTGCAGGCGATGAATGTCTCAGAAAAATTGGCAAGGTGGTGGCCGATAGCACGCGCCGTCCCGGTGATCTTGCCGCTCGTTATGGAGGGGAGGAAATGGTCGTTTTGCTCCCTGGAACAGATCTCCCCGGTGCATTGGCAGTTGCTGAGAGTATCCGTGGTTCTATTCAATCTATGAGAATTGAACATACTGGAAATCCGCTTGGTGTTGTGACGGTTAGTATTGGCGTCGAGGCTTTTTCTCCGATTCATTTAGAAAGCCTGCCTATTGAGTTGGTCGAGGCCGCCGACAAAGCATTGTATAAAGCGAAAGAATTAGGGCGGAATCAGGTTTGTTTTACCTCGGCGTATAAGAGCGGCAAGGTACAGGAGAGTGGCTTTGCCTTTCGCTAGTTTTTGCAATGGCTCGTAGCATAAATGAGGCTATGTTTCGACGAAAAAAAAGGCTGTCATTTTGTTGTCATTCGTAGGCTAAAACAGCCCAAAAACAACCCAAATAATGACAGCCTTCTTCTTGCTAACTACTTGATTCTAAAGAATTCAGTGGTGGAGACGGCGGGAATCGAACCCGCGTCCGCAAGCACTCCACAGACAGTTCTACATACTTAGCACTATCATTTAATTTAACTCAGCCAGCACGGATGTGCACGTTATGGGCAAGCGAGTTACCTATTATTTAGTCGGACGCTAAGTAACCCAGCATCAGACGAGTCCCTGTAAATGACTCTAGAGCTTTTGACGGCCCACCCCAGGGACGAGGTGTTCTAGAGCTAACAGCAATTAAGCTGCCAGTGCGTACGAGTTATCGTTTGCAGTTAAGTTTTTTCAGGTTGTATTTACGAGGTAGCCCGCCCTCGGTATGCCCTGCGCTGCTTTGCAACCCACGTCGAAACCAGGTCGTCCCCACAGAACCTTCATTGTAGCGCAATCTTCATACTCTTGCATGATGCATTCGTTTGTTGGCGCGCCAGACCAAGTGGAGGCCGATTTATGCCGCCAGCTGCCGCGCCTGCGCCGCCTTCACCACGCCAGTCACCAGCTCGAGCAGGGCCAGCGGCGTGTCCAGCAAATGATCGGCCTTCCAGTGCTGCGGCGCGACGGGGCCGCAGTAGCCCCAGGCGCAGGCGACCGTGCGCATGCCGGCGGCGCGGCCGGCCTGGATGTCGCGCAGGTCGTCGCCCACGTACCAGCAGTCTTCTGGCTGCAATGCCAGGCGGCGCGCCGCTTCCAGCAGGGGGGCGGGGTGCGGTTTCGGGTGCGCCATGGTGTCGCCCGAGATCACGCAGCCGGCCGCGCCCAGGCCGATCTGGCCCACCAGCGGGTCGGTGAAGCGGGCCGCCTTGTTGGTGACCACGCCCCAGGCCAGGCCCAGTGTTTGCAAGCCGTCGAGCATGGCGGGGATGCCGTCGAATAAACGGCTTTCCACGGCCAGGGCCGCTTCGTAATTGTCCAGGAAGCCGTCTTTCAGGGCTTCGTAGCCGCTTTCGCCAGGTTGGACGCCATACGACGCGCCTATCATGCCGCGCGCGCCGGCCGAGGCGGTGGGGCGCAGGATGTCATACGGGGTCGGCGCCAGGCCGGCGCGCGCGCGCAGCAGATTGATGGCCGCCGCCAGGTCCGGTGCGGTGTCGGCCAGGGTGCCGTCGAGGTCGAACAGGATGGCGCGCGGGGCTGGCAGATGGTCTGTGATCATGGCGGGCAAAAGGTGTCAAGTAAGAATGAAAAATGGCGGCCGCAGCCGCCTTGTATTGTGCGTGATGGTTACAGGGGCCGGGTGCAAGCCACCAGATAATTGACGCTGGTATCGCTATTAAGTGAGTAAATCTTGGTCAGCGGATTGTAGCCCATGCCGCGCATGCTGTTGACGTCCAGGCCGGCGCTGCGCGCGTATTGCGACAGTTCGGCCGGGGTGATGAATTTGTCATAGTCGTGCGTGCCTTTCGGCAGCAGGCGCAGCAGGTACTCGGCGCCCAGGATGGCGAACAGGTACGCTTTCGGGTTGCGGTTCAGGGTCGACAGGAAGATGTGGCCGCCCGGTTTCACCAGGGTGGCGCAGGCCTTGACGATGGCGGCGGGGTCCGGCACGTGTTCGAGCATTTCCATGCAGGTCACGACGTCGTACTGGCCCGGCTCTTCCTCGGCCATGGCTTCGGCGGCGATCAGCTTGTAGCGTACCTTGGCGCCCGATTCCAGGCTGTGCAGGTCGGCCACTTTCAGGGCCTTGTCGGACAGGTCGATGCCTGTCACGTCGGCGCCCTTGCGGGCCATCGATTCGGCCAGGATGCCGCCGCCGCAGCCGATGTCGATCACGCGCTTGCCAGCCAGCGGCACTTTCGCGTTGATCCATTCCAGGCGCAGGGGGTTAATTTCGTGCAAGGGACGAAACTCGGAAGTGGGGTCCCACCAGCGGTGGGCCAGCTCACTGAATTTTTGGATTTCGAGAGGGTCGGCGTTCATAGGTCGAATAATAGCGGCAATTTTACAATCGGGCAGCCACGGACGAAAAAAAACCCCGCCGTGGCGGGGTTTTTCATGCTGCCCTTGACTTGCGCGATGACTTGCGGCAACTCCGGGGGCTCAGCTATTACTTGTTGCGGGTACCAACAACTTCGATTTCCACGCGACGGTTTTTCGCACGGCCTTCGGCAGTTTTGTTATCAGCAACAGGTTGTTTCTCGCCTTTGCCTTCGGTGTACACGCGGTTGCTCTCAACGCCTTTGGTGACCAGGTAGGCTTTGACAGCATCAGCACGACGTACCGACAGTTTTTGGTTGTAAGCATCGGTGCCGACGGAGTCGGTGTGACCCACAGCGATGATGACTTCCAGGTTGATGCCGCCCAGTTGTGCGGTCAGCTCGTCCAGCTTGGCTTTGCCTTCTGGCTTCAGCGTAGCTTTGTCGAAATCGAAGAATGCATCAGCAGCGAAGCTGACTTTTTCCGAGGTAGGAGCCACAACGACTGGTACTGGTACGACAACGACTGGTGCCGGTGCAGGTACGACTGGCGCTGGTGGCGCTACGCATTTGCCGTCTTGCAGGGTTTCTGGCTCTACGCACAGTGGCACGTCGCAACCTGGCACCGCGTCAGCAGGTGTCCAGTAGCCGGTGCGCCAGCACAGGCCGAATGGATCGCGCACGATCACGCCGCGGGCATCTTGCACGTAAGCGCTTTTTGGGCTTGGTGCTTGGATGTCAGTGGTAACTGGCGCGAATGGTGGGGAGGTTGGGGTTTGGGCCGAAGCCGAGCCAGCAATCACTGCGGATGCAGCGAAAAACAGCGTTACAAATTTATTCATTCTTTTTTCCTTTCGGGGGGGTGATATCCGCAGAACAACACTGCGCTACTGGTGCTACGTGCCAAGATTTTATCATGTAGACCATATGCGCTCGTTTCAGATTGCGAAACTAGCAATTAACTTCCCAGTCATTTTGCCACACGCATCAGGGGCGCACGACCGTGGTTAAATCAAAGCTTGCCCGATTTTAGACCGCGCGTTGTTTTTGCGCAACGAAAATGCCTATTTGTAACGCATCTGTAACAATTAATCGTTTTTTTTGCCACTTTGAAGGGGCGGCGTCTTGAACAGGTATTGCCATTGTGTATTGTCGGCAGGCCGGCGTGCACAGCCCTGGTGCAATCTGACAATATTGTCGGCATGGCCAATTTGTACAGGTGGCTGGGCGCGCATGCTAAAATCGTGTGCTTGACTGTTTAGAGTGTCGAGCAAATGCCCACGGCGGCACTGCATGGCCAGGACGTACCCCTGCGGTACGCTTACTGGCTGTGCCGCCAGCCCGCCGATTTGCTCGGGCACTCTGTGACATGGAAGCCGGGCCGGGCCAGCAGCGCGCGGTGCGGCGTCCACGACGACAGCCACCCAGGATATGCAGTATTGCGTCATACATTGCGTAACAGATAAGTTAACCACAGCCTGAGATCAGTCGAACCGCCAATGGATCAATTCGCAAAAGAAACAATTCCTATTTCCCTCGAAGAAGAGATGCGCAAGAGCTACCTCGATTACGCCATGAGCGTGATCGTCGGCCGGGCCTTGCCGGATGCACGTGATGGCTTGAAGCCGGTGCACCGCCGCGTCCTGTTCTCGATGCACGAGTCGAACTACGTGTGGAACCGTCCTTACGTCAAGTGCGCCCGCGTGGTCGGCGATACCATGGGTAAATACCACCCGCACGGCGACGCATCGATTTACGACACCCTCGTGCGCATGGCGCAGGACTTCTCGCTGCGCTACACGCTCGTCGATGGCCAGGGCAACTTCGGTTCCGTCGATGGCGACGCCGCCGCGGCGATGCGTTACACCGAGTGCCGCCTGGACAAGATAGCCAGCGAACTGCTGGCCGACATCGATAAAGACACCGTCGACTTCGCGCCCAACTACGATGGCAAGGAAAAAGAACCGACGGTGCTGCCGACGCGTATTCCCAACCTGCTGATCAACGGTTCTTCCGGTATCGCGGTCGGCATGGCGACGAATATCCCGCCGCATAACATCACGGAAGTGATCAACGGCGCGCTGCACGTGCTGCGCAACCCGGAATGCACGATCGATGAATTGATCGAGCTGATTCCTGCGCCCGACTTCCCGACCGCCGGCATCATCTACGGCGTCTCGGGCGTGCGCGATGGTTACCGCACCGGCCGTGGCCGCGTGGTGATGCGCGCCAAGACGCACTTTGAAGAGTACGGCAAGGATGGCGGCCGCATCGCCATCATCGTCGACGAGCTTCCCTTCCAGGTCAACAAGAAGTCGCTGCTGGAACGCATCGCTGAAAACGTGCGCGACAAAAAGCTGGACGGCATTTCCGACATCCGCGACGAGTCCGACAAATCGGGCATGCGCGTGGTGATCGAGCTGAAGCGCGGTGAGGTGCCGGAAGTGGTGCTGAACAATCTGTACAAGCAGACCCAGTTGCAAGACACCTTCGGCATGAATATGGTGGCCCTGGTCGATGGCCAGCCACGCTTGCTGAACCTGAAGCAGATGCTGCAATGCTTCCTGTCGCACCGCCGCGAAGTGGTGACGCGCCGCACCGTGTTCGAACTGCGCAAGGCGCGCGAACGCGGCCACGTGCTCGAAGGCCTGGCAGTTGCGCTGGCCAATATCGATGACTTCATCGCCATCATCAAGGCGGCGCCGACGCCGCCTATCGCCAAGGGCGAACTGATGGCGCGTGCCTGGGATTCGTCCGTGGTGCGCGAAATGCTGGCACGCACCGGCGACGGCAATACGCCGGGTGGCATCGACGCCTACCGTCCGGAAAGCCTGCCTAAGCACTACGGCATGCAGGCTGACGGCCTTTACAAGCTGTCGGACGACCAGGCGCAAGAGATCCTGCAAATGCGCTTGCAACGCCTGACCGGCCTGGAGCAGGACAAGATCGTCAACGAGTACAAGGAAGTGATGGAACATATCGCCGACTTGCTCGACATCCTGGCCAAGCCTGAACGCGTGACCGTCATCATCACCGATGAAATGACCCTGGCGATGAACGAATACGGCGCCGGCAAGAAGGACGTGCGCCGCTCGCAAATCGAACTGAACGCCACCGACCTGGAAACGGAAGACCTGATCACGCCGCAAGACATGGTGGTCACCCTGTCGCACACCGGCTACATGAAGGCCCAGCCGATTAGCGAATACCGCGCGCAAAAACGCGGCGGCCGCGGCAAGCAGGCGATGGCGACCAAAGAGGAAGACTGGATCGACCAGCTGTTTATCGCCAATACGCACGACTACATCCTGTGCTTCTCGGATCGTGGCCGCATGTACTGGCTGAAGGTGTGGGAAGTGCCGCAAGGCTCGCGCAATTCGCGCGGCAAGCCTATCGTCAACATGTTCCCGCTGCAGGACAACGAAAAGATCACCGTGATCCTGCCGCTGTCCGGCGAGAACCGCAGCTTCCCGGAAGACCATTACGTGTTCATGTCGACCAGCCTCGGCACCGTGAAAAAGACGCCGCTGAAGGATTTCAGCAACCCACGCAAGGCCGGCATCATCGCGGTCGACCTGGACGAGGGCGACTTCCTGATCGGCGCCGCGCTGACCGATGGCAAGCACGACGTGATGCTGTTCTCCGATTCGGGCAAGGCAGTGCGCTTCGACGAAAACGATGTGCGTCCGATGGGCCGTACGGCGCGCGGCGTGCGCGGCATGAACCTGGAAGAAGGCCAGCATGTGATCGCGCTGCTGGTGGCCGAGAACGAACAGCAGTCAGTGCTGACGGC
>Ga0209913_1001379_pt1 | contig 13686 bp, 8 predicted proteins | sample PersoiDNA2013203_FD_185805 | JGI IMG/M metagenome (GOLD analysis project Ga0209913, IMG submission 185805) | Permafrost soil microbial communities from the Arctic, to analyse light accelerated degradation of dissolved organic matter (DOM) -... | ecosystem: Environmental > Terrestrial > Soil >... | reverse complement strand
GCCGCGTCAACTTCACCGGTTCCACACAAGTAGGCAAGATCATCGCCATGGCCTGCGCCCGCCATCTGAAACCGGCAGTACTGGAACTGGGCGGCAAAGCCCCGGCCATCGTGCTTGACGACGCTGATCTGGAGGTCGCCGTCAATGGCATCGCCTTCGGCGCCTTCGCCAACTCTGGACAGATTTGCATGTCCACCGAGCGCATCATCGTTGATGCCCGCATTGCGGACGAATTTGTCGCGAAATTGGCCACCAAGGCCGCGCAATTGCCGCTCGGCGATCCGCGCCTGGGACCGGTGGTGCTCGGTTCGGTGGTGGACCAAAAGACCGTTGCGCGTTGCAATGCGCTCATCGATGATGCCTTGGCCAAGGGCGCGATTTTGTTATGTGGCGGCAAGGCCGAGTCGACGCTGATGGCGGCCACACTGCTGGACCACGTAACGCCAGCCATGCAGATCTACAGTGAAGAATCGTTTGGCCCGGTCAAAGGCATCGTACGCGTTGATGGTGAAGAAGCCGCCATTGCCTGCGCCAACGACAACGACTATGGTTTATCAGCCGCCGTATTCAGTCGCGACACCGCGCGCGCCTTGCGGGTGGCAGCACGCATCGAATCAGGGATTTGCCACATCAACGGCGCCACCGTGCATGACGAACCGCAAATGCCGTTTGGCGGCGTCAAGAGCAGCGGCATCGGGCGCTTCGGCGGCCAGGCCGGGATTGAGGCCTTCACCGATTTACGCTGGCTGACCTTGCAGACCTCGGCGCGGCCTTACCCTTTCTGATTCAACCGCTGACGCAGGAACCGCCGCAGGTCGTCCAACAGCGGCACCAGCGTCAGCAAAATCAGCATCAGCGCCGGCAACAGCGTGAAACCAAAGCCGATGTAACGGAAACCGATGGAGCCGACCGTGCCGCCGAGAAAAAAGAACAGCACCAGCTTGGACAGATTTTTCAGTTTGGCGATATCGGCGTGCACATGCATTTCGGGTCCATGGCGACCGCTGTTCCAATAGAGCGCCTTGCCTAGCTCGATGCCGATATCGGTAATCATGCCGGTGACGTGCGTGGTGCGAATTTCAGCATGCGAGAGCTTGGTGATCATGGCGTTTTGCAAACCCATGATGTAACACAGCAGCATCACGGTAACGCGCACAAACAGCCATTCATAACTGGCGATGTTGCTGCCCAGCAGGGCAAAAAACAGCAACAGAATAGCCTCGGCAATCAGCGGCAAGGCATATTCGGCTTCCAGCTTGCGCTTGCGCGCCCAGTTGATCATTACGGCCGAGCTTGCCGCACCGGCAATAAAACAAAACATACTGGCCACGCCCGCCAGCAATAAACCGATAGCACCGGCGGCTAATGCTTCGGCCGTTGACGACAGGATGCCGGACATATGTGAGGTGAACTGGCCGACCGCCAAAAAACCACCGGCATTAATGGCGCCGGCAATGGCAGACAGCATGAACGCCAACTGACGGTTAGCGTCTAGCGTACGGTGCTTGCCTGCGAGGCTTCTGAGGTAAGAAACGGGCATGCGTGTGGTCGAACGATGGAGGGAAAATGTCTGCTACAGCGCACGAGTATAGAGGATGTGATCGGATTTTGTGTAGGTGTACCTGCGTGGTTATATGCGCGTACCATATGCAACGGCACCGCAGAAACCACTTCCTTTCATATATTTCATTCATCAGACAGTGCATGATCCAGACCTGCACGCGCATGCGCTTAGTGGCCTTCGGCAATGATCCAGTCGGGCTGTTCGGCATCCAGGAAGCGTAACAAGGCCTGCACCACATCCGGGTCGAACTGGTTACCACTGCGCGCAATAATATACGCCCGCACTTCCGGCAAAGGCCAGGCCGCTTTATACGGACGGCTGTGCAGCAAAGCATCAAAGACATCAACTACCGCAACAATGCGTGCCGCCAGAGGAATGTTGCCTGCCTTGAGGCCACGCGGATAACCGTTGCCGTCAAAGTGCTCATGGTGGCCGCCGGCAATCTCGGCGCCAATACTGAGGCTGCTGACTCCCTCGACCTTACTGGAGGCATGAGCCAGGACGGTTTCGCCGATCAGGGCATGTCCCTCCATGATTTTTCGCTCTTCCGGCGTATGCTTACCCGGTTTTAAAAGAATGGCATCGGGGATCCCGACTTTGCCGACGTCATGCAAAATACTGGCGATACCGACAAAGGTCAGGAAGTTGGGATCGGTATCGGACGGCAATTTCCCCATCACCAATAATTGTCCGACAATCGCATTGGTGAGCCGGCATACCCGCCGCACATGGCCACCGGTGGTGGCGTCGCGTGATTCTGCCAGATCCGCCAAGGCGATGACGGTTGCTTCCTGAGTGGTCTTGAGTAGTTCAAAAACATGCAAATTGTCGAATGCGGCAGCGATGCGATTGCAGAAAATATCCAGCAAACTGCGTTCCAGAGAACTCAGCGTCCTTGGCGGCGCAAAGGCGACTGCAAATTGATAACCATGCTTGGCGTGGATAGACAGAACGTTGACATTCTGGGCATACAAATTCGTCTGCTCTTGAAAGCTCTTGCCGATGGCAGCCGTCCAGGGATGGCTTGCAGGAAGAAATTTTTCCTGTAGCAGCGGCATTGCTGCGCCGTTAGCCGCAATCACCTCCGGCACTTCCTGTCGTTGCACATTGCTTGTGCGCATGACACACAATACGCCATCGGCGTCAAAATCCAGAATCGCGCCAATTTGCGTCAACACGCCTGCCGCCAATTCTTTCAATGATTCCAGTCGGTACAGATTGCTGACTGCCTGCAGAATTTTTTCCTGACCTCTGGTGAGCGCTTCTATCGTTTTGATGCCTTCATAGGCGCGCAAGGAGGAAACCACAGACGTAAACATCTTGCCAACCGTAAGCTCTGTTTTTAACTTGTAGTCGTTGATGTCATAGTCGATGATGACCTGTTGTTCTGGCGCCTGGCCCGGCTGACCGGTACGCAGGATGATGCGTACCGCGTTGTTGTTAAGCTCTTCACGAATGCGCTTGACGAAGAGCAGTCCCGCATCCTCAGTTTCCATCACCACGTCGAGCAGGATCATACCGATGTCTTGCTCTTGCGACATGATCTCAAACCCCTGAGCACCGGAATAAGCCGAGAGAATTTCAATTTCCTTTTCTCTGAACCTGATTTTGTTCAATGCCAGGCGAGTCACCGCATGGACATCGGGCTCATCGTCCACGACCAGCACCCGCCACTTGGCGGTATTACCTGGCGTGTCTTGCACTATCTCATCATCTGCGAACCACTCTTCACTGTCGTCAAGGTGTTGAATCATCATCATCTCGCAATGTAAAAATAAAGAGGAACAGTGTTACGGATTGTCGAATCAAATTGAATAATTTGCTTACGCGGGTTCTTGCAACAGCTTGGTCACGCGAGGAATAGCAATCTTGAACTGTGTACCTTGCCCCGTCTTGCTTTGCACAGAAATTGTGCCGCCGAATTGCTTGGTGATGATATTAAATACAATATTGAGTCCCAGCCCGGTTCCACCCTGCCCGCGTTTTGTTGTGAAAAACGGATCAAATATCTTATCCAGATACTCTTCTGGAATACCGATGCCATTATCATCGAATTGAATTATAACGAGCTCATCTGAGAGACCGATATTGATGGAAATTCGCCCATCCTGCTCTTTAGTGAAGCCGTGAATGACTGCATTCATGGTGAGGTTGGTCAGCACCTGTGCCAACAGTCCCGGATAACTGTCCATCTCGATCTTGTCGGTACCGTGCAACTCGATGCCAGCACGGGCGATGCGTAATGTCGGATTCAGACTGGTGATCAGGCCAAGGATAAATTCGTTGAGCTCAAATTCACGCCTTTGCTCACTGGTCTGATCAACCGCAACTTGCTTGAAGCTCTGAATCAAATGCGCCGCCCTGTTGGCATTGGATAAAATGAGCCGGGAACTCTCTGTGGCAGTGTGCAGATATTCCAGTATTTCGGATTTGCGAATGAGCCCTTGTGCAACACTCTTGTTGATCGTGGCACTGGCTTGACTCAATATGGAAGCGCCGGTGACGATGACGCCGACCGGTGTGTTGACTTCGTGAGCAATGCCAGCAACCAGCGAACCCAGCGCCGCCAGTTTTTCAGATCGGACCAGCTCTCCTCTCGCCAGATTAAGCGACTCCAAAGCGTGGTTGAGCTCCTTGTTGGTCTGTTCCAGTTTGGTGGTACGCGACAACACCCGCGATTCCAGTTTCGCATTGATCTCACGGATTTCTTGTTCAGCCAGACGCTGACGGGTGATATCAACGGGCGTCAAGATATACAAATCCTTGCTTTGCATGGCAACCGGATGACCGGACAACAGACAAATCAGAACCTGCCCTTGCTTGGTTCGGAAATGTACTTCCAAGCGGTTAATGATACCGGTTTGATTGACTTGTTCGAGCATCCTGGCGCGCTCGGCGGGATCGATCCAGAGGCCTAGTTCAGTGGATGTGCGGCCCATCACCTCTTGTTTTTCGAAACCGAATTGCTGCAGCCAGAAATCATTGACATCGATCAACTCACCGTTGAGGCGAACCAGCGCCAATGGCATCGGCGCCTGCTGAAAGATGTTGGCGAACTTATAACGACTGTCCTCCAGTTCCTTTTCATATTGCACACGGATAGCCTGGGTATCCAGGAAAGCATTGAACCAGCGGACTAATTCACTGATTTCATCCTGACTAGGCGGCACCTCCAAATGTTGCAAGTCACCGGCCTCCTGCGGCTTGTGGTGACGAAATCGATCAGAAATTGCCTGCACCGGCGCAATCACATTGCGTCGAAAATGTTTGCTGGCCACGGTGATCACAAGAGCGCACAACGCAATGAGTGCGGCTGCGATCTGGGTCAGACGTCGCATCGGCGCCAACAAGGTTGCTTGTGGAATAATGCCAAGTACATGCCAAGGTTCACTTGGCAACGATGCCGCCATCACCAAGTTATCCTGACCATCAAGATGCAAGGTTGTGCTGCCACGCCCCGTCTGTATCAGACGTTTCAGACCGGCTGGCTGAGGCTGTCCGATCCTGGCGCGATCGGGCGTGTAGATCATGCGCCCCTGCGCATCGGTGACGATAAGAGACGCGCCTTGGCCCAGATCAACACGATGAAAATAGTCGAACAGATAGTCGGTGGAATAGTTGATCAACAACATGCCCACCGGTTCTGACTCCTGCTTTTCCTGGGAAAAATGGCGGATGATTTGCAGCGCCGTAAGAACCTTGTGTGACGCCGATGCGGTATTGAGGTTGTCCTCTACTCCCAGCCACAGCAGCCGCTTCGGCGAAGCCAGCCCTTTCTGGAATAGCGCCATGCGGATGCTCTCGCTCACCGGTGGTACCTTCATGGTGTCGCCGACATAGAAACGGCGCCCTTTCACCGTAAACAGATCAATCGAGACAACACCTTTGAGATTGCCGTAGACATTCAAGCTTTCACGAATCTTCGCCTGGGTCGATAACTCATCGTAGGCATTGCTCGGTCCGTCTCTGTCAGCACGCAATGCCACGACGCCGATATCTTCAATGCTGGCAATGCGCGACGCCAGATCTTGTACCTGCTCCATTTGCAGTTGCAAATAATCACGGTGATTTTCGATCAACTGCTGACTGTAGTGGCTGGTCAGATCCAGGATGGCTTCGCGTGCCAGATTATAGACACTGATGGTCAACACCAGTAACGGCAGCACGCTGATAACGACCAGGTATCCAATGAGCTTATATAAGATATTGAGCTTAATGGACACCTGGACGCTCCCTTTATTTGAGACTGGCAGCGTTGACTATCTTGGCATCAACCAGAATTTTGGCCGGTATTTTTTCCCCGTGCAGGGAGCGCACAGCCAGGCTCACAGCCTGATAACCCTGTATCTCGGCCTGCTGATCAACGCTAGCGGCCATAATACCCTCGGCGATGGCAGTGCGAGCCTCGTCAATGGCGTCGTAGCCAATGACAGTGACATTTTTGTGTCCACTGTCGCGTAGATACTGGATGACTCCGAGTGCCATCATATCGTTGGCACAAAAGACAATACCAACGTCAGGATGCTTGGTCATGATGCGCCTGGCGGCATCATGACCCTGCTCTATCTGCCAATCCGCACTTTCTCTGGCAACAATGTGAATGGCGGGGTTTTCCTCTAAAGCACGCGTGGCGCCTTTGATGCGCAATTGCGAATTGCCCGCTCCGGGGATGCCGCCGATAATTGCTGCCTGGGTCGCTTTATTGACGGACTGCGTCACGCCTTTAACGACCCGATAGCTAGCCTGTTCGTTATCGACACTGACGTAAGGCACGGACTGCATCTGATTGCGCTCAAGCAAGCCACTATCGAGGGGATTATCGAGATTGACGACCACGATGCCGGCATTGAGAGCCTTCTTGAGAATAGGAATCGTGCGTTTCGAATCTCCCGGAGTAATAACGATGGCATCGACCTTGAGCTCGATGAGTTCTTCGACGATCTGGATTTGTTGCTCGATGGCAGTTTCCTGCGAGCCCGTTTTTACCTGCAGATCCACCCCAAATTCCTGTTCGGCGCGGCGCGCACCTTTTTCAATTCCGGCGAAATAAGGATTGGTTAAGGTCTTTAGCACCAGCGCGATCTTCAATCGCTGATGCGGAGCAGATGCCGCGCCTGATGTGGCATCAGACGCTGCTTTTCCCTGTGGCTGTTCACTCTTGCTGCAAGCGCAAAGAGATACAAGTAACAGACTTGCAAGAAATCGTTGAATACACGTCATGGGTTTTGCCTGTTACCGGACTCAGCTGTGACGACAAAATGCTCATTTTCTTACATTGATGTTAGCTTACCCTCAGATGCAGGCATCCGTGTTTATTCTAGGTAGGTTGACTGTTGCATCGCACCAACACGTATCTCTCGCAGCACTGGCAGACCGATCCCGGTTTGCCGGTATCGGCCATTGCAATGCCGCATTTATTGCCAACCATAACGTCGGCTATAGAAACCCTTCATCCATTGTGTCAGTACGATATAGGCGATCAATACCACCACCAGCCATGGGAAATAGGCCAATGGCAATGCAGTCATCTTGAAATAGCCGGCAATCGGGCTCAGGGGCAGGAAAATACCAATGGCAATGATGCAGACCGTTCCCAGCAATAGCGGCCAGGCGGCGCGACTCTGTATGAAGGGGATTTTGCGCGTACGGATCATGTGCACAATCAGCGTCTGCGACAACAAGCCCTCGACGAACCAACCGGTCTGAAACAAGGATTGCGAATGGGCGCTGTTGGCACCAAACACGTACCACATCAGCCCAAACGTCGCGATGTCAAAAATTGAACTGATCGGGCCAAAGAAAATCATGAAGCGCCCGATATCGCCTGGATTCCAACGTTGTGGTTTGGTCAACTGCTCGGGATCGACGTGGTCGAAGGGAATCGCCACCTGAGAGAAATCATAGAGCAGATTCTGCACCAGCAACTGCAGCGGCAGCATAGGCAGAAACGGCAAGAAGACGCTTGCCACCAACACCGAAAAGACGTTGCCGAAGTTGGAACTGGCATTCATCTTGACATACTTGATCATATTGGCCGACGTGCGCCGCCCTTCGAGCACGCCCTGTTCCAGCACCATCAGGCTCTTTTCCAGCAAAATCAAATCGGCCGCTTCCTTGGCGATATCGACGGCAGAATCCACCGAAATACCGATATCGGCAGCGCGCAATGCAGCAGCGTCGTTGATGCCGTCACCCAGGAAGCCGACCACATGGCCGTTGGCGCGCAACGCCGTGACCACGCGTTCTTTGTGCGCCGGCGTGAGCTTGGCAAAGACATGATTGGCTTCCACCAGCAGGCTCAATTCGCTGTCGCTGATGTTTTCAATATCGGAGCCCAGTATCACCCCATCCATGGGCAAGCCGACCTGACGGCACACCTTGCTGGTCACCAAGGCGTTGTCGCCGGTGAGCACCTTGACGGTGATGCCATGTTCGCGCAATGCCAGCAAGGCCGGCGCCGTCGATTCCTTCGGCGGATCGAGGAAGGCGATATAACCGATCAGGGTCAAGTCGCTTTCGTCACGCACACCGTAGACGTCCTGCTGCTGCGGCGTCTCCCTGGCGGCTACCGCAACCACACGCAAGCCGTCATTGTTCAACTCGGCCGTCACCTCGCGAATACGCAGCAGGTGCTCATTTTCCATGGGCCAGTCTTCATTGCCGATGCGCACCCGAGTACAGACCGCCATGACCTCTTCCAGCGCACCTTTGCAAATCAGGCGATGCGAGTGGTTACCGTCAGCCACCACCACCGACATGCGGCGACGCTGAAAATCGAAGGGGATCTCATCGACCTTGCGAAAGTGGGTGGCCAGCTTGAGTTCGCGCTGCAACTCGGCATGTTCCAGCACGGCTACGTCGAGCAGATTCTTGAGACCGGTCTGATAAAAACTGTTGAGGTAGGCATGTTGCAAGACTTCGTCGGAAGCATGGCCGAGGACGTCGGTGTGGCGCTCCAGATAAATCTTGTCCTGCGTCAGGGTACCGGTCTTGTCGGTGCACAGCACATCCATGGCACCGAAGTTCTGAATCGCATCCAGCCGTTTGACGATCACCTTCTTGCGCGACAAATACACCGCGCCCTTGGCCAGGGTCGCGGTGACGATCATGGGCAGCATTTCCGGCGTGAGGCCGATGGCGATCGAAATTGCAAACAAGGTCGCATCGAACCAGTCGCCCTTGGTAAAACCGTTCAACAACAGCACGATCGGCGTCATCACCAACATAAAGCGCACCAGCAGCCAGCTGATCTTGTTGATCCCTTGCTGAAATGCCGTGGGCGTACGTTCGACCGAGGTTGCACGACGCGCCAGCACGCCAAACAAGGTGCGGTTACCGGTGTTGATCACGACCGCCCGGGCCGAACCGCTGACAACGTTGGTGCCCATGAAACAGATATTGTCCAGCTCCAACGGATTGGCGGCCAATGCGGCATCGTGCAGCAGCGGGAATTTTTCCACCGGCAAGGACTCGCCGGTCATCGCGGCCTGACTCACAAACAAATCCTTGGCCGTCAGCAAACGTACATCGGCAGGAATCATGTCACCGGCAGACAGCGCAATCACATCGCCGGGAACCAGCAGCTTGATGGGCAACTCCACCCGGTCCGGCGACGCCGGCAACGGTGCGATGCCAAAATAGGCACTGGTTTGCTGCAGCATCGGATCGGCCAGATTGCGGCGCAGTACCGTGGCCTTGTTACTGACCATTTCCTTCAATTTTTCAGCCGCCCTGTTGGAGCGCGCCTCTTCATAGAAGCGGATCAAGGTCGCCAGCATCACCATCGAACCAATCACAATGGCGCCCTTGGCGTCATCGGTGTAATAAGACAGAGCCGCCAGCAGCGTCAACAGCAGATTGAAGGGATTGCGATAACACTGCCACAGGTGCGTCCACCAGGGTCTGGGCTTTTCGCTTTCAATTTCATTCAGTCCTGCGGCTTCCCGGATGCCGGTCGCCTGTGCCTCGGTCAAACCATCTTCGTGCGAATTGAGTTGGCCCAGCAAGGGTGCCACCTCATTCTTGGCCGCATCCATGAGCGAGATGGTTGCCACCAGTGGCATATCCTGGGCGTTGATCGGACGTTTGAGCATATCGATGATGCTCAGGCGTCGAAATTTGTCCGTCATGCCGCGCGAGCGAATGAAGTTGCTGAAGAGATTGGTGAGATTGTTCATGTCATTAAACGTATTGGTTTGCTGAAGCAGCAAGAATTCCAAGTAGGGAGGCCCGTGTATCGGACCCACAGGACACTAGGTCTGACTGCCAGGCGACCAGTCGCTGAAGATTCGGCTTACCTCGGCGGCATTAGTGCAAGCGCCGAGCTGCTCGCGAAAGCTGCGCTCGGAAAACAAGCGGGCGCAGTCGGCCAGTGCGTACAGATGCTCCTGCTGCGCCTGTTCCGGCACCAACAAAGCGAACACCGCCGATACCGGCTTACGGTCAGGCGCATCGAACGGGATGGGGCTAACGGGACGAATGAATACTGCAACCAACTGGTCCAGGCCGGCCATTCTTGCATGCGGAATCGCCACCCCGTATCCCACGGCGGTCGAACCCAAGGCTTCACGCGCACTCAGGTTCTCGAACGTGTCCCGCTCCGACAGTCCATAACGCTGTTGGACATGATGCGCGATCTCGTCGAACAGACGGTTCTTGTTGGCAATGTCGCGCCCCAGCAGGATATCTTCCAGCGGGCACAATGTGGCAATCAGGTTCATTTTCGACTCCAAGGGCAATGTCCGCTTGATCATCGGCAATTGCGGAGACAACAGCGGGTCTGGCGACACAGGCCGCTAGAAACTTTTCGAGGACAGATTATGGCGAACCGGCGCCGGTTTGTCGATCTCGGCACCGGTCTGCTTAGTGTCCGCTTTGTGCCCGATGTAGGCCAATTCCATCGATACGCCACGGCCGCCAAGCCATTTGCGTGTTTATGTTTTTTTGCTTCGCCGTGCCAGAAAATTGACAGGTTTTTTATACCGACGTTTGTATGCTCTGGCAGACAGGAGGCTTGAACCGGCATTGATCCAGGGTTGAGCCTTATCCACCAAGCCAATGACAACCATGATACGCGCTGCCTCCCTTGATGATATTGCCACCTTGCTCGGCATTGAAAATAGCAGCTTCCGAGGTGACCGTATCAGTCGGCGCAGCTTTCGCCATCTGTTGACCCAGGGGCATGCGCTGAGCTTGCTCGATGAGCAGGATGATCAACTGCGCGGCTACGTCATCCTCCTGTTCAGAAAAAACAATTCCTTGGCGCGCCTCTATTCGATCGCCACACATCCAGACTACCTGAACCAGGGCGTGGCGGCCGGCTTGTTGATGGCCGCCGAGCAAGCGGCACTGCGACACCATTGCACGGCCATGCGGCTCGAAGTGCGCAAGGACAACCAGGCTTCATTGCATCTATTCCAAAGTCGTGGCTATCGGCTCTTCGGCGAGTACCCTGCTTACTACGAAGATGGCATGGATGCCTTTCGCCTGGAAAAATCCCTCACCCATTACTTGCGCGCAGAACTGGTGCGCGCGCCTTATTACCGACAGACGCTGGGATTTACCTGTGGTCCAGCCTGCCTGATGATGGCCATGAAAGCCTTCCATCCGACCCTGCGCCTGGACCGTACACTGGAACTACAACTCTGGCGTGAAGCGACAACGATCTTCATGACCTCGGGACATGGCGGCTGCAGCCCCTATGGCTTGGCTCTGGCGGCCAGCAAGCGGGCATTTCCCTGTGAAATTTTCGTCAACGGCAACGGCGTGCTGTTTCAAGAGTCGGTACGCAATCCGGAAAAGCGCCAGGTCATTGCACTGGTACATGAAGATTTCGTCAAGCAAGCAGCGCAGTTCCACATCCCGGTACACCGCAAGCTTGCCGGCACCACGGATTTGGTACGCTGTTTCAGCGCCGGCGGCATTCCCCTGGTCTTGATTTCCACTTATCGACTCACCCGGGAACGCGCCCCGCATTGGGTCATCATGACCGGCTGCGATGAGCGTTTTTTCTACATTCACGATCCCGACAATACAGAAAACCGCAGCGGCGATGAGCGCATCAATATGGCCATTCTGAAGAAAGATTTTGAACGCATGGCGCGCTACGGCCGCAACGCTGCCAAGGCAATGGTGATTCTCTATCCGCCGCAAGTGACCGGGTCGATGACAAAAAATTGACGGCCGCACCCCATAAATTGATGCGATTTTTATTTCATCAGTCCTACACTCAATTCCGTTGGCGCCACCTTTGTGTGCAACGCTGACACTGATCAGTCAACGATAAAACACCTATGCCAAACGCCAGTACGATTGCTCAAACTGCGCATCGCGCAACAATACCGCCGCTGTTATGTCATGACGAAGAAAGTTCATCCGCCATCGACAAGCTGGGCCCACTACGCCAAACAATGCCACCGGAGCTGCTGATCATTGTCGAAAACAGCAAGGACTGGCGTGCTTGCGGCAGCAATGAAACCGTCGTCACTGCAGCCCAATATCTGGGATCCGGCAGTTGCCATGTCAAGCCTGGGACCGTCGTGCTCAATCTGTGCCGCAGCTATAAATATCTGTCGATAGGCTACTACTGTTCGCTGCTGGCCGAAGCGCGCATGCAGCGCGTTTTCCCGTCTGTGAAAACGGTCAATGATTTATCGCGCAAGGCCATTTACAGCCTCGATATCAGCGAGCTCGACGTCGTCCTCAACAGCAGCCTGTCGGAGAGCGGCAAGGAACCGATGCCGATCGAATTCTCGATGGATATTTTCTTCGGCATGACCGACTACACACCGCTGGCGCTACTGGCGCGACAGATTTTCGAGAAATTTCCAGCGCCCTTGATGCGCATTGAATTTGAACATCGCAACGACTGGAAAATTCAAGCCGTCAAAGTACAAAGCATTGCTTCCTTATGTGAACATCAGGAAGCACTCTTGGCCCGGGCCTTCGATACCTTCAACCGCGCTGCATTGCCCAGCATTGAATCGGGCAGGAATTACCGTTACCACATTGCCGTCTTGCACAATCCCGAAGAGGCGCTGCCACCCAGCAACCAGGGAGCGCTCGACAAATTTATCGACATCGGCCGCGAACTCGGTGTCGATGTTTCATTGATCGAAAAGAAGGATTATGCCCACGTCGCCCAATACGATGCACTGTTCATTCGCGAAACCACCGCCATCAATCACCACACTTATCGTTTTGCGAAAAAAGCAGAAAGTGAAGGCCTGGTGGTGATCGATGATCCTGTATCGATCTTGCGTTGTACCAACAAGATTTATCTTGCCGATTTGCTGCGTCTCAACGACATCCCTACCCCGCGCACCTATGTACTGCAAGAGAACGAGCTGGAAAATATCGCTGCCCTGGAGAGCGAGATCGGCTATCCGATGGTAATGAAAGTACCCGACGGGGCTTTCTCGCGTGGCGTCTCCAAGGTGGCCAACCGGGAGCAATTTCATCTGACAGCGCAGGAACTGCTCAAACATTCTTCCTTGATTCTGGTACAACAATATCTGTATACCGAGTTTGACTGGCGCATCGGCGTGCTCAACCAGCGGCCCATCTTTGCCAGCCAATATTTCATGTCCAAAGGTCATTGGCAAGTCGCCAAACGCGATGCCAGTGGCAAGGCGGAATTTGGCATGGGACGCGCCATGCCGCTGGAAGCAGTACCGCCAGAATTACTCCGCTATGCCGTGCAGGCGGCCAATCTGATTGGGGACGGCTTGTACGGGGTAGATATGAAGATGACGGCCCAAGGTCCGGTGGTCATTGAAGTCAACGACAATCCCAATATTGATCAGGATATCGAAGATGGCGTGCTCGGCGATATGTTGTATCGCGTCGTCCTGAATGACTTTCTGCGCCGCCTCGATATCCGCCATCAACATGCCAGACTGGCGCCGAATTTGTCCGTCGAAAATAATAGACCGATTGTCATTTGACGTAATCTCGCGCGCAGACAGCGGTAACAACAAGACATATATATCGCCTCTGCAGCGGAGAAAAAATTCATCACAATCAATTCTTCTTGGTAGGTTCTTTTTCTCCATCGCTCTCGACAAAAATCGATTGTGGCGAGAAACCGACGCAACGTCAGATTGCACAATCGTGCCGGCCAC
>Ga0209913_1001378_pt1 | contig 13694 bp, 14 predicted proteins | sample PersoiDNA2013203_FD_185805 | JGI IMG/M metagenome (GOLD analysis project Ga0209913, IMG submission 185805) | Permafrost soil microbial communities from the Arctic, to analyse light accelerated degradation of dissolved organic matter (DOM) -... | ecosystem: Environmental > Terrestrial > Soil >... | reverse complement strand
TGTTTAAGACTTGTGCTTTGACCGGGTCGCGTTGTTGAATATTGCCCCAGGCAATCGTCGTCAGTTGTGATTCGATCACGCTGCGCATATTGCGCATCTCGCTGAGCATTTCTGCCATTTGCTGGCTAGGACCTATGGTTAAACCTATTGCTGGCGTTGGAGTAACTTCAATAGGTCTTGGTGCGTCTTGTAGCGGTAGTGATGGTCTTACGACCTTAACTGGTTCATCAAACTCGGCTTTAAAAGGTTCCGCTTGGTTGGTATGGAAGCCTTCTACTTTTTTATTCAGTACAGATAGTAATGCAGAAGTTTCGTTGCCCTCTGTGCCTGCCGTGTGGCGGCGATATGATTCGTTATCGACCATGGCATCCAGGTCTTCTTCTTTGAATGCCATGATTTTATTGCCGCCATCTACGGCGCGATTAGAGAGAATGACGGCATTTTCACCCAAGGCCATGCGCACCATATTAAGCGCTTCGCGTGAGTTTTTGCCAAAAAATTGTCTTATGTTCATACTTAACTTCCAGTAATGCTAGTAATGCGTATATTTTGTAAATCGGGTGATGCTATTTGCGATAACAAGCTAAGATTAAGCTTCAGTTTCAAGTTAAGTTTCGCAAGGAAAGAATTGAGAAAATTCGACGGAAGCCGGCAATACTGGCATCAGTAATTTAAATAGTAGCAACATGAGTTCTGCGAAAATCAATTAAACGATCACTTCAGCGGCTTGGCTGGCTAATAAAAGAGCTGTGTGTAAATGCGCTTGCGAGCGGTCTTTTGTGTAATTGGTCAGCATGCCCAATATTGCACTATCCTCAAAGCGGAAGCGCGTTAACATTACATTTGTGCCGCTGAGCTTCACTAATTGTAAGTTACTTAAGCTTTCCAGTAGGTCGGCGATTTCTTTACTTATGCCTAAAAGGAACATCGCAGTCGCTTTATCTGAACGAATTAACTGTTGAGCTAGCATTAAATAGTTGAGGTTGGCATCCTTAATTTCCGACATCATATCTATTACATTCATTTCATTTCCCAATACATTGTTTTTATTAAATATTTTTATTATTGCGTCAGGCGTACTCTGAGCTTTTATAGGAAAATAACCAATTGGAGCTTGTCTGTTTTTTTTGTAAGATAAATGTATTTATTTTTGTAGGTGTTTGTCCTACAAAATTAAGCAAGAAGATGCCGCGTTTACGAGTACATGTTTCCCATAAATCAGATTATTACTATTACTACCCAAACTAGTAATGGTGTTGCGCAACTGGAGTAGCATCTCCATTAAGGCGTTGATTTCAATAGATTCAATGTTTCCATTGGTGAATGGAAAGTTGAATACGGTATTTAATGTACCAGTTTTACCATTTGTCATCCTTGGCTTAATTGAACTTGCTTATCTTGATTGTTTGTGAATAGTTGATAAGCAAGCGAATATAAATTTATTAATCTACATCAATATTTAACAATTCTTTCTATTAAAAAGTTCTATAATCTTGCGTACAAAACAACCCTTTCCATTAAACAACTCCAAAAGAGAAGATAAATGTCTACGAAAAATGCTGATATTGGCCTAGTTGGCCTAGCTGTTATGGGGCAAAATTTAGCCCTCAATATTGCCGATCACGGCTACACCATTGCGGTTTATAACCGCGACTCTAAAAAAATGGTGAATTTCATTGAAGAATGCAAAAAAAATGAGCCTTCACACGAGCGTGTTGTTGGACATGCTGATTTAGCCTCATTTGTATTGAGTATCAAACGCCCGCGTAAAATCATATTGCTGGTAAAAGCGGGGAGCGCAACTGATGTAACTATCAACGCGTTATTACCGTATCTAGAGCAAGGCGACATCATTATTGATGGTGGAAACTCATTGTGGACAGACACTATCCGCCGTGAAAAAGAACTAGCGGTTAAAGGTATTGATTTTATTGGCTCTGGTGTATCTGGCGGAGAAACTGGCGCACGTTTCGGTCCTTCATTGATGCCATCAGGCACACGTAAAGCATGGGCGAGTTTAGAGCCTATCTGGCGCGATATCGCTGCTAAAGTTGATGCTGTAACAGGCGAACCTATGGAAGGCGGCAAACCAGGTAAACCGGTAGTTGGCGGCTTCTCATGTGCTGAATACATCGGCCCAGACGGTGCTGGCCACTATGTGAAAATGGTGCACAACGGTATTGAATATATCGACATGCAATTGATCTGCGAAGCTTACTGGCTGATGAAAAATCTGCTTGGAATGCAAGCTGATGAAATTGGTAAAGTATTTGAAGAGTGGAATAAGGGCGAGTTATCAAGCTTCCTGATTGAAATTACAGCTGACATTCTGCAACAAAAAGACCCAATGGGCCCTGGTTTCTTAGTAGACAAGATTCTAGATACTGCTGGTCAAAAAGGTACAGGTCAATGGACTGCGGCGAATGCGCTTGAGTTAGGCGCGCCAGCAAACGCAATTGCTGCTGCTGTTTATGCACGAGCACTTTCAAGCTTAAAAGAAGAACGTGTTGAAGCTAGTAAAATCTTAAAAGGCCCAACGATTAAAGTTGAAGGCGACAAAAAAGAGATTATTGAAGCGATTAAAAATGCTTTATATTGCTCAAAAATCTGTGCTTACGCTCAAGGCTTCCAATTGATTGATAAAGCACAAGTGGCTTATAACTGGAAATTGAACTTCGGTGAGATCGCGCAAATCTGGCGTGGTGGTTGTATCATCCGTGCACGTTTCTTGCAAAAAATCACTGATGCTTATGCATTGAATTCACGTTTGAAAAACTTGATGTTAGACCCATACTTTACAAATGCGATGAACGAAGGCCAAGCGGGCTGGCGTAAAGTGATTGCCTTGGCAGTCACTAACGGTATTCCAGCACAAGGTTTTGCCGCTGCGATGGCTTATTACGATGGCTACCGCAGTGCGGTGTTGCCAGCTAATTTGCTACAAGGTCAACGTGACTACTTTGGTGCGCACACTTATGAGCGTACTGACAAACCACGTGGTCAGTTCTATCACTTGGATTGGCCTGAAGCGGGTCGTCCACAGTTAGAAATCTAGGTAAATCTAAGCTAAGTAATCTAGATATGTAGTACGTAAAAAAGGGCAGAGATTCTGCCCTTTTTTATTGCTCAAAATGGATATTAAATTTTGAGCTTCAATTCTTTATGACTATAGCGTTCTGCTGAATAAATTAAGCGCAAGCTGATAACCCAACATCGCGGTTTGTGCATCATAGCGCTCATCGCCATCACGCATAAACGCATGCTGCGCATTAAACTCATGCCAAGTAAAGGTCAGGTTAGCATCAGCCATTTTTTGATAAACTACTGCACGTCCAGCGGCTGGGATATGAGGGTCTTGTTTTCCCCAAATCATGAGCATTTCGCCAGAAATGTCATTTAGGCGATCCATACTGTGCTGGCCAGCTTTATTGGGCATAACCTGAGAGTGTAAATCAGTGGCATAAAAGCATACGGTGCCTTTTACTTCAGGTTGTAGTGCCGCGCGGAAAGCTAAATGTCCGCCGATACAGAATCCCATGGCACCGATGTTGCCGTTATACCAAGCTTGTTGTTTAATAAAGGCAATAGTCGCTGCATTGTCGCTATCGTAATCCTGCACATCTTTCGCAGATTTATCAGCATTACCTTTATCGCGGCCTGCATCGTCATAGCCTAATATAGTGCCAATTGGGTTAAGCTCATGAAAAACCTCAGGCACCAGCACTACATAACCATGGCTCGCCATAATTTTAGCGGCGCGCTCAATTGGCCCAGTTTGTTGAAAAATTTCCGAATAAAATAAAATGGCTGGGTATTTTGCTTCAGCTAAGGTCTTGCGACCACCTACCGGGCGGTGAATATAGGTGCGCATCACCCCCGTCGGCGTGTTGATATCTACAATTTGGCTTTGAACGTTCATGGCTAATTTTTACTTTCAAAATAGAATATAAATAATTTTCAGCCATATTGTACAACGGTGCCAGTGCTTTTTGACTTAGAGATTTCACTCACATCCGCCCTAAAGGTTAAATAAAGCGTGCCAACATAAAAGTTGATGTGGAGTCGTAGCTAGTAATAGCTAACCTGTAAGTTAGGCTTAAACGCAATCACCGCATGAGGCGACTAGTCTAGCTAGATTGGAGTAAGAAGCATTTGAATTGCTTGCTATAGATTGCGCATGCGTCGTGCTATTTACATTCGCTGGTTTAGGAATACTTTCGTGATTTAGTATTTCACTATTTTTTATTTCACTAGATAGTGTTAATGCTATGATTTTTTTAGTTGAAGGTGATATTTGTTGTGTTGCAGCTTGCATAGTATTTTCCTTTTGGGAGTTGGACTCGCTGAAATTTTGTTTCAGTACAGGTCTGACACTGATTAAATTAAAAAATTCCTTGTAGCTATCATTAACAAATCACCGCCTAACTTAAATGATAGCTACAAGGTAGCAACTTAAACGCATCAAATTAATTTTTGGATGACAATAAATAAACAATATAAGGTTTGCTAAGCACACTACTATTTTCGTAAAATGATGTTTTAAATGTATTTATTTATATGATGCAACTTACTATTAACGGTAAACCACGAAATTTTGATCTGGCCAGTTTCAGTGTGGCGCATTTAGTCAGTACGCTGGCCTTAGAAGGCAAACGGCTCGCGATTGAATGCAACGGTGAAATTGTGCCGCGTAGCCAGTTTGCTGAAAAGCAACTGACAGATGGTGACAAGCTTGAAATTGTAGGTGCAGTAGGTGGCGGATAGTTGGTGTGCATCAGTAGCAAAAAATGTTTCAAAGAGCCTGTTTAAAGACCTTGTCGAAGTAATGCAGAAGGATACAAAAGTTGTCAGACTTATTAAAAATTGCAGATAAAACCTACCATTCACGTTTGCTTGTAGGTACTGGTAAATATCAAGATTTTGCGCAAACACGTGCAGCGATTGATGCTAGCGGCGCTGAAATTATCACGGTGGCAATTCGCCGTACTAATATTGGTCAAAATGCAGGCGAACCCTCGCTTTTAGATTTTTTACCACCGGAAGAGTTCACTTATTTGCCCAATACTGCAGGCTGTTATTCTGCCGATGATGCGGTACGTACTTTGCGCTTGGCACGTGAGTTATTAGATGGCCATAAATTAGTGAAACTAGAAGTGCTGGGCGACCAGAATACGCTGTACCCAAACATGATTGAAACCATCGTTGCGGCTAAAGTATTGGTAAAAGATGGCTTTGATGTGATGGTGTATTGCTCGGATGACCCGATTATCGCGAAGCAGTTGGAAGAAATCGGTTGTTGCGCGGTAATGCCGTTGGCTTCTTTAATCGGTTCAGGCATGGGAATTTTGAACCCATGGAATCTGCAAATCATCATTGCAAATGCCAATATTCCAGTGCTGGTAGATGCCGGCGTTGGTACCGCTTCTGATGCTGCCATTGCGATGGAGCTGGGTTGCCAAGGCATATTGATGAACACCGCGATTGCCGCGGCGCGCAACCCTGTGCTGATGGCTAGCGCCATGAAAAAAGCGGTAGAAGCTGGTCGTGAGGCTTATCTTGCTGGCCGTATGCCTAAAAAACTGTATTCTGCCAGCCCAAGCTCGCCCAGTGCTGGTTTGATTGCATAAGTATAATATGGTGATCTTATGAGTAGCGCCAACCATTATGAGTGTTTAGTTACAGTTGAGGCAGTGTTTATCGCTGAGCAGTCCGATATTGAGCGCAATCGATATGCCTTTGAGTATCACGTTAAAATCACCAATACTGGCAACATCGCTGCACAGCTAATCAGCCGACATTGGATTATTACTGAGGCTAACGGCGGGCAGCAAGAAGTCAAAGGTTTGGGTGTGGTGGGAGCACAACCGCTACTTAATCCAAATGAGGCTTTTGAATATACGAGTGGAACGGTCATCAGTATGCCTACGGGCGAAATGCACGGCACTTACCAAATGGTGGCTGAGGATGGCACACGTTTCGACGCGATTATCCATGCCTTTACGCTTAGCATGCCGAGAGTGCTGCATTAGTTTTTTGCTTAATCGTTCTCAGCGCTACCACTCCCACATCTTTAAATTTAAGTCTTGTTAGTCAATCAATGAAAAAAACAGCCATGCTTTTTATCGTGATATTAGTTGCCAGTGCCTTGGCTGCTTGTGCTAATCAAAATGTAAAATCTATTGAACCGGTAAAAGCTGACGTATCAACAGCTAAATGTGATTGCGCTACAATTGCTAATGTGCAAATTACCGAGCCTAAAACTGTCTATACAAAACCAGCAGATGCAAAAGAAATCGCAAAAATTGCCGACTACGGCTTATTGAAACCAGCGACATGGGAAGATGTAGACGGACTAGATCAGGACAACTTAAGTCTTTCATGGCCCGCCTGGATGCAAAGCTGCAGCGCTTTGGGCAATAAACCTATGTGGCAAAAAGTCTGTAGTGCGGCTACTCAGCTGAACAGCCAGAACGCGAACAAACCCAATACGGAAACACTGCAAGCGTATTTTAAACAGTACTTTTCTGTTTACAAAACCACCAATATTGATGGCTCTGATAGCGGTCTGATTACCGGTTATTATGAGCCGCTACTCAAGGGTAGCCGTGTTAAGTCAGCTAAATATCTCTACCCTTTATATCAAACACCGAATGATTTAATCACGGTTGAGCTTGATAGTATCTATCCCGAACTTAAGTACAAACGTGTACGTGGCCGATTGGTGGGCAACAAGCTAGTACCATATTACAATCGCGCAGAAATTGAACTGGATGCGTCACCCATCAAAGGGCGTGAGTTTATTTATATAGATGACATCATTGATGTATTTTTCTTGCAGATTCAAGGTTCAGGATTGGTGCAGTTAGAAAGTGGCGAGCAAATACATGTGGGCTATGCAGACCAAAATGGGCAAACCTATAATTCGGTTGGTCGCTTGTTAATCGAGCGCGGTGATCTCACCGCATCCAATGCTTCAATGCAAGGTATAAAGAATTGGGCGCGCAATAATCCTGGCAAGCTACGTGAGCTGCTTAATAACAATCCTAGTTATGTGTTTTTTAGAGAGTTGCCAGCAGGCTTGCCCGGACCATTAGGTGCGCTTGGTGTGCCAATCTTGCCTGAAAAGAGCGTGGCGGTTGATGCTAAATTTGTGCCGCTAGGCGCCCCTGTATTTTTATCTACCACTGAACCTAATAGTGCCAAACCACTAAAACGGATGATGATGGCACAGGATACCGGCGGCGCTATTAAAGGCGGGGTCCGTGCAGACTTTTTTTGGGGTGCAGGCTTTGATGCGGGTGTGAAAGCCGGCGCGATGAAGCAGGCAGGAAAAATCTGGGTATTATTGCCTAAAGAATTTGTATTCAAATAACCGGCCTTTTGAATGCCAGTTCAGCAAACTGGTACAATAAACTGGTACAACAAAAAAGGGTGCTAAAAAGCACCCTTTTTTAATCGTAAGTAAGAACTTACTTATTCATTACGTACATTGTAACTTCGAAACCGAAACGCATTTCAGTAGCTGCTGGTTTTGTCCACATAATAGTTCTCCTTGTTGATTTATTCGTTTCGCACTTATTAAATACATTTGCTTAACGTAAGAAACATCATATGGCTAACTACAATTAACAATATGACGTGAGTCATTAAAAAGGCCTAATGATTTTCATTAGATTAGGTTTGATATTGATAAGCGTACCTTTTTATCCATTTTGCAATTTTCGTGCAAGTTAGCGTTTAACCCATGCCATAAATGATTTTAAATACTCAGGCTGGCGTACGCAAAGGTAAAGAGCGACCACTACATTCAGCATGGCTGTCGCTAAAAATAATTGCGGAATACTATAGCCTTGCTTAAAAATCAAAACTGAAAAAATAGCTGAAACCACCATGAACAGGGCGTTGAGAATGTTGTTGGCAGCAATGACCCGCGATTGATGGCTGCTTTCAGAGCGAGTTTGAATGAGTGCATATAGTGGTACGATATATAGGCCACCAAAGAAGCCAATCAGTGCTATGTCGGCTAGTAAGCGCCAGTAGGCCAATATGATTTGTCCATGAGCGTCATAATGCTTGCTAACAAACGAGAGGTAATCAAAAAAAGCTTTGTTGTTTAAGCTTTCATGGATACTGGTGCTGGAGCAATACAAATCTATGCCAAATAGCGTAAGTCCAATTGCTCCAAAAATCACTAGCCCAAGCTCGACTTTGCCTTTAGAGAGCTTTTCGCACATCAGTGAGCCGATGCCGATGCCTAGCGAGAATATGGTGAGTAGTAAAATAAATACGCTTTCATCGCCATATAGCACGCTTTTGGCAAGGCTTGGAAACTGAGCCAGCAGCGTTGCGCCGTAAAACCAGAACCAGGAAATAGCTATAATCGCCAACCAGATCGTTTGATGTTGCCAGATGAACTTGATATTGCGATAGGTCTCGGTGATAGGGTTCCAGTTGATTTTAAGCATGGCATCGGCTGCCGGCGAGTTCGGTACGCCGCAGCTTGTCCAATAACCTATCAGAGCAATCACCAGTACGGAGATACTAGTGATTATTTCATGATTACTTTGCGCGGCAAGCCAAGCTCCTAGCACTTGACCGAGTAGAATCGCGACAAAACTACCCATTTCGACCATGCCATTACCACCAATCAACTCTTTTTCTTTTAGATGTTGTGGCAAGTAAGAATATTTCACTGGTCCAAAAATGGTGGAGTGCATGCCCAACATAAAGAGCGCGATAGCCAGTAAGCCGATGTTGTGCAGAAAAAAACCTGTGCTGGCAAATAACATGATGCAGATTTCAAATACTTTTACATAGCGAATGATTCTAGATTTTTCAAACTTATCGGCAATCTGCCCCGCAGTAGATGAGAACAGAAAATATGGCAGTATAAATAGGCCTGGCAACAAGGTCGCAAGCGTTCTGCCATCAATACTAGAGAGGCTGCTTGCATGAAAAGCAACCAACGTAATCAGCGCTGTTTTGAATACATTGTCGTTAAAGGCGCCCAGAAATTGAGTAAAGAAGAATGGACGAAACCGTTGCTCGCGAATTAAGGTAAATTGATTGCTCATTGTTATTATCTTTTTGAGTATATAAAATTATTGTGCTAATAATTATTCTTTAGTATCAGCTTTTAGTAGTGAATATGCCATGTCAACTAACGTTGGCTAAGCCAATACCAACTGACGGCGGTTCATTTATGCGCCTTCAGCCATTCTTTTCAACGTGACATAATCGGTTTTACCCGTTCCCAGCAACGGCAATTCGCTAATTGCGATTATTTTTCGTGCGACAGCAAGTTCTGAGCTACCCAGTGTTCTAGCACTGTTGCTGAGCAGGTCTCGGATGAGTGTGCTGTCTGTAGTGTAGAGCATAATATTTTCACCGCGTTGCGCATCGGCTTGGGTCGTGGCTGCGTGTTGATGTTGTGGCGATGCATGTACGGCAATGTTTTCTACAGTTTCTAGCGATACCATTTCACCTGCTATCTTGGCAAAGCGTTTAACGCGGCCTTTAATAAATATAAAACCGTCGCCATCAATATGTACGATATCGCCAGTGTTATACCAGCGCTCTATAGGTGCTTGTATCACTCCTGGGTTATCAAATAAGTAATATCCCAACATGACATTCGGTCCGCGCACAGAGAGTAATCCGCCGTTTTCGATACCAGGTACTTTTTCCAGCTTAGGTTCCAGCCCTGGCATAAGTGTTCCGACAGAACCGTTTCTATTGGCCATGGGTGTATTCACCGCCAATACTGGCGCGCATTCTGTGGCACCGTAACCTTCTAAAATGCGTAGCCCAAATTTATCTGACCATATTTTACGGACTTCTTCATGGAGTTTTTCAGCGCCTGATACTACGTAACGTAATTTGTAAAAGTCATAAGGATTGGCAAATTTTGCATAATTGCCTAAAAAGGTGCTGGTGCCGAATAATATGGTGCAGCCTCTGTCGTAGATGATTTCTGGAATCACCCGATAATGTAACGGTGATGGGTATATGAATAATCGACTACCCGCTACCAGCGGTAAAATTGCGCCGCTGGTAAAGCCGAATGCATGAAATAGCGGTAAGACCATCATTAATTTATCTTGCATCGAAAAATCGATGATAGCTTTTATCTGGGCAACGTTGGCTAAAATGCTACTGTGTGAATGCACCACGCCTTTCGGTTTGCCTTCTGAGCCTGATGTAAACAGCACTACGGCAGGGTCTGTGGGCAATGTTTTGGTGGCAGCAAAACGTGGCAACCAAAGCGCAAAACCCATCAGCCAGACTTTATCTATCCAAGTGAATGATGCGCGTAGATCCTCCAGATAAACAATTTTTACATTTTGTAAGCCATCGATCACGGCTTCAAGTTTTGCGACTTCAATAAATTCGCGTGAGCTAATAATGGTGTTTATTTTAGCTACCATGCACGCATTTTGGATGCCTGCACTGCCTGCTGTGTAGTTAAGCATGGCGGGGATTCTTGCGAACGCACTCATGCCAAAAATCAAGCAAATAGTATTGGTGACATTTGGCATCAGTACGCCGACATTTTCATGTGGCTGACTGACTTTGCTGGCTAGCCGGCCTAAAGCCAGACTCTTTTTTAATAATTCGCCGTAGGTTTCTTCTACTTGGCGCATGTCTTCAACTAAAGGCGTATTTCTACCATAGCTGGAGATCGCATTTATAAATGCGTTAAATAAGGTATTGATCGGTGCCGAGTTAAACATCATGTTTTGCATTTCTCGGCGCATAGCATCGCCAGCTAATCTGCGCCTGATTTTTGCCGAATCGCCTTGCGGCATGTCTATGTGGCTAGTGGGTAAAATGGTTATAGTGACTTTAGGAAATAGTTTTTTTGTCTGCTGATTTTGCAGGCGGCTAAAGTAAGAACGTGCTGCACCATCAATACGCACTGGTAAAATCATTGCGCTTGTTTTTGCTGCGACAAAACCTGGGCCGTCATATACCTTCATCAGCGAGCCGGTAAGCGTGATACGTCCTTCAGGAAAAATCACCACAGGTTTGCCTGCCTCCAGCAATTTAATCACTTTTTTCATGGCGAGCGGCGAGCTTGGGTCTACTGCCAAATAAGGCGTTAGGCGCAGTATTTGTCTAAATGTCCAGCTGTTGAGTACGGTGGTGTGTACCACAAAGGTGGCACGTATCGGCAGGAATAGCCCCAGTAATAAGCCATCTAAAAATGATTCGTGGTTGGCAATAATCAGTAGTTTGCGTTGATCTGGTATGTTTGCTAAGCCAGTGACCTGCATACGAAAAACAATACGGCAAACAAATTTTAGTATGGTGGCAATCATGATTGTCCTTGTATTCAGGTTTCTTTCTTGATGTAAGTGAGTACACCTTGAATGGCTTCAATGATGGCGTTGCGGTTAATCCAAAAATAGACTTCTTTGCCTATTTTTGTCGACTCAAGTACCTGTGCCGCATGTAATACTTTTAAATGATGTGTTACTGCGGAGCGGCTAAGCTTGCTAGTGGATACGATTTGCAGAATATTTAATTTTTCACCCTTTTCGAAGGCTAGCAAAATGCGCTGGCGATGTTCATCGCCCATCGCAATAAAAATTGCGGCAGTGTTTTTAAACTCTGCTGGAATATCGGAGATTAATTTCATCACTATATAATTAGTTATTTAGCGATATTAGTCAAGCGCTATTGTGGTTGATGTTGCCAAGGCATAAATAAAAACGGGCGCCGAAGCGCCCGTTGTGACCAGCTTAACAGTTCTTTACGTATTACATATGGTAAGCACGTTCACCGTGTTCAGATGTATCTAAACCTTCACGTTCAACTTCTTCACTTACACGAAGGCCGATTAATATGTCTACAATTTTGTAAGCAATGTAGGCTACAACACCAGACCAAACCAAGGTAGTACCTACTGCCCAAGCTTGGCTAGTTAACTGTGCCACCATATCGTAAGGTGCTACCTTATTTGCTACATAGTCGTATACACCAGTACCACCTAATGCCGGGTTAACTAGTACACCAGTGGCTAGAGCTCCGAATATACCACCGACACAATGCACACCAAACACATCTAGCGAGTCATCGTAGCCGAGCATAGACTTGACCTTAGTTACAAAGAAGAAACATAAAGGTGAAACTAGAAGACCTAGAACGATACTACCCATTGGGCCTACAAAACCGCACGCAGGAGTAATCGCAACAAGACCTGCAACTGCACCAGAAGCCGCACCTAGCATTGATGGTTTGCCTTTAAAGAACCACTCAACAAACATCCATGATGAAGCAGCAGCACATGTCGCAAGCAAGGTATTAGCAAACACTAAGCCAGCAGCACCATTAGCCTCTAAATTAGAGCCTACATTGAAACCAAACCAACCTACCCACAATAATGCGGCACCAACCATGGTTAAGGTCACGCTGTGTGGAGCCATTGACTCTTTACCCAGACCAATTCTCTTACCAAGTACAAGTGCGCCTACAAGACCGGCAATACCCGCATTGATATGGACAACAGTACCACCAGCAAAGTCAAGCGCACCTTTTTGGAAGATAAATCCAGCCAGGGCATTAGCTGCATCACCAGCAGCAGCACTGGTATAAGCATCAGGACCAGTCCAGTACCAAACCATATGTGCAATTGGCAAGTAAGAGAAGGTGAACCAAAGAATCATAAACAATAACATTGCTGAGAACTTCATGCGTTCTGCAAAAGCACCTACGATCAATGCTGGCGTAATAACGGCAAATGTCAGCTGAAATACCATGTAGATATATTCCGGGATTACTACACCCTTGCTATAGGTTGCCGCGGTTGAGTCTGGAGTCATTCCAGCCAGAAACAGACGGTCCAAGCCACCAAAGAACGGTGTGCTACCCTGTGTAAAGGCAATACTGTAGCCATAAACCGCCCAAAGTACACCTAGAACGCAGGTAATCATAAATGTCTGCATTAATACTGACAGCATGTTTTTCTGTCTAACCATGCCGCCGTAGAATAGACCCAAACCTGGAACACACATCATCAGCACAAGCACTGTGGCCACAATCATCCAGGCTGTATCGCCTTTATTTGGCACTGGTGCCGGTGCGGCTGCCACTGCTGGAGCCGCATCTGTTGCTGCTGGCGTAGCAGCTGCGGCAGGTGCAGCCGCTTCTGGCATTGCTGCGGCAGGTGCTGCTGTGGCTGCTGGTGCGGCGGCATCTTCAGCGAAGGTGTTGCCCATCAAACCAAAGCCTAGTGTTGTTACTAAGGCAAGTATCGAAAGTATTTTTTTCATTATTGATCTCCTTATAACGCTTCGATGCCGGTTTCACCGGTACGAATGCGATAAACTTGTTCGAGATTGAAGACAAAGACCTTGCCATCACCGATTTTGCCTGTAGCCGCTGATTTTTCAATCGCATCTACTACTTGGTCGAGTAACTCATCTTTAATTGCGACTTCTAATTTAACTTTAGGTAAAAAATCTACTACGTATTCAGCCCCACGATATAGCTCAGTGTGACCTTTTTGGCGACCGAAACCTTTTACTTCGGTAACGGTAATGCCTTGCACTCCAATGTTGGATAGCGCTTCCCTAACCTCGTCAAGCTTAAAAGGCTTGATAATTGCGGATACAAATTTCATGTTTTTCTCCTGATAGTGTGCTTCATCATGCAACTTTCAAAAACGAGCTAACCGTTCAAGTTAGCTCATT
>Ga0209913_1001377_pt1 | contig 13697 bp, 12 predicted proteins | sample PersoiDNA2013203_FD_185805 | JGI IMG/M metagenome (GOLD analysis project Ga0209913, IMG submission 185805) | Permafrost soil microbial communities from the Arctic, to analyse light accelerated degradation of dissolved organic matter (DOM) -... | ecosystem: Environmental > Terrestrial > Soil >... | reverse complement strand
GCGACAAAATTCTTGCCGCAGCCACGCGTATTGCCCAAGCCCATGGCTACGGGGGATTAAATATGCGTGCTTTGGCAGAGCAAGTGGGTATCAAGGCAGCAAGTCTGTATCACCACTTTCCAGGTAAGGCTGATTTGGCTACTGCAGTAGCGCGACGCTATGCTGAGGATTCAGCCGCTACCTTAGAGGCTATAGAAATGGAGACTGGCAATCCTGAGATATGTCTGAATCGGTATCCAGAAACTTTCCGTCGGTCGTTGGAGAGCGGTAATCGTATTTGCCTTTGTAGCTTCATGACTGCCGAATACGACGATTTGCCGTCGGAGGTTCAGGTTCAAGTGCAAGCGTTTGCAGAGGTGAACGTAGCATGGTTAGGCAAAGTGCTGCAACAGACTGGAATGAAGCGGAAACCTGCTGAACTTCGCGCTCGCGCAATCTTTGCAGCTGTTTCAGGGGCCCAGCTAATGGCCCGAGGAAGACAAGATATCAAGCTCTTCGATTCCATAATGGAAAGTTATCGTACGGCTGGTCTTTTCTCTTCTTAGAATCCGTTGTTAGGTATGGAGATGAAGCGAGCCGAACAGTTTGAAATGAAGATGGTAAAGAAGGGGCTTTGGCCTCCTATGAACTGGCTGACACAATGCTTTATCGGCCTCGTTCATCGCAATCAATTTGAAAATCGGTGGCCGTAATCCGCCAGCCCTACCATCCATTAGTTTGATACCCTAAGCATCAACTATCGAGCTACAATTTAATCGGGCTGTTGCAGAGCATTTTGGTGAGGGCGTAGTCGGTGGTTGGAGTCTTCATCTTGTTGGGCAACGGATTCAACCGATGAATTCGGGATAGAGGCAGCAGTAAATCTGCTGGTACTCGGAACCGGTCGAAAGACTAGCTAACGAGAGGTTGCGGCTAACCCGGCCCTTTTATGATGACGGCAAGTAACGCCGAGTTGGTCATTGCTCATGAGAGCCTCGCCCCCCATCACCTTCGAACATTTCCTGTATTTCCGCGTTGTTGCTATCAATATCGTTTGAGACTTTGAACATCCCTTTGGCCAAACCTAATCGTACGGTTGAGGAGCGCTCCGCGGCAACCGCAAGCTTGGCTATCGTTTGGCCATCCCGCACAAAGACAATCTCTTGCTCGTCGCCACGCTCGATAGCTTCAATCAACTGACGAGCTTCGGGTCCCAGGCGAGTTATGTCTAAGATTTTCATCATGTTTCTCCAGCTTGAGAGTGTGGACGGTTCCAGACCATCGCTGCAGTCTGCGATTCCTTCACAGCACGCAATGCGTCTCTAGTTTCGCCCTTGTGTACCAATAGAAGATGCAGGCCGTAGTTTCTCAAAACGGTAAAGAGCAAATCTAGGTTCGTCGCTTTGCCGTTCTCCAATCTGGAAAGCGCACTTTTGGATACGCCCATCTCCTCTGCGGCGTCGACAAGTGTCAGATTGAGTTGCGCTCGACGATTGCGTACGAGACGCCCAAGCGCAACCATATCAACTGCATGTGGGGTCAAGGCCTCATCGTGTTTCGTTGACTTCCTACCCATAATTCCCACCTCGAGGGAAAAATGCTGTTTCTCCGCAGAAGAAATGTATTGGGACTCATATCTGGGAATTATTGTTTGTTCGCCTTGCAGCAGTGACACTCGTGATAATCATAGTCAGCATTTGGACGAACTGCTCTCCTAAATTTTTATTCCCGGCGATTGGCAAGCAAGGTGCCAGCCTCGGCCAGTCTAATGTCGTCGCAAGTCTCTAGCGAAGAAGGGCTTTCATGATGTCTGAATACTCCGAGGGAGCGTTATGAGCTTGTTGCCTCTAAAGGATTCCGCCGGCGTAGCCCGGATAGCTAATTAAGACGCAGAGTCTATGTCTTCCATTTTCGCCTTAGTTATCCGCTCAAAATCCGCTCATTTTTCTGGAATCCGCTCAGAATCCGCTCATTTTCAGAAAATCCGCTCAATCTTGTTGAGGACTTTACGTTGCTCCAAATGCAAAAGGTTGCGTTGCACGCTCTGCGACCTAAACTGAAGTCACAGTGACCAATCTTGGAAATGCCAAGAGTAATGCAGATGTCGAGTCATCGATAGACCTTGAGGTAGCGCTGAAGAAGCTTCGCAGGCTGCAACATGAAGACGGTGACTTGGGCGCGCAATACTGGTATCAGATTTCACTGCTGCTGAAGGAAGCCGCGCAGTATCGGCAACGAGCTTTATCGGCCGAGCAGAAACTAAACAAAATTCAGAATTTGTTGAGTAGAGATGATTTGGCAAAGGCGAGAAATCACCCTTCGGCGAAGGAGTAAATGGAAAATGAATATTGAGACCGAATTGGCACATGTGACGCCTGTCGGAGGTAACCTGTTTGTGGACTTGGGATTTGAGCCGGAGGAGGCCGCAGCCCTGCAAGCAGAGTCGCAAAGAATCATCCGAGAAAAGTTGGTCTACAAAAACTCCTTGATATCAGAGCGCTCGACTGATGAAAAATCTATCTGACATCTCTGGCTTCCTCAGGAATGAGCTGAGCCAATACGCGTTCAACTACGACGACTTGGACGCCAGCTTAGGGTTCGCCGTCGGCACTACCGTCAAAATGTTAGACGAACAGGGGGACTACAGCGTGATGGAGCTGATGACGTTGCTGGACCGGCTTGGCTACGAAATCGCAATTTTCGACAAAAAGATGCTGCAAAAGTTGATAGATGGACCCAACGGACCGGCTCCACCGCTAACAGTCAAGACGGGAGTCCAGCTGGCGCTCGATAAGCTTCGTGATGCTACCTGAGTTCGACAAGCAATTATCTTGGGAATTACCTAATACGTTCTCCAGAGAAAATTGGAGCCGTAGACCGGGATGTCACTCATCGTCTTCCACCGGTACTGTGTCCACATGTTGTTGCCGCTGGAGAGTTTAACCTCGTCGGTCATCATGTTGTAGACATCTGCGGTAATCCACAGTGGCCCATTAGGTCCGCCTATCGCGGTTAGCTTAGCTGCATAGTTCGCTGCCCGGCCAACCCAGACAATATCGTTGTCACCATGCACGCCAATTCGTGCAGCACGAAGCGTACTGGTGTCCACTCCAACTGAATGCTTTACCGTGAAATTTTTACCTGGATATTGTACGGCTACTGCGGGACGAATGATGTCGTGGACCGCACTATTGATTTTCAATGCGCAACGAACAGCTTCTGTGTTTTTTCTCGGGCCAGTAAAGATGGCCATTACCCGGTCTCCATCGTACGCAGTGATTGTGCCGCCTCCATGCCTCAAGATTTGGGAGGCACATCTAAGATAATTCTTATATATCTCTGCGCTGAAGGTCCAGTCATAGTTATCAACCATATTTGTTGAGCCGTCGAGGTCTGCATACAAGACGGTCGCCTCCAACTCTTTTGCATCATTGGAGTTCAATAGCAAATTTTCTGGACTTGGAATGCTTTCTGTTTTTGCCACAGTCCACTGGGCGCTGAACGTCCTCTTTACCTCTTCAGCCAGCTGTTCTTTTATTGAGCTCATTAATTGTGATTCCTCAATTGTTCGGGCCGAGCCGTTTGATGTGTTCGCGAAGAGCATTGCAGGACGGCGCCATCAGTGCCGCTGCGTCTGAGCCCGCCTTGTACTGATACGGAATCGTTGTTATCCCAGTGAGGTCGCTCGGGAGCTTGACATCAATTTCCCTTGGTTCCATCAATACAGCTCGGTCTTTCCCGAGCCTTCCCATGAATAGGCCAAGTTCGAAAATAACATTATCGCGAGGCACTGGCCACGAAGAGCCTCGAAATTCGGCGATGTCGTCGGCGTGAGCGATAGCGATTGCGAAATCTGAATTATCGACCGCAGCTTCTAGCGTTTGAAGAGGGTAGCTTGCAACCTTGAACACACCATCAGTCCAAACAGTTACGATGAATCCATCGTATGCGAAGGCGTTTTGGACGAGACGAGCGACTTCCAAGGATTCCGCGGAAGAAATGATGAAAACGCGGATTGTGTCGTGAGCTTTTGCCACGAATGAATTGCGCTGGACCAGGCGCTTGGACAGTTCGCGCGCGATGTTCCTGTAAACTTCAGGGAATCTCTTCGCAACTTCGCTAAAAGCATGTTCAGAAATCTTAGCAACCAAACTTGGTTCGGTAGAGACTACAGATGCTGACCGCGGTTGCGTATGGTCGATAACCGCCATCTCCCCGACGTGGTCACTTACGAATCTTCGCGCCACTGTTTTTCCGTGGACGACGATATCGAATGCCCCTGCAAAAATCAGATAAATACTGTTATCGACGGCACCTTGCTCAATTAACCGGTGCGCTGCAGGAATCTCGTTGAGCTCTATATTCTGGGCTAGCAGTTCTGCAAGCGGCAAGTTACCGCGAACCAGCTTTTGCTCCAACAAAACTTCGATAGTTAAGCGGAGCCCACCTTCTCCGGTAAAACGTTGAAGCACATACCCTCCCATTGTTTGAATTTTCGACAGGTGAAACGACTACGTCTTGCGATTATATGACGTTGAGTTAGATTGATTTGTCTGACACCATTTCGAATTCCTACGAATACAAGAAGGTTGCTGTGCGCAAAATTTAGTGTCGGTCGCTAGCCGCCGTGCACTGCTTCCCGGAATCTTATTGGGCGAGTGTCTTGACGGCTGAGTGAAGGCTATTCGGCTATCCGCTTAAAATTCGCTCAATTTCGTTGAGGACTTTCCATGGTTCCAAATGCAAAAGGTTGAGTTGCGCGCTCTGCGACCTAAACTGAAGTCACTGTGATTAATCTCGGAAATGCTATGAGCGATGCCGCTATGCTTACGCTAAGACGCAAACACGGGAGGGGGGAGCCATGGGGATGTACAAATTTTCTTTAAGGGTTACGGTCAGCGCATACGTGGCTGGCCATATGACCGTAGCCGCAGCGCAGACACCTGCACTTCTTCTCTATGGAGGACATAGCCACGACAAGTTTCTGGGCTGTTTGAACTGCAGCGAACACGACAGCGGTTCTGTCTGCAATGAATACGGCTCATACGGTTCCTCCTACAATTCAGACAGTATCTGGAATGGCTACGACCAATATGGCTCGAGCTACAGTTCTCTATCTCCCTGGAATACCTATGCCAGTGACCCACCGGTGATTGTAGATAAGGATGGCAGGTTCTATGGATATTTGACGGCCAATCAATATCGCCCGAAGCGTACTGAGATTAAAGTGCTCGTCGCTCTTACTGATGCTGCGGAGAAATTTGACGATTTGGACAAGCTTCGAGAGGCTTTTTGCCGGAGGTAAGACCTTTAGGGAAATGGGCCGCCAATCGGGGTCGATACTTTCCGGGTCGGCGTAATGTTTCGTGAATGGAGCAGGCCGGTCGTTAAGGAGGCGCCTTTTCGTCCAGCAGCGTCCGGCAATATTCTGTAGTAGTTAGAACCGCTCTTTGAATATCTGCGGCAAAAATGGTCGTTGAGAATTGCTCCCAAGGGAATAGTCCCAAGAAGGCATCCGCGCTGTTCCATAGGTCGCTACCCAGCTCCAACCTCATCAGTTTCGCGAATCGTTCCCGCACCGTATGACCGGCCAATTCTTCCCCGAATCTACCGATGAAACGATGCGCTGAGTCAGCGTTGCGGCCGCAAATGAGATGTTCTTCTTGCCCTGCAAGCAGAGTTGCACGCTCCAACGCTGTTCGAAATTCCGACGGAATACCTGCGATGTTGCTTCGGCAACGAAGTTCAGCAAGCATACTGTCGACCTGCCCTGGCGACATTTTGCATACTGCTTCGACACATCTGTTACTCAGCACGCTGAGCAAGAAAATAAGGTAATCCCGGCTCAGAGTCGCCTTTTGGTCTCGAGAGCGTGGCGCAGTAGCGACACGTTGTTCTAAAGCGGCACAAAAAGTCGTGAATTCAGAACGCGTTGCATGGCGACGGTGTTTCACCAAAGCGTGGATGGCCTTAGCTTCTGACACCTGAAGCGCACGGCGCAGGCTAGATTTCGTCACAGCAAGTCCTTCGCCCTCTAGCTGCGTGATGACTACGCGTACCTGTTCTTCGGTGATTCCAAGCTTTTTCACCGACAAATTTTTGTTTATGTAACTCGAAAGCCAGGTCGGCTGAATGGCCCAGTTGGAAGAGAAATGTACTCTGGTTATGTTTGCTGAGTGCGTGGCCTCCTTGAAGTTGCTCGGCCAGTCCGACAATAGCCAGTAAGCCGCTTTGATAACTTTAGAGCGCCCCGGAGCCGGCAGCATCTCCACGGTATGTATGCCATCGGGGAGTGGTGCGTCGGTCTGTAACGGGAGCGGTAATGTGCTCCAAATCTTTCGCGCTCCTGACCGCATCAACAACTGAGACATGACCCAAAGACCATCAAACACATCTTGGACGTTGGTCGCTTGGTGCAGGTCCGTAGGAATAGTCCACTGTGTTGCGCATAGCCAGAGTTTTTTGGCGATTTCCTGCATCTCGCCATCCGTTTCTATGGCGCCTACAAGGATTTCACCGCAGCTCTGGCATCGGGAGAATTCTGACGGGGCTCGCCCCAAGAGGGCGAGCTGAGAGGTCGGCCACATGCCCCCGCCACATCTAGGGCAATTCTGAAGAAGAGGGCTACCATGGAGCGGGCAATGCGTCATGAAAGCGAATCGCCATTGAAGCCGAATGTAGGGGACTGCATCGGTCGCAAGACACATGGAGCAACACATGCTTCCATTTCCTGTATGACTCTTGCTGCGACATGGAACAACCCACCGACGCCGGCCTGATTGCATGAATTTCGCGGAAATTCTTAGGCCTACATTATCGAGACATAGCGCTCGAATCGTGCGGTCGGTCAATCGATTCTCTTCGCTCAGCCATTGCAGTTCTTTCTCCTTCGGATATTGGTCTGGTTCGGCAATATAAGAAGATGAGTGCGGCCGGGGGTAAATCCTGAAGCCGTTGACCATGCCGCTGCGCTGTCGCCAGGAAGATAGCGATTCGTCGGAGAATGGAGCTGGCCGCGCGAGAAACATCTATTTCACCGAAGCTATAAAGAGTTTGTCTGCAATGGAGATGATGGGCCCCATGTTTGCCCATCCCGTCTCACACGAGGACATGTCACTAATCTTAGGATTGACCACATTGGCATAAAGGGGCCATTCGGCTGGATACGTTGCTATTTTGCGGAGGTGTGTGCAAGGCCTGATGGTGCGCTTGCGGAATTCACCCCAGAGATGACGCAAATTCGGCGTGTTGTGGTGTCCTGGCAAACAGCGTTTGCGAAGTCCTTCCAAGATATGTATCAGATGCTCTTTGTCGAAACGAGGGGTCCACAGGTCAGCCTCAAGTTCTACCGCATGGAACCAGCGCGACCACCAGAGATGCATCGTGAAGTTGATGTCGGTGCCCAGAATCAGCGACGCCTCTTTAAGTGAGACTGTATCAACGAGGGCGTTCTGCTTGACGACAAGCCGCGTAGCACCATCCAAGTCCGTCCGTACTTCGTCCCAAATGCTATGGACGGCCTTGGCTAAGGTTGAGTTTTTCAGCTTGCTAATGCGGCCCACTACTGCATTTGTGTGCGTATTGTCTTCCTCGCGAGGCAGCGAATATATGTATTTCCTCAAGGTAATCGGCCAGTCCGAGACAAAGCGCTCGAACGTCAGGAACTCCTTCAGTGAAATCCAAGCGTAAGGAATCGGGTTTTCTGAGTTCGATAGAAAGTCGCGTACGACATTCGCTGTTAAATGGCAGCCCTTTCTGTCGCTTTCATCAAATCCATTTGTCACCGGTTTCCCGCCAAAGTAATACTTACGAAAAAACTCTGGAAGCCAATCGGGTGCCAAAACTCTTTTAGAATTCGTCAGCGCGAAGCCGCAATCGCAGTATTCAATCCGTAACCTCTTATAGCTAAGAATAGTTTTGCAGCCCTCGCATTCATCGATTGGCATCAGATTATGTCTTTCGCACGGGAGTGGAAGGTGTGCGTTCATAGTTGCAGAAGCCGGAATGTCCTCAGCTATGCACTCGGGGCATATGCGTACAATTGTGTCCATCTCTCGAAGCGTTCCCCTTTGGTAGTTCGTCATAGGAGGTTCACCACGCATCAGGCCGTTCAGTTCTTCTGCTCCCATTCGTATCAGCTTGTAATACGGCATGCGCAGAATCAATGGCAATTCATTAACCCCGGTGAGCATATTGGCAGTGGCTAATCGCACGAGAAAGTCCTGTCGGTTTGGATAATTGCTGGCGTTGAGACGTACAAATAGTCGTGGTAGTGCAGGTACTGTCGTGTTCATCTAATTTTTGTTTTGTGTTGCGATATCTCATCCAGGGTCGTGGCTGGATGAGATATTCGATGCGCCGGCCCTTGAGTGGGCCTGGATTTATGTGGAGCGCTTAGGCTGCTGCCTTCGTCTTCTGTTCCGGTTCCTTCTCAGGGTTGGACGCGTCGTACCAGTGATGGAACAGTTCACCCTTCTGTGTGAGTGGACGAACCACCTCGACGCGGAATGGATTGACGTGACGCAGTTCGTCACCGAACTGCAGCTCGAATGCCTCCGCTAAATCCTGCAAAAACAGCCGTTCTCTGCCGTTCGCGACCGCGATGCTGACAGCCTCTTTTGCTACGTCCAGCATCAGGGAGGTAACGCCGTTCGTGGCGTAGATGAAGCGCAGTGCAGTATCTGAGTCCATGAGCTTCGAGGACTCAGCCAGCGGCAGAGCTTTGTCCAAGTTATCGAGAAAGCGCTTGCTACGGCTGATGTTGTCTGCACCGGTCATCGAGAAATACTCAATGCGCTGATGCTTCATAGCGCGCCGGTTCAGTTGGTCATTGCCGCGCACCACATCAATTGCAGCGAATGTACCCAGCATAGCGACGAGGCATTTGGAGCCATCGATGAGGTCTCGAATCCAATTGCCCAGTTGAACCACGCCCTTTTGTCCGCGCTTTTCCGGGATATCTTGAATGTCATCGATGAAGATGATTTCGGTGCCGACCATCGCCAGCAATGTTTCCGCCCGTTTCGACATCTCGGCAGCAGTGCCTTTGGGTCTGGGGTCTCCGAGAGCCGCCAGGAGGGCGGCAGCAAGACCACGCTGAGTAGGCGCCGACGGAATCTTGAAGTACACCGTCGGGACCTTGCTAACATCTCCGGAGTCATCGCGCGGCATGGATTCTTGGATGTGATTGGCCAAGTAGGTCTTGCCGGCGCCAGAGCCCGCCATGGCCAAGAGGCCTTTTCCTTTTCTTTCCAATTTACATTTCGCAGCGATGAGACGAATTTCCCTGATTGCAGACGAGCATTGCGGATGTCTGACGAAAAATCGAGAGTTCGCCATGTGTAGGCGTCGCGAAGCAGCGTCTGCGCCGCGCCATTTTTCACGTGTGGAGGTAGCGGCGGCTTCGTTGACTGCGCTTTGTTCGGCAGTATGAGTAGGGGTGTTCATAGTTTTATCCTTAGTTCGGTAGGTGTGGGAGGGGCGAGAGAGCCCCTCCCGCCGCCCCAGCGGCAACCCTGGCCAGCCGGGAAGGCATACAAGTAATTTCGGTGATTACCCAAAGGCGGAGGACGTGCTGCCGGAGGGAGCCCATTCCTCCTCATCCTCCAGTTCCAGTGTCACTTGGTCGATTTCTAGCAGCTTCGCCTCAATGTCAGTCATCAGCTTGTCCTGAGTCGCTGTCGCTGCTTCTGCAGCCGTCGTGTCTCCGTGGGGTCCGGTCGCTGGCGCTAAATCACCAACCCGTGCAGCCACTTTTCGCAAGCGAAGCTTGTTGGACTGACTCATTTGAGCCGTCAGGTCGATAAGGTCCTGACGGCTCCTGAGCATGTCCGTCTGATTGGGATGCCTACCACGGCGTTCACGGGCCATCTTGGTAATCAACTGGTGCTGGTACAGTGTCAGACCAGTCGTATATGTCAGATTCGTACTATCCACTCGAAGCCATTGCGGCACAGATAGATTTGCGGCTGATTTGTTTGCGCTTTCGGGATACTTCACCCATATGAAACTCAAATCATCAGGGTTGAATCGGAAGTCAACACGTAACGAATTACCGAAAGCCTTCTGCCATATGGCAAACATTGCATGGTGGTATTGGAGTCTGTTGTAGAATTCGACTCCCACCGGCCGCAGATTCACACTATGTGGCCGCAAACCAGCCAGTTCAATGTCGTGCACGTTGCTTGGCAACCGCGGACGTCTTCCTTCCATTCCGCGCATATACCTCTCTTTCGGCGTGAAACCATCGATGCCGGCCGTGTGGCAGTGAATGTCATACACCCACTTCATGAATCCTTGTCTGAACTGCTCAGTGGTCAGGACCGCGCTGTTCAGCCCTTCTTCGACCGTGTCACGCACGTGCTTCTTCGGTCCAACGTATCCCGGGAGGGTTTCCAAGTACCCCACCATCGTTCCGTTGAAATTCTCCGTCGTCGACTTCTCAGTCGGCGTCCTGGGGCGAGCGAATTCGATGGCTGCATTTGCAACGGTGATGGTCGCCGCTGAAAGGGCTAATGCGTGGTTGTACCGCGCGTTGTCGAAGATGAAGAGCGACGGCCGCCCCATGTACGGAATGTCATTTTGGACTTCTGCGTAGTCGCCGCTTCCCCTCAGCTTCGGCATAACCGCATTAATCACCGCGCCAATTGCTGACTCGGTATTGCGCGCTTCGGAGCCAATCTTGAGCCCTGTCGGGACATCGGAGTGTTGGTCAACCGCTGATGTAATCCAAATCCGCCCATAGGGCAGACCCGTCCGTGAGTCGACTGCAAACACCCCAGAGTCCTTGTCGTCACATTCGACGACTTGGCCGGTGAAAGTGGCTCGGTCTCTCGGATACCAATCTCGGAATTCCTGCTTTGCCGCCGCGAGACTTTTATTCCGCCTGCAGATTTCAAACTCGCCCAGACAACGCTTCGTCTCCCGAGTCACAGTCGTCAGCGACGGTCGCAGAGCCTGCGCCTTCTCATGACCATGTGTCTCGTTCAACTCGTGCTGAACGTCTTTTTGCACCTCGGTGAAACGAACTTTCCCAGAGCCCTTACTAGCAAGTCTTTTCAAGACTTTGACGATGGCGTCCTGAACAGCGGTTGCAAGGCGACTCTTTCCCCCTCCGCCCCGGCGGGAGAACTGAGGAAATGCCGCTTGCAGGTCACCATCAGCGCGTTCGATTTTTCGTTCGCAGGAATACAGTGTCGATAGTTTGGGAGGATGGTCGTCGTGCTTTTTCCTTGTTAGCCGTTCATAGTCAATTTCCTTGAGTGGCGTCGGCCGCATAGAGGCATGGCCGAGCTTCTTCATCTCTTGGATATAGGCCAGGCACTTCAACCCAAAGGAGCGTGCTTTCTCCCCAAATGCCAGCATGCCGCCGGTCGTCTCTAGTCCCTTCCAGATATCTTGCATCTGCTGCCGCAGGTCTTCTGGTGCGATGGACTCAGCCTCCCGATATGGAACCAAGTCCCCCTTGGTGTAGGCGGCCCAGAAGTCATCATGATTCATCCACTTACGCTCGTGAGTGGCGCAATGTTCGATGGCTAAGCGGCTACTTCTCACCTCGGCGATTTCAAACACGATGTTTCCCCTGCGCAGGCGAGCGCCTTCTTCCATTGCGAATTGCGATGGTTTAATAGTATTCATGTCAGCCTCCGCTTAGTAGTCAGTCAGCGTTGACCACCAATCATCAGTTCCCTTGTTGTCGCCTAGGAACATGCCAATGATGTCGTCTTGCGGAGTGGTCTTAATGAGGGTGTCCCCGGTGAGAGGCTTAGTCAGCGGGAGGTACACTAGGCCTTCCCACGCCGCGGCATAAACGGTGTCCCGGTCAATAGTCGAGTCGCCGGGCAGGTTGCCGACCGTGGCGCTTTGTCCCTTCGCGTCAACCCACTCGAGCAGCTCCCTGATTTCGTCCGGCGATACCTCGTTGTTGCTGGACAAGCGCATCTGCATGAGGTGGTCGCGCACCGGCTTGCTCAATGGTGTGACGTCTGTCCACAGGATGTACCCGATGTTTGACTCGGCGAATTTGGCTCGGAGTTCATCAAGTTCCCATAGCTTCGCCGGCGAAAGGAAGCGGTGGGCCTTGGTCTCGATGACGTAAAGGCGAAGGTCTTTCAGGCTTGGTACCTGAATCAAGAAGTCCGGGCAAATCTCGCGGCCGAACTCCTCCTTCGACGTATGGAATGGCTGGGGTTTCACCTTTACGATGTGACCCAGAATCGTGTTGTATTCGAGGGCGAGCGCCGAGCAGAACTCGTTGCGCCCCTGAACTTGCAACGCGCCAAGGAGTTTGGAGTGGTATCCGTGGAGCTGGGTCCAGCGTGAGGGGCCCTTTAGTTCACGGACAGGGTTAGTGGCAAAAACGGCTTGGGCCCATTCTTCGGTGCCCATTTTGTGATTTGATACTCGCATAACTTCCCCTTTCTCTGCGCAAACTGCGCTTAGAAAATGTGTCAAACGGAGCCATCGGTACTTGACCAATGGACGGCGGGAAGTTACCTTCAAGGCTCTCACACCTTTGGTAAAGGCAACTTTCCAGAGTTAAGAGCGGCAATTACTTTTATGTAATTCGCCGCTTTTTCATTTTCAGGGTGTGTTTCATACCCTTTCCTTTCGATTCAATCCCGCAGTTGTTCAACACCGGACCTTTAAGACCCGGCACCTTTTCCTTCAAGCGCATCATTCCAACCTCCCCTTACGCCATCCGCAAGCGTAATACGGCTCCTCGCACGACCGCATATGCAACGCGGGCGGACGTAGCTCACCCCTGGCGGGGCAATTCATTCCTTTGATTTCAAACCGGGATGGTTGTTGAAAAGAAAACATCTCTGAATTCAGAGTGTATTTCTTCTGCCAACATCAATTGATGGCTCTTTCTGAATCGCAACAATAGTTATTGATTATGCAATTATCCAAGCCCGGGCCGTGGCTACTTCGCCACAGATTCCGAATGGTAATTTTCCAAAGGAAATAAGAGGGTTAGATTTTTACTCGCATTTAAAATGATGCCCTATAAGATGGAGTTGAGTTGAGTGTAGGCACTCATTTTTGTAAACGCAAGAATTTTCGACAGTCAATTCCTACTGGGGAAATAGTCATGATTGCATAAATTTTGAGCAACAACGAGGAATCCATCGACGTTCGAGGAAGTCCCTGTTAGTTTTCATTTGGCAATCTAATGACACCCTTGTATAACGTTAAACTCGCATTTTGCCAATTTTACAGAAGACGTCCAACGGTGTTATCAGCTTTTCCGCCGGGCCATTTTCAAAATTACCTTTTGGAAATTAATGAAATTGTTAAGTTTCTGAGGGGTAAGACGGTCAATTTCTAGGTGGGAATTTGTCAAGGACGGGCTGGCGAGATGTGGATAACTTTAGGGGAAACTTAGGAAGAGGGAGTGTTGCATCCTGTCGACACAGGCAGGGTATTGGCGAGGAGCAGAGCTGGTGCGGGATAGCGGGAAGTTCGAAGTTTGAGTCTTACTCTGATTTTTTGTGAGCCTAACTTCGAGGATGTCCACTGATACCGGCCGATCTGATCGGGCGTGCAGCGGCATTGCTTCTCACGATGGCCAAAGAAACCACATGGACATGGGTTCATGGCGGCAATCAGCTGAAATCTCGCAGGAAAATCAGCCTGTCGTGCTGCACGCGAGATGGTGATCCGGCCGGATTCCATCGGCTCGCGCAATACTTCCAGCACTTTGCGATCGAACTCAG
>Ga0209913_1001375_pt1 | contig 13712 bp, 14 predicted proteins | sample PersoiDNA2013203_FD_185805 | JGI IMG/M metagenome (GOLD analysis project Ga0209913, IMG submission 185805) | Permafrost soil microbial communities from the Arctic, to analyse light accelerated degradation of dissolved organic matter (DOM) -... | ecosystem: Environmental > Terrestrial > Soil >... | reverse complement strand
ATGACGGCACTGCTTGCGCCCTTCGGTCTGGCAGGCCATGCCCTCAACGGCACACGGCCTGCCCCGGCCGCGCCGCGCGAAGGTGCAGCCGCCGCCCAGGATCTGCCTCCGCTGGACGTGCAGTCGCTCACCTTCGAGGCCAGCCCAGGCGCTCCGACTGAAGTCCCCGCAGCACAAGGTTCCAGCGAGGTCGCTCCGGAATCGGATGCCACGCTGCCCCCGCTGGATACGAATCAGGCCTTCAGCCAGCCAGCCGAAGGCGCGCCCGAGCCGTCCGCACCGATGGCCGCGCCCGCGATCAAGCCATCTGAAGCCATGGGCCTCAACCCAGCAGACGGTGTGCTCTCTCGCAGCGCTGCCGCCCATGTGGATGCAGAGCACCAGCGGGCAATCGACGCGCTCCAATCTGAGCCGGTTGCCGAGCCTCTGCCGTCCACTCCGCTTGAAAGCGCGACCGAGCCTGCTGGCATCACCCCTGGCCCGGTCGATTTCCAGGCGCAGGATCTGGTCCAGCCGGATCAGGCCATTGATGACGTGGAAGCACAGGCCGCACAAGCCGCGCGCCGGGCTCGCGTCGATACTGCCCTGGGCGCGGCCACCCGCAAGGGGCTGGCGTGGGGCCGCTTCTCGGATGCGACCGGCACCCTTGGCGTGCCCCGGGCCGAGATGCCCCAAATCAAGGCCGAACACCGTGGCGCGATGGTCAATTTCCTGAAGGCCCGCGGTGTGGACGCCACCCAGCAAGAAATGCCGGCCGACGAACTCAAGCCGACCCAGGCCGAGTTCTCGAGCGCCAAGGTCAAGGCCGCCCTGGGTTTCGGCGGGGCCGACCGCTCCATTCTGGTGTCGTCTGATGGTCATGTGCTGGACGGCCACCACCAGTGGCTGGCCAAGCTCGCCAGCGATGAGCCCGTGAAGGTCATTCGACTGAACGCGCCGATTGCGGAGTTGCTGCCCCTGGCCAAGGAGTTCCCGAGCTCGACCACCGCCAAGGGGGCGCCCACTGTTGCCCAGACTGCCCCGCCGGCCCAGGCCGCCCCGGGTGAAACCACACCTGCCAGCTCGCTGGATGACTTCGTGGGCCAGATGCCCAAGGGCCGCCAGTCCATGGTGAAGGGCTTCCTCAATGAGCCCGTGACGAATGGCACCCGCACCCTGACTCGGGCCGGCCTGGTTCACGATCAGATCGCTGATGGCGCCCGAGTGGAAAGCCTGGGTACTGAATCCGCCCTGGTGCTGCCCGACGGCCGCCAGATCGGCCAGCAGGTCCTGGGCAAGGTGGGCATGGATTACGCCCGGCACCTGGCGGCCAAGGCCACGGCCACCCAGCAGGAGGCCGCGCAAACCATCAATCCCACCACCAACCTCACGGAGCAAAGCCATGGCCTTGAAGCCACTGGAACCCAGCAAGCAGAAGCGCAACAACCGCAAGCAGGACCAGAAGCCGAGCTGAAAAGCCGGCCGACGCCCGCTGCGCCCGCCGCCCTCAGCCCTGCAGAATCAGCCGGCCGGGCGCGAAACGTCAGGCGGGTGGAGCAGATCGCCAAGGGCATGAGCCAGAAATGGGCTGCAGCGCCAAAGATCACGGTGGTTCACGACTTGTCAGACCCGCGCGTCCCGGAGGAAGTGCGGGCCATGGACCAGGCCCAACGCAGTGGCGGCTCTGCCACCAGCCCGGAAGGCGTGTATTCCTCCCATGGTGAAGTCTTCCTGATGGCTGGCCAACTGCCGACCACCGAGGATGTGGCACGCGTGGTGGCCCACGAGGTGCTGGGGCACCACGGCCTGCGCCAGTTCTTCGGCAAGAGCCTGGACACAGTGCTCAAGCAGATCTTGGCCATGCGCCCGGCCCTGGTCAAAGCCAAGATTCAAGAGTACGGCCTGAACGGCGTGAATCTGAGCGACCAAATGGCAGCAGCTGAAGAGGTGCTGGCGGACATGGCCCAGACCCAACCCCAAATCGGGTTTGTGCGTCGCGCGGTGGCTGCCATTCGGACCTGGCTGCGTGAGAACGTGGCCGGCTTCAAGGGCATGAGGCTGTCTGATGACGAGATCATCCGCAGTTTCATTCTGCCGGCCCGCGCCTTCGTTGAGCGTGGCGTGGACTCTGGCGCCATCAATGGCATCCCGGCTTTCTCGCGAGAGGGGGAAGGCTTCACGCCCTTGGCCCGCGGCGCCTCGACCTTCGACGATGCAAGGACAGCGGCCAAGGACTTCCAGGGCAAGACCCTGCACAACGCTGCCACCGGCATGGATGCGGTGGTGTCCCGCAACAGTCTGGACAAGATGTTGAGCGCCAAGGCCGTGGGTAAGTCGGTGTCGATCGCCGCCCATGTGAACGCCGTGGCCAATGCTGACAAGTTGTTCGAGCGCGCGGTGTTGGTGGACTCCCACCCTGACGGCAAGGAACTGGGCACGATCAAGGCCGTGCACCGCTTCTACGCGCCGATGCGTTTCGGCGGCAAGGTGCTGCAGGTCAAGATGACGGTGAAGGAGTTTGCCCAGCAGTCCAACGGGAATCGCCTCTACACGGTTGAGGCCATGGACCTGGAGCCAGAAAACAATGGTGCTGCCTCCGGTGGGTTGCCTGAGGTTTCTCAGGGGGGAGTAGGTGGCGCGGAACTGAATCCCGTCGCACATCAGCCGGAGGGCAGCACCACAGAAAGTGTAGTTCCTGACAGCCCAGAAGGCAAACCGGCCTTCAGTCGGGGGCAAGCAGCGGCCTGGGTGGACCAGAAGCTCAACACCCGGCCCGAAACCATCGTCGGCGACAACGGCCGGCAATACACCGCCGCCCAGCTGCAGGCGATGCGCAACGTCGGGATGCAGGTTCAAGAGCCATCCCTGGCGGAGCGTGCCAAGGCCCTGTATCAGGACGCCGGCAAGAAGCTGGCCCAGGGCATCGTCGACCAGTTCGCACCGGTGAAGGATCTCGACCAGAAGGCCTATCTGCTGCTGCGCCTGAGCAAGGGCGCGACCGGCGCCTTTGAGTCCTTCCTGCGTGGTGGGCTGCTCAAGCTGTCGAATGGGGTCTACGACTTCGACGAGAAGAACAAGGGCGGCGTCGTCGATCGCCTGCTGATGCCCCTGGGCGGTGAGCATCACGACTTCTTCCGCTGGGTGGCGGCCAACCGGGCAGAGCGCCTGATGGCCGAGGGCAAAGAAAACCTGTTCACGGCCGCCGACATCCAGGCCCTGAAGACCTTGAGCAATGGGCAGGCCTCCTTCGATTACGTCGTTCAGAACGGGATGCGCAAGGGCCAGACCACCCGCAACCGGGCCGAGATCTACCGCGACAGCCTGGCCACCTTCAACCGGTTCAACAAGAACATCTTGGACATGGCCGAGCAGTCGGGCCTGATCGATGGCAGCTCGCGCCACGTTTGGGAACACGAGTTTTACGTGCCGTTTTTCAGGGCGGCCGATGACGTGGACGGCGGGGTGCGCGGCATGAACGTGAAGGGCGGGATGCTACGGCAGCAGGCCTTCAAGGCGCTCAAGGGTGGAAAGGGAGCACTCAGCGCCGATCTGCTGGACAACACCCTGATGAACTGGGCCCACCTGCTGGACGCGAGCGCCAAGAACCGGGCGGCCAAGGCCACGCTCGAGGCAGCTGCCCGGATGGGGGCAGCCATCGAGGCGCCTGAGGACGCGGTGCGCGACATGGGCAAAAGCATGGGCATGAAGTCCGGCGCTGTGTGGTTCATGGACCAGGGCCAGAAGCGGCACTTCCTCGTTGAAGATCCCTTCCTGCTGACCGCCCTGAACTCGCTTGAGTACGCTGGCATGAAAAACCCCATGATGAACGCCATGGGGGCCTTCAAGCACGCGCTTACCGTGGGCGTGACCGCCTCGCCCTTCTTCAAGATCCGCAACCTGATCCGCGATAGCGTTCAGGTCATCGGCACCAGCCCCATCGGCTACAACCCGGCGGCCAACATCGCCCAGGGCTGGAAGCTGACCGATCCCAAGAGCGATGCGTATTTCCGCTTGCTGGCCGGCGGTGGAACCATCCACTTCGGCACCATGGTTGAAGGCTCCGAGGCCAAGCGACTGCAGCGCCTGGTCGAATCTGGCGTTGACAAGGCTTCTGTCCTGGACAGCGAGCACAAGGTGCAGGCCTTCTACCGGCGCTACGTGGCCCCGGGCATCGAGGCCTATAACGAGCTGGGCAACCGCGGTGAAGCCGTGAACCGGGCCGCCCTCTACGACCAACTCATCAAGCAGGGCGTGGGCCACGATGAGGCGTCCCTGATGGCGCGCGACCTGATGGACTTCTCCATGCAGGGCAGCTTCACGTCGATCCGCTTTCTGACCCAGGTGGTGCCGTTCTTCAATGCCCGGATTCAGGGCTTGTACAAGCTGGGCAAGGCGGCCAAAGAAGACCCGGCCCGCTTCGGCGCTGTGCTGGGCACCACGGCCATGGTGTCGCTGGGCCTGCTGGCCGCGTACTCGGATGATGACGATTGGAAGAAGCGCGAGGACTGGGACCGCAACAATTACTGGTGGTTCAAGTTCGGTGGCACGGCCTTCCGAATCCCCAAGCCCTTCGAAATCGGCGCAGTCGCTACCTTGGCCGAACGTGGCTTTGAGCTGGCCTTTGAAAAGGAAATGACCGGCACCAGGTTCCGCCAGCAAGTGCTGACCCTGATGGGCGATCAGCTGTCGATGAACCCGGTGCCCCAGCTGGTGAAGCCGATCCTTGATGTCTACGCCAACAAGGATTCGTTCTCCGGCCGGCCCATCGAAACCCTGGGCATGGACAAGCTCAAGCCCGAATACCGGTTCAACGACCGCACCACCATGGCCGCCCGGGCCACCAGCACCGCGGCCAATGGCGTGACCGGGCTGATCGGCCTGGATGGCCCGTCGCCCGTGCAGGTCGACCACATGCTGCAGGGCTACTTCGGCTGGCTGGGTTCCTTCGTGGTGGGAGCGGCTGATGTTGTGGCACGGCCGGCAACCGGTCAGAACGAGCGCGCCACGCCGGATTACTGGAAGACCCTCACGGGCTCGATGGCCAGCGATCTGCGGGACGCCCCCAGCCGGTACGTGTCGCAGATGTACACCCAGGCCAAGGAGCTGGAAGAGGCCTACGGCACCTGGCAGCACCTGCTCAAGGAGCGCAAGACCGCCGAGGCGGCTGAGTTCAGGGCCGACCACCAGGAAGAGCTGCAGCGGTATCGCAAGGTGGAGAACGTGAAGAAGATGGAGACCCGGCTGGGCCAGCAGATCCGCGCGGTGGAGCGCAGCGACATGGATTCAGACGCCAAGCGGGAGAAGATCCGCTCTCTGCGCGAGGCCCAGGATCGGGTGGCGCGCCTTCTGGTTCCGAGTTAGAACGGGGTGGCAGGCAGGAAGCTTTGCCCTTGGAACACCAAGGCAAAGATGTGCAGGATGACGGCGATGAAGATCGCCCAATAGACGATGACCTTGAGCATGTGGCCCTCCCTGCACGGAGGATACCGGGAGGGCTCGCATGTGGCAAAGGCAGCACTGGCTGCTGCTCCTGAAGTTTAAGGAACTGCCAGGCTGTTTTGCGGGGTCACATGGGGGCGCGGAATTTTTCGCACTCCCCTCGCCCAGTTCCTGAAGTTTTAGGAACTGCACGGCGCTCTCGCCTTGAAAAGCCGCCCCAAATCTTAGGGGCGGCTTTCATTCGAAGGTGGCCAGCGCTTGGGGAAGTGGTACCAAGGTCGAGCGGAAATCACCTGTCGGCTGCTGTCGTTGCACCGTTCCTGAAAATTTAGGGGCGGCCCCACTTCGAGGTCATGGCCCAAAATTTCGGGGCATGATCGCCGCCTACTTGAACATGCGCCTTAGGTTTTGCGATTTGAAATCGAACAACCAGTCTGAAGCCGCGAATCCGATGTTTAGCGTGGGCGCGTGGTACGTGGCGGGAAAATTTCCGGCACGTTGACCGAGCAGGTGAGTGTCACTGCCTCCGTTTGAAACGCGCCCAGTCCAACGCTTCGGCCTGGGCGCCCCCTGCCAGGACCATGTCCTTGAAGTTCAGGGCATGGTATTCACTCAGCGCGGAGCACCTTCGGCGAAGTGGGTTTCTCCGTTTCAAACGGAGCAACTCAAGCCTCCGTTTTAAACGCGACCTTCAAAGGTGCTTTTGAAAAGGCACCTTTTCCTTTCGTGGCATCAACCTCGGCGCCGGCTCTTTGCCAATCCCGGAACAAACGCGGCAACTCGCCACCGTTCCCCCGCTTTTGGGAACGGTGCCGCCCACTACTCTCAGGCCAGTCGACAACGCCACATTGGTTCCGGGCGCTGGCCCAACATGCAGGAAAAATTTCCTCCATGATCCCGGCGCCCTCAAAGTGAAGAAATCTCACTTAGGTTCGAACTGTGGCCGTTGAGCTCCTCCCAAGTAGTTGCCGGAAATTTTTCCGGCAACTCCACCCAGCGAGAAGATGGCTCAGGTCTGATTCATGCCATGTTCAGCAGATGATTCAGATTTGAATCATCGCGGGCTGAAGTTTCAGCCGGCGATGCCTGCGGGCCCGGGCACCATGGCTTCAGATTTGAAGCCATGCCTTCGGCCTTGACCCGGTGAGGTGGTGATTCACCACCCCATCGCAGCTTCAACCAGCTGAGGTTTCAGTCGGTCAGTCACTTTTACGGGGGGGGGCCCAAATCTGGACCATCCCCCAGCCGGCTCAAAACTGAGCTGGCCCCAGCGCCACCTCACTTTTGAGGTGGCGATCGTTTTGAAGAGAGGTATCCGAAAAATTTCGGACACCCCCGACCACCTGAAGGTTCAGGCGGTTGTCTATCGTCGGCTCACAGGTGAGCCCGCGATCTTGGCTAGGTACTGGTGGATCAGTTCCGACGAAAGCCGACGATTTGTAGGCTTTGAGTGAAGCCGCGGGCAGCAAGGGGATAACGATCTGCTACCCCATCCACCCCCATGTCAAACAAGGGGGTCGCAAAACGCTACCCTCCTGAAGCCTTGTTGATCGATGTGTCGCACCGCGTGGCAAACCCAGACTCGTGCGATCCGGTGGCACTGCGTACGAATTTCGTTCGGAGTGCGTCCGAAATCCGGACGCACAACCTGGCCGACGTTACTGCCGACGAAATTCGTCGTCAGTCGCTGGCGGTGGGCCGTGCCCAGGGGGGGCGGCGTTTCCCCGCCTCCCTTGTGCGTACGGATTTCGTCCGAACACCGCACAGCTGTGAGCCCTTGAGAAGCGCGTATGAATTTCGTCCGCGCAAACCTGCCGGTGGGCGTGACGACGAAATTCGTCGGCACACCCAGGCTGTAGAGGTGCACCATCGCTGCCTCACGGGAAAAACGGGGGTGTTTGCAGGGAAAAATGGGGGTGTTTCCACTGACGGGCTCTCAAATGGCGCGCCATCTGGTGCTGGGCGCATCAAGATCTATCGGCGGCAATTCAGACAGCTTCCCGTCAAACACCCCTTGTAGACTGCTCGAATGAGTAAATGCCATGTCTGCGGAGCGACCAGCTTTCGCAAGGTGATCGAGCGAGACCCCGGCGGCGCTATGAGCCACCTGGGCCGGTTCGCTTGCGATGGCTGCGGCATGGTGTTCACCGATCGGCAAGTCTGGAGTGGGGCCGTACCCGCCGCAGATCCAGTCCTGTCGGGCCCGATCGCTCATGATCGAAGTAGCGCCTCAGAGTTGGATTGATGCCTCGTTGGCCGCGATCAGGCCAAGCTCGGCGCCGTTGCCCACCAGTCGACAGTTGAAGGGATGCCCTCTCAATTGCAAATCACGGTGGACCCGGTGCTGCTGCAGGTGCGGCCCGTTTGGGTGTTGATCAGGAAGTTGCCGGATCGGGAGTACGTCGTCCCGACGTTGTCGTAACAGAAGCCCGGGTTGCAATTCGTGATGATTCGCCCAACTGGGGCAATCGGTGCCACGATCACAGGCTGGGGCGCTGGGTTGGGGGCATTGCTGTTGCAGGCCGCGTTCATCTTCTGGTTTGCGATGGCCACCCTTGCTGCCTTCGTGTCGCGTGGCAGGGTGGTGATGGACGAGACGGTCTCGAGTTCTTGCTGTGCCAGGCGACATTCGTAGCCTCCGCCGCCCTGGGCCTGAGGTGTGCCGGTGTACCTTGGTTGGCTGGCGGCCCGTTGGGCTTCAATCTGGGCGTCGCGCTGCTGCTCAGCCCATTTGCGCCTCATCCCCTCTTCGTAGCGCTGCCGTTCCATGGCCAGCTCTTCCGGGGATTTGCGATCCAGGATCTGGGTGCCAGACTGGTTTGCGGCACATCCTCCGTCTGAGTAGGTGACCGCTCCAGATTTGCGATCCACGCACTTGACCACTTGGGCCTGGGCAACCAAACCGGCAGCCATCAGGCAAACAAAAAATGCTTCCTTGAGCATCGTTCCCCCTGTCGTTATCGAGGGACTATAACCTCCGACACCGCGTACTGTAGGGCGCCATTGCAGCAGACGAATTTGCCTTTTGAGACAAGCGCTTTAAGGAAAAATTGGGCAGCTACTCTTGTCACAAATCGATGCAAAACCCAATTGAACCCTTGTTCCTCAGCCGTGAACAGACGGCACAGTTTGTCAATTTGTCCGCACCAGGGATGCAGCGTCTGCTTGCCGCCGGCGACTTCCCGAAGCCACGCCAGCTTTCAACGAGGCGTGTTGGGTGGCTGGTCCGAGAACTGCGCGAATGGGGCGAGTCCCGCCCCGTGTCAGACCAATTGCCGCCCATGAACTGCGGCAGAAACGACATGTAGGCCACTTGCCCCCGCGCTCGACCCTGTGCTACATTGAAAGCGTCCCTGCAGTAACAGGGGCGGTGCTTGAAAACACCTTTAGACAAGCGGTCGAGGCTCCCCGATAGGAGCCTTTGTCACGTCCCTACATTTCGTCGATGGGCCCCGAAAGGCCCCGTCGCGTGGTTTCGGACGGGATGGGTCTACCCGTAAGGATGGCCGCACGACTTGTCTCGTGTTTTCAACATCCCGTCCACCTGTCTTGCTTGAAAACAAGGCTGGTGGGTTTCAGTCTCGACAAGGAGCTTGACCCATGACCACGGTATCCACCGAGGCCAGCCGCTGCGCTGCGCCGATTTCTCGCCCAACCTTGGGCAACACACCCGCCCCCCATCGTCACCTGAAAAGTCAGGGCACGATCGATTCCATCCAGACCCACGCCCGCGCTGTGAACTCGCTGCGCATGGCGCTGCACTACCTGAACCAGCCTGAAAGCAATGTGCCCGGTGCCGGCCGCAAGGCTGTGCAGGCCCTGGCCGCCATCAACGTGCTGCGCACCAGCAGCCTGGGCGAAGCCGCCAACGACAGCGGGAGGGTTGGGCAATGAACATCCCGACTTTTGATCTCTGGCCTTTTGCCACTGCCACGGATCCTGATGCGGCCGCAGCGGCTGCAAAAGCTCTGGCCACTGAGCATATTCGCACTGGTGCAGACGTGTCTGCCGTGCTCGCTGATGCCTACCAATGCAGGCCCAACCCGGCGGCCGCTGCAGCGCGTGCGGCCTATGTCGGCGCAATCGTGGCGCTGGCTCAGCCGTCCTTGTCGGGGAGGGGTTGACCCATGGCCAATTCACAGAAGAGCGCGCTCACTGGCCGCGCGGTTCCGGGGCACCGTTACCTGGCTCCCAATGTTGTGTGCATGTTTGCCGAGGATCGACCGGCCTTGCCTAAGCAGCGCAAGCGCGGCCAATACTGCGGCAACGTGCTGCCCATCTGGATCAAGACGCGCATCTTTCCTGGTGTTGTTGCTGAAATGTGTGGCGATGTGCTGCCGTGCAACCTTGGAAAGCGGGTTCGGGTCATAGAAATTGTTGAGCCGAGGCTGCGTTCCGGTGAGTGGTGGAGGATTGAGGCGCTGTCTGGGCGGATTGCTGTCGCCGATCCGAGGCACGCTGGAGCAAATGCCTGGGCGACGACGTACATCTGTCTTGCGGGCAACCTTCGCCGAGTGCTGGGGGTGGACCATGTCTAAAACCATCATTCGTTTCGAGGTCGATAGCAACGACCTGGAGCACTGGGACGACCAGTACCTGGCCCAGCTCTGGCACATCGCTCAGGCTAACCCGGCGCCCTTCGGCGATGCTGAGGCCTGCAATTTCGCAGAGCGTGTCGGCCGTGAAATCATCCGCCGTTTCGTTTCCAGCATCCGGCCCGAGCTCTGGCACCACCAGGCCAGCCACGCAGCCCAGGCCCGGCGCGAGTCCGAGGCAGGAGGGACGCATACATGAACGACACCGTGAACACTTTGCCTCCCTTCAATGCCGCAACCGCCGTGGGTTTGATTTGGGAGCGGGCTCAGGCCCAGCTGAGCAAGGATGAACTTGAATGGATTGCTGATGGCGTCCCGGATCTGGTTCGCTTTCAAGCTGAATACCTGGCCACCGTGACCCAGGGCATTGGCAGCCTCGTTGGTCACGACCAGCACAGCGGCGCGCTGTCAAATCGTGATGAGTTCCCGGCCTTGTTGTGGTCCATTTCCCACCAGGTGGGGGTGCTGGGGGCGCTTGCCGGCATCGCAGGTGAAGCCGAGACCTTCCGCACGCCTGAAGGCTGGGCCCGTCTCAAAAGCACCAGCCGAAAGGGGGCCAAGTGATGAGTACCCCTGAAGCACAGACCTCCTGGACGGATGAACGCAAGCGCGTGTGTCTCGAGGCCTCGTGGGAATTGGAAGCACTGGGCAAGCTGTTGCCCGCAGTGCTCCCTAGTTCCGTCGATATGCTGAGCGAGACGATGCAGGTGCGCTGCATTGCTGCCCGCCTGCGAACGCTGGCCAGCGCCCTGATGACAGCCCTGGATGACGACATGGTGCCCACTTCCGACGTGGCAAAGATGCTGGGGCTTCATCTTGAGGCTCGACCGGCGGGCGGTGTTGGTGCTGGGTGATGCGCACCCCCAGGCCATGGGCCTAAGATCGACTGCCAGCCTATCGGCTGACCTTGCTTTTCCTCCCTGAGCAAGCCCGCAAGGGTTGACCCGGCCAGAGCGCCGGGTTTTTTCTTTGCGCGATTCCTTCCACCGAAGCGGTGTCTCGCAAAGCCGCGGCTGACGGCGGTTTTGCTCCTCAGAACCTAGCAAAACCTAACATCGACCCTCGCCCGATTGCCCCCAAGATGGTCAAAGTGGACAATCAATCCCGCCCGCTCCAGGGGCGCCACGAGAACGTATAGGGGTGCCATCTGTAGCTGCTTTCGGGTCGCAACCCCCGGGGCAGCATCGGGCTCCTCTTTCAAGCGGCCTGCCATGGCTTTGGGATCAGCTGGGAGCTACGCGCTGCGGTCGTGGACTTCACCCTACCAAGTCCGCAGGCGTTGACCGTGGTCGATGGAGGTCTATGGCGCCGACGTGAATGGGGCGTCGCCCCCTTGCCTTAGAATCCGTAGGCTTCGAAGCTTGGTAATTTGTTCGTACCGCCGATGTGCGAAATGTCCGGGAACTTTGACAGTTTGTGACCATCGAACTGCTCAGGAAGTCGCGCTACCTATCTGGTGTAGGCCTTAGTGGGAATTTGTTTGCCCACTTGTAGCGTCAAAAGTGGCCCCAATTTGTGTTTAGTTATCCACACTATCCACAGGCATTGTCCGGTAGAGTTTTAGTGAACACCAACCAACAGGAGAGACCTATGAAAATTGAACTTTTTTTCGAAGGCTGGGACGACTGAATGTGTTGTCCTGAGGCCGCGAAGACGGCTTTTTTGCTGGGTGAGACATTAGGCTTCTGGATACAAACAGGAGCCTTTTTGCTTTCTGCGGTTGGAGCGATCGCTGTCATCTACTACAACGGCAAGCAGGCAAGGGTTCGAGCTCTCATTGATCTCATCTTGCATCAGAAGGCCGATACTGAGCTGATCGAAGCCACACGGCGTGTGTATGCGATGAGATCAAATGGAACCTCGCTTAGCTCTCATGTCGAAGTTGACTCCGATCAGCGCAAAGATATTCTAAAAGTGATAAACCACCACGAATTCATTGCTGTTGGTATCAGAATGAAAGCCTTTGATGAAAATGTCTACAAGCAGATGCAGTGCACCAATGTCCTGCGCCTGTGGTCAGCGACAAAAGCTTTCATCTATGAGTTGCGCGAGAAGGATCAGAAGCAGACGCTTTTTCAGGACTTCGAGCGACTGGCAACTAGGTGGGAAGCCGAGCCAATCAAGAAGGTTAAATGATCGAATGTGAGCGCATGTTGCTGTGTACGGCTCTCACCGCCCTGGCCAAGTGCCGGGGTTTTCTTTTTTGCTTGGATCAAGACATCGCTTGAGGGCCACCTTGGGCAAAGTGAGCTCGGATCATCGCCTCTTGCACTTGTGTTATGTCGTCGCAGCCTGCCGCGCAGGCTTGAACATCCCTGGTTAACTCGTCATGTAGTTCACCAGCTTTGTAGATCACTCCGCCCACCATCTTGCTGGTCACTTGCGAGGTTCGCAACTCGTAGAACTCATTGAGGCAAACCCAAGTTCCTCTCGGGAAGAAGCAGCAGCCTAGAGTCAAAAGGAAGGCGGGGTAGTGATTGCCGGCTTGGCATCCATGATCGTTGCGATACCGAGAGCCTTTGGAGGTGGTCTTTGCCACGAGCAAGAGTGCTTCGGTTCTAGCGAGGATCAGCAGGTACTTGTCGGCACTGCTTCCATCTGCAAAAACAAAATCTCTGTGGAGTAGGACGGTCCCTGGCTTCATGTTGCCGCGATGACCTTAAGAACATCCATTCGATCTGCGATCATGCCTTTCATCAAATCGGCATCCTGAGCCCGTAGGGCTAGATCGTAGGGGATGGGTTGCTGCTTGGCGCCTTGCTGCTCCCAAATTTTGTGCCAAGGTGAATTTTCGAGATGGGTCTTTTCGATCATCTCGTCGGCGGTGGCGTCCCTAAATTCATTGGCGATCTGTTCCATCAATCGCAGCTCTCTTCGGGAGAAATTTGCTGGATCAAACGGCGTCAAGGATCGCGCCGAGAGCATCGGTCCATTGATCGTTTGAATTTCGTTGAATTCGACGATGCCATCCCAATCCTGCTTCGGCGCCTTGAGCTCTTCGTACAGGCTAACTGGCACAGGGCCCATGCGCCACGCGTTGTACTGCAGGCCGGTGATAGAGCGGCCTGTCTCCTTGTAGTGCATGAAATCTGCAAAGTAGAGCAGCTTGCACAGCTTGGTCTTCCCAAGCTTGCGCACGCTCTTCGCGAAGAACGATACAACCTGGATGAGCTTTTCTCGACTGTGGTCTACGTGCATGTGTGGAGTGCTTGAACTCGCAGGGGTTTGCCAGCTTGGATAGCCATTCATCCTATGACATTCGTATGCGCGCGTAAACAAGCATTGATTCGATGTGGCGGGGTCGAGAGGCAGTCCATGACGGCCAATTTGCGATCTTCAGTAGGTTGCAAGTCACCGGCATTTGTAACCCCGGCGTAACCCCAAACAAAAAACCCAGCACGAGGCTGGGTTCCTTGCTGCTTTGTAACTCGTTGAATTACAAAGACTTTTTGATGGTGCCGGAGAGATGAATCGAACACCCGACCTTCTCATTACGAATGAGCTGCTCTACCGACTGAGCTACACCGGCGTTAGCCCGCCATTATAGCGGGGTATGGTAGCTGGTGACGCGCTCGACCTCATTTTTTGAGCCCAGGATCACGCTCACGCGTTCATGCAACTGGCTGGGCTGGATGTCGAGGATGCGTTGGCGGCCGTTGGTGGCGGCGCCGCCGGCCTGTTCGACCAGCCAGCTCATGG
>Ga0209913_1001374_pt1 | contig 13752 bp, 11 predicted proteins | sample PersoiDNA2013203_FD_185805 | JGI IMG/M metagenome (GOLD analysis project Ga0209913, IMG submission 185805) | Permafrost soil microbial communities from the Arctic, to analyse light accelerated degradation of dissolved organic matter (DOM) -... | ecosystem: Environmental > Terrestrial > Soil >... | reverse complement strand
TCAGTGTGCGCGATTCCGGCGAAGGACTCTCGGCAGAGAAACTGACCCAACTGTTTCAGCCGTTCAATCGGCTTGGGCAAGAGGTTGGTGCCGAAGAGGGCACTGGCATCGGCCTGGTGGTGAGCAAACGGCTGGTCGAATTGATGGGGGGCGAAATTGGCGCGCAAAGTATCGTCGGGACCGGCAGCGTGTTCTGGTTTGAGTTGAATTTGGTGGCTGCACCGCAATTTGCCGCCAATACTGATGCGCCGCTGGTGCTGGCGCAGCCGCAAATTGAGTCTGGCGCTGCGTTGCGCACGCTGCTGTATGTGGAAGACAACCGGGCCAACATGGAGTTGGTCAAGCAACTCATTGCGCGACGTCCGGATATGCGCTTATTGAGTGCCAGGGATGGCATGCAAGGTATCACGCTGGCGCGCATTCATCTGCCCAAAGTGATTCTGATGGACATCAATCTGCCGGGCATCAGCGGCCTTCAGGCACTGAAAATCCTGCGTGAAGACCCCGCAACCCGGCACATTCCGGTGCTGGCCATCAGTGCCAATGCGATGCCTCGCGATATTGAGAAAGGCCTGCAAGCAGGGTTCTTGCGCTACCTGACCAAGCCGATCAAAGTCAACGAGTTTATGGAGGTGCTGGATATGGCGCTGGAAGTTGCGCAGGCCGGATTGGACAACGCGGCGGTGGAAGACGCCATGTGATGGTCGACGCCGCCGATATTCTTGCTGCCAGCATCCTGATCGTGGACGATCAGGAGCTCAATGTGCGGCTGCTGGAGCAAATACTGCGTGAAGCCGGCTATCGGTGCCTGACGTCAACCATGGATCCGTATACCGTGTGCGATCTGCATCGCGCCAACCATTACGACCTGATACTGCTCGATCTGCAGATGCCCGGCATGGATGGTTTTCAGGTGATGGAGGCGCTGAAGGAAGACGAAACCAATGCCGATGACTACTTTCCGATACTTGTGATCACGGCCCAGCCGGACCATAAGCTGCGGGCCTTGGCCTCCGGCGCGAAAGACTTCATCAGCAAACCATTTGACCTGATGGAAGTCAGGACGCGCATTCACAATATGCTGGAAGTGCGCTTGTTGTACAAACAGCTCGAACATCAGAACCGTGCGCTGGAATCCCTGGCGCTGCATGACCCCTTGACCGGGCTGCCCAATAGACGTCTCTTGATGGACAGGCTGTTGTCGGGCATTGCCCATGCGCGCAGGAACAAGGGCAACATGGCGGTCGTGTATCTGGACCTCGACGGGTTCAAGGAGATCAACGACACCCTGGGCCACGATGGGGGCGACACCCTGCTAAATATGGTGGCCGCCCGTCTGGTGGGCGCGGTGCGTCAAGAGGACACGGTGGCGCGGGTGGGGGGCGATGAATTTGTGATCGCGTTGGTGGAATTAAGTCATGGTGACGATGTGGCCGAGCTGGTGTCCAAAGTGCTACAAGCCGTGTCACAGCCCTACAGCATTCAAGGCCGCAGCGTGAACGTGACGGCCAGCGTCGGTGTCAGTGTTTACCCGGTGCATGGTGATAACGTGGAGACGCTGATGAAGAGCGCGGATCTGGCCTTGTATGAGGCCAAAAACGCAGGAAAGAACGACTATCGCATCTCAGGGCTCGCCGACCTGTGACGATGACGCAAAGTTGACGTAACCTGTCGTGGCAGGACCTTGGTCTCAGTGCAAATTGATAAGAAAGTGAATTTTATGGTTAGTACCGCCGATATTCTCAATGCCCGTATCCTGATCGTGGACGATCAGGAGGCCAATGTGCAGTTGCTGGAGCAAATGCTGCGGGGTGCGGGCTATCAGCGCCTGACGTCGACGACGGATCCGTTTGCGGTCTGTGCCTTGCATCGCGCCAACCATTACGACCTGATACTGCTCGATCTGCAGATGCCCGGCATGGACGGTTTTCAGGTGATGGAAGGTCTGAAGGAAATTGACCCCGATGGCTATGTGCCGATTCTTGTGGTCACGGCGCAGCCGGGTCACAAGCTGCGGGCGCTGGCCTCGGGCGCGAAGGATTTTGTGGCCAAACCGTTTGATCTGGTCGAAGTCAAGACGCGTATTCACAACATGCTGGAAGTGCGCTTGTTGTACAAAAAACTCCAGAATTACAACCAGGTGCTGGAACAAACGGTGCTGGAGCGGACCGCTGAATTGACTGAAAGTGAAGCCCGCTTTCGCCGCTTGACGGAACTGGCGTCCGACTGGTACTGGGAGCAGGACGCGCAAGGACAGTTCACAAAGGTGTACGGCCCGGTGCTGGAAATGCTGGGCATATCGATGGAGAGCCTGCTGGGAGAAATCAAACAGGAACAGGCGTTGCGCTGGAACGAGGCGGAGCGCGCGGTCCTCAAAGCGAACGTGGCGGCACGACGACCGTTTCTGGATTTTGTCTTCAGCCGGATTGATGACACTGGCGTGCGCCAGTATTTTCAGGTCAGCGGGGAGCCGATGTTTGATGCGTCGGGCCGCTTTACCGGCTATCGCGGCGTCGGGCGGGACGTCAGCGCGATCATGCGCGAGGTGGCGCAGCCGCGGGCGGCGTAAACGGGCGGGCTAGTTGCGGTCCAGGCCTCGTGCTGACGCTGGCGTCAGCCACTGCACTATTTTTTGAGTCACCTCGGGGCTGCTCAACAAGCCCATGTGGCTGGTACGGTAGGCAATCCACTGCGACGTTTTGGCGAACACCAGGTTTCTTTGTGGCTCATCGTGCTGCCCCAGCGCACTGTGCAGGGGCACCAGGCCGTCGCCAATCAGGCGATCCGCCAGGGTGCTGCGCCTGGCCGCTGTGGTGGCGGCCACGGCGTAGCAGGCCACACCTGCCGGCAGGGGAAGCGGCTGGCGGGCATCGGGTTTGCGCTGAAAGCGGTCGTGGCCCTGCCAGTCACGGTCGAGCACAAACCCGTAGCGCAGGTCGGTGATGCCAGCGCTGCGCAACTGGCCCAGTTTGGCCAAGGGCGCGCTGTAGGGCGTACTGGCCAGGACCACATCCACCCAGTTGCCGGCCCGCTCAAGCGGCGCGCCATGGTGCGGCGTACCCAGAAACACAATGTTTTTCAGACGACCGGGCCAACGCAAACCATCCTGCTTGGCGCAGTGGAACGCACTGCGGATTAGCAGGCCGCCCATGCTGTGGGCCAGCACGGTGATTTCTTTGATCGGTGTCGGCCAATGCGTCAGCAGTTGCTCCAGCTGGTTTGACAATTCATGCCCATTTTGCGAGGTGTGCAGACCGGTGTTGTAGCGCAGATAAACCGGGGTGTAGCCCAGCGTGGCGGCCAGCGTCGCGCCATGGTCCACCACCTGCCCGTTCTGTTGCGTGTGCCACTGCAAGTCGTTCATGCAGAGCCCGTGAATCAGCAGCAGGACCTTGCCCGTGGCGTCTGGCATGGGAGGCAGGGCCTGCCAGTTCAGCGTCTCGCCCTGGTAGCGCAGGGTCATGGGGGTAGCGAGCGGGTTGTGGCTTTCAAGCAGGTGATCCCCCATCACGCCATTGAGTGCCGCCAGCACCGCCGCGCGCTGGGGCGTTGCGGCCGGGACCCCTTCGGTCGAGTCCAGCAGCGGCTGCAGCCGGGCCAGCAAGGTGTCCACGCCTTTGCCCAGCAACTGTGTCACACCGTGGACACCCTTGTAGACCAGGCCGGTGAGGCCGCGGGTTTGTCCAGGCGCCTTGCCACCGGGGACGCCCAAGCTGCTCCATACCGATTGGTGTACCCCTTCGGCGATGCGGGCGACGCCGGCCGTGGCCTGCGTCGCCAATTGCGCCACACTCCGCAGGTCCGAGCTGTGCAGGTGTTTAGGGGGTTTTTTGGACGGCGGCTTGGCCACAATTAGAACTTCTCATGCTGGGCCAGGTAGCGCCACTGGCCCAGCGGCAGGTTGCCCAGCATCACCTTACCAATGCGCACGCGCTTCAGGCCAACTACTTTCAGACCCACCAGCTCGCACATGCGGCGAATCTGGCGTTTCTTGCCCTCAGTCAAGACAAAGCGCAGCTGCTCGGGGTTTTGCCAATCCACCTTGGCCGGTTGAAGCGCCTGTCCGTCCAGGCTCAGGCCGTGGCGCAGCAAGGCGAGTTTTTCGCGCGGAAAGACCGACTGCACATCGGTGCTGACGGGGTCGTCATCGTCAATGCGGCTGAGCTGGCCGGTGCTCGCGAGCGCGCCTTGATCGCCGTGATAAACCACGCGCACCAGGTATTCCTTTTCCATGACGGCGTCTTCACCAATCAGCTGGCGCGCCACGCGGCCGTCTTGCGTCAGCACCAGCAAGCCGGTCGAGTCAATGTCAAGGCGCCCGGCGGGCACCAGGCTTTTGAGCTGGCTGGGATGGAAGAAAAAACGGGCGTTGTCTTGCGTCCAGCGGTTCTGCGGCTGCACCAGGGTGATGGCGGGCAAGTGACCGTCTTCAGCCTGGCCGCTGACGAGGCCGATCGGCTTGTGCACCAGCACCGTGACCTGCTTGGCTTGCTGGCCCTGGGCTTGCTTGTCGATCTCAATGCGCACATCGGGCTGCACCTGCATGCCCATGGTCGCCACCACGCCATTAACCTTGATCCAGCCCTTGGCAATCCAGTCATCGGCTTCGCGGCGTGATGCCAGGCCAAGCTCGGCCATGCGTTTGTTCAAGCGCAAGGTTCCGTTGGGGCCAATGGCGGCGGTGTTGGTCTGGCCCGGTGGCGTCGTTGCACGGGCCGCGGGAGGCGCCGCGCGGCGGAATAAAGGGGGGGATTTTGAGTCTGTCATTTGCTATAAATTTAGTAGCTGCTCGTGCATAATTGACGGGGGCTGGAGGCCTATTTTATTCAAATTGTGACCAACCGGTAGCCGACCGCCGTTTCGGTCAGAAAATGCCGGGGCTGAGTAGGGTCTGCTTCCAGTTTTTGCCGCAGATGGCCCATGTAAATCCGCAGGTAGTGGCTTTGCTCGGCGTGCGAGGGGCCCCACACTTCGCGCAGCAACTGGCGGTGCGTCAGCACCCGGCCCACGTTGGCGATCAGCACCGTCAGCAAGCGGTACTCGATGGGGGTCAGATGCACCTCGGTGCCGCCGCGGCGCACCAGGCGCGCCTGCCGGTCCACCTCAATGTTGCCAAAACGAAAAAGCGGATCGGCCTCCGCTGATGCGTCGGCTGTTCCCTCACCCGGCGCGGCGCGGGGCCGGCGCAGGTTGGCACGCACCCGGGCCAGCAGTTCGCCCACGCCAAAGGGTTTGGTGAGGTAGTCGTCGGCGCCGGCGTCAAGAGCCGCAATCTTGTCGGCTTCATCCGAGCGCGCCGACAGCACCACGATGGGCACGCCGGACCAGCCGCGCACGTCGCGAATCAGCTCCAGGCCGTCGCCATCGGGCAGGCCCAGGTCCACCACCAGCAGATCGGGTTTGCGGGTTCCCGCTTCCGTCAGCCCCTTTTTAACCGTGTCGGCTTCATATACCTGCCAGCCTTCGGCCTCGAGCGCCGCGCGCACAAAGCGGCGAATCTGGGGTTCGTCTTCAATGATGACGGCAACGGGGCTGGACATGGGTGGTGTTGAAATTTGGCTGCAGCGTTCAGACATCAAGGATGTCGGGGAGTTCCGGCGGCGGCTTGCGGGGCAGGGTGAGGATGAATTCTGCACCACCGCCCAAGGCCTGAGCCGCCGTGATGGTACCCCGGTGTGCTTCCACCACCGCCTTGCAGATCGCCAGCCCGAGACCGACACCCGGCGTGGCCGATTCGGTCTTGCCGCGTGTGAATTTCTCAAACAACGTGTGCTCCTGGCCCATGCTGGCGGGCGGCAGGCCCGGCCCGTGGTCGCGCACGGTCAACACCAGTGTCGAGGGTGTGACCCGGGCACTGACCAGAATCGGCCGCGCCTCAGGCGCTGGAGAAACACCATACTTGGCGGCATTTTCCAGCAGATTCACCAGCACCCGCTCCATCAATGCCGCGTCGAACTTAACCAGAGGCAAGTCGGCAGGCAGGTCGGTTTGCACCACCAAATTACCCAAGGCGTGGCGTGCCGCGCGGATGGCGCTGCCGACCAGTTCCTCGACCGAATGCCAGTCGCTGCGCAGGTTGACCTCGCCGCTTTGCAGACGTGCCATGTCCATCAGGTTGGTGACCAGCGCATTGAGTTGCCGCGCCTCCTGGACGATGGCGCGGGCCGAGCTGGCCTGGTCGTCCGCCAGTGGCGGCGTCGAGCACTCAAGCGATTCCGCCAGCCCTACCAACGCGGTCAGCGGTGTGCGCACGTCATGCGAGATGGCCGCCAGCAAGGCGTTGCGCAGGCTCTCGGACTCCATTTGTACCACCGCCGCTTGCGCCACTTCCACATAGTGCACCCGCTCGATAGCAATGGCAATCTGGCGTGCCAGCGTCTCCAGCTGCTTCACCTGCTCAGGGATCAGGAGCCAGCGCGGGTGCGCGGGCTGCAGCGCCAGCACGCCGCGAATCCGCATCGGCGCGCGCAGCGGAACGTAGTGCCAGGCGTGGGCGGGCAAGGTGGCGGTGGCCAGGCCAGCGCGCTGGCCGTTGTGAAAAGACCAGTCGGCAATGCTGGCGTCGATGGACTCGGGCAGGTCAGCAGCCAGTAGCAATTGGTCATTGGCGTCGGTCAGCAGCACTTTGGCGTGACCGCCAAAAGTGCGTTGCACCGCCGCCTCGCCAAGTTCCACCACCTGGACGGCCTGCAGGGCTGCCGACAGGTCACGCGTCAACTCGAACAGGGCCTGCGCGCGTCGCTCGCGACTGGCCGAAATGCGGGCCGAAAAGCGCAGGTTCGCAGTGAGCTGGCCAATCATCAGGCCCACACCCAGCATCACTGCAAACGTCATCAGGTATTGCACATCAGTGACAGCGAACGAAAAGCGGGGCTGCACAAAGAAAAAGTCGAATGACGCCACACCCAGCACTGCGGCCAGTGTGGCTGGGCCGCGCCCCAACTTTACGGCAACCAGCACCACATAGAGCAGGAACAGCATCACGATGTTGGCCAGGTCGAAATGCGGCTGCAGCGGCAAAGCCAGCAGCGTGGTCAGCAGGCAGGCCGCACCGGCCCAGGCATAACCGGGCCAGGCTTCGCGCCAGGGCGCCGCCTCCTCAATCTCCCGGTCATCGTGAGGCAAGGCCTGCGACAGCCGACGGGTACTGTCGGCAACGCCAACCTCGACGATGTCCAGCGCCGGGGCCAGTGTCGCGAGCTGGCGCGTGACGGTCGGGCGCCGGATCCGCCACAGCGCCTGCCAGCGCCGCGCGGTTGGCCGGCCCGTCACCAGGGTGGCGCAGTTCAAGGTGGCGGCCTGGCGCACGAGTTCGGCCGCCACGCCACTGCCGGTCAGCACGGCCGTGCCGGCGCCCAGTTCTTCGGCCAGCTTGAGCACTGCCAGCGTGCGATCCCGCACGGCGGACGGCAGCCGCTGCTGCGCCGGGGTTTCCACATAGACGGCATGCCAGCTTACATTGAGCTGGCCGGCCAGTCGGGCCGCGCTGCGCACCGCATGTTCGGCGCCTTCATGGGGGCCGACGCAGACCAGGATGGCGCCGGAGGTGTTCCAGGCCGGCGCGCTGGTGAGCGCTCCGCCAGCGCCGGCTTGCGACTGTTCGATGCGGTAACTGCGCACATCGTCTTCCACATGCTCCGCGGTGCGGCGCAGGGCGATCTCGCGCAGGGCGATCAGGTTGCCCTTGCGGAAAAAATTCTGTGCCGCGCGCTCGGCTTGTTGTGGCAGGTAGACCTTGCCGGCCTTGAGGCGTTCCAGCAGCTCGTCGGGCGTGATGTCGACCAGGATGATTTCATCGGCACGGTCCAGCACCGTATCGGGCACGGTCTCCTGAACGCGAATGCCGGTAATGGCGCCCACCGTGCCATTGAGGCTTTCCAGATGCTGGACGTTGAGGGCGCTCCATACGTCAATGCCCGCGTCCAGCAACTCCTGCACGTCCTGCCAGCGTTTGGGATGGCGCGAGCCCGCGGCATTGCTGTGCGCCAACTCATCGACCAGCAACACGGCCGGGTGGGCGGCCAGGGCGGCATCCAGGTCAAATTCAAACAGGGTGCGACCGCGGTAGGGCAGTTCGCGCTGCGGCAATTGCTTGAGGCCGGCCAGCAGTTCGGCAGTCTCGCTGCGGCCATGGGTTTCGATCACGCCGACCAGTACTGCGCGCCCCTCCATGCATTCGCGTTGTGCGGCATTGAGCATGGCGTAGGTCTTGCCCACGCCCGCGCCGGCACCGAAGTAAATGCGCAGTTTGCCCACGCGTGCGCGTTCTTCCTCGCCGCGCAGTTGGTCGAGCAGTTGGTCCGGGTCAGGCCGGGCGTCTGGAAAATTTGCCATGCAATGCCATCGTCATTGGGTCTCTAAAAGCTTGCTGTGGGCAGAGTATCACCCGGCCATCACTTCTTTCAATGAAGCGCCTCCAGCGCCAGATTGAGCCTAAGCACATTGACTTGGGACTCCCCCAGAAAGGGCAGGAGCGGCGTTTCGGTCTGCTGCTCCACGAGGCTCAGCACCTTGTCGGTCGGCAAGCCGCGTGCTTTGGCCACGCGGGCCACCTGAAAGCGGGCCGCAGCGGGGCTGATGTGCGGGTCCAGCCCGCTTGCGGAAGCAGTGACCAGGTCTACCGGCACTGCTGCCGTGTTGCCCGGATCGGCGCCGCGCAGGGCTTCAATGCGGCTTTTGACGGCGTCGGTGAGCGCCGGGTTCAGCGGGCCCTGGTTGGAGCCACTGGACGCCGAGGCGTTGTAGGGCATCGGGCCAGTGGCCGAAGGGCGGCCCCAGAAATGTTTGGGCTCGCTGAAGTTCTGGCCAATCAGGGCGGAACCGACCGGCTTGCCGTCTTGCCGGATCAGGCTGCCGCCCGCCTGTAGCGGAAACAGTGCCTGCGCCACGCCGGTCACCAGCAGGGGATAGGCTATGCCGGTCAGCAGCGTCAGGACAAAGAACAGCACGAGTGCGGAACGAAGAATGTTTTTCATGAGGATTCCTTGAGTCTTGTGACGGGGGCGCCTGACTTAACTGAGATGCAAGGCGACCAGCAACAGGTCAATCGCCTTGATGCCGATAAAGGGCACGATCAAGCCGCCCACGCCGTAAATCAGCAGATTGCGGCGCAGCAGCACGGCAGCGCCCACGGCGCGGTACTTGACACCCTTGAGCGCCAGCGGGATCAGGAACATGATGATCAACGCGTTGAAAATCACCGCCGACAAAATGGCCGAGGACGGGCTGCCAAGCCGCATCACATTCAGCGTGGCCAACTGCGGATAGGTGGTCACAAAAATCGCCGGAATGATGGCGAAGTACTTGGCCACGTCGTTGGCAATCGAGAAGGTGGTGAGCGAGCCGCGCGTCATCAGCAAGGCCTTGCCGGTCTCCACCACCTCCAGCAGCTTGGTCGGGTTCGAATCCAGATCGACCATGTTGCCGGCTTCCTTGGCGGCTTGTGTGCCGCTGTTCATCGCTACCGCCACGTCGGCCTGGGCCAGCGCGGGGGCGTCGTTGGTGCCGTCGCCCGTCATGGCCACCAACCGACCTTCGGCCTGGTACTGGCGAATCAGCTTGAGCTTGTCCTCCGGCGTGGCTTCCGCCAGGAAGTCATCGACGCCGGCCTCCGCCGCGATGGCTGCGGCGGTGAGCTTGTTGTCGCCGGTGATCATGATGGTCTTGATGCCCATGCGGCGCAGCTCACCAAAGCGTTCCTTGATACCGGCCTTGACAATGTCCTTGAGCTCGATGATGCCCAGCACTTCGTTGCCATCGGCCACTGCCAGCGGCGTGCTGCCGCGGCGTGCCACCTCATCGGCCGCCCGAAAGACTTCTGTCGGAACGCTGCCACCCAGGGCTTCAACGTATTTTCGAATGGCGTCTACCGCACCCTTGCGCAAATTGCGCACGCTGCCGTCAGCTTGCTCCAAATTGATGCCGCTCATTCGCGTTTGTGCAGTGAACGCAACTTCGGTGGTTGATCCCACCACAGGTTGAAGAAAGCCAAGCTTTTCCGCAAGTGCGACGATGCTGCGACCCTCGGGCGTCTCATCGGCCAGCGAGGCCTGCATGGCGCAGATCCCGAGTTGGCGCTGTGTCACCCCCGGTGCGTTCAGGAAGGCGGCGGCCTGCCGGTTGCCGTGCGTGATGGTGCCGGTTTTGTCCAGCAGCAGCACATCCACATCGCCCGCGGCTTCCACCGCACGGCCTGAGGTGGCAATCACATTGGCCTGCATCATGCGGCTCATGCCTGCCACACCCACTGCCGACAGCAAGCCGCCGATGGTGGTGGGAATCAGACACACCAGCAAGGCGATCAAGGCGGTGATGCTCACCACGTTGCCCGTCTGATTGGCTTCGACACTGAAAATGGAGAACGGCAACAGGGTGACCGTGACGATCAGGAACACGATGGTCAGCGCCACCAGCAAAATCGTCAACGCAATTTCATTCGGAGTCTTCTGGCGTTTTGCGCCCTCGACCATGCTGATCATGCGGTCGAGAAACGACTCGCCGGGATTGACCATGATGCGCACCACCAGCCAGTCCGACAGCACGCGTGTGCCGCCCGTGACCGAAGAAAAGTCCCCGCCCGATTCGCGGATCACCGGGGCTGATTCACCGGTGATTGCGCTCTCGTCGACCGACGCCACGCCTTCGATGACCTCACCATCCAGCGGAACCATGTCGCCGGTTTCCACGAGTACGACATCGCCTTTGCGCAGGTTTTCCGCCTCCTGGGGCATCCATGTTGTGCCATGGAATACCTTGTTGACCGGCTCCTTGAACTTTTTGGCCCAGGTGCTCTTCTTCAAGCTGCGCAGCGACGCGGCCTGCGCCTTGCTGCGGCCTTCGGCCAAGCTTTCCGCGAAGTTGGCAAACAGCACGGTGAACCACAACCACAGGGCCACGGCGAAGATGAAGCCAACGGAGGTTTCACCCTTGCCCTGCAACGCCTGCAGGCCCAGCAAGGTCGTCAGGATGCTGCCGATATAGACGACAAACATCACCGGGTTGCGCCATTGCACCCGCGGGTCGAGCTTGGTGAAGGATGCCTTGATGGCTGGCTTCAGCAGCACAGGATCGAAGAGCGTTAAAGAAGTTTTCGTTTTCATATCATTTACTCAGTTAGTCGGCGCCGGGCCGCCCCAAGGCGACTACGGCCCCCCGGGGCAGTGACGACACGCAGTGCGGAGCGTGGGGTACCTTATTGGGCGGCTTAATGGCCAGGCCACAGCATCAGATGCTCAACCACCGGACCCAGCGCCAGAGAGGGTACGTAATTGAGCAAACCCACCAGCAGTACCGTGCCAATCAGCAGCATCACAAACAGCGGGCCGTGGGTCGGCATGGTTCCTGCCGTCACGGGCAGGCGTTTTTTGGCAGCCAGTGCCCCGGCAATGGCCAGCACCGGCACGATCACGCCGAAGCGGCCGAACCACATCACCAAGCCCAGCAGCGAGTTGTAGAACGGAGTGTTGGCAGACAAGCCGGCAAAGGCGCTGCCGTTGTTGTTGGCCGCTGAACTCAAGGCATAGAGGATCTCGGAAAAGCCGTGCGCACCGGGGTTGGCAATGCCGGCTTTTCCGGCCCCTGCCAGTACGGCAATGGCCGTGCCGGCCAGCACCAGAATCGGCGTCACCAGAATGGCGATCGAGGTCAGCTTCATCTCATGCGCCTCGATCTTTTTGCCCAGGTACTCCGGTGTGCGGCCAATCATCAGACCGGCAATGAACACCGCCAGGATGGCGAAGATCAGCATGCCGTACAGGCCGCTGCCCGTCCCGCCAAATACCACTTCGCCCAGCTGCATCATCACCATGGGCACCATGCCGCCCAGCGGCGTGAAGGAGTCGTGCATGGCGTTCACGGCACCACAGGAGGCAGCAGTGGTGATCACCGCAAACAGGGTGGAAGCGTTGATGCCATAACGCACTTCCTTGCCTTCCATATTGCCACCGGACTGCAAGCTGCTGGCCGACTGGTCTACGCCCAGGGCGCCGATCAGCGGATTGCCGGCCTGCTCGGCGGGTGTGATGACGATGACGGCAATGACAAACATCACGGTCATTGCTGCCAGCACGGCCCAGCCCTGGCGCAGATCGCCGACCTCGCGGCCAAAGGCAAAGCACAGGGCGGCCGGGATCAGGAAGATCGCCAGCATCTGCAGCAAGTTGCTCAGCGCGGTCGGGTTTTCATAGGGGTGGGCCGAATTGGCATTGAAGAAACCGCCCCCATTGGTGCCGATCATCTTGATGGCTTCCTGCGACGCGACCGGGCCCATGGCGAGGGTTTGTTTGTCAGTCTTCAGGTCTTCCATGACGGGATTAGCTTTCTCGTCTTTCAGGGCCTGACCGTCAGCGCCGTTCTTGGGCTGCTGGTAGCGGTTGGTTTCCAGCGTCGTCACATCTTTGTAGGCGTCAAGGTTCTGGATCACGCCCTGGCCGACCAGAAACACGGCGAATACCAGCGACAGCGGTACGAGCAGCCAGGTTGTGATGCGCGTCATGTCAACCCAGAAGTTGCCGATGACACCGGTCGAGCGCGCGGCAAAGCCGCGAATGAGTGCGAATGCCACGGCGATGCCGGTGGCAGCCGAGAAAAAGTTCTGCACCGCGAGCGCCAGCATCTGCGTCAGGTAGCTCATGGTGGACTCGCCGCCATAGCCCTGCCAGTTGGTGTTGGTCACAAAGCTAAGGGCGGTGTTAAAAGCTGAATCCGGCGACACGGCCGCCAAGCCAGCCGGATTGAGCGGCAGCGCCACCTGCAAACGTTGCAGCGTATAGACTGCCAACACGCCCAGTGCATTGAAGGCCAGCAGGGCCAGCGCGTAGTGCGACCAGCTCATGGATTCCTTCGTGGAGGTGCCCGCCAGACGGTACAGCGGCGCCTCGATCCGCTGCATCCACAGCGGCAAATTGCCAGAACTCAGGCGAGCCAGCCAGATACCGAGCGGCCAAGCCGTCACCAGCAAGAGAGCGAGGAAAAGGGCCAGCAAGGCCCATGACGAAGTACTCATCAAAACTCCTCGGCGCGGATCAGTGCATAAACCAGATAGGCCAGCAGCAGCACAGCGCATGTGCCACCCAAACCGTAAAGAACCTCCAGGCTGATCATGATCGGCCTCCGGCTGGTTTTTCGAGCTTTTCAAAACCCCAGACCAGCAAGACCATCAGGCCCCACAGTCCGGCGGCAGCGGCGATAAACACAATATCCATGAGCAACTCCTGATTCAAATGAATGAGGGGAGTGTGGAGATCGGGGCGTAAAAACGGGGATGAGATTGGCCAACGGGCCGTAAAAAAACCGTAAACGTACAGGTCCGTCGAGATTGGAGTTTGCTACACATGCTATTATTGTTATAGCATCTTGCACATATGTTACGGGGGCTAGAGGCTTGTTTCTTATAAAAATACCTGGGAGCGCAGTGCTTTCAGATCCAACACCCGCAGGCCGCCATATTCGACGCGAATCACGCCTTGCTCGGCCAGTGCTGTCAGGGCTTCATTCACGCGCTGGCGCGACAAGCCAACCAGGTAGGCCAGTTCCTGCTGCGTGATGCGCAACACTTCGCCGACGCCGGGGTACAGCACCGGGTTGAACAGCGCGGCCAGACTGCGCGCCACCCGGATGTCGGGGTTGCTCATGCGGTCAATCTCGCGCGCGGCAATGAACTGGCCAAGCCGCTCGTTGAGCTGATTCATCACAAAGCGGTTGAAGCCAATCGAGTGGTCCAGCAGCCAGTGGAAGGTGTCCACGTGCAGCCCG
>Ga0209913_1001372_pt1 | contig 13771 bp, 12 predicted proteins | sample PersoiDNA2013203_FD_185805 | JGI IMG/M metagenome (GOLD analysis project Ga0209913, IMG submission 185805) | Permafrost soil microbial communities from the Arctic, to analyse light accelerated degradation of dissolved organic matter (DOM) -... | ecosystem: Environmental > Terrestrial > Soil >... | reverse complement strand
GGCTTTTGGAGGCGCTGGGCGTGGGGGCTGTGCGGTGGTTTTGAAGGGCTGGAAGCGGATTGGGAGTCTGCTGTAAGGCCCGGAAACACTGGGGGGAGGTGGAGCGGGTAGAGGGAATCGAATTGGTATTATAAATCAATCAGTTACAAGAAAAAAAATGTATGACCATACACGTGACTGTACACCGAGCATGGAATCCGACGAGCGGTAGTCTCTCAGGGCTGGCGAGAGCCTTGGGAGAGCTGTTCGGCGAGCTTCAGCACGCTTTCCCTTTCAGTACCTTTTAGCAAATGAAACAGCCTAAGCAACCGCGCTTCGTCATCATCCGCGCTGTAGAAATAAGCCACAGGTAAATTGAGGACTGTTGCGATTTGCCGAACAGTACCCGCTCCAGCCTCGTGCACACCTTTTTCATATTGATTCATACGAGCCGATGCGCTGGCGGGTTCAATGCCAGCTTCTATACCTAGCTTTTCTTGACTCAGGCCCGCTGCTTTTCGTGCTTCCTTCAATCGCTTGCTGAATATGCTCAATTTCTCTAACCGCAAAAGCTAAGAGAGTCTTAGATTTTCGTTGACGCCTTGCTAAGACTTACTTAGGATCGCGAGCGCAGTGGCTTTTTGATGTCGTTTCTTTGCGGCAGAAGATGGCCATGGGCTACCATCAGTTTTTTCGTGAAAAAGGAAATTGCGATGTTAGGAATGATGATTGGTGCGGCAATTGCGATAGCGCTTATGTTGCTAAAACGCGACATTTTCAGATGGTATGGCTGTTCAGTGGCAGCGTATTTTGGCTTTCTTCTGATCACTGAAGCGATATCGCCTTTAAAATCGCAGATATGGTTTCTAGTAGGTACTTTTTCGGGTTATTCAGTAATCAGTGCCTTTGATCTTATCGTGCGACCAATCCTCGGCAAACCTCTCGCATACAAAGATTTCGTCATTACCCATGGCTACGTAACGAATTCGCGGTCTGTGAACACGTATCATTCCAATACCTCTGTAAACGTAGGAACTTTCGGAGATATTAATGCTAGTACTGATCACTACTCCGTAGAACACAATGCCATGGCGATCAAAAAAGTCGATGGCGAAATGATTACGGTGCAAGGAACATTCAATAGCGGAAGGGCTAAAATTGGTGAAGAGGTCGTCTTCGGTGGTCAGAATGGAAGGAAAGAGTACTGCTTCTACAATGTAACAACAAAGCGAGGCGATTCACAGTCGCTGGTCAAGCCTGTAGAGCTGATACTATGCGCACTATTACTTTGTATTCCTTTTATTTCGGAGATTGCACTGGCATCGTTTTTTGTAGGGGTTATCATCGGAAAGCAACCTAAGAGTCTTGTATCAAGCGGAGCAATGGAGATGGAGCTAAGACATCTGGCATTCGCATTGTCCTACCATTTCATTGCTGCAGTTATCGCTCTATATTTAGGAAAAGTCGACTCAATAGAGGCTGGGTTTTCCGCATATTTTTATATTATCTCCCCCGTCACTTTAATTCATCTAGCATTATGGTGGCTGGACTATGCACGGTTTGAGAAATTCATTTCTGGGAAAATGAACGAGGCGATTAAACTACATCACTCATCCGCACAGATGTCGAAATCAGAAGTCGCCTAGTGTCAAAGGCTATTGGTGCTGGTCGCGGTCTATAGTCGCACATGATCGGGCCGCAGCTGGGCGGCTGGTTGGCCTGCTTCACCGGCCAGCCAGGCGATCGTGTGTGGCGGACAAGCGCAGCGCGTCAGGCTCTTGCTGTCGCAGATATTCCCCCTGGCCAACCCTCTTCGTCGCCCTTGATTCTCGAAATCAAAAAATAGGGATATCGATTGCGACGCGCAGCGGCGCATGAGTCCGCCGACCCCGGCCCGGGGGACGTCCTGTCGGGGGCGGAACCCCGACACTGGGGCGCCGAAGAGGCGCGATCTTGCTTTCCCCGCCGGGCTAGCCTTGCCCGGCGAGAAGGGCATATGGTGTTTCAGTAATTTAATCATCGCTGCACATTTCAAAAAGCTCACAATGAGTGACTTTGGCAAGTTTGATTTGCGTTTGTGCTGTCGCTGTACAAATTATGTTGATTTCAATTTTTCTAACAAAGTCTGCTATCATTGCGGGGCTTGCATATTCCTCTGGTAGCTCTTCGGAAACATTAACTTGCAATCGAGCGTTTCCGCACTTAACGCAGCGTGTTTTATTTGATAGTGGGTGAACTGTCAAGTGCAGTTTTTCCAGGAGTTCTTTGCGTTTCGTTAGTGAAACTTTGTCCATCATCTCTAGCCTCATCGTTTATTTTTGTTTTTAGTGCAAAGCCGAATTTCCGATTGGAATTATTAACAACCGACATAGAAAGTTTCTCCTCCAGTTTATCTAGCTTCGGCGCAACCGCCTTGGGCGCTTCTATGAGCGATGACAGGTCAGAGCGCAGTCCAGTGCCAGCCTGCGCCTTTCGCATCGCCCCCAGCGGCGTCAGGATTCGCTGTTCGACCCGCACCTGTTGCTGATCCTGGGCCTTGAGGTAACGCGTGTCATCACGTAGTTGTTTGATGTGCTCGCTGATCAATCGTCGGTTGGAAGAAAAATCACTGCCGTAGCCATCCTGGCTCAAAAAATTGCGCCCGCTGTAAGTGCTCAAGTTGAATTTGAACAGCACAGAAAAGCTTCTGGTGAAGGCTTGGCGGAAGGCTTCTGCTGCTTCCTGCTGTTGCTTGAAGAACTTGCGCGACTGCGCCATCACTTCCTCCACGCCCTGGCGAATCGCATTGTTCAGCTTGCGCCTGAGGTCATCAGCCACTGGATCCCCGGTTTTGATATCCGCCACCTCCATTTCGGGGCTGCTTGCATCCGCCAGGGCATCGATCTGCGTTTGGTTGAAGCCCCGAATCAACGGGTTATTGGCCACAAAATCGCGAGCAGCAGTCCGACACTTAGGGCTGAAAGTATCCAGATCGTTTTTAATTGACTTAAATTCTTCTGAAAGCTCGCAAAGTTGTTTTGCAGAGACTGATTCAAGTCGACTTGCGCGCTCAGTTGAATCTCCAGCGAGTTTATGTCGTTCTTGAGTTTCCGTTGTCCGTTCAGTAAGTGCTTCACTGTAGCGGGATTCAGACCCAGCTCGGCCAGCTTCGAATCTTGTAACTGCTTCTGCATGCCTTTCTGCAACTTTTGCGAAAGATCGTTCGCCATAGAGTTCACCTTTTAAGCGCACAGCTTTGTCCATTCCTTCAAGCTTGAAGGAAAAATAGTCGCTGCCTTTTCTTGTTATGGTTGCACCGCTGTTTTCCAAAAACTTAAGCATATCCTCGCGGCCAGCAATGGCGCGATTATCAATCAAGGTATCAATTGCTTTGATCGCTTGTTGTTTGATGTTCTTTTGTTGATCAAACGGTTCGAGCTTTACTATGCGTTTATGTTGTGGATTGCGGGGATTCTGCAGGCCGTATTTTTCACACATATGGTCAATAAAGGCGTCATTCTGTCGAATGAACACCTGATTATTGCCGGGCCCGCGTTTGCCGTCATAGTTGGGCGGAAAAGGGTTGAAGTATTTGCCAGATTCCGCGTGCACACGCGGCATCATGTAGTGCAGCTCCAGGCGTCCTAGGTGCCGATGCTCCACCAGACACCACAGCCGACTATCGTCGCGATCGATGCCGGCAAACCCGAAGTTCTTGAACTCCTGGATCAGCGCTTCTTTTCGGCCTGGTGTCGCATCAATCAGGGCCGTTTCCTCGTGCGAAAAGCTCAGCACACCACTGGTGTACTTGTGTTTGAAATCCAGGCTTTCACACAGTGCGCGGATCACCGCTGGGTCGCCCTCCAGCAGCTCCGGAGCCGGCACTCGTGGCTTCCATGCCTGGACTTCTTTGTCGAAGTAGTCGTCGTCCAGGAAGTAATCCAGCCCGGCGCCGGCACCGCTCGTGCTGTGGTGGGAAAGGCCGTGAATCATGCTGGCACCTGCAGTGCATTGACCGGTTTTTTTGCCGATGTCGGTTTGCGTTTGCGGCTCAACAGACGGATTGCCTGAGACAGTTCGGCGAAAATACGCACGTCGCCGGCAATCTGCCCTAGTTGATAAATGATCAACGCCGCATCGGCGTTTTCGCGGTGCATATTCGCATGTCTGGCCAACATGTTGAGGTTGCTATTAATGCGTCCCAGGCCTGCGTTGAGTTCACGCAGTTGTTGCGGTAGCCCCAACGACACTTCTACGGTCGCGTCCGTGATCAGCCGGCTGATAAATTGGCTGACGTTCAACTCCGCTGACCGGGATTTTTGATTGAGTAGCTCACGCTGCGACAGTGGTACTTGCGCGTTGATTTGAACCATCTTCTCCGGCGCTTTTTCTATCTCGGTCATAACCCCTCCAGGGGCTCTTGTTATTGATCTAGCTGTGCTCTTAAAAGGGGGCATGGGGGAACCCCATTGGGTCAAGGGTAAACCCTTGCAAGGTCGGGAAATAGTCGTAGACTATTTTTCGAGGAGCCTTGTTCGCTTTAACTATCTAAGAGTATTATCAGTCTGTAGCAGGCGATGATTCAATTGGCATACTTAACAACATTGCGTATAAAGGAAAATGATACAATGGGAGACATATATTTCGGGACAGTGTCTAAGTTCTATGAAGCTCAGGATGTGTTGATACCTGATGCGGCTTATCGAAAGTCGCGGCAAGATATCGATCTGGAGTGCAGTTTAAATATGTTGAGGAAGCACTTGTCTGGATATTTTTCTTCTGCAAGTGCAATACCGCCGGATCGTGTGTCAGCGAGTAATGCTGTATCTGAGATGTCGACTACACGGGATTCGTTGGATGATTTTTTTAAATGACGTTGAAACTCAAGTGTTGGCCGGATCCTTGCGACAGAAAAAGTTTCTAGCCAAATGATGGCGTATTCTGCGCTAGGAGTTAGGCGCGACGATTAGAGTTATCTAATTGCCGAGTCGGAGTCACAAAGGCGAAGATCTTGTTTGAGCGATCAGTAGGTGGGTAGCTTGGCAGCAGCAGCTGCACGTAACCGATCACGAGATTGTCAGCTGGCGCACCAGCTAAAAGGTTGGACGTGCTCGCGATTTACGGATTTTGAGAATGAGGAGAAAGGTAGTCTCAACCTTAGTGTGTACGGCTTGCGCCGCTCCTGCGCACCTAGCGCCTCATCTACCCATGAGGTGATGAAGAATTCGCCGCGCAGGTATGAAACGCGGCCCCTGAGGGCCAACGTGGAGGTATATTGACTAACCTTTCAGCCTTCAGGCTAGCATAGAAAAAAACTAGAAAAAAGCCTCGATAGCACCCGACTAATAGACCTGCCTCAGCTCTTTGCGCTCTAGAGCGTTTAAGAGATCGACTTCTCTCCAGTTAATGAACCAATATTCGGTAGCATAACAAGAAAAAAAGTCGCCTAGCTCTTGTTGATTCGGCTTGCTGATCTTCATGGCTGTGCAGAGCCTATTTATATATTTGATTTTCCTTTTTCGGTCTATATAAGGGCAAGTTAGGCTGTCTAATAGTAGGCATGCCTGCTCTGTGTTAGAAAGAATTTTTGACATGTCTTGAAGCTTAGCGTCTAGCTTTTTATGGGTGTTCTCTCTAATCGCTGAGTATTGGTTGTGATCTTTGATGTAAAAAAGACAAGAAACAATATTAAAGTATGAGCTATCTTCGCCAAATACTTTTTCTACTATATGCGGGGGGAGCAGGTAGGCAGCGCCAAAATCGCTTAGAGAAAGAATAACGTTTAAAACTTCAAGTGATATGAAATTGTCAACATCTGCTCTTTTGTGGAAAGTGTCACTATCGAGCAGGGATAGAGATAGATCAAATGCACGGTGCTTTATTGTATGTTTGTAATGACCTAGATGTTGGTCGGCGAAACGACAAATCAGAATTAATGAGGCACAAAATTTATAGGACGAGCTAACAGATGGAGCGACCGAATAAAAGAAGTGCAAGACCTCTAAAAATACTATGCACGCATCTTTATAGTCGTTAACTGCTGTTTCGAAATCAAAGCTTTTTGGGATGTTTATTAGGAGCTTTGTACGTTCGAATAGCGCAGATATTATATATGAAGATACTTCATCATACTCCATGCCTTCAGAAGAGCAGGTTGACTTAATAGCATCAATAAAGCTACGAACTAGCCGATCGACTTTAAATATTTTTTTCGGCTTTAATGATGCGCCTTCCTCCATCTCCTCTAGAAATCTTTCGGTAAATTCGTTTACGTAAAGGTTTACATCCCTTATAACCTTAGATTTTGGTGTGAAAAACGGACGTTGATATAATTGGCTTTTTGAAGAGTTGACGTGAAGCTTGTAACTTAAAAGAGTGTCGGCATAGATTTCATAAATCTTATTCGCTACATCAACTGATCTTGCAAATATAAACACGTCGTCGACATAACGCTTTATGGAATAATCGACACCCAAAATCCAGTTGAATTTTTCCGAACCGAGCTTGGCTTCGACTCTGCAATCCACGTCCTGAAATATTATCTCTGAAAAAATTCGACTGACTTCTGGGCCGATAACGATGCCATTTGTTTCATTGTGATTTGCCATGCGTATAATATTGTCGAAATTATTGCCAAATATAGAGGCAGCATATCTACCATCTTTGACAAAACTTTTATCCTTTGTAGCCCAAGCAATTGAATGTGTGTAAATGCTATCGAAGCACTTCGAGACGTCCAGGGTCTTCAAAATGCTAAAGTCCTTTTCAAGATCAAGAAACGCTTTAGAGTTAAACATTTTGTAAAGCCTGGTGTAACCCTTATAAGAGTAAAAAGATGAGCTATGTTTAAGTTTTGTTTCGGAAGAGGTGTCGTCAACGGTGCCTCGCTTGTATTGTCCGATATTCTCCCAAGAGCTTTTATAGTAAAAGATGCTAGCGGTTTTGAATGGAGTGCGAATTGAAAAATGACCTAAAGTGCAGTAGTGGCAGATTAGATGCTCATAGCGTTCGTAGAATAGCCTGATTTGCCACTGTGATAGAGGGTGTAGAACTGAAAGGCATCGAAAATCTGTTGCGCTTTTTCTTATTTTATATTGGTAAGGTACAGTGCTCCATTTTTCACCTTTACTTCTTATGAACAAGTTTTCAATAATCTTGGCGAAACCTGTACGGGTGTCGTTTTTTTTTGAAATATTATAGAAACCGTCGTTTGAAAATATAATTGGGGTTTCATACGGAGCTGTTTCAGTTACAAGAACTCGGCAGTAATCACTCTTTATGATTCGCTCGGCTTTTTTATCGTCAGGCATATTCCCAGCACTCCCTGATAGCTTTGAACTGTGAACGATTAAAGTGGAAGTAGTTGCGTTCACTGAAGCCACGCTTAAAGCTGAAGGTCAATAGCCTGCGGCGTTGCAAGGCAGTAGTGCTACAAAAAAACCGATCAAATACTTTACCGAAACTACTCATGGTAGCCAGTCGTAAATATTCATCCAGAGCATCTAGGGCTTTGGATCTCCCTTCATCTATCCTGTGATAATTGTGATATATTCCGGCCAATCTATAGCCGCCTCTATTGATATCTAAAACACTAAAATTTGAAGTGAGGAATTTCATCCGCATCTCAAGAAGCTCGAAATTTCTGGTTTTACAATAGTCCAAGTAAGCTTTAGTGAGTCTTGTCTTTATTTTTTTTACTTTGGAATCAGCTATATCCAATATCACTTCTCGACTACCATTTTTTTCTGGTGGTTCGTAAACGGTGAAGCTATACCCTAGGTACTCGAACGAGAAGAGTAGTGGCATTTCAGGCTGTTGATTTTTTTTGTATCCGGAAGAATCAGGCGCAGAGCAAAGTTCTTGTTTTTTGTTGTTTAGATGAAGCCCAGGTGGAAGCAGTTTGCCTATTTTGGCAATGAACTGTTTTGAGTGCTCATCTCCACCGGTTATGATAATGATGTCATCGACATAGCGACTGTAAAAATAAACACCAGGCATCGATTTTATAGAAGCATCAAAAGAACTCATCACGATTTCTGACAAAGTTGCACTTAACGCCATTCCTCTTGGAATTCCTAAGCTACCCACTGAGTTGTGATGTCCAATAATGTCCTTTATGTGTTTCTTCGTTTGCGGGCTTAGGCTTTTGATATTAAATATTGTGCTCAAGACATGGGGGATTTCGAATGATTCGTAAAAGCTTTTGATGTCTAGTCGATATACTTTGAACTGCGCACTTTCTGCTATTAAAGCACGAAGATTGGCGATTATCGTATCGCGAGAGGGTGAGTATAATGGTTTGGCTTTTCGTAGATTTTTATCTATCTTTCGTAGCACCAACTCGTGGCTGAAGGCGGGAATTCTGTAGACGTTTTTCCCGCGCAGAATTGAGCTTTCTAGAAATGAATAAGATTCGTACCCACTATTTGAGCGGTCTACTGCTGTTTCAATTTCAGTATCTTTTGCTAACGGATTTCGAAGCCAGGGCTTAAGATAGAAATCATTTTTTCTGAGAACTTTGGAGATTGAAATAAAATTAAATGATTGGTCGTACATACGTCATCCCTTACAAGAAAATACAGTAACAGGTTCGGTATTACAGTCGGATCCCACCAAGAACTGTATGGACGCGGGCCGTTCTCGCACGAGTGAGTAAGCCTCCATCTTAACGTATGTTGTCAACACCTGATCGAGAACGTTCCATCGCCGTCGCGTGGTGCCTTCCTGGGCTGGATGAATGCGCTCGATAGGACTGCATCGCGTTTCGCGCCGCCGCCTACTTTTGCATTTTTCAGCCAAATGGATAGTGCTTGCCGCCCCTGTGCCAAGGCCATACTGATGAAAAAAAATTGGCATCGGTGCATGCCTCGTACTCGTTAGAATGTGACATGACAATTCATTTCCTGAATCGCTGACAAAGTACCGGAGCATACCTGTTTCGATATTCTGGAGGCTACGAATCGTAGCGCAGGGGTAGAGCTCTTTCTAGTGAAGCCTGTCCGACCTGTTTTTGATCTTTTGCGCAGGGACAGGCGCAACCTACGGCGAGCGGTTCGCCAGGGCGCTTGGAGCGAAGGGCTGGAGCCTGGAGAACAGCACAGGTAGTGCTTTGCTAGTCAATAGTCCCGGCTGATTTGTAAGGCGTCATCCTATGCCTCTCCAGAGCCACTAGCGCGTTTATAACATCGGGGTGCTGGCTGGGTGACCCCTCATGCGGGGAAAGGCTTCTGGCGGCTCTGTAAGCTCTTCTGATTTTTTCCTTTTCACGTTGCTGGGCTGCTGGGGCGCAGAACCTCATCCAAATTTTGAGTTTGGTGAGTGGTCGCCCGCGTCGTTTCTTGCTTTTTGCTTTACTTGAATAATTAATAACAATTGTGACCTGTTCTGTCTCCTTACGTCTCAACTTGTCCGCTTGCTCCTGGCTGATGTCTTCGCACAAACCTGCAATTTGCACAGACTGCTCATCCAACTCATGCTTTATTGATCTTGCGGTGAAGATTACTTCACCGTATTTGTTCTTTCCCCCTTCTTTTTCAAAGCTAAGCTTATCTGAATCATTCTCAAAAAAATGGACGCGGGCCGTTAATTGGCTCTCATTCCTATCATCTAGATGCATGGGGGGATGGATTTGCTCGGCCAGTTGCTTTATATGTGTCGGTGCATCGGGATCTTTTGCCACCCGTTTAAGTGCTCTCTGTTTTCCTGTGGCGCACTTGATACCGAAAAAAGCATATTGTCTCGCGCCCATGGCTCGGATGGCGCATTTGTACCTGGTGGCAGTGTCATCGTCTTCACCCGCTAATGCTTTCAGTACGTATCCGAATATATAAGATGAAGGGGTGGCGGTATCATTACTTGTCTTTTCAATAATGCGGACAATATCGCGCTTGTTATTCGCAAAGTAGTCTTTACGATCTATGTACAGTCGTTCAATTGAATCTTCAATAGCTTCCAAAATTTCTAGTTCTTTATTGAAGAAAATTGCTATGTGCCAATGCGGGCATCCATCTTCATGAACCTCGACCACCCGGAATCCGAAATAATCCCCGCTTCTTCTATCGACACCAATATTATCTAGAGCGTCCAATATCGAACGCCAATCCTTTTGCAGAGATTGGTTAGCCTCCCTGGCACTCGCCCCTGAATACTTATCCCTTCCAATCTTCGGGTTTGGATGAAATTCTGGGGACGCTGTTAGCGTGATAAAAGCGCAGCCAAATTGGTTCTCCTCCGCGATCCTCTCAAGAGCTTTTATGTCTAGAAATAACTCGTTAAGTCTGTTTTTTCTTGCCCCGTTGGCCACATCTAGCAAGTTGAAGACAAATGCGTCAGAACCATTGCTGCGGATTATTTTGTTACAACCCATCAAGAACTCATCTGTTTTCTCTTTGCGTTCTTTATGCATTTCTATTGTTCTGTCGGTGCAGCACACTTGAGTGGCATTCTTTCCGCCGAGCTCTTTTTTTAGATGTGCTAGATGTTCTCTTTTTTCATCAGCTAGTTTGATGATTTGCCTGCGCCACCATTTTTTATCACTGATTCTGAGGGCCAGTGAGTCGGTAGTTGAATTTTTGGATTTTTTTAACTTTATATTAAGCGGTAAGTCGTCAATGATAAGTTTCTTTTGGTTGCCGTTTGCAGATAGCAGTGAAAATCTATATGCGGCAGCGATTTTATGCGCGAGACGGACAAGCTCATCATTTGAAAAATAGATTATTTCTTCGATGGCGGGGAGTGTTTCAGAGGGCTGTATTTCGACCTTTTCATACATCTCGTTTCCGTGTTCGTCGAATCCACGGAAAAGAATTTTGCTATATTGGGTTTCTAACAACTGCTTTGGGAGAATTCGGTTGGGAGTGGTAGTGTACATCTTATTATTCTTATTTTTATAGGCCGCTCTAGGCGGCGTTTGTGCTTCTAATCCGCTCCGGGCGGTGAACTATTTCATCTTTCTTATGCCACCTATTCGGCGGATGACACTACAATTTCAGTCGATACCCTGGGTCGATAGGCCAACGTTCACAAGGCTTCTCCTTGCAGTTCAGCGATCTGTTCTAAAAGATTAGCTTTAGCTTCTTTCAGAAGTTTTAACTGGTCTCTTTCACGAGTGATCCGCTTTTGCTCTAGCCATACGTCTTCTTCAATCCGCTTGATCAACTCGCGGCTAGCAATCATGAAGTTTTCACTGTCGTCCTTGTTCGTCAAACTTTCACTCAGATCTGATAGCAGATCTTTCTCTGACTCCCACTCTTCAATAAGGCTTTGAGTTATGACGTTTCTCTTGGGTTTTCCCAGTTCGCAGATATTAATCAACATTGGCTCGCGCTCCTGTTGTTAAAGTAAGTTTCGACATCGCTTTTTCTCCAACGGCTTGATTTTCCAAATTTCAATGGCGCGGGAAAACCTTGGCTTTTGATTGATCGGTAAATTGTTGCTCGTGAGAGCTTTAGCTCTTTTATGAGATCTTCAAGTGTCATCAGCATTGTTCGTCTCCTACGACGTGTTGTTGTTGCTGTATGTAGATTTAAAGATCGAGGAACTTACGTCAAGCAGTATTTTTTGTTGTACGACACTGCCCGGAGTATTCAACAAAAGACACCGCTACGACTGTTCGTAAGCGCCTGGAAATACGAGGGATACCGGTATCATCCAACTTTTTTGCGTAATAAGAAAATTTTCAGATTTTTACTAGCAGGTGTAGAAATCTACGGGCGGATTTGGCGTTTATTTTGGTTGTCCGAAATAGCCCCGAGCTTTCGTCGGAGCAGTTATTATGACGTTGTCTGACACTGCCCCGGATTTTTGGAAAGGGCAGTAGGTTATACGTATAGCTTTGTGCTGATGGCAGCTTCGCACATATTGACGAGTCCTCTTTTGAGCCTTTCGAGTGCCGAGAAATTCAGCTTTTTTTCGAGTAAACTACTCGCGTCATAAATCTCAAACTCAAAAATATCAAGTTGTCCCTTTGCGTTTCTGAAGTACCCGAATTCGATACGAACGTTGTCTTCCTGCGAGTTTCCCTCCACATCTGACTCCTCGTGGAGCATGTAAATTTTTGCTACTGCCAGGGTGTGCCCGGATTCTGCGCGATTCATTTGGCTGAGTTCAATATTCATTCGTGTTATTTTCCAGTCCGGTCTATTTGTTTTTTGATCTTGCTGTTCTTTTCTTAAAATCGGATTTTTGATTCGGCGTTAAACCTTCTTTTAATGCATCTAGGTAATCGCAGTACCATTGCATCATTATTTCCCTATTTTTGAGATGGGATGCTTTGTCATAAACCGCCCTCAGCCCCGGCTTCTTATGTGCGAGCTGCATTTCCACCCAAGGTTCCGGCCAGCCATGTTCGGAGAGCAAAGTCGTTGCTGTGTGACGTGATCCGTGCCCCGTCATACGGTCTTTATATCCAGCACTTGCAAAACATTTGTTAACAGTATTTTCCGACATCACTAAGCCTTTCGATCCTTCCGAAGGAAATAAGTATCTAGATTTGCCAGTAATGTTTTTCAGGTTGTTTAAAATTGATATCACTTGACTGCTCAACGGGACTACATGATCACGACCCGTTTTCATTTTGCTGTTAGGAACGCTCCAGATTTTTTTATCAATATCAAATTCTATCCACTCGGCGTTTCTGATCATGCCTGGCCTGGATGCTGTATAGATAGTTAGCCACGCAGCACTTTTAACAAGTGTGCGGCTGGGTGAAGCCTCAAGAGCTTTCAAAAAATCTGGTAGTTGATGTTCGAGTAGGTGAGGGTATTGTTTTTCTTGTGGCTGTACTGATGCGATGTCCAATAAATTGCTTGCTGGATTATTTTCACATCTGCCACTTGCTATCGCGAATCCAAAAATCTGATTCAGCCAGCTCCGGACTTTTTTTGCAGTGTTATGCGCCTCTCTAAGCTCAATTGAATTCTGTAATTCGGCACAATGCTTGCGAGTGACTTTCGAGATGGATAATTTACCCAGTGCTGGCAGCATGTCGTTGTCCAGCGCATATCGCATGGACTTGAGCGTTTTTTCTGCTCTGCCGTCGGCTGATTTTTTGGTGTACCAAGCCTCGGCAACGCTCTCAAAACTGTTGCTTGTCGCTTCGCTCAATTCGTATTTTTTTTGCGCCCTATGCGCGACAGGATCCGTTCCCGCTGCAAGCAGCTTGAGAGCCTGCTGAGCCTTTTCACGGGCTTGTTCGATGTTCACGTCCCTGTAGCTGCCCAGGCCGTGCCAGCCCCATTTTCCATCAGATTTTTTATATCTCAGCTCCCAGCGTTTGCGCCCGGTTGGGCTCACAACGATGTGAAGCCGCTCTGCGCCACCGTAGTTCTCGCGATACTCCTTGACCTCGGGTTCAAGTGCATCGATGACAGTCCGAGAAAGGGGTCGTCTTTTTATCTCTGAACGTTTCATGTTTGTGTATGGCCTGGTTCGAAGTTTTCGAAACCGTACACGAGCCTGTACAGAAAAAGTAGGGCCGTGCAGAGACCACCGGAAATCATGAGAGATTCACGGAACGCTAAGTTATTGATCTATAAGGGGAGGTGAGATGTGGGGAGATGGGTGGAGATGTGATGTGGAGCGGGTAGAGGGAATCGAACCCTCAACTAAAGCTTGGGAAGCTTTCGTTTTGCCACTAAACTATACCCGCATGACTCTGTTTCTTTACGCACCTAGCGCAAGGGCCTAATAAGAACCCTCGTTATCAGCTTGGGAAGCTGGAGTAATGCCATTATACGACACCCGCTCAGAGCGGCTGACTTTGTACCAGATGTGCGCCGGGATTTGAAGTTTTTCTTCGAAAAATGTGCAGGTT
>Ga0209913_1001370_pt1 | contig 13803 bp, 21 predicted proteins | sample PersoiDNA2013203_FD_185805 | JGI IMG/M metagenome (GOLD analysis project Ga0209913, IMG submission 185805) | Permafrost soil microbial communities from the Arctic, to analyse light accelerated degradation of dissolved organic matter (DOM) -... | ecosystem: Environmental > Terrestrial > Soil >... | reverse complement strand
CTTGCGATCACGGGCAACCATGCCCATGGGCTCCAGGGTGCGCGTAAATTCCTTAAAAATCGCCCTGCGCTTGGTGACAAGCTGAGCGGGGTGGGTGTCTATTGCCTCGTTACAGGCGGTAAGTGTGCCGCCAAAGGCTAAGCGAAAGCCAGGTGATCGGCGTGGTAAAGGTGGCGTAGGTCGGTTGGCGCTTGCTGTACGCCGTCTTTGTCGCACTTACGATACCCACGTTCTTGAATCGGATCAAATGATTGGTTTACTGCCCAAGGAGTTCTCCACATTTGTGGCGAGAATAGGTGTTACGACGGTTTCCTAATTTCAGCAGGCTGGATGTGGTTTGAGTCTGATGCGGGTGACATTTACCAGCCTCAGCCGTTCACCCCATCTCAATCGCCCTTGCCACATCCCCACGGCAAATAGAGCACAAACCCACCAGCAGCAGATCGCCGCCTTTAACTGCCCCGGTAAAGTTCGTAATGGTAGTTCCATCCCCGCATTTGCTGCACCAGACGTTGGACAGGAGTAGCTTTTTTGGCGTCGGCAGGGACGGTGGCCCATAGCTTGGCAGCAGGGTCGGTGAATTTCGGGATGGACTCAACGGTCATGGCAATCACGGAGTAGTCATGTGCTGGCAATCTTCCCACGGCAGAACATTGCATCCACAGTGTGGCACGTCAACGGTGGACTTGGTGGTGGGTCCCTTGGACTGTAAGCGCTCAATTAACCGCGCCCTATCGGCCGGAGGTGAATTCCGTGATGCTTGTGTCCACGTAAACAACGTGGACATATGCGATGCAGAACAACTCAGAGGTATTGAGCGGATTGGTGGTTGGTCACAAGCGTGATGGGCGGTGCCGATATGACCCGCAGGTCAAGCAGGAGCTGATCCGCCAGTGCATGATGCCCGGCGTGTCGGTGGCACGCATGGCGATGCAGCACGGAATCAACGCGAACTTGCTTCGGACGTGGATAACCAAGTCTCAAAGCAGCAAAGCCATCACCGTGCAACGAGCGGTGTGTGAGACGGCGGCGCGGGATGCGCAAGCGTTTATTCCAGTGCAAGTCGAGGCAGGTGCGTCGAGTGCGGCGGTAGCGATGCCGACAAAGACTTGCGGCGCAGCGAGCAAATCGCCCGCGGTATCGATGCGTATCCAGGTACAACTACCGAACGGGATTTCTGTCGACCTTGGTCAAGCCCGAATGGAGGAGTTGTCTGGGGTCATGCAAATGCTCAGTCAGTTGCCATGTTCGCGTTGAATCCCGGCAGAGTCGTGTACTTGCACCGCGACGCCATCGATTTCCGCAAAAACATCAACGGGCTGGCAAGTTTGGTTGAGCATGGACTTGGACTAGACGCGTTTGCGCAAGCCGTGTTTGTGTTCGGCAACCGAAGGAAGGACCGCATCAAGATACTGGGGTGGGATCGCAACGGGTTCTGGCTGCTGCAAAAACGCCTCGAGGGCGCACGCTTCGTCTGGCCTGGTAAAGAGAGCGCGGTGGCCGAACTCACGGTGCAGCAACTGCACTGGCTGCTCGACGGAATTGACCTTGCGGCGATGCGTGGCCACGCTGCGGTTTCGTATCAAAAAGCGGCCTGAAAAATATCTTCAAAATGCTTCATTTGTAGGGGTTGAGAAGGAACTTTTTTAGAGGTAATTCGATCAAAAACTGCAATGACGCTGCAGCCCACAATCGAAGAATTCACTGCTCTCCAACAGGACTTGCAGGCAGCACTTTCGCAACGGGAAACACTGGCTTCGCAATTGCGCTTTGTGAGCAATGAGCGCGACCTGCTCAAGGAGCGGCTCAACAAGATGATGCGCAAAATCTTCGCCGCCAAGAGCGAAGCACGCGGCACCGAGCAGAAGGACATGTTCTTCAATGAGGCCGAGGCCCTGGCAGCGGCGGCACAGGCCACGCCAGCGTTGGAAGACGGCGCCGCTGGCGACGACGGCGCGTTGGACGTGGCAGCTCACAAACGCCTCAAGCGTGGGCGCAAGCCGCTGGACGCTGATCTGCCGCGTCACGTCGTGCGCCACGAACTGCCTGAATCCGAGCGCGTTTGCCCGCATGACGGCTCAGTCCTGCAGGAAATCGGCGTCGAGACCAGCGAGCAGTTGGACATCATTCCCCAGCAGGTGCGTGTGATTCGCCACGAGCGCGTCAAATACGCCTGCCCCTGCTGTGACGGCGCTCTGCGCCTGGCCTCCAAGCCGGCACAAATCATCCCCAAGGGCCTGTTCAGCGAGAGCGCCCTGGCCTGGATCGTCACCTCCAAGTACGATGATGGCTTGCCTCTGTATCGCCAGTCGGCGCTGCTGGCTCGCTTCACGGGTGGTGACATCTCGCGCAACACCATGGCCGCCAGCCTGGTTCGGGTGGGCATTGGGGTGCAGCCCATCATCAACCTGCTACGCGACCACTTGCTGGAGTCGCCCATAACGTTCGGCGATGAAACTACGGTGCAGGTTCTGAAGGAGCCTGGGCGCGCCGCACAGTCCAAGAGCTACATGTGGGCGCAGATGACCGACGCATCCGGGTCTTCGGGCACGGGGCCGCCGATACGGCTGTTCAGCTATGCACCCTCACGCAGTGGAGCGACGGCACAGGCGTTGTACGCCGGCATGAGCCGTGGCAGCGTATTGATGAGCGACGGCTATGAGGTCTACGCTCAGGTGGCGCTGACGCACGACCTGGTACACCTTGGTTGCTGGGCTCACTGCCGTCGGTACATAGTGGAGGCGCTGGACGCGCTGCCAAAGAGCGCGCGCACGCCCGACAAGCCAGCGGCGCAGTTCCTGGCGCTGATCGCGCGGCTGTACGCGGTTGAGTCGCACGCGCAGGACAACAACTTGAGTGCGCCCGAGCGCTTGCGCTATCGCCAGGAGCACAGCGTGGTCGTGCTCGGGCACATCCAGACACTGCTGCTGGCACACCTGCACGCCGTTGTGCCAGGTAGTGCTCTGGGTAAGGCGCTGCACTACCTGAGCGCTCAGTGGCCCAAGCTATCGCGCTACGTGGAAAACGGCAGCTATCCGATCGACAACAATCCTTGCGAAAATTCGATCCGCCCCTTTGTAGTCGGAAGACGCAACTGGTTGTTCTCGGACACCGTGGCCGGTGCCAACGCTAGCGCAAACCTGTACTCGCTGCTGCAGACCTGCAAGGTCAACGGGATCAACTCGTATCGCTATCTGCAAGCCTTGCTCGTTGCGTTGCCTCTGGCTCAGACCGCCGACGACTACGAGGCGCTGCTTCCTTGGAACATCGTGCTGCCGGCCGACTAAGGTCGAGCCGCCGAGCCTTCTACGCCAATCACATCTGAGCACGCCGCGCAAGGGACGCGGTTAATAGACCGCTTACGAGCAAGTGCGATGCCTTAATGGCTTTGTGTGTCGTGGGCGTCAAGCGACAGGCCAAGTGGGCTGCACTTTGCCAATAGCTCCCTCTTGCCCAGTTGTCGTTGGACGGACTCGATGCCAAGGCCACAATTGGCCAGATTGCCACATGGGCTCAATCCGCCTTGTGAGGTCACTCGAGCCCCCGATTGTTCGCGCATGACAGACGCTACGAACCGGTTTGCATTGCCTGCAAGGGCCTAAAACCAGATTTTTGTGAAAATAGTCAAAATAGTGTTGACGATCCAGGAAAATCCTTGCATAATCGCAGGCTTCGCTTGAAAAAGTATGAAGTATCTGCCTAACGAACGTGATGTGAGTGGTTCATATCACCGCCGACAGGCCCAAGACTGACTAGAAAACGGCAAGATGCTGGCCTGGGTGCTGGTGAATTGACGTTAATTAGTGCAAGTTGGGAATAATTGAAATGATCCAAGTTGAATCTCGATTAGAAGTTGCCGACAATACCGGCGCAAAGTCCGTCCTGTGCATCAAGGTGCTCGGTGGATCCAAGCGTCGCTATGCAAGCGTTGGCGACGTTATCAAAGTCAGTATTAAAGAAGCCGCTCCACGTGGTCGCGTCAAAAAAGGCGAGATCTACAGTGCAGTAGTGGTTCGTACGGCCAAGGGCATCCGTCGTAGCGACGGCTCGCTGGTCAAATTCGACGGCAACGCAGCAGTGTTGCTGAACGCCAAATTAGAGCCAATCGGCACCCGTATCTTCGGCCCAGTGACGCGTGAGTTGCGCACTGAGAAGTTCATGAAGATCGTGTCTTTGGCTCCTGAAGTTTTGTAAGGACGCGCCATGAACAAGATTCGCAAAGGCGATGACATTATCGTGCTCACCGGGCGCGACAAGGGGAAGCGCGGCAAAATTGCCCTGCGCAAAGACGACTCCTATGTGCTCGTCGAGGGTATCAATGTAGTCAAAAAGCATACCAAGCCAAATCCTCTCAAGGGTACGGTTGGTGGCATCGTTGAAAAGTCCATGCCGATTCATCAGTCTAACGTAGCCATTTTCAATGTTGCTACCGGTAAGGCTGATCGGGTTGGCATCAAGCTGGCAGCTGACGGCAAACGTGTTCGCGTTTACAAGTCCAGCGGCGAAGAAATCAAGGTGGCATAAACATGGCTCGTTTGCAACAACATTTTCGCGAAAAATTAGCGCCGGAGTTGATGGCCAAGTTCGGCTACACATCTCCAATGCAGGTTCCGCGTCTTACCAAGATCACCCTGAACATGGGTGTCAGTGAGGCCGTGGCCGACAAAAAAGTTATGGATCACGCAGTCAGCGACCTTGGCAAGATTGCAGGTCAGAAACCAGTGGTCACCATGTCCAAGAAGGCCATTGCCGGCTTCAAGATTCGTGAGAATCAGGCGATCGGCTGCATGGTTACGCTGCGCGGCGTTCAGATGTTTGAGTTTCTAGACCGCTTTGTGACCGTGGCTTTGCCGCGTGTTCGTGACTTTCGGGGTATTTCCGGTCGTGCGTTTGATGGCCGTGGCAACTACAACATCGGCGTCAAAGAGCAGATCATCTTCCCTGAAATTGAATACGATAAGGTTGATGCCTTGCGTGGTCTCAATATCAGCATCACCACAACGGCCAAAACCGACGAAGAGTGCAAGGCGCTGCTCACAGGTTTCCGTTTCCCGTTCAAAAACTGAGGTGACCCGTGGCTAAAATGGCTTTAATCCAGCGCGAGCTGAAGCGCGACAATCTGGTCGCTAAATACGCGAAAAAACACGCGGAATTCAAGGCAATTGCAGGCGATGTGAAACGCAGCGATGAAGAGCGCGCTGCTGCTCGTCTGGGTTTGCAAAAGCTCCCCCGCAATGCGAACCCGACTCGCCAGCGTAACCGCTGCGCAATCACCGGGCGCCCTCGTGGTACGTTCCAGCATTTTGGTTTGGCGCGTGCAAAAATTCGTGAAATGGCTTTTGCAGGGGAAATTCCCGGCATAGTCAAGGCCAGCTGGTAAGCGGTAGGAGACATAGATATGAGCATGAGTGATCCCATCGCCGACCTGTTGACACGCATCCGCAATGCACAAATGGTGGCAAAAACCACTGTGAGTGTTCCTTCTTCAAAAGTGAAGGTCGCAATTGCGCAAGTTTTGACGGAAGAAGGCTATATCGATAGCTTCAAGGTTAATGCCAATGACGGCAAGCCTGAGCTTGAAATTGTTTTGAAATATTACGCTGGGCGTCCCGTGATTGAGCGTATCGAGCGCGTTAGCCGTCCCGGCTTGCGTGTTTACCGTGGCAGTGATGCCATCCCCCAAGTCCAGAACGGCCTGGGTGTGGCAATAGTCACAACCCCCAAGGGCGTCATGACTGATCGCAAAGCGCGCGCTACCGGTGTCGGTGGCGAAGTGTTGTGCTACGTCGCCTAAAGCGTGACATTGAGGAGAAATAGAAAATGTCCCGTATAGGAAAAATGCCCGTCGCCGTCCCGGCTGGCGTGGATGTGTTGGTCAAGGATGATCAGATCAGTGTCAAAGGCGCTGGTGGCAGTTTATTCTTAACGCAAAACGCGTTGGTCAAAGTGAGCAGCGATACTGGCGCGCTGAGTTTTCAGCCTGCCAACGACTCTCGCGAAGCAAACGCCATGAGTGGCACCATGCGTCAGCTGGTGAACAACATGGTGGTTGGTGTGACCAAGGGTTTTGAGAAGAAGTTGAATCTTGTTGGTGTGGGTTACAAGGCCCAGGCGCAAGGTGCAAAGCTGAATCTTACTGTGGGATATTCCCACCCGGTTAATAAAGACATGCCATCTGGTATCACTGTTGCGACCCCGACCCCCACTGAAATCGTGATCAAGGGTGCAGACCGCCAGCGCGTAGGCCAGGTGGCTGCCGAGATTCGTGCAATTCGTCCACCTGAGCCCTACAAAGGCAAAGGTATCCGTTATTCGGACGAAAAGATCACGATCAAAGAAACCAAGAAGAAATAAGGAGCTGCAACATGTTGACCAAAAAAGAGCAGCGTCTTCGCAGGGCGCGTCAAACCCGGATTCGGATCGCCACTCAAGGCGTAGCCCGTCTGACGGTAAACCGTACAAACCTGCATATTTATGCCAGCGTCATTTCCGGCGACGGCGTCAAGGTATTGGCAAGCGCATCCACGGCAGAAGTCGAAGTGCGCAAAGCGTTGGGCGGTTCGGGTAAAGGCGGCAACGTTGCCGCTGCCCAAGCTATTGGCAAGCGTCTGGCTGAAAAAGCCAAGGCGGTTGGTGTTGAAAAAGTTGCGTTTGATCGTGCAGGCTTTGCGTACCATGGCCGCGTCAAGGCGCTGGCAGATGCAGCACGTGAAGCAGGCTTGCAGTTCTAAGCAGATCGGAAATTAAGATGGCTAAAGTTCAAGCGAAAATGCAGGGTAAGGCCGTAGGGCCTGAAGATGGCCTGCGCGAGAAAATGATCGCGATTAATCGCGTTACCAAAGTTGTCAAAGGGGGGCGAATTCTAGGTTTCGCCGCCTTGACAGTGGTGGGTGATGGTGACGGTAGCGTTGGTATGGGCAAGGGCAAATCAAAAGAAGTTCCTGCAGCCGTACAAAAGGCGATGGAAGAAGCCCGTCGAAACATGACCAAGATAACGCTCAAGAACGGGTCGATTCATCACAAAGTGATGGGCCAGCACGGTGCCGCTTCTGTCATGATGGCGCCAGCGCCAAAGGGCACAGGCATCATTGCTGGTGGCCCGATGCGTGCCGTCTTTGAGGTTATTGGTATTACCGATATTGTGGCTAAAAGTCACGGTTCTACCAACCCCTACAACATGGTTCGTGCAACGCTTGATGCGCTGTCTCATGATAGGACTCCGTCTGAAGTTGCAGCTAAACGCGGCAAGACGATCGAAGAACTTTTTGTATAGGCAAGCGTCCCAAAATGACAACACAACAAACAATTAAAGTTCAGCTGATTCGTAGCCCGATTGGGTGCCAAGAGTCGCACCGAGCCACTGTTCGTGGACTTGGCCTTCGAAAAATTCGCAGCACTAGCGAGTTGGTTGATACGCCCGAAGTCCGTGGGATGATTAACAAGATCAGTTACTTGATCAAAGTGCTCTAAGAGGTTGATGATGGAACTTAATGGCATTAAGCCCGCTGACGGCGCAAAGCATTACAAGCGTCGTGTTGGTCGTGGTATCGGCTCCGGCATTGGAAAAACTGCAGGTCGGGGGCACAAGGGTCAAAAGTCTCGTGCTGGTGGCTATCACAAAGTCGGTTTCGAGGGTGGTCAGATGCCTATGCAGCGTCGGCTACCAAAGCGAGGTTTCAAGTCTCAATTGCTGAAGTTCAATGCCGAGGTTACCTTGAGCGCGTTGGAGCAGCTGGGCGCTAGCGAGGTGGATTTGGTTACCCTGAAGCAAGCTGGCCTGGTGGGAGAGCTGGCTAAGGTTGTAAAAGTAATTATGACGGGCAAAATCAGCAGGGCTGTGAAGCTAACTGGTATTGGTGCAACAGCGGCCGCCAAGGTGGCTATTGAAGCTGCCGGCGGAAGTCTCGCGTAAGCTTGTATTTGAAAGAAATTACAAGTGGCAACTAACGCGACACAACTGGCAAAAAATGGCAAATTCGGCGACTTGCGTCGACGGCTTGTCTTTCTGCTGCTTGCCCTGGTCGTGTACCGAGTGGGTGCACATATTCCCGTTCCAGGTATTGACCCAGTTCAGCTAGCGCAGTTCTTCAAGGGTCAGCAGGGTGGGATTCTGGGCATGTTCAACATGTTCTCGGGCGGGGCTTTGTCGCGTTTTACCGTGTTCGCATTGGGGATCATGCCGTATATATCGGCATCGATCATCATGCAGTTGTTGACTTACGTGTTGCCTGCATTCGAGCAATTGAAAAAAGAGGGCGAAGCAGGTCGGCGCAAGATTACGCAGTACACCCGCTACGGCACCCTTGGTCTGGCACTGTTTCAATCAATGGGGATTGCCATTGCGCTTGAAAGCTCGCCAGGGTTGGTGATTGCACCTGGATTTGGATTTCGCATGACTGCGATCGTGACTTTGACATCGGGTACGTTATTTCTGATGTGGTTAGGCGAACAGATCACAGAGCGTGGTTTGGGTAATGGTATTTCTATACTTATTTTTGGCGGTATAGCAGCTGGTCTACCAAATGCTATCGGTGGACTACTTGAACTTGTTCGAACAGGGGCGATGAGCATTATTATTGCCCTCTTCATAGTGATCTTGGTTGCGCTGGTCACCTATTTTGTTGTTTTTGTCGAGCGCGGGCAGAGAAAAATCCTGGTTAATTATGCAAGACGACAGGTCGGTAATAAAGTTTATGGTGGACAGTCGTCACATTTGCCCTTGAAGCTGAACATGGCAGGGGTAATCCCTCCGATTTTCGCTTCGTCTATTATTTTGTTGCCAGCAACTGTGGTGGGTTGGTTTAGCGCCGGTGAATCCATGCGCTGGTTGAAAGACATCGCCGGATCTCTGACGCCAGGGCAGCCTATCTATGTGATGCTCTACGCGGCAGCGATTATATTTTTCTGCTTTTTCTATACGGCACTTGTATTTAACAGCCGTGAGACGGCTGACAATTTGAAAAAAAGTGGTGCATTTATTCCGGGTATTCGGCCCGGTGACCATACCGCCAAGTACATAGACAAAATTTTGCTCCGTCTGACTTTTGCTGGCGCTATCTACATCACAATGGTTTGTTTGTTGCCCGAGTTCCTGATCCTGAAGTACAACGTACCGTTTTACTTCGGCGGAACATCACTTCTAATCATCGTCGTTGTGACTATGGATTTCATGGCACAGGTGCAGAATTACATGATGTCGCAGCAATATGAATCGCTGTTGAAGAAGGCTAATTTCAAGTCTTCATAAGGCGATTGGTAAATATGTCAAAAGACGATGTTATTCAGATGCAGGGAGAGGTAGTCGAAAACCTACCCAATGCGACTTTTCGTGTGAAGCTTGAAAATGGCCATGTCGTACTCGGGCATATTTCAGGGAAGATGCGTATGCACTACATTCGTATTCTTCCGGGGGATAAGGTCACTGTTGAGTTGACGCCTTACGATTTGAGTCGGGCAAGAATTGTATTCAGGGCTAAATAGCAGCAATGGTATTCGTGCCATGCGCCGTGATGTCGAATTATTAAATATTGTTTAAGGAGAACGAAATGAAAGTTTCTGCTTCGGTCAAGAAAATTTGCCGTAACTGCAAGGTAATTCGGCGCAAGGGCGTTGTGCGCGTGATCTGTACCGATCCGCGTCACAAGCAGCGCCAAGGTTAATTACAAGAGTTTTAGAGGACGAAAATGGCACGTATCGCTGGCATCAATATTCCGCCGCAACAGCATTCAGAGATTGGCTTGACTGCCATATTTGGGGTTGGTCGCAACCGCGCTCGCAAAATTTGCGATGCTTGTGGCATCGCTTACTCCAAAAAGGTCAAGGATTTGACCGATGTGGAGTTGGAAAAAATTCGCGACCAGGTTGCGCAATTTACTATCGAGGGTGATTTACGTCGGGAAACAACGATGAACATCAAGCGATTGATGGATATCGGTTGCTACCGAGGTTTCCGTCATCGTCGCGGTTTGCCCATGCGTGGTCAGCGTACACGCACAAACGCCCGCACCCGTAAGGGGCCGCGCAAGGCAGCCCAGTCACTGAAGAAATAACAGGCATTGAAAGATCACCATGGCAAAAGCTCCCGCCAGTAATGCGGCCCAACGTGTTCGTAAGAAAGTTCGTAAAAATGTTGCGGACGGCATCGCACACGTGCACGCTTCGTTTAACAACACCATCATCACAATCACGGATCGGCAAGGTAATGCTTTGTCGTGGGCGTCATCCGGTGGTCAAGGTTTCAAAGGTTCCCGCAAGTCCACGCCATTTGCCGCTCAGGTGGCTTCAGAGGTGGCTGGACGTGCCGCCATTGAGCAGGGTGTCAAGAATCTTGATGTTGAAATCAAGGGCCCTGGGCCCGGTCGCGAATCCTCAGTTCGTGCGCTCGCTGCCCTAGGCATTCGCATCAACATGATTGCGGATGTGACGCCAGTGCCGCACAACGGATGCCGCCCGCAGAAGCGTCGTCGTATTTAATTTAGCATCGCATTTTTTAACCAAGCCCACCGCCACAAGCCCAACGCTAGTGGCTCCCGTGCTCATGCACGGCAGATGACATAAAGGAAGTTCAAGTGGCACGTTATCTCGGCCCCAAGGCCAAATTATCCCGCCGTGAAGGCACTGACCTGTTTCTAAAGAGCGCACGTCGTTCAATTGGAGACAAAGCCAAATTTGACTCCAAACCAGGTCAACACGGGCGCACATCAGGCGCACGTACATCCGACTTCGGCCTGCAGCTTCGTGAGAAGCAAAAGGTAAAGCGTATGTATGGAGTTCTCGAGAAGCAGTTTCGTCGCTACTTCGAAGAGGCCGATCGCCGCAAAGGCAACACTGGTGCAAACCTGCTGTCGCTTTTGGAATCTCGTCTTGACAATGTCGTGTACCGCATGGGCTTTGGCTCAACTCGCGCTGAAGCGCGGCAGCTTGTTTCCCACAAAGCCATGACCGTCAACGGAAAAAGCGTCAACATTCCGTCGTACATGGTTAAAGCCGGCGATATGATCGCTGTTCGCGATAAGTCGAAGAAGCAAAATCGTATTGTGGAGGCGCTTCAACTGGCTCAGCAGGTCGGTATGCCGGCGTGGGTTGAGATTAACGCTGAAAAAGCTGAAGGTACGTTTAAGTCGGTTCCTGATCGCGATCAGTTTGCCGCCGATGTCAACGAGTCACTGATTGTTGAGTTGTATTCGCGTTAATAGCGCGGTCTGCACGAGTTTATTTGAAATTGTTCCTGAGACGTACACAACCACGTCCCAGGGGCTTCGTCAACCTTACCGGTGTAACGAGCCGGGGGTATTGAGAGGGATCTCCCATGCAAAATAGTTTATTGAAACCCAAGGCCATCAATGTCGAGCAAATGGGCGGCAATCGCGCCAAAGTTGCTCTTGAGCCCTTTGAACGCGGATATGGTCATACGCTCGGCAATGCATTGCGTCGGGTTCTACTGGCCTCAATGCCTGGTTATGCTGCCACTGAAGTGACCATTGCCGGCGTCTTGCATGAGTATTCCTCTATTGACGGGGTGCAAGAAGATGTCGTCAATATCTTATTGAATCTCAAAGGTGTTGTGTTCAAGCTTCACAATCGCGACGAGGTGACCCTGAGCCTGCGCAAAGACGGAGAAGGACTTGTTACAGCCAGTGACATTCAGACTCCCCATGATGTCGAGATTATCAATCCTGATCATGTGATCGCACACTTGTCGCAAGGCGGCAAGCTGGATATGCAAATCAAGGTTGAAAAGGGCCGCGGCTATGTGCCCGGAACGATGCGTCGCCATGGCGATGAGCCCACCAAGTCTATCGGACGTATCATTTTGGATGCCTCCTTTTCGCCGGTAAAGCGCGTCAGTTATACGGTTGAGAGTGCGCGTGTTGAGCAGCGTACGGATCTCGACAAGTTAGTTGTCGATATTGAAACCAACGGTGCTATTTCTGCTGAAGATGCTGTTCGTGCCTCTGCAAAAATTCTGGTTGAGCAATTGGCGGTGTTTGCGCAGCTAGAGGGCAGCGAGTTAGCTGCGTTCGATACGCCTTCACCCCGCGGTAGCACGCAGTTTGATCCCATTTTGCTGCGTCCGGTGGATGAACTTGAGCTCACGGTTCGTTCAGCGAACTGCTTGAAGGCCGAAAATATTTACTATATTGGCGACCTGATTCAACGCACGGAAAACGAGCTGTTGAAGACGCCAAATCTGGGCCGCAAGTCGCTCAATGAAATCAAGGAAGTGCTGGCTTCCCGCGGTCTGACTTTGGGCATGAAGCTTGAAAGTTGGCCTCCAGCCGCTCTCGAAAAGCGTTAATTTTTTGAGGCCTGAAAAGGGTCTCTGTGCCACGGACAGTACCTGATACGGCTGCCTGTTAAATAACTCAAGGAAAGCACCATGCGTCACGGACACGGACTACGTAAACTTAATCGCACCAGCGAACACCGCTTGGCAATGCTGCGCAACATGATGAACTCGCTCATTGAGCATGAAGTCATCAAAACTACACTTCCCAAGGCTAAAGAGCTGCGTCGTGTTGTTGAGCCGATGATCACATTAGCTAAAGAAGCTACCGTTGCCAACCGTCGTTTGGCTTTTGACCGCCTGCGCGACCGCGACAGCGTCGTCAAATTGTTTAACGACTTGGGCCCCCGGTTCAAGGCCCGTCCCGGTGGCTATACCCGTATTTTGAAAATGGGGTTCCGCGTTGGCGACAATGCTCCCATGGCCTTGGTTGAGTTGGTGGACCGTGCTGAGCTGGTAGAAGCACCCACTGATGAGAAAAGCCAGGATTAATCAGGTATAATTAACTTTTATCGCGCGATGGAGCAGCCTGGTAGCTCGTTGGGCTCATAACCCAAAGGTCGTAGGTTCAAATCCTACTCGCGCAACCAATAGATACGGGGCTCTCCCCGTAAGTAAATGCCCGCTGCTAGTGGGCATTTTGCTTTCTGGCCGATCCGTAGTCCAGGTCTAGCCCACAGATTTTTGATGTATTCGGCTGTCGACCATTAGGTCGGCTCCCTCAAAAAAACGTCAGCTACACTACGCCTCGTTCAAGCACCGAACATAAAGGCTGGCACAGAATGCAAAGCTTCTCGGGCAACAAACGTAAATTGGCCTACGCCTACCTGCTCATCCCCACTGGCATTTCTGAAAAAGCGTTACTGACAGCCCTGTTTTTGACCCGCAAGATGCAAGAATACGAAGCCCTGCGGCTAGATATAGACGCCCCGCAACTCGAAATCCAGCCAAACTCCAATACTCCATGACCCCAAACATCGAAACCGTCGCAGAAGACGACGAAATCAGCCTGTTAGACCTGCTGCAAGTCGTCGTCGACAACCTGCGCCTGCTGGTGCTCGCTCCCCTGGCTGCCGGCCTGCTGGCGCTGGGCATCAGCTTTGCCATTGCCCCCACCTTTACCGCCAGCACCAAATTCATGCCGCCCCAGCAACAGCAAAGTGCTGCTGCTTCCATGTTGTCAAGCCTGGGTGCCTTGGGTGGTTTGGCGGGCGCCGCCACCGGCATCAAAAACCCCAGCGACCAGTTTGTGGCGTTTTTAAAGAGCGAATCCATTGCCAACGTGCTGATAGACCGCTTCAAACTCATGGATCGCTATGACTCCAAGTTAAGAATCGACGCCCGAACCACGTTGGACAGCGCCACCAAAATCGCCAGCGGCAAAGACGGCTTCATCACCATTGACGTGGACGACAAAGACCCCGCCTTTGCCGCCCAACTGGCCAATGCCTATGTCGAAGAACTGGGCCACCTGCTCGGACGCCTGGCCATCACCGAAGCCCAGCAACGCCGCGTCT
>Ga0209913_1001369_pt1 | contig 13812 bp, 12 predicted proteins | sample PersoiDNA2013203_FD_185805 | JGI IMG/M metagenome (GOLD analysis project Ga0209913, IMG submission 185805) | Permafrost soil microbial communities from the Arctic, to analyse light accelerated degradation of dissolved organic matter (DOM) -... | ecosystem: Environmental > Terrestrial > Soil >... | reverse complement strand
AAGCCAAGCATAAACAAGCTCAACCTTGGCTTTTTACTTAATTCAGTTTTAATTAATAAGCTAAGAAAGCAAATTCATGAAAATTGCAGTATTGCCAGGTGATGGCATAGGTCCAGAAATCGTCGCGCAAGCCGTTAAAGTATTAAATGCGCTAAATTTGAATATCGCATTGACCGAAGCGCCTATTGGCGGTGCTGGTTATGAAGCGTCTGGAGATCCGTTACCAGATGCCACGTTACAATTAGCAAAAGATTCAGACGCCGTATTGCTGGGCGCTGTGGGTGATTGGAAATACGATAAATTAGAACGGCACTTACGTCCGGAGCGTGGCTTGTTGCGTATTCGTAAGGAGCTTAATTTATTTGCGAATTTACGCCCAGCCTTGCTTTACCCTGAACTTGCTGGAGCTTCAACGCTTAAGCCTGAAGTGGTTTCTGGTTTAGATATTATGATCGTACGAGAGTTAACAGGTGACATTTACTTTGGACAGCCACGTGGTATAAGCACGCTACCAAATGGTGAGCGCGAAGGCGTCAACACCATGCGCTATTGCGAATCTGAAATTCGTCGTATCGGCCGTGTTGCTTTTGATATTGCGATGAAACGCAATAAAAAAGTATGTTCAGTAGATAAAGCTAACGTACTGGAATCAACTGAGTTGTGGCGCCAAGTGATGATAGAGTTATCAGCAGAATACCCTGAAGTTGAGTTGAGTCACATGTATGTGGATAACGCTGCGATGCAATTGATTCGGGCGCCAAAGCAGTTCGATGTGATGGTTACTGGCAATATTTTTGGCGATATTCTCTCGGATGAAGCCTCAATGCTAACAGGCTCTATCGGTATGTTACCTTCTGCTTCGTTAGATGCGAACAATAAAGGTATGTACGAGCCTAGCCACGGCTCTGCTCCAGACCTTGCGGGTAAAGATGTCGCTAATCCATTGGCGACGATTTTGTCTGCGGCCATGATGTTGCGTTATACATTCAATGATGAACTAAATGCGTTGAAAATTGAAAATGCGGCTAAGAAAGCGCTAGCGCAAGGTTACAGAACCGCTGATATTGTGACGGATGGCTGTATAAAAGTCGGTTGTAGCGCAATGGGCGAGGCGGTTGTTGCCGCATTAAATTAGTTGGGGTCAAAAATGCTTAAAGTTGGTTTGGTAGGTTGGCGTGGCATGGTAGGTTCGGTGCTGATGCAGCGTATGATGGAAGAAAACGATTTTGCGCATATTGAGCCACAATTCTTTACTACGTCCCAAGTCGGCGATAAAGCACCTAATGTAGGTAAAGATTCTGCACCATTGCAAGACGCAAAGAATATTGCTGAACTCAAGTTAATGGACGCGATTATTTCTTGTCAAGGTGGCGACTATACCAGCGAGATTTTTCCCAAGTTACGTGGTGAAGGCTGGCAAGGACATTGGATTGATGCGGCTTCAACATTGCGTATGGAAAATGACGCAGTGATTGTGCTTGATCCAGTGAATATGCACGTTATTCAAGATGCTTATACACAAGGTAATAAAAATTGGGTCGGTGGTAATTGCACTGTTTCACTGATGCTGATGGCTTTAAATGGCTTATTTAAAGCGAATCTGGTGGAATGGGCAACCTCAATGACCTATCAAGCAGCCTCAGGCGCAGGTGCGCAAAATATGCGTGAACTCCTTAATCAAATGGGTGAAGCACATTTTGCTGCGAGTGAACTGCTTGCTGATCCGGCCTCTGCCATTTTAGATATAGACCGCACCGTAGCGGGTACACTGCGTGACGAGAAATTTCCAACATCACAATTTGGTGTGCCACTTGCCGGTAGCCTGATTCCTTGGATTGATAAAGATTTAGGTAATGGCCAAAGTAAAGAGGAGTGGAAAGGTGGTGCTGAAACTAATAAGATTTTAGGCCGCGAAGCGAATCCTATTATTATCGATGGTCTTTGTGTGCGCATTGGCGCTATGCGTTGTCATAGTCAGGCGCTTACCATTAAGTTGACCAAAAATGTGCCGTTAGATGAAATAGTTCAAATGTTAGCTGAAGCTAATCAATGGGTAAAGGTGATTCCTAATGAGCGTGATGTCAGTATGCGTGAACTTACACCAACGGCAGTGACGGGTACTTTGAACACGCCAGTAGGGCGTTTACGCAAACTTAATATGGGAAATGATTACTTATCTGCTTTTACTGTGGGAGATCAGTTACTGTGGGGCGCGGCCGAACCATTACGACGTATGTTGCGGATTCTAATAGAAAAATAGTTTAAATAAGCTGATTGTTGTGGTAAAAATAACAACAGCTAAAACCAACATATAGATAGCTGATTAATATAATGTGCATTATCAGCTTGCATAGCTAACTATTTGATGTTATTTTCATATTTAAGAAATTAAGTTCGATCAAGGGTTGAATGTGCGTAAATCAAAAATAAAGCAAATTTCACTGGCGGTGTGCTTAGCCTTCATGCCTTTTACAGGATATGCTGCGGGCTTGGGCAAATTAAACGTAAACTCAGGTTTAGGTGAGCCGCTTAAAGCTGACATTGAACTTTTATCAGTTACACCAGAGGAACTGTCTAGTTTAGTTGCAGTGATTGCTTCAGAAGATGCATATGCCACCCAAGGTATTACTCGCCTTAGTATTCATAATAATATTAAAGTAGAAATAGCTAAAAATCCAGATGGCTCCCCCATCCTAAAGTTGCGTTCAACTAAACCGATTAGTGATCCTTATTTAGATATGCTCATTCAAGTAGATTGGGCAACAGGTCGCTTGCAACGTGAGTACACTATTTTACTAGACCCTCCTGGATATAACCAAGCTGTTGATAGTGCGGCGGCAATGCCAGTCACTCAACCATCAGCAAAAATTTCTGATGTCGCATCTCGAAGTAGTCAGGCGTCTTCTAGCAACCTTGATACAGCTAAGCCAAATATAAAGAAATCAAGAAAGCAGCCGAGAATAGCCGCTGAAACACCACCCTTACAAAAGAAGGTAGCAGAGAACGTTAATGTAGACGATGTTACTACCAAGCGTGGTGATACCTTGAGTTCAATTGCTAGAGACATGCAAGTTGAAGGCGTGAACTTAGATCAGATGCTTGTTGGATTGTATGAAAATAATAAAGACGCTTTCTTAGACGGTAATATGAACCGCTTGAAAGTTGGACAAATCATTAAGGTGCCGACTAAAGAAAGTCTGACTTCTATTGGTGTGCAGCAAGCCAAACAATCGATAAAAATACATTCTACGAACTGGAATGTCTATAGAAATACTTTGGCTGCTAGTGTTGAAAGAGCGCCTACTTTGGTTGAAACGGAGCAAAAACAATCTGGATCAGGAAAGATTGCAGCAGCAGAAGATAAGGCTACGCCAGCTAAGGTAGGCCCACAAGATGTTGTTAAACTTTCTGCAGGTGAAAAAGATGCATCTAAGACTGTTAAAGATGCGAGTAAAGCTTTCGACGCTAAAATTGTAGCGTTACAAGAGGAAACTTCAGCACGTGAAAAATCCTTGAAAGAAGCTAAAGAGCGCACCGCAGCTTTAGAGAAGCAAATTCAAGATATGCAAAAATTATTGGCTTTGAAAAGCCAGTCAATGGCACAATTGCAGAAAAATGCTGAAACTGTAGCTAAAGCACCTGATGTAAAAATGGACACTGAGGAGCTTGTTAAGGCTCAAGCAACACCTGCAGTTGCCGTAGCTCCTGAGGTTGAAATCAAGCCATTAGAAAAAGTACCTGCACTTATTCCGGAAATTAAAAAAGTAAAACCTACACCACATGCGCAAACATTGCCTGAGCCTAAACCTGAGCCAAGTTTTCTTGAAGGGTTAATGAACTCAGTTGATCTGGTTGTATTGGGTGGGGCTGCAGGTGTCGCCTTATTGGGGGCTGGCTGGATGTTTTTGCGTAACAAGCGTAAAAAAGACTTGGATAGTTTCGAGCGAGGCATTTTAACTTCTGGCGGTTTGCGTGCAAATACTGTATTTGGTAATACGACAGGCAACGCAAGTACATCAGATACTTCATTTTTAACTGACTTTTCTCAAAATGCTGACGGCAGCATGATAGATACCAATGATGTGGATCCTATTGCAGAAGCTGAAGTTTATATGGCTTATGGTCGGGATGCGCAGGCAGAAGAAATATTAAAAGATGCTATCTCAAAAGAGCCGAAGCGTTATGAGCTACATTTGAAATTACTTGAAATGTATGCTGGGCGTAAAGAAACTGCAGCATTTGAAACAATTGCGGGCGAGTTGTATACCACGCTTGGTGCGAATAATCCTATATGGGGTAAAGTTGCTGAAATGGGTGCCGTTCTAGAACCGGAGAACCCGTTGTATGTTGTAAGTAACATTGCATCTTCGGACGCTTTGACTACGGACGCTTTGACAACGCAAAAACTAGATCTTATAGACTTTTCAACCCCAGCAGTTACTGCTGATTCTGATTTAGATTTTTCATTTAATACAGAACCTGAAGCCATGGTTGAAGATGCGAATTCTGCAGTAATGCAGAGCTTTTCTGAAGCTAAAGATGATGGGCAGGAAATTTCTTTTGACTTAGGTACGCTAAATGCTGGTGCAGATAGCGCTTCGTTAGATAGTACTGATACAGGCAAAAGTATCGTAGATAGTATTCCTGAAGACGTCATATCGTTTGAACGTGCTGATGCTAATCAGCCTGTTGAAGAAAGCCTCGCTTCACATAATGCTTTTAGCCCTAATACAGATGCTGATAATTCATTGGATTTTGATTTAGGTGATTTGACTACAGAAGTGCCCGTAGAGGGTGCACCTGTTCAGTCTGCCGTTCTTGATGTTGCGAACGATACTCCTGCATTTGATGCTGCGATGATATCGAATGATAGTTTTTCTGCGCCCACCGCTGAGAGTGAAAGTGCTGATAGTGAATCACCTGACTTTGATCTGGACTTCATGCTACCGACAGAAGACGTCAAAAATGAGCTTGAACACCAACCTGAAGTTGCCTCTAATGCATTAGATGATATTTCTTTTGATTTGGATTTTGCCTTAGATGAACCCGTTGCGAGTACCCCCGTTGTGAGTATGCCAGTTAAACAGGCTGACAACGATGGTATGGAAATATCGTTTGATTTGCCGGATACTTTTGATACTAACGAGTCAGTAACAAGCAACTCTAGTACATCACAAGAAAATAACCACGAAGCAAATACTTTTGATTTGTCATCCATTAGTTTGGATTTAGGTGAAACTGAATCTGAGTTATTTAACGAAGTACCTTCCCCCGTAGCCTCTGCTGAACCAGAGCCGCAAGATGTTAATGTCAAACTGGATTTAGTGGCGGCTTATATTGATATGGATGATAAAGAAGGTGCACGAGAACTGCTGGATGAAGTAATGAAAGAGGGCGGCAGTACACAAAAAGCACGTGCACAGCAACTGCTTGATAGCTTGGCATAAATTGTACTCACTCAAAAAAAGCCGAGCTAATTGCTCGGCTTTTTTATTCAGCACTGCTTTTGTATATTAATAAAGGCAGTTATTCATGTTATTTGAGTTTCTGTACATCATGTGCACGATTTAAATGCTTACCTAGATAATGTCACCAAATTTATGCATCCTTTTGTGAAAATATTATGCTTCATAATGCTGCTGTTGCTACTTACTTTATTAAGCTACCAACTGACATTGTTGCTGTCTTTGTTGGTCAGTGCATTTGCTTTAAAGCTGCAGTTTAATAAATTTATACGGGTCGTTAAACGTATGCGTTGGCTATTCGTTTCAATTTTTATTATTTATGCCTTCGGTACGTCTGGCGAATATGTTCAGTATTTTTCCGGTAATTATGCACCTACCTATGAAGGGTGTGTTCTAGGCACGTTGCAGATTGCAAAGTTGCTGATAGCTTTAGCTAGCTTAACTATACTTTTTGCAAGTAGCTCACAAGAGCATCTGATGATTGGCTTATATATGATGCTTTCACCACTGAAGTTGCTCGGGTTTGAAATAGATCGATTCACTGCAAGATTATTACTGACGTTAGATTATGTTGAGGAATTGGTTGTCAAAGAAAAATTTACCTTGAGTTTTCATAACTTTGATAAGCTGCATTTATCTGCTGAGAACTTGCCGAAACAAAAAGTAATTGTTTTGCAATCGCCGCCTTTTAAGCTGATTGATAAATTATTGATGATAACTATCATAGTTAGCGTACTAGTGCTGGCTATATTTAGGGTGTTTACATGAGAGTTGCACTTGGCATAGCTTATGATGGTTTTGGCTTTTGTGGCTGGCAAAGCCAGCCATCTGCGTGTGGCGTTCAAGATGCGCTTGAGTTGGCCATTAGCCGTATTGCACAACATGATGTGAGACTGCATGCCGCGGGGCGAACTGATACTGGCGTGCATGCTCTTAGCCAAGTCGTGCATTTTGATACGGATAGTGTGCGACCAGTCTCAGCCTGGGTGCGTGGTGTTAACGCGTATTTGCCGGACACGGTACGTGTGGAGTGGGCACATGAGGTGGATGATGACTTTCATGCTCGATTTTCTGCATTCAGCCGAAGTTATCAGTATTTACTGTACAACGCCCCTGTATCTTCAGCATTGATGGCGACTAAAGCCGGTTGGTTTCATTTGCCACTTGATTTTTCAGCGATGACTGAAGCTGCTGGATATTTGCTGGGTGAGCATGATTTCAGCGCATTTAGAGCTTCTGAATGTCAGGCAAAAACGGCAATCAAACACTTACAGAAAGCCGATGTAAGTATGTTTGGGCAATATTTTAGATTTGATTTTACAGCGAATGCTTTTTTACAGCATCAGGTGCGGAATATGATTGGTGCGCTTATTTACGTTGGAAAAGGGGCTTTTGCCCCAGATTATATTAAAAAGCTATTGAGTGAGCGCGACCGTACTTTATCACCCCCTACATTTTCTCCCTCTGGTTTATATTTGACGGGGGTTGGTTATGATGAGAAATGGGGGCTGCCGATTGCTAAACCAGATGCCAAAACCATTAAGGTGCTCATTTAAGCGGTACAATAGCGTCTGGAATTTTTCTAAGTATTTGAGAGTTTTTTGAGAGTTAGAGTCAAAATTTGTGGTATTACGCGCGTAGAAGACGCTTTAACGGCCGTTAAAACCGGTGCGGATGCTATTGGCTTAGTCTTTTATGCAGCAAGTCCCCGCAATGTAACTATTAGCCAAGCGCAAGAAATAGCGAATAAAATACCTGCATTCGTAAGTGTGGTGGGCTTATTTGTGAATGCAGAAGCAAGTTTTATCAATGAAGTTATTTCACAAGTAAAAATAGACCTATTGCAGTTTCATGGTGATGAAACGCCTGAAGAATGTGCTCAGTATGCGCTGCCCTTTATCAAAGCAATACGCGTTAAAATCGACACAAATTTGGTACAATGCTCGAAAGATTTTTCAGCGGCCAAAGCTTTGCTATTAGATACTTATACCGAGGGCGTAGCAGGTGGCACTGGCCATGTGTTTGATTGGAATTTAATTCCAAAACAGCTGACAAAGCCTGTGATACTTGCCGGAGGTTTAAGTGCTGGTAATGTGGCACAAGCAATTCAGCAAGTCTGCCCATATGCAGTAGATGTCAGTGGCGGTGTTGAAATCTCAAAAGGAATTAAAGATGCAGCTAAAATTGCTGCATTCATGCGACAAGTCTATCGGTAAGCAAACTAACAGACGATTAATTTAGACGATAATAAATCTTGCCATATCCAGTTAAAATTTGAACCAGTATTATGTGGAGAACTAAAAATGCAGCTTTATGACATGCCGGATGTGCGCGGGCATTTTGGACAATTTGGTGGTACTTTTGTTGCAGAGACATTGGTAGAGGCGCTAGATGAGTTGCGCCTGATGTATGAAAAATATCGTCATGATCCAGTATTCTTAGCTGAATTTGCGCACGATCTAAAACACTTTGTTGGTCGTCCAAGCCCGGTCTATCATGCAAAGCGTTGGTCTGATAAGGTTGGTGGTGCACAGATTTATTTAAAACGTGAAGATTTGAACCACACTGGTGCTCACAAAATTAACAATACAGTAGGTCAAGCATTGCTGGCTAAGCGTATGGGTAAGCCGCGTGTGATTGCGGAAACCGGGGCAGGCCAGCACGGCGTTGCAACCGCAACTATTGCGGCACGCATGGGGCTTGAGTGTGTCGTGTATATGGGGAGTGAAGACATCAAACGTCAAGCCCCGAATGTATTTAGAATGAAGTTGCTTGGTGCAACAGTCGTGCCTGTAGAAAGTGGCTCTAAAACGCTAAAAGATGCGCTTAATGAGGCTATGCGTGATTGGGTGACTAACGTACATAATACTTTTTACATTATCGGTACAGTTGCAGGCCCGCATCCATACCCGATGATGGTGCGAGATTTCCAGGCAGTGATTGGCGTTGAGGCCAAGATACAAATGCAAGAAATGGTCGGTCGTCAACCTGATGCAGTAGTTGCATGTGTTGGCGGTGGCTCGAATGCAATGGGGATTTTCTATCCATACATTGATGTGCCAAATGTGCGCTTGATCGGCGTAGAAGCAGCTGGTCATGGTTTGGAAACCGGTATGCACGCGGCACCATTGACTACCAATAGTCCAGTAGGTGTGTTGCATGGTAATCGTACATATTTGATGCAGGATGCTGATGGCAACATCATTGAAACGCATTCAGTTTCAGCTGGTTTGGATTATCCAGGCGTAGGACCTGAACATGCCTGGCTTAAAGACATTAAGCGTGCCGAATATGTTGCTATTACTGATGATGAGGCGATGGCGGCTTTTCATGGCTTATGTCGTACCGAAGGTATCATTCCTGCGCTTGAGTCTAGCCATGCATTAGCCCATGCAGAAAAAATGGCTAAGACCATGCGTAAAGACGAGATCATTTTGGTGAACTTATCTGGCCGCGGTGATAAAGATATTAATACCGTTGCTAAACTTGCCAATATCACACTATAAAATGCAAATTTCGTACCATAGGCACTCCGATTTTTTAAGCATTAAAGTGCTTGAAAAGTCGTATGTCACAATATTGCCTTATTTCGAGCTTTGTATTTTCTAAAACTAATTAACTAGTATTATTAACTTTAACTGACTCCACTTATGTCTCGTATACAAACTACTTTTGCATCACTCAAGCAACAAGGCAAAACTGCCTTGATTCCTTATATTACAGCGGGGGACCCTCACCCTAAGCATACGGTTGATCTGATGCACACTTTAGTCAAACACGGCGCTGACATGATTGAGCTAGGCGTACCATTCTCTGACCCGATGGCTGATGGTCCAGTGATTCAGCGTGCAAGTGAGCGCGCTTTGGTGCATAAGGTAGGATTAACCGCAGTGCTTGAAATGGTGAAAACTTTTCGTCAAACGAACCAAACCACGCCGATTATATTGATGGGTTATGCTAACCCGATTGAGGCGATTGGTGCAATTGCGTTTGCTGATCGAGCAAAAGCCGCGGATGTTGATGGCGTGATTACGGTAGACTATCCACCAGAAGAGTGCGGTGAGTTTGTGCAAGAATTACGCACACGTGATATTGACCCTATATTTTTATTATCACCAACTACCGAGCCTAAACGCGTTGAGTTAATTGTGAGCCAAGCTAGTGGTTTTGTTTATTACGTGTCGCTTAAAGGCGTGACTGGCGCAGCCAATCTGGATATTGTTGAAGTTTCAGAACGTGTTGCCGCTATTCGTAAACAGACTAATCTGCCGGTAGGCGTAGGTTTTGGTATTCGTGATGCCGCCACGGCAAAAGCAACCGCAGCCATTGCCGATGCGGTAGTGGTTGGTAGCCGTATAGTGCAAGTGATTGAAGCTTCCACTGAAGACAACTTATTAAGCAATGTAGCCGCATTGATGACTGAGTTAAAAACTGCGGTTGATGCTGCGTAACTTGATTAATTTAATTATTAAAATAGTAAATGTAATTATTAAAATAGCATTTAAAGAATGATGCTAAAGGGGATGACGATATGGGTTGGTTAAATCAATTACCGCAAAAAATTAAACGTGTTGTAGGTGCAGATAAAAAGACTGTGCCAGAAGGTCTATGGAGTAAATGCCCTTCATGTTTATCTGTCTTATATAAAAAAGACCTCGAAGATAATGCTGAAGTTTGTCCAAAATGTGCCTATCACAACCGAATCGGCGCACGTGAACGTTTAGTCCAATTGCTAGATACTGAAGGTCAGTTTGAAATTGGTGCATCTGTACAACCTATCGATCCGCTTAAATTCAAGGATAGCAAAAGCTATGCTGAACGTATCAAAGAATCACAAAAAGCTGTCGGCGAAAAAGACGCGTTGATTGTTATGCAAGGCAGTATTAAGTCTGTGCCAGCTGTAGTTGCTGTGTTTGAATTCAAATTCATGGGTGGTTCAATGGGTTCTGTGGTGGGCGAGCGTTTTGTGCGCGGTGTTCAAACTGCTATTGATAACAAAATGGCGTTTGTTTGTATTTCTGCCAGCGGAGGTGCGCGTATGCAAGAAGGGTTGCTGTCGCTCATGCAAATGGCTAAAACCAGCGCAGCGCTTACGCAGTTAAGTAATGCTGGTTTGCCGTTTATTTCAGTATTAACTGACCCTACCATGGGCGGTGTTTCTGCCAGTTTTGCTATGCTTGGTGATGTGATTATCGCAGAGCCACAAGCCTTGATTGGCTTTGCTGGCCCACGCGTGATTGAACAAACGGTACGTGAAACTTTGCCAGACGGTTTCCAACGCGCTGAGTTTTTGTTAGAGCATGGCGCAATCGATTTGATTATTGATCGTCGTGAAATGCGCAATCGCTTAGCATCCATATTAGCTAACTTGATGCGCTTGCCAGTAGCAGCTTAATTTCATTTTTATTTTTGTTGATTTTTGAGTATTTTTATTGATAAAGAATTTTGCAATGCCTAGAGGCTTTTTGCATGACTAAAGACTTTGTACCTCACGACTTGGCATCATGGCTAAGTTATATTGAGAGTCTGCATCCAAAGTCGATTGCAATGGGCTTAGATCGAGTCAATTGCATGATTGATAGGTTAAATCTACATCCTGCATTTCCAATTATCACAGTCGCTGGCACTAATGGCAAAGGTTCGACTTGTGCGATGTTGGAGCAGATCTATAAACAAGCAGGCTACCGAGTTGGCTGTTATACATCGCCACATTTGCTGCGCTACAACGAACGAGTCCGTATCAACTGTACTGAAGTGAGCGATGCTGACTTATGCGCAGCATTTGCCGCGGTTGATGCTGCCAGAACCTTAGCTGGCAACGATGAAATATCGCTCACTTATTTTGAAGTGGGTACGTTAGCTGCGATGTGGCATTTTATGCAGGCTGGTATTGATATCGCTATTTTGGAAATTGGTCTGGGCGGTAGGCTAGATGCGGTGAATGCATTTGAACCAAGCTGTGCCATTGTGACAAGTGTTGACATCGATCATCAAGACTATTTGGGTGAAACACGTGAGAGTATTGGTTTCGAAAAAGCGGGCGTATATCGACAATCAGTCCCTGCCATTTGTGGTGATGAAAAACCTCCTGCCAGTTTAATTGCATATGCTGAGAAAGTTCAAGCAAGATTAAAGTGTATACATCAAGATTTTGATTACGCGGTGACTGCTGATAAATGGCAATACCAGCAGGCCGGCAAGGTCATACACACGCTTCCTCGTCCAGCATTGCAAGGCGCTTATCAGTTTAATAATGCGGCATGTGCAATTGCAGCGGTTGAGTCTTTGCAATCTAGTATGCCTGTGGCAGCAGAAGATATCGCGAGCGCGATGCGTCAAGTAAGTCTGGCCGGACGTTTTCAGATAGTTTCTAAATCACAATCAAATGCCCCGCGGGTTATTTTAGATGTTGCACATAATCCCCATGCCGCGCAGGCCCTTGCGGAAAATATTTTAGCTTCTAAAGCTCAATATGGTCAATCAAACCCAGGTAAGACTTTTGCTGTATTTGCAATGTTGGCTGACAAAAATATAAAAGGTGTCGTATTGGCGCTTAAAAATGAGATTGATACTTGGTATGTTGCGAGTATCGATCATTCGAGAGGCGCATTAGCCGTTGATTTAGCTTCAATTATAAATGAAGTTATTCCTCTCGCTGATGTTAAGGCTTTTAATAGTACAAATAATGCCTATCAACAAGCCTGTATTGATATGCGCGAAAATGATAAAATAGTCGTGTTCGGTTCTTTTTTTACGGTTTCAAGTGTGATGCAAGTGATTTTAGATACCAGCATTTTAGAATAAGTAACCAGCAATAAATAACTAGCATTAATGATCACTCAGAAAATTAATCTTTAAGGAAGCAGTAATGCCACCTGATTTACATAGCGATCAAGAATTAACATTAAAAAAACGTGCGCGTCGTCGTTTGGTTGGAGCAATTGCGCTCGTACTGCTTATGGTGATTATCTTACCCAGAATATTGCAAGACCGTGCTAGCTTAGCGCCACAAGAGGCCATCAAAATTACTATGCCAGAGGCGAAGGTTAATAAGCCTGTAAATGCTGTTCAAGCTAATGTTACTCCAGTTGAGCCTAAAGTGGATTTAACGGCTGCCGATGAGTCAATCATTGCTGAAACCCCAGTGGTTTCAGCAATTGGCAATGAAGCTAAATTAGATAGTAATAAAAAAATTAGTGCTATAAAGAATGATCAAGAAAATAAAAAGGTAGAAAATATTACCGCTGATGCTAAAAAAGTGGATGTAAAGTCTGCAGACATTAAAAAGAATGAAGTGAAAATTAGTGAGTCAAAATTAGCTGAACAAAAGCCTAAGGAAAATAAAGTTGTTGATACTAAAACACCACAAAAAAATGATGGGAATTTTACAATACAAGTAGGTGTATTTTCAGATATTGCTAATGTTAAACAGTTGCAGGCAAAATTAAAACAAGCAGGGTTTACATCGCACACAGAAAAAATCACAACTCCTAAGGGTGAGAAGATTCGTTTAAGAGCTGGTAATTTTAGCTCACGTCAAGATGCGGCCTATGCCTTAACCAAACTGCAAGCCGCAGACTTGACCGGCATGGTCATTAATAATGATTAGAAGGCTGCTCGTTTTATGATGCGCCAAATTTGCGTAAAAAATACATGACAAGTTTTGATTATGTAGTACTTACCATCATCGGTTTATCGATCATCCTAAGTGTAATGCGAGGTTTACTCCGGGAGGTGTTGGCAATCATGGGCTGGGTAGCTGCATTTTATGTCGCTAAAACTTATGCTAATGAGATTTTACCAATGATGCCAGTCGCTATACCAACAGAGCCTTTGCGTATTTTAGCGGCATTTTTAGTGCTATTTTTAGCAACATTATTAGTGGCTAGTTTGTTGGCTATTGCACTCTCAGCAATTTTCAAAAAAATTGGTCTTGGGTGGTTAAATCGATTGTTAGGTGCGGTTTTTGGCTTGGCGCGTGGTGTGTTGATTGTTTGTATTATCGTGTTTTTAGCAGGACTTACTAATATTCCCAAAGACGCTCGTTGGCGAAATGCCATGTTTAGTGCACCTACTGAAGCATTGGTCATCAGTATGCTAGCTTGGGTGCCAATAAGCATTGCTAAGCATGTTAAATACGATTAAATTGAAACGTATTTAATTAACTCTTTTAGATTTGAATGGTTGCATGAACTCAGCAACTTTTAACTATAAAATTTTTATTGCAGAATTAATAACTTAAGGCTTTATTCATGTGCGGAATTATAGGCATTGTAGGTAAAAATCCAGTCAACCAATTGTTATATGATGGTTTGTTGGTGTTGCAACATCGTGGTCAAGATGCTGC
>Ga0209913_1001368_pt1 | contig 13815 bp, 14 predicted proteins | sample PersoiDNA2013203_FD_185805 | JGI IMG/M metagenome (GOLD analysis project Ga0209913, IMG submission 185805) | Permafrost soil microbial communities from the Arctic, to analyse light accelerated degradation of dissolved organic matter (DOM) -... | ecosystem: Environmental > Terrestrial > Soil >... | reverse complement strand
CGTGGCGACCACGCCGAGGTCGATGACGTCGATGCCGGTCGCCTGCAAGCCGGCGGCCAGCGCAGCGGAAAGCTCAGGCCCGGAAAGTCGGCCGTCACGGCCGATCACGACTGAGCTCTGGCCTTTGGCCAGCGCTGCAGCACCGAAGGCCTGGCCGATCTGATGAGCAACACCGGCGTCGAGGGTTTGACCGACGATACCGCGGATGTCGTAGGCTTTAAACACCGAGAGAGATAAATTCATCATTGAAAGATAGTTGGATAAAATGACAAGAAAGATACCGTACTTCCTACAAAATACATCGTCTGCGGGATCTCTGCATGGGTAACAATATCGCGAAAGTCTCCCCTGCAATTTCAACCGAATTGATGCAAAAAAGAAAATAACTAACAGCCAAACAAAAAAATGGGTCTCTCAACCTAACAATACGATTCTTAATTCAGCAATATCCATTGGATGCCATGCGATAATTGAGCTTATTATTTTTCTGAAAAACAAATCCAAGGGGAATTTCGTGTCGTTACTTGCAGTAAACGGTGGCTCGCCTGTCAGGCAAACGATGTTGGCTTATGCCCGGCAAATTATCGATGAAGAAGACCGACGTGCGGTTGATGAAGTGCTTAAAAGCGATTGGCTGACAACAGGGCCGATGGTCAAGGCCTTTGAAGACGCTATTGCCTCCTACACAAACGCCAATCAAGGAGTCGCCGTCAACACCGGTACTGCCGCCTTGCATGCAGCAACTTGGGCTGCCGGAGTCTCACCTGGTGATGAAGTGATTGTGCCAGCGATATCCTTCGTAGCCACCGCTAATTGCGTTCTGTACATGGGCGCCAAACCAGTCTTTGCAGATCTGTCGCCGGACACATTGAATATTGATCCCGATGATATTGAACGCAAGATTACATCAAAAACCAAGGCAATCATCGCCGTAGATTTCGCCGGCCATCCGGCCGATCACGATGCGATCCGCGCTATTGCCCGGGAACATAGGCTATCGACAATCGCGGACGCGGCACATTCGCTAGGGGCCATCTACAAAGGTCGCAAGGTCGGCACCCTCCAGGACATGACGGCCTTAAGCTTTCATCCGGTCAAACAGGTGACTACGGGAGAAGGCGGCATGATCCTGACCGAAGATCCAACGATCGCGAAACGCATTCGGTCATTCCGCCACCATGGTATCGATCTGGATTTGCATCAGCGCTCAAAGACACAGTCTTGGCAATATGACGTCAATACCCTTGGGTATAACTATCGTATTCCGGACATCAACTGCGCGCTGGGATTAAGCCAGTTGAAAAAACTGGATAAATGGCTGGATCGCCGACATGATATCGCCCAGGCCTATAAGGCTGCGTTTGCACCATTGCCATACTTACAGCTACCGACCGTACGCGAAGACTCGACTTCTGCCTGGCATCTTTACGTAATCCGGCTTGTACCGGGAACGCTGACAGTCGGCCGCGACAAGGTATTCGAAGCATTAAGAGCCGAAAATATCGGCGTCAATGTACATTATGTCCCCATCCCGTGGATGAGCCACTATGCCTCACTCGGATATACAAAAGGCAATTGGCCGGTAGCAGAAGATTCGCACGCACGCATGATCAGTCTGCCTATGTTTCCAGGCATGGATGATCAGGACGTTCAGGACGTAATTGATGCGGTAACTAAAGTGTTACTGCATTACAGAACCTGAAGCCGTGGCACTGAGTATAAGGTTGGCGACCGCCAATGATTGCCTCGATGTCCTTCGTTGGCGCAATGATCCGTTGACGCGCGCCATGTCCCGAAATAGCTCTCCGCTGGATGAGATATCTCATTGCCGTTGGTTTGATCGGGCATTGGCGGATACTGCACGCTTGCTATTGATTGGTGAGGACGGAGCGACACCATTTGCAATGGCGCGATTCGACATTGTCGCCCCGGCAGAATGGGAAATCAGCATAGTACTGTCTCCAGAATCGCGCGGAGAAGGACGTGGCCGCACCTTTCTGAAAATGGCATTGTCTTATTTTTATTCTGTCAATCCTGACCATTCCGTTTTGGCGGAGATCAAATCCGACAATGCAATCAGCCAGCGCCTGTTCCTTGCTCAAGGATTCATACAGATTGGGTCCTCTTTGGGGATGCTGACATATCTGCTTAAACCTTCTAGCTAAACTGTCTGTATTGCAAAAACAAATTCCCCCAAACTTTGGGAATAAAATCCAATGAAAACTCTGATTGTCATTCCCGCCCACAATGAAGAAGCGAGCTTACCAAAATTACTAGGTGAACTCGCTGATCTCGGATACGACACCCTGGTCATCAACGATGCATCCTCAGATGCAACCGCAGAAGTAGCAACCACACTAGGCTCGCCGGTTGTTTCATTGCCGGCGAATCTAGGAATCGGGGGGGCCGTACAAACCGGATTCAAATACGCCGTACGCAATCACTATGACATCGTTGTGCAACTTGACGGCGATGCCCAACACAACCCGGTCTGGCTTGACGATGTACTCGAGCCTATACGCAAAGGGCGTGCCGATTGCGTAATTGGTTCACGTTATACAAAAGAAGGCTTTGACGTCGACTACAAAACCTCATTCCCTCGTCGCATGGGCATGCATTTTTCAACCGGAATCTTGTTTCTCGCCTCAGGATTGCACATCACCGATACCACCTCCGGATTTCGCGCACTGAATCGCGCGGCATTCACTTATTTTGCAAACGACTATCCAGTGGAACACCCTGAAGCGGAAGCGCTTTGCATGTTGCACAATGCGGGATTTAAAATTACTGAAGTCCCGGTAAAGATGCGCGGCCGTGCCGCTGGAGAATCCCTGTTTACTATGAGCAAAGCAGCTCTGTACCCCTATCGGGTGATTCTTGGTTTTATTGGCTTAGCATTGAAAAAACGGAGATATGGGCAATGATTAACATGTTGAAAATGAACCTGCCTGAAATTATCCTTATTGGATTTTTATTCATTTATACATGGAACCTAGTACGTGCCGATCGCATAAATACGCGTATCGGGGTGGGATGGCTGTTAGGGCTGGCGGCACTGGCAATCCTATGCCTGCTAAGCTGGCCGGTTCCTCAAATACTTACCCGTCTCGGTAGAGGTTTGCCGCTTCTAGGCATGGCGATATTAGGTTTGGCGTGGCTGGCGTTGTTGATTATCAATAATCACGTACGCATTTCCTCACTTACGGTCAAAGTAAAACTATTGGATCAGGAGCTTGCGCTTCTGCAAGAACGTCTTGACCGCAGCGAAAAAGGGCAATCCCGTCCCTTGCCGGTCCGAGAACTCCCCTCCCGCCCCGAGGCGCAGGATACTGCTCCCGTCGAATCTGTGATTACACCGGCACCTACTTCGTGGGCGAAAAACATCTCACGACAGATCGTTGGCTGTGCCTGGATTGTGGGGACGATATATGCTTTCGGTGTTTTCACGGGCTTTATCCCTCCTCAGGGCACGATAGGAGAAGTTTTGACTTCTCTTTTCACATCATTGCAAGCCGAATATCTTCACTGATTTATGCAACATTTATATTCTGTTATCGGCCCCATCCTTTTTTTTTCCATTTCTTGTATTGGCGCAGGGGCTTGGATTTTTCGTTTTTTCCCACATCGAATTAAAGTAAATTCCGTAACAGAATTAACATTATTTTTCTTGATGGGACAGGCGGTTCTAAGCAGCATTTTCTTGTTTCCGGCCTTGTTGCACCAGTTCACAGTAACAGTAATACTGGCGCTATCGCTGCCGCCTGCTATATACGGCGCATATCAAATCTATATCCATGCAGAATTCCAGCCTCGACTCGCTCGCTCGGGACTGATTTCCCTCTTGCGCACACCACTACGCTGGAAGCTCGTTGCGCTCTGCACGACGGTGATGATGCTTTGCTTTGGGGCCGCGATTTCAGGAATCGTCGAGGGAGATGCGCTTGCGTTCTACCTTGCGCTGCCCAAAGTAATCGGCGCATCTCATCGACTAGTATCGTTACCCGGATATGAGCCCTTTATGGGTGTAGGCCTGCTAGCAGAAATGCAACTGGCAACACTCTTTCTTTTTGGAATGCCCGGAGCCTCTGCCCGACTATTCATCTGGCTGACTCTGCTCGCCGGTACGATCATATTGGTCGCCGTTGGTAAGAATACTGGCCTGGGCAAAAAAGGAAGTTTTATTTCGGTCGGCATCGTTGCCAGCTCTTCGGCGATCATCATCCTGCTGGAAGGCAAAACCGACTTCTTTGCTGCATCGTATGCGCTCTGCGCAGTGTTATTTGCATTACACAGCTGGCAAGAAGACACTCGAAACACCGCATTGAAGTTGTCTGCGCTATTTCTCGGCTTCGCACTCGTCGCTAAGTTAAGTTATGCCGTGGCGTTTTTACCTAGTATCGGCTTACTTCTTTTTTATAAGGAGATAGGGAAGCTCAAACTCGTCTTCAGCAATAAAAGCGTCAGGAACAAAGTGGCAACTGAATGCCTTTGGATTATCGCTTTTACCTCCATTGCATTCGTCCCGCATTTCGTGAAGAATTTGACTTTGCTCGGCACATTGAATGGACCTCAAGGGTCATTTCAATACTTTGCCCCTGAAACGGTACGCCGTATCGTCGCACACTATCCCTTGGTCCTGACATTCGGACGATACTGGGGACAACTGGGAAATATTTCGGTCCTGTTGATAACTCTCCTTCCTTTGGCATTACTTCTCCCAAAGACTAAGGATTCCGACCCAGACAAGGCGACTGCCCTGCTCATTACTGCATTGGTCGGCCTGACTTGTTGGGTAATCCTGTTTCCCGCAGTGCCAATACCGAGGTATTTTCTGGCAACGTTGTTGATGCTGGCCATTCCCGCAGCAAAAATTGCAGAAAAATTCTCTCGCACAAGTTGGGCCGGGGACAACATCATCGCTGCGGCGGTTCTGACGTCGCTGTACATAACCTATAGCACCTTGTCGCCCACTGTATTTCCGATTAACACTGCAAGCAAATATCTGTTCGCCGCCCAGAATACGGAAGAAGCGGCCAAGTCGCTCAATATTAACGAGGTCCTGTCTCGCGAGGGCTTTGAAACAATTAATAAAGAGGCCCGGCCGGGTGCACGTGTATTGCTTGGATCCTATTTCAGATTCTGGCTGCGGCCCGATCTCATTCAAACGTCCAATAACGATGACGAGAATTCCACAATCATCTGGAAGAAAGATGACCCCGAATCTTTTTGGCGCCAGGTATTCGAACATGATTTTGAATACCTTTATATGGATGGCTCTCAGAAATGGAAAGAGGCGCTCGAAATGCGTCCCGCCTGGGTTGACGTTAAAGAACTCTATCCACTGGGGGCACCGTATGGAAATAGCTATGGCAGCGCATTCCGAATTACGTTCGGCAATGTGCCTGACGAAAAGAAATGGGAGGTTACGGAGATCACTCCGGGAGCGTGGAATGTTGTCCCGCGCCGAGAGAACATAGAACGTAAGCCGGCCTCTCATTAAGATTAGAAATCACGAGAATTCGCCCTTAGAGAAGCACGCCCCCAAAAGCGAGACCATCGTGCCGGCACAGCACTATCTGGCGATCGTATAAAAAGGATACGGCGGCCGGGCCGGGACGAACCCTATCGACCGGCAAAGCGCCATGGAACCATCGTTATTGGTGAAGCAATCCCATAATGGACGCAATGACGAATCCAAAGATTGTTTTATGAAATTGATCGCCACGATTTTGCCCAACCCCAGAGAGCGGAACTCCGGCGCCGTCAGCACGTCAATTTCAAGCTGACTGTCCGCCTCTGCCGCAGCATAGCAGAGCGCAGCAGGAACACCGTCGCGCTGGACGATCACTGCACGGGCCTTCTGGACGAAGTCATCTGCACTTTTCCAGAATCTTCCCGCTACGCCGAATTGTTTTTCAACCTCTGCCAGATTCCCAGCATTGACCGGGCTCACGCAGGTGCGCTTATCCAATGCCGGAAGCTCGGCAAGGCGATCTCCGAAGCTCAGGTCATCAAGGATGAAACGCTGACGCCACGAACGCATCGCGTCATGTTCTGACGCCGCTAGAAAGGCGGGTAAACCGGGCGTATAGAGGCGCACTTTGGCAGCGCCAAATCGCTTATCCACCAGTAAGTAACGTTGAAGCTCATGTTCGAAGTTGGCGTTGTTGCGTCCAAATACCTGGGCAAAACCGAAGGCATGTTCGACATACGCCTGCGATGGCATGGTGGCGTCATCGGCGTAGACAATACCGTTTTGCTCGCCCTTTAGCACCGCTGCAATCAAGGGATAGAACGCATCATGCGCCCGATAGAGTGCCTCAATGCGTCGGTAGGCATCAGGTTCCAGCCTGACCATGTCAGATCACCCGCCTGTGGGCGCTTGGTGGCTCGGCGCCAGACATGAAACCGATGGCCGCAAACGACGCCGCAGCAGGTCTGCCGCCTGAGGTCTCACTCTGTTCGCGTAACGGCCAGCCGAACGAAATCATTCTGTTCATTTTTCAAGCCTCATTTCCAGGCCAATTGTTTTTCAAAACTGCATTGTGCGGACTCGCAGTAATTTCTTATTGATTTTGCACGCATCGACGCTGACTTATTTCAAACTGTCCATCCGCGGCGCTCCCCATCTGCAACCTGGACAGCTCGCTCAGTTGGCCATGCAAATGCTCTCCACAGTATTTTTCGAGCATGACGACATAGGGAGGAGAGGCCATGATTGAAACCTGCTTCCCCTCGGCAAGAAGAGTGGCAACGCCCCGGCCGGCTTTCGATTCCGCATACGCAAGCGTGAACGGGGCCAGGGTGGACGTCCCCATCCCATAGTGTTGATAGGACATCGCCGAAGATGGCGCCCTCACCACAAGATAGACGGCATCATAAGGAAAGGTGGCCCCCCAGATTACTACAGGCGAATGCGGAAAGCCGGACAAGGTTTTTCGCGTCTGCTCGCCTGCAATCTGAAGACTCCTCGACTCAGAGAACAGTTGCTTTGAGTTGACCAATGCAGCGACGAGCAGCACCCCGATAGTGAGACGATTTCGCCATCCTGCGATGTTCCCGTCCAACAAAGGCGCAATCAGAAGCAAACCGACCATGGGGACATATACACGTATGATGCCCGGCCGCCTCATCAAGCCGAGGACAAAGATTATCGCAATACACAACCCCCAACTGGCGGCCACTCTCTTGCTTGGGCGCACGATCGCCAAGACCAGGGCCGCCAGCAACGTCACCAGCAGAGGGGGACTCCATAGCGCCTGCAGGCCATTCCATGCATTGGTTAGCGCATTCACCTGCGTCGGCAGCGGCCCGAGTTCCGTCAGCATCGATTTCAATGCCCGCGGATTGGCAAGGTTCGGATCGACAAAAAACCATCCGCTGATTAAGTCGATGTCGTTGGTGCTATAGCCATGGCGCGCCAAAATATCCGGACGCTGCTTTAACAAGCTGCCCGCGCCATAATCGGTAAAAGGAGCTCGGGCCACATTTAACTCCCGGTATTGCGTCCATTCCGGCCCCTGATAGGCGCGAGAGTCGACAACCGCAGCTATGGTGATGGCTGACACGAGCGCCAGCAGAACGAGTTGTACCGACCTGCGCGCTAGCAGACGATACGAAGGAAGCAACGATATCGCAACAACGAATACCATCGCGAATTCCACATCCCGGATCAAATAGCTGAGGAAAGCCAGCAGACCGCCCAAGACCAGCATCTTCTTGTCATTCTCTCTGGAATATAAATGCCAGCAAACGACAGCAGCGACCAGCAAAAAACCCGAATTGAGCGTGAATTGCGGAAAAAGCACAGGGCGTAACAGAAGCAGAGCAAAAAGGGAAACGCCTGCAAGAAAGTGCACCCCGCTTCGGAACATCCCGTAGACCGTCACCGTCCCCACAATTACAAGCACGCCCAGCGTGGCGCTGGAGTAGCCCAGTACGCCATTTATTTCGGGAATCAGCCGGACCAGATGTCCCCAGAGAACATTCGAAAAAAGAATATTCGGCGACCCCACAAGCGCAATACCATAACCGTGAGCGATCATGGACATGCCGACATCATCAATGGTCTCCCATTTGGGGACAAAGAACCAACACAATAAAAATACAGAAAGAGCCGCAATACAAAGAGAGACTAATGCAAGCTGTTTTTTTGACCGGCTGTCAAATGAAGGACTATCGGTTTCATTCGGGGATTGTTTTTGCCAGAGGCGTTTTATCATAATCATTTGTCGCGCACAAAAGAAAGCTCCTGTGCTTTAGCAGCGTGTCCCGTAAAGAGGGCCACTGTTTTTCAGTGAGTATTGCTGGCTCTTGCTGCCATTTCGACTTTGGGCCGCGGAAAAACAAAATATCTGAACAACAAGAACAACACGCCCGCAACGACAAAGATAGCGGCGCCTTGAACGACCTGATGAGGAAATTTGAGTTTGTCCGACAAAATCAGCAGCATGAAGAAATTCACTCCATAGCCAATCAAATGGGCAAGCAAATAGCGAAGCACAGTCTTGAAGTCTCGCTCTTTGCCTGCAAACGCGTACTTCGAATGACCGAAATAGGCAGTGGTAACGCCGATGGGATAGAGCAGCGTAATGGCAGTCTTCGGATCCAGCCAAAAATAAGTCACCAGCAAATAGATCAGATAACCGAGAGAGTTATTCAATACGCCGACAATGCCGTATCGAATAATTTGACGCACAACGGGAAATCGGGACAGTAAATTCATTGCCGCTATTTCGACATGAGGTTGAGCAATTGCTGACGATCGACTTTGCCGTTGGGGTTCTTTGGCAGATCCGGCTGAATCACCAGGCGGTTTGGAATCATGTAGTCCGGCAACCATTTTGCAAGCTCGGCCAACAACGCTTTCTCATCTATTTCGGCCTGGCTTGCCACGAAACCGATCAATTTTCCGAACGCGGTATTGGTCCTCAAATAAATCACCGCCGCCTGATTGACCTGAGGGAGTTTGGCAAGCGCGCATTCAATTTCTTCCAACTCGATGCGATAGCCCATGTGCTTGATCTGATTGTCCTTGCGCCCCACGAAATAGAGGACTCCTTGTTCCTCCCGCACCAGATCACCGGTGCGATACATGCGCTTCATGAAACGTCGAGGATCGGTCAGCGTAAAGAAGGACGCGGCACTGCGTTCCAGATCATTGAAATAGCCGGAGGCGACATTGGGACCGATAAGACAAAGCTCGCCGCTATCTGCATCGTTTTCCTGCTCGTCAAGAATACGGTAATCAAAGTTGGGGTTGAGTTTCCCCAGCGGGGGCAAGCCGTCCAAACTCTCGAAATCTTTATCGCTCAAGCTATATGCACTGCAAATACAGGTACATTCTGTCGGACCGTACACATTCACCAGTGCCGATTGGCCGGAAAATAGTACATACAGTTTTTTCAGTTCGGCTTTTTGAAAACCTTCGCCGCCAAAGACAATCGCACGCAATGACGACAATACGTCCGGCACCATTGCCTTCATTGCCATCAGATAAATCAGCAGCGAAGGAACGGAGAACCAAACGCTGCATTGCATCTTTCCTACATGCGCCACCAGCTCGTACGGACTGGTCATCAGTTCACGATAAACCGGGGTCAATGAGGCGCCTGAAAACAATCCGACATAAAAATCGAAAACGGAATTGTCGAAATACATCGGACTCAGATTGGCGAAATTATCCTGCTCGCTAATGCCAAAACATTGCTGCCCCCAGGCGATGAAGTGCAACACATTCTGGTGTGTTACCGCGACGCCTTTGGGTACGCCGGTAGAACCGGATGTGAACATGACGTAAGCGATCGTGGCGCCATCCACTTGCAGCATCAACTGATGCTGTGCGTCCAGATCAGCTTGCGTCGTCGCCGGGAGAGCATCCAGACGCAGTTCGATGGTCTGGCAGTCATTTTTTCCCGCCAGTTCCTGCATGTCCTGCGCGTATCTGGAATCATCAAAAAACAGCCGTGTTGCTCCGCTGACTTCAAGAATGTGAGAGTTGCGGGACGCAGGCGAAGCCACGTCAATATTCACATACGCAATCCCCAATCGTATGGCCGCCAACATCAGTGCATAGGAAAGCGGACGCTTATTATTACCGATCGCAATGACATCGCCGCGACGCAAACCATGAGTCAGCAAAAGCGACGCCAGGCTATCAGTCCATTTCGACAGATCCGCATAGGTGTACTGCTCGTCGGCATAGCGCAAAGCTGGACGGGCTGCATGGCAATCTGCAACTTCGATGAAATACTGGCCAAGGTTGTAATGGTACATAGCTAAATCTGAAACAATTGGAAGCCGGCGAGTATGAGGCCGACATGATGCACTAAGATCAGCAAAAATAAACGCGCCTATTAAATCACCAGGCCGCCGTCAACGTTCAATACGACGCCGTTGATGAAGTCATTCGTGATGAGAGATGCAACCGCCTGTGCCACTTCTTCGGCTTTACCAAGACGACGCAATGGCGTATTAGACTGAATATGCTTGACGATCGACTCACTGAGAGCGCTACGCGTTGAAGGCGTATCCATGAACCCCGGGGCTACGGCATTGCATCGGATACCCAACCGGCCAAGCTCCTTGGACCAGGTAACGGTCATCGCATTGACACCCGCCTTTGCTGCCGAGTAAGCAGTTTGTCCCTCGTTGCCACACGCGCTGATGGAGCTAACATTGACGATCACGCCCTTGGTCCTGCGCATCACCATCTGTTCGACAACCGCCGACGTCATGATGAAGACCGAATCCAGATTGGCTTCTATGGACCTGCGGAACCGGCCATAGTCATGCATCATCCCTGTCGGATTCATGATGTTGACCATCGGTTCGCTGAAAATAATACCTGCGTTATTGACCAGGATATCGATACGCGCATGCTTGCCGACAATTGCGTCAACCACGGCCTTCGCCTCTTCCGGCAGGGTCACGTTCAACACATGTTTTTCCATCGTTTCCGGCAACGCGTTCAACGCTTCGGCATCGAGATCGGCGATGATCAATTGCGCGCCCTGAGACTGCAGGTAAGTCGCAATTTCCAATCCCAGTCCCTTGGCGCCGCCGGTCACCAACGCGATAGCGCCTTCAAGCCTCAAGGCTGACTCCCCGGCTTGTCAGCGCATCGACAATATTCGCCACCGATGTCATTCTCACAATATCCGGAATCTCAAGAGCAACATTGAACTCTCGCTCCAGAGACATCACCAGATCCATTTGCTTCAATGAATCCCAACTACCGACCTGTTCCTTCGTCAGTTCCGGAACAATTTGCTCTGGCCGAAGCCCGAATACGTCCGTCAAAACCGCAACCAATTGCTTATCCATTATCAAACCCCAAAATATTTCACGTAATCTTGCGACGAATACCGCAACTCTTCTCCCGACCTTGCCAGATGCACGCTGGACGGTTTTATATTTTTAGTAATGAGAGCGCCTGCGCCGACGATGCAATATTCTCCGACCACGACTTCGTTAACAATCGTGGCATTCACGCCGATAAAAACATTGCGCTCCACTTTTGCCTTGCCGGAAATCACGGCACCAGACGCAATCCAGCAATGGTCGGCAATGGAGGAGTGGTGCGCCAGCGTCACGTTGGCCCACACCATGCTATTCGCGCCCAGGTGCACATGAGGTTCGATTACGGCCGATGCCATCACGACGCAACCCTCGCCCAAGGGATGCCGAGTGTAAATCCTGGCGTCCGGATGAATATACGATTCAACCCGATAGCCTATTTCTTTAATACGATGGAACATCGATTCGCGGCTGCGATTGATGTCGTTATATCCCATTGCCATCATGACGACACAGTCATCCGCACTGTATGTGCTCGCAAGCTTCGACAACGCGACAGTTTTCAACCCGGGAAGGCCTCCCTGCCCGGCGTACTCATCGGTTACAGTCAGTGCCACAACCTGATAACGATCGTCCTGTGCAAGATAACAGTTGAGAATGTCGGCAGTAACTGCGTTCCCCGCAAGAATCACCTTTTGCATCATGTACCTTCCATTATGGCCAATCCGAAGCCTGTTTTCCCATATTCGTTGCCGTTGTACAGCATGTAGAACCGTCCGCGATGTTCAAAAATATAGGGATAACAAATCATCTCGCTGTCCCAGCCTTCAGCGGAGACGTCAATTCCGGAAAGCGCATCATTACGATCCCATTTCAAGCCGTCGCGCGACGAAGCGAATCCAATGCGATAGGTGGCAATGTCCTTGGTAGCCCGATGCGCAAACCACATGAAATAAATACCATCTTTGTAATAGACGCTTGGGCGCCCAAACGCATATTCGTACTCATCAGCAAAAGGCAGACAAAGTCCCGGATCGCAAACCCAATCGATGCCATCCTTGGATTGCGCATGATGAATGCCATAGTGATGGCTCCACCCTTTCTCGGTTTTTTCCCACTTTATGCCGGAGTTGTACCAGGTATGCCAGACATCGTCCGTGATATGAAACGCGGTTCCTGCCGCAAATAGCGGGTTGTGTTTGTCACGCCCGAGAACCGGTCCCAGAAAGTCCTTGGTTAAGGTGAGATTGACGGTATCCAGCGTAGCGCGCCCGGTGTCGCAAATCCACATGCCTTCCGGAAGATTTTGCCATCCGACGTAGTACAGATAGTGTCGATCCTGATGTTTGATCAGGCACACGCTGATGACGCCGTCACAGTCAAATGCTCCTGCGGCGCCCGGCGCCATCGCAAGTTTCGGTGTGCCGGTCAGTCGTACTCCGGCATCCGAAACCGTCGCATAGGACAAAAAGACATGCGACCGTCGCATGGCATCACGACAGGTAAACGCCACGACAAAAATATCATCCTTGAAATGAATGGCGCATGGATGCGAACCATGTGTGAAGCCAGGCATCGCAGGCTCAAAAAGCAAGCCGGCTTTTTCCCATTTAAATGGCTTCCCGCTTTCCAACTGGTCCTTCATCAGTACTCCTTCAAAAACAAACAATCTTCTATCGAATGAATCAAATTACGAGCAACCGTTTTGCAACAGGCGCTCAAGCAATGCCACCCGGCTGATGCCCTGCTTCGCGGCCTCCGCATAGAGCCGGTCCCGCAGGGCCGGATCTACGCCTTCAAGTTGTCCGAAATAACGAGACCGGATGCTGCCGCCACGTGTCCCGACATGGGGAACGTCAATGTCGATGTAGACCGGCGTATCTGCCACCATAAAATCAATGACAAAAAAGGTATTGCTGAGCTCCCAGGACAAATTGACGTTTCTTGCAGTTTCCGGCAAGAGCGACAATGGTGGTGTATATGCGTACAAGGCGTTATTCTTGATCAGCATTTCGCCCATTTCCGTCGATTTGAGCCAAGGGGCCATACCTTCATCGCTGATCACAACCGTGCCGCCCGGCTTCACCACGCGATTCATCTCGGAAATACCTTTTTTGAGATCCGGAAACAGATTCAGTCCACCAAAATGGTATGCAGCGTCGAAAGCGTTATCGACGAACGGCAAATCTGTCGCGTCGCTGCAAGAAAAATAAATGTCCACACCTAAAGCCGACACCGCAGCGCTATGCCGTTCAACGCCGGCCAACAACATCTGCTTGGCGATATCCTGAGCATAAATAACGCCAGCTCCGTCCAGGCATTCCGCCAAAAATGGCAAATCGTTGCCGGCGCCGGCGCCGGTAACAAGGATGGTTTGTCCTTTGGTCAGCCGCAAACGCGATATCAGGCTTTTTCGCAGACTCGCTTCCTCAGCACCAAAAGTCTTGAGCAACCAACGCAAGGCATTGTCATGAATGTTGGCGGCATCCTGCAATGCATATTCATTCGCATCTTCCG
>Ga0209913_1001367_pt1 | contig 13823 bp, 11 predicted proteins | sample PersoiDNA2013203_FD_185805 | JGI IMG/M metagenome (GOLD analysis project Ga0209913, IMG submission 185805) | Permafrost soil microbial communities from the Arctic, to analyse light accelerated degradation of dissolved organic matter (DOM) -... | ecosystem: Environmental > Terrestrial > Soil >... | reverse complement strand
TGATCGAGCCCCAGTGCGCCATCCTGGCCGCGGTGGCGGACGGAAAAATCGCCAAGTTCCGCCACCAGTTATATGCCCAGTTGCTCCACGAATCGGCGCAGACCCTGTATTAGTATAGACAAGAAGTGTGCTTGCAAACGCGGGCTTAGTTTCTCTTAAAACACTTCTTCGCCTATAATTATTAGTTAGCCGCTCTAAAGTTGCCAGCATGACCTCCCCCAAGCCCATCAAGCACTTTCTCCAGTTTTCCGACTTCACCCTCGCCGAATTCGAGTACGTCATCGCGCGCGCCGCCATCATCAAGCGCAAGTTCAAGAACTACGAGATCTATCACCCCCTGATCGACCGCACCCTCGTGATGGTGTTCGAAAAGAACTCCACGCGCACCCGCCTTTCTTTTGAAGCCGGCATGCACCAGCTGGGCGGCGCCGCCATTTACCTCAATACGCGGGATAGTCAACTTGGCCGCGGCGAACCGGTGGAAGATGCCGGCCAGGTGATGAGCCGCATGTGCGACATCATCATGGTGCGCACCTTCGGCCAGGACATCATCGAGCGCTTCGCCGCCAATTCGCGCGTGCCGGTGATCAACGGCCTGACCAATGAGCATCACCCCTGCCAGGTGCTGGCCGACGTCTTCACCTATGTCGAGCACCGCGGCTCCATCACGGGCAAGACGGTGGCCTGGATCGGCGACGCCAACAATATGCTCTACTCCTGGCTGCAGGCGGCCGAAGTGTTCGGCTTCCATTTGAACGTGTCCACGCCGAAAGGTTACGAAGTGGACATGGCCCAGGTAGCGACCAAACGGTTTACCCTGTTCGACAACCCTGCAGATGCCTGCGCAGGCGCCCACCTGGTCACCACCGACGTCTGGACCAGCATGGGTTACGAAAAGGAAAACGCAGAGCGCCTGCAAGCCTTCGACGGTTTCATCGTCGACGGCGCCAAGATGGCGCGCGCCAGCGCGGACGCCCTGTTCATGCACTGCCTGCCCGCCCACCGGGGCGAGGAAGTGGCGGCCGAGGTCATCGACGGTCCCCAGTCGGTGGTGTGGGATGAGGCGGAAAACCGCCTGCACGTGCAAAAGGCGCTGATCGAATATCTGCTGCTGGGCCAGATCAACTGAGTTATAACGTTTTTTAGAAATCACTGGAATTCATCATGAGCGACATCAAAAAAGTAGTTCTCGCCTACTCGGGCGGCCTCGACACCTCCGTCATCTTGAAATGGCTGCAGGACAATTACAAATGCGAGATCGTCACGTTTACCGCCGACCTGGGCCAGGGTGAAGAACTGGAACCGGCCCGCGCCAAGGCCATCAAGTTCGGCATCAAGCCGGAAAACATTTATATCGATGACGTGCGCGAAGAATTCGTGCGCGACTTCGTCTTCCCCATGTTCCGCGCCAACACGGTCTACGAGGGCGAATACCTGCTGGGCACCTCGATTGCCCGCCCCCTGATCGCCAAGCGCCTCATCGAGATCGCCAACGAGACGGGCGCCGATGCGATTTCCCACGGCGCCACCGGCAAGGGCAACGACCAGGTGCGTTTCGAACTGGGCGCCTATGCCTTGAAACCGGACGTCAAGATCATCGCCCCGTGGCGCGAGTGGGACCTGCTGTCGCGCGAAAAGCTGCTCAAATACGCGGAAGACGCCGGCATCGCCGTCGACATGAAGCACAAGAATGGCGGCGCGCCCTACTCGATGGACGCCAACCTGTTGCACATTTCCTTCGAAGGCCGCCACCTGGAAAACCCCAGCGCGGAAGCGGAAGAATCGATGTGGCGCTGGTCGGTCAGCCCGGAAGCGGCGCCCGACCAGGCCGAATACCTGGACCTCGAATATGCGAAAGGTGACATCGTCGCCGTCAACGGCGTCAAGATGTCGCCGGCACAGGTGCTGACGGAACTGAACCGCGTGGGCGGCAAGCACGGCATCGGCCGCCTCGACCTGGTGGAAAACCGCTACGTCGGCATGAAGTCGCGCGGCTGTTACGAAACCCCGGGCGGCACCATCATGCTCAAGGGCCACCGCGCCATCGAGTCGATCACCCTGGACCGCGAAGTGGCCCACTTGAAAGACGACCTGATGCCGCGCTACGCCTCGATGATCTACAACGGCTACTGGTGGTCGCCCGAGCGCATCGCCATCCAGACCCTGATCGACCACACGCAAGCCACGGTCAACGGCTGGGTCCGCATCAAGCTCTACAAGGGCAACGTCATCGTGGTGGCGCGCGATTCCAAAACGGATTCCCTGTTCGACATGAACATCGCGACCTTCGATGAAGACGGCGGCGCCTACAACCAGGCCGATGCGGGCGGCTTCATCAAGCTCAATGCGCTGCGGATGCGGATTGCGGCCAAGGCCCGCACCAGGCGGGGCCAATAAGGTGGCCAATAAGGCCCCCAATAAGCACTAGCCCGTTTGTATATGAAGTGAAAGCCGCCTGCGGGCGGCTTTATTTTTGCATGTCGAAAAGGCAGCAAACTGTCAAATGGCGCCCAATTCCATTCTACAAAATGGTACATTGACGACGATCAACACGCCGCGCGGAGACCCCATGTTTAAAGACCTGAGCATTAAAAGCAAGATCACCTTGGCGCTGGCCGCCATCGCCGCCCTCTTCCTGCTTTTGCTCGTGGCTGCTTACAACAACTTTGCCAAGCTGTCGGAGGCGAATGGATGGGACCGCCATACCCTGGAAGTGTTGCTGGAGACCGACAAGATCACCACCGCCGTGCTGCAGGTGCAGACGGCCACGCGCGGCTTCATGTTGACGGGGAACGAGTCCCTCGTCGAGCCCGTCAGCAAGGAAGAGGCCCTGGCCCGCGTCCACCTGGACAAGGTGCGTGTGCTGACCGCGGACAATAGCGGCCAGCAGGAACGGGTACGCCGCCTCGAACCCCTGCTCAACGACTGGATCAACAAGGTGATCGATCCCCTGATCGCCAAGCGGCGCGAATTGAACAAGACGGTGGGCGTGACCCAGCAGACGGCCAGCGCGGCGGACGTCCTGAATGGCGCCCGCACCGTGGCCGACATCCGCGCCCTGATCGACGACATGGCGGGCGAGGAAAGCCGCCTGCTGGCCAGGCGCAGCGATGAATCGGCCAAGCTGCAGCAATCGATGTTCCTGCTGCTGACGGGCGGCGGCGCGCTTTGCCTGCTGCTGGCCGGCGTGATCGGCTACCTGCTGGTGCAGGCCCTGCTCACCCCTTTGAATCGCCTGACCGACGCGGTCGGCCGCATCGCCGCCGGTGAGCAGTCGGCCCGCGCCGACGTGCTGGCCAACGATGAACTGGGCAAGGTGGCCATTGAATTCAACCGCATGGCCCAGGCCATCCAGGACAGCCAGGTCAAGGAACTGGAGACCACCAACCTCCTGCGCGCCAAGGTCGACGCCCTGCTCGACGTGGTCTCGAAAGCCGCCTCGGGCGATCTGACGGGCCAGGTGACGGTGGAAGGCACGGACGCCATCGGCCGCATGGGCCATGGCTTGAAGCGCATGTTCGACAATCTGCGGGTCCTCCTCAACAACGTGCAAAAGGCCGGCATCCAGGTCACCACCTCGGCCACCGAAATCGCCGCTTCGGCCAAGCAGCAGGAAGCGACCGGCATCGAACAGGCCCAGACCAGCGTGGAGATCCTGTCGACCACCAAGGAAATCTCGGCCAACACCACCCAGCTGCTGCGCACCATGGAAGAAGCGACCGCGGTGGCCGACTTCACCACCAATGCCACCGCCGAAGCGCAGACCAATCTGCGCCGCATGGATCTCACCATGCAGCACATGGTGGCGGCCACCGACTCCATCAACGCCAAGCTGGCCGCCCTGTCGGAAAAGGCCAGCAACATCAACGGTGTCCTGATCACCATCACCAAGGTGGCCGATCAGACCAACATCCTCTCGCTCAACGCCGCCATCGAAGCGGAAAAAGCGGGCGATGCGGGACGGGGCTTTTCCGTCGTCGCCACCGAAATCCGCCGCCTGGCCGACCAGACCTCCGTCTCCACCTGGGACATCGACCAGATGCTCAAGGAGATGCAGTCGGCCGTCTCCGCCTCCGTCATGGGCATGGACAAATTTTCGGAAGAGATCCGCCGCAGCGTGGGCGAAGTGCGCCACGTGACGGAGCAGCTGTCGTCCGTGATGGACCAGGTGCAGAAGCTGGCGCCCCAGTTCGACCTGGTGCTGCAGGGGATGCAGTCGCAGGCCGTGGGCGCCTCGCAAATTTCCGACACCATGCTGCAGCTGAACGACGCCACCCAGCAGACGGTGGAATCGCTCAAGGCCACCAGCGAAGCGGTGCACCAGCTGCAGTACGCGGCGGGCGACCTGCAATCGTCGGTGGCGACGTTTTCGGTCAACAGTTAAGCAGCCTCCATGAAAGTGCTGGTGTTCGCCATCGGATCCGACCGCTACGGCCTGCCCCTGCGGGCGGTGGCGCGCGTGCTGCCGGTGGTGGCGCTCAAGCAGATTCCGCTGGCGCCGGCCTTTGTCGCCGGCCTGATGGACTTGCACGGCGTGCCCGTGCCCGTGCTCGACCTCTCCCGCCTGGCCGGCCTGGCGGCCGAGCAGCTGTGGCTCGATTCCCGCATCGTGCTGGTCGATTATCGGCTTGATGACGGTGCGCTGCGGCCGCTGGGCCTGCTGCTGGAACACGTGACGGGCATCGAGACCATCGCCGAGCACACGCTGGCCGATCCCGGCATCGAGGGTGCGCCGTTTCTGGGCGAGGTGTCGGCCCAGCTGCAGCTGGTGGAAGTGAACGATCTGCTGGCGCCCGACGTGCGCGCCCTGCTGTTTGCCCGCGACGGGGCGGCACGCGAAGGCGAGCGCGCATGAGCGCCGCGCCGCACTGGGGCGCCCGCGCGCGCGAGTTGCTGCGCGCTGCCTGCGGGCTCGACGTGAGCGAAGCGGCCGCCGAACGGGCCGTGCGCGAGCGCCTGCTGGAACGGGGCGCGGCGCCGGGCGCGGACTTGCCTGCACTGGCGTGCGCCTACCTCGACCAGCTGAACGCTGCCGAAACGGCGGCCCTGATCGAGCGGGTGGTGGTGCCCGAATCCTGGTTCTACCGCGATCCCGACGCCTTCGCCGCCGCCGCCGGTTTCGTCCAGCGCCGCCTGGCTGCATCGCCAGGCCGCCCGCTGCGCGTCCTGTCGCTGCCCTGCGCCGGTGGCGAAGAACCGTACACGATGGCGATGGCGCTGCTTGAAGCCGGCGTGCCGGCCGGGGCCTGCCGCATCGACGCCATCGACCTGTCCACGGTGGCGCTGGGCCGCGCCCGCGCCGGCTGGTTCAGCCGCAACGCCTTCCGCGGCGGAGACCTGGCCTTCCGCGAGCGCCATTTCACGGCCAGCGGCAACGGCTACCAGATCGATGAGGCGCTGCGGGGCCAGGTCAGCTTCAGCCAGGCCAATCTCCTCGCCGTCGACACGGCGGCCAACCGGGGCCGCTACGACGTCATCTTTTGCCGCAACCTGCTGATTTATTTTGACGGCCCCACCAGCGCCGCCGCCGCCGCCGTGCTGCATGCCCTGCTGGCCGACGACGGCCTGCTGCTGGCCGGCTACGCCGAAGTGCCGGCCTTCTGCGCCAACGGCTTCGCGCCCCTGCGCCTGCCCGGCGCCTTCGCCCTGCAAAAATCCAGCGGCCAGCCGGCGGCGCGCAGCCGCGCCCCGCTGGAACGCGCGCGCATGCCGCGTCCGGCCGCCCCGCCCGTGCTGGACGATGCGCCGCCGCGCCGCGTGCGGGCGAGTCCGCCCGCGCCCGCACCGAGTCCGCCCGGCGATCCCGCCGCCCTGCTGGCGCTGGCCCAGCGCCAGGCCGACCATGGCGACTACGCCGCTGCCGCCGCCACCTGCCACCACCTGCTGCGCGGTGAAAGCGCGGGCGCGGCCTCGCCCGAGGCGGCCGACGCCTACTACCTGCTTGGCCTGGTGGCCGACATCGAACACCAAAGCAGCGCCGCCGACGACTACTGGCGGCGCTGCGTCTACCTGCGGCCCGACCACTACGACGCCCTGTGCCGCCTGGCCCTGCTGGCCGAACAGGGCGGCCATGACAGCGCCGCCGCCCGCTTGCGCCAGCGCGCCGCGCGGGTGTTCCACCGCCGTGATGGGGCGCCGAAAGGAGAGCGGTCATGACCGCGTTGGCCCAGCCGCTGACGCAGTCCATCGACGACTGCTGGAACCGCATCGGCGTGAACGGCGACCAGAGCTGCCCCACCCTGCCGGCCGTGGTCCACTGCCGCAACTGCCCCGTGTACGCGGAGGCCGCCCAGCGCAGCCTGCAACGGCCCGTCGATCAGGCTTACCGCGCCGAGTGGGCGGCCCATTTCAGCCGGCCCGCGGCCGGCGCCGCTGCCGGCGCAGGCTCCGGCCACGCCGCGCTGGTGTTCCGCGTCCAGCGCGAGTGGCTGGCCCTGCCCGCCGCCGGCGTGGATGCGGTGGCGCCGCTGGCGCCCTCCCACAAACTGCCCCACCGCAGCCACCCTGGCCTGCTGGGCATCGTCAGCGTGGCCGGCAAGCTGACCCCCGCGATCTCGCTGGAAGCTATCCTGGACATCGATGGCAGCACCGGCGCGGCGGACCAGGGCCAGGGCCAGGACCGCCACGTCTTTCCCCGCCTGCTGGTGCTGCACGCAGACGGCCAGCGCTACGCCATGCGGGTGGCGGAGCTGCATGGCATCAGCCGTTACCACGCGCAGGAGCTGGCGCCGCCGCCGGCCACCGTCAACAAGGGCCTGGCCCGCTTCGTCACCGGGGTCTTGAGCCTCGACGCGCTCAAGGTGGGGGTGCTGGACGCGCCCCTGCTGGCGCACCAGCTGGCGGGGTGCCTGCGATGAGCCAGGACGGCGACCTCAGTCAATTCAGCATGCTGGACCTGTTCCGGCTGGAGGCGGACGGCCAGGCGCGCATCCTGACCGACGGCCTGCTGGCGTTTGAAAGCGGCAGCGGCAGTGCCGCCACCGCGGAAGCGCTGATGCGGGCCGCCCACTCCATCAAGGGCGCCGCCGCCATCGTCGGACTGGACGTGGTGGTGCAGCTGGCGCACGCGATGGAAGACGCCTTCATCGATGCCCAGCACGGCCGCCTGCCGTTGACGCCGGCGCGGGTGGACGTGCTGCTGGCGAGCGTGGACCTGATCGTGCAGGTGTCGACCCTGACGGAAGCGCAGTTGGCCGCCTGGCTGGGCGAGCAGGCGGAGCGCATCGGCAGCGTGATGACGGCGCTGGCCGGACTGGCCGAGCTGCAGGGCGAGCCCGCGCCCGCGCCTGCCCCCGCGGCGCCAGGCGAATCCCCGCCCGCCGCCGAGCCGCCGCCCGCCGCGGCCGCGGCGGCGCAGCAGAATTACGACCAGCTGCTGGCGCTGGCCAGCGAGTCCCGCATCCATGCCCACCAGCTGCAGCCGGCGCTGGCGCGCCTGCAGCGCTTCAAGCGCCACCAGGCCAGCCTGATCAAGGCGGTCGAGCAGCTGCACGAGGCGCTGGTGCGCAGCGCCGACCCGGGGCTGATCGAACAGGCCGCGCTGGCCCTGCAAAAAACCCAGCCCCTGAAACAGGCGCTGTACGAGCACATGACGGAGCTGGACAGCTACGAGCGGCGCGTGCTGGCGGTGTCGAACCATCTGGTCGACGAGGTGCTGGCCCTGCGCATGCGCCCCTTCCGCGATGGCGTGCACATGTTCCCCCGCATGGTGCGCGACCTGGCGCGCAGCCTGGGCAAGGAAGCGGCGCTCACCATCACGGGCGAAGACACCCTGGTCGACCGCGACATCCTGGCGCGCATTGAAAGCCCCCTCAACCACATGCTGCGCAATGCCGTCGACCACGGCATCGAGACGCCCGCCGCGCGCCTGGCCGCGGGCAAGGCCGCCGCCGGCGCGGTGCGCCTGGAAGCGTTTCACAGCCACGGCATGCTGGCCATCGTCATCAGCGACGACGGCGCCGGGGTGGACCTGGAGCGCATCCGCGACACGGTCGTCCGGCGCAAGCTGGCCAGCGCGGCGATGGCGGCGGCGATGTCGGCGGCGGAGCTGCTGGAGTTCCTGTTCCTGCCCGCCTTCAGCCTGCGCGATACGGCCAGCGCGATTTCCGGGCGCGGGGTGGGCCTGGACATCGTGCAGCAGGCGATCCGCGCCCAAAACGGCAGCGTGCGGCTGGAGACGGCGCCCGGCCAGGGCATGCGCACCCACATTACCCTGCCCCTGACCCAGTCGATCGTGCGGGCCCTGGTGGTCGACGTGCAGGGCGAAGCCTATGCCATCCCCATCGTCAAGGTGGAGCGGGTCTGCAAACTCGCCGCCAGCGCCCTGCACACGCTGGAGAATAAACAGTTTTTCGAACTGGATGGCGACCATCTGGGACTGGTGTCGGCGGCCCAGCTGCTCGAACTGGGCCAGCTGACGGCGGGGGCCGACGAGCTGCCGGTGGTGGTGATCGGCAGCGGCGCGCGCCGCTACGCGCTGGTGGTCGACGCCATCGTGGGCGAACAAAGCCTGGCCGTGCAGCCGCTCGATCCCGCGTTCGGCAAACTGCGCGACATCGCCGCCTGCGCCCTGCTCGACGATGGCGCCCCGGTGCTGATCCTCGACACGGCCGACCTGCTGGTCTCGATCGACAAGCTGCTGGGCGAAGGGGGCCTGCACCAGCTGGCGCAAGGGGCCGACGGCCCGCGCCAGCAGGCCAGGCGGGTGCTGGTGGTGGACGATTCGCTGACGGTGCGCGAGATGGAAAAGAAGCTGCTGCTGGCGCGCGGCTATCGCGTCGACCTGGCGATCGACGGCATCGACGGCTGGAACGTGGTGCGCAGTGGCGACTACGATCTCGTCATCACCGACGTCGACATGCCCCGCATGGACGGCATCGAGCTGACCACCCTGATCCGCCAGGACCCCCGCCTGCACAAGCTGCCCGTGATGATCGTGTCGTACAAGGACCGCCCGGAAGACCGCGCGCGGGGCATGACGGCGGGCGCCGACTATTACCTGACCAAGGGCAGTTTTCACGACGAGACCCTGCTCGAGGCGGTGGTGGACCTGATCGGCGCCAGCGGAGGACGGCCCCAATGAAGATCGGCATCGCCAACGACGTGGCCATGGCCGCCGAAGCGCTGCGGCGGGTGGTGGCGGGCAGCCGCGAGCACGAGGTGCTGTGGGTGGCGCGCAGCGGGCGCGAGGCGGTGCGCCTGTGCCAGGAGACGCGGCCCGACCTGGTGCTGATGGACCTGGTGATGCCGGACCTGGACGGGGTCGAGGCGACCCGCCAGATCATGCAGCTCGCGCCTTGCGCCATCCTGATCGTCACCGCCCAGCCCCAGGACAATGTGGGCATGGTGTTTCGCGCCATGGGCGCCGGCGCCCTGGACGTGACGGCCACGCCCCTGCTGGGCGCGGTCGGGCATGCGGCCAGCACCGGCAATGGCTTCGGCGCGGGCGAACCGCAGCTGCTGGCCAAGATCAAGACCATCGGCAAGCTGCTGGGCGTGAGCGCGGGCGAAGCGCCGCCGGCCGCGGCGGATGAAGCGGGGACGGGCGTCAAAGTGGGCGTGAAGGTGGGTGTGAAGCAGTTGCTGGCGATCGGCGCCTCCACCGGCGGGCCCGGTGCGGTGGCGCGGGTGCTGGCCGGCTGGACCCCGGCGCCCGGCGCCGCCATCGTGGTGGTGCAGCACATCGACGCCAATTTCGCCGGCCCGTTCGCGCGCTGGCTGGGCGACCAGGTGAACATGCCGGTGCGGGCCATCGATGCGGGCGACGCGCTGGAGGCGGGGGTGGTGCTGGTGGCGCGCACCAACGACCACCTGGTGATGGACGCGCGCCTGCGCCTGCATTACGACGTCCACCCGAAAGACTACGCCTACCGCCCCTCCGTCGACGTGTTCTTCCATTGCGTGGCGGCCCATTTCGGCATGGACGCCACCGGCGTGCTGCTGACGGGGATGGGCCGCGACGGCGCCGAGGGCCTGCTGGCCATGCGCCGCGCCGGCAAGCTCACCATCGCCCAGGACCAGGCCAGTTGCGCCGTGTATGGCATGCCGCGCGCGGCGGCCGACCTCGGCGCGGCCGAACGCATCCTGCCGCTCGACCAGATCAATGCCGCCCTGCGCGCCCGCCTCGGCGCGCGCGGCCCTGCACCATCCACAAAATAAATCACAAGCACCACTACAAGCGACCCACCATGACCGATACCGCCAGCAAGCTCTTTGCCACCGACGATCCCGGCGTCACCCAGTTCAAGGTCCGGGTGCTGCTGGTCGACGACCAGCTGATCATCATCGAAGCGATCCGCCGCATGCTGGCCGACCAGCCGGACATCGAGTTCCACTACGTGACCGATCCCGGGGTCGCCATCCTCACCGCCCGCCAGCTGCAGCCCACCGTGATCCTGCAGGACCTGGTGATGCCGGAGACGGACGGCTTCACCCTGATCCGCGAATACCGCGACGACATCGTGCTGGCGCAGGTGCCCGTGATCGTGCTGTCGGCCAAGGAAGACCCGAAACTCAAGGCCCACAGTTTCGGCGTGGGCGCCAACGATTACGTGGTCAAGCTGCCCGACCGGCTGGAACTGCTGGCGCGCATCCGCTACCACTCGGCCGGCCACATCTCGCGCCTGCAGCGCGATGAAGCGTTTGCGTTTTTGCGGGCCAGCCAGAAGAACCTGGCCGACGCCAACATCGAGCTGCAAAAGCTGGCGGCCCTGGACAGCCTGACGGGCATCGCCAACCGGCGCCGTTTCGATGAAGTGATGCGGGCCGAATGGCAGCGCGGCCAGCGCGACAGGAAGCCGCTGTCGCTGCTGATGTGCGACGTCGACTGCTTCAAGTCCTACAACGACACCTACGGCCACCTGGCGGGCGACCTGTGCCTGAAAAAATTCGCCGCCGTCCTGACCGCCCAGCTCAAGCGCCCGGCCGACCTGGCGGCCCGCTACGGCGGCGAGGAATTCGCCATCGTCCTGCCCGACACCGATCTCGCCGGCGCCCAGCTGCTGGCCGAAAGCTGCCGCGCCCAGCTCGAACAGCTGGCGATCACCAACCCCGGCGGCACGGGCGGCATCGTCACCATGTCGATCGGCGTGGCCTCCCTCATCCCTTCCAAAGACAGCTCGCCGGAAGCCCTGATCGGCGCGGCCGATGCGGCGGTGTATGCGGCCAAGCGGGGGGGCCGTAACCGGGTTGTTTGCGGGTGAAGGACGGGGACTGGCCCTGCGGGCCATTCGCGGCCCGGCCTGCCCCCATTTTTGGCTCGCGGCGTCAGTAATATCAGGGACTGGCACTTGCTGCCTGTCCCTGTCTTTGGTCCGCGGCGTCAGCAAAACCCGGGGACAGGCAGCAAGTGCCAGTCCCCTTAGACAAACACCGGCTCCGTCTCCAGCACCACCCCATACTTTGCCTGCACGTCGGCGGCAATCGCCTGCGCCAGGGCCACCACCTCCGCCCCCGTCGCGCCGCCCTGGTTGACCAGCACCAGCGCCTGTTTCGGATACACCCCGGCCCGGCCCAGGCTGCGGCCCTTCCAGCCGCACTGGTCGATCAGCCAGCCGGCCGCCAGCTTTTCGCTGCCGTCGGGCTGGGCGTGGTGCACCAGCGCGGGGAACTGGGCCAGCAGCGCTTCGCAGGCGCTTTTCGAGACCACGGGATTCTTGAAGAAGCTGCCGGCGTTGCCGATCACGGCGGGATCGGGCAGCTTGCGGCGGCGGATGGCGATGACGAGATCGGCCACCTGGCGCGGCGTGGGAGAAACCAGGCCGGCGTCGCGCACCGCGTTGGCCAGCTCCGCGTAGCCCAGCCGGGCCTTCCACGCGCGCGGCAGCGCGAAGCTCACGTCCAGCACCACCAGCTTCGCACCGGCGGCCTGCTTGAAGATGCTGTCCCGGTAAGCGAAGCGGCAGGCGGCGGCGTCCATCGTGCGCACTTCGCCGCTGGCCATGTCGAACACGGTGGCCGCATGAAACACGTCTTTCAGTTCGACCCCGTAGGCGCCGATGTTCTGGATGGGGGAGGCGCCCACGGTGCCGGGGATCAGGGCCAGGTTTTCCAGGCCGCCCAGGCCCTGGGCCAGGCTGTATTCGACCAGGCCGTGCCAGGACTGGCCGGCGCCGGCGCGCAGCAGCACGCGCTCCGGCACGCTGGAGTCTTCGAGCACCTGCTGGCCGCCGATCGCCATGTGCAGCACCACGCCGTCGACATCGTCCCGCAAGACGATATTGCTGCCGCCGCCCAGCACGAGGCGCGGCAGGCCGGCCAGGCGGGGATCGGCCAGGGCGGCGCGCAGCACCTCGACGCTGGTGACCCGCACGTAAAAGCGGGCGCGGGCGGCGATGCCGAAGGTGTTGCAGTCCTGCAGGGGAAAATCGGAAAGAATGGCGAGGTCGGGGTGCATGGCGGCAAGATAAAGTTTGTCCCGATTATACCGGCGGGGCGTGGCGCTAGGGATGCGGGCCGATGTCCGTTAAAATATCGGCATTCATCATTCCCCAACAAAAGGACATCCATGCCATCGTTTGACGTCGTCTGCGAAGCAGACATGGTCGAAGTGAAGAACGCGATCGAGCAATCGAACAAGGAAATCACCACCCGCTTCGACTTCAAGGGCAGCTCGGCCAAGGTCGAGCAAAAAGAGCACGAGATCACCGCCTACGCCGATGCCGAGTTCCAGCTCGACCAGGTGCGCGACGTGCTCACCAACAAGCTGGCCAAGCGGAAAGTCGACGTGCGCTTCCTCGACGAAGGCAAGGTCGAGAAAATCGGCGGCGACAAGGTCAAGCAAGTCATCAAGGTGAAAAACGGTATTGAAACGGATGACGCAAAGAAAATCGTGCGGGTCATCAAGGACAGCAAGATGAAGGTGCAAGCCAGCATCCAGGGCGACGCCGTGCGCGTCACGGGCGCCAAACGGGACGATTTGCAGGCCGCCATGGCGATGCTGCGCAAGGACGTGGCCGACCTGCCCCTCGAATTTAATAATTTCCGCGATTAATTTGTCGAGGCAAGCTGACCCGCCTTCCGCATCCGGCGGCGGCGTTCTTGCGTATATACGGGTGCGGCCCGCAAACAGGCTTCAGGTAGAATTGAGGCTGCGCAAGGGGCATGGCGAGGCTTGCCTGCCGCGCGGTCGGTACAAACGGTGTTTTAAGGATAGCAATGAAACGTGTTGATGATTTCCGCCTGCGTCTGGGCAACAAGGAGTTGGTGCCCATCATGATCGGCGGGATGGGTGTCGACATCTCGACCTCGGAACTGGCGCTGGAAGCGGCCCGCCTGGGCGGCATCGGCCATATTTCCGACGCCATGGTGCAAGACGTGTCCGACCGCAAGTTCGACACCAGCTTCGTCAAGGAAAAAACCAAGACCTACAAGTTCAACATCAACAATATGGACAAGGCCGTGGTGCAGTTCGACCTGGCCCGCCTGGCCGAGGCGACCATGTTGCACGTGGGCGCCACCATGGCCGCCAAGCAGGGCGAGGGCATGATTTTCGTGAATTGCATGGAGAAGCTGACCATGAATTCGCCCAAGGAAACCCTGCGCACCCGCCTGTCCGCGGCACTGGACGCCGGCATCGACGGCATCACCATGTCGGCCGGCCTGCACCTGGGCTCGTTTGCCCTGATTGCCGACCATCCCCGTTTCCGTGACGCCAAGCTGGGCATCATCGTCTCTTCCGTGCGCGCCTTGCAACTATTCCTGCGCAAGGTGTCGAAGCTGGACCGCCTGCCCGACTACATCATCGTCGAGGGCCCCCTGGCCGGCGGCCACCTGGGTTTCGGCCTCGACTGGGCCGACTACGACCTGCACACCATCATGGACGA